>Ga0181531_10001323_pt1 | contig 15743 bp, 14 predicted proteins | sample PEATcosm2014_Bin_38_FD_119743 | JGI IMG/M metagenome (GOLD analysis project Ga0181531, IMG submission 119743) | Peatland microbial communities from MTU Mesocosm Facility, Houghton, MI, USA - PEATcosm2014_Bin11_10_metaG | ecosystem: Environmental > Terrestrial > Soil > Wetlands > Peat | place... | reverse complement strand
GCCGTGCGGCGAGCCGCGTCCGGCCTCGACCTCCTTGAAGATGGCGTAGGTGGCGAGATCGCGGGTCAGCACGTATTTGCCGTCTTCGTCGGAGCCGTAGCGCGAGGTGAATTCCTCCATGCGGCCGTTGAGCAGGCGTCCGCCCAGCTTGTAGCGGAATGGATCCCACATGATCGGATCCATGCCGACCAGCCGCGGCGCCAAATGCCCGATCGGGAAAAACTGCACGAACTCCATATCGATCAGCGAGGCGCCCGCGCGCAACGCCAGCGCATAGCCGTCGCCGCCCATATTGGCCGAGGCGCTGTTGCGCCGGAACAGCCGCGTCAAGCCGCCGGTCGCCAGCACCGTCGCCTTGGCCGCGATGGTGACCGGTGCGCCCGAGGTGACATGCCAGCCGACGGCGCCGGTGACTTCACCGTCCGTGGTCACCAGGTCGACGATGCAAAGGTCGCCGGCTTTATGGATGGCTTGGTTGCGTGCCATGGCGATGCGCAGTGTTTTCGAAACCGCGGGGCCGGTATTGAGGAAATCGACATAAACGCAGCGCGGCCGGTCGTGACCGGGCGCCATGGTCGCTGTGATGTGGCCGTCTTTGCGGGCCCAACCGACGCCCCAAGCATCCATTTCGCGGATGCATTCGGGACCGTCTTGGCACAACAGCGAAGCCAGCGTTTCGTCACAAAGGCCGCGCCCGGCGGCAAGCGTGTCGTTGTAATGATGATGCCAATCGTCAGGCGTTTCTTCGCCCAGCGCCGCGGCCACCGTCATCTGCGCCATGACGGTGGCGCCGCCGCGGCCGATCAGGCTGCGGTCGGCCAGCAACACCCGCGCGCCGCCGCGCGTCGCTTCGATCGCGGCATACATGCCGGCGGCGCCGGAACCGATGACCAATACATCGGTGTCGATTGTGGTGGCGTCTTCGACCATATTCGAAATGTAAGCGCGCGTGGCGGCAATGGCCAATGCTCCCGGTGCGGACAGCGCCTACGCCAGCGATGCCGCGCCCCTTCAACGGCCGGACGGCCATTGTTAAGTTCCTGGGATGGAGATCCTGAGGAAGTGCGGCCTCGTCGCCGTTCTCGGCGCGGCCTTCCTGCTTGGCCGCCCGGCATTGGGCGCGGGTCAAGAGGATTGGGCGCGATGCCGCGGCGACGAGTCCACGCCGGCCATCGCGGCGTGCAGCGCGATCGTTTCCGATCAAAATGAAACCGTACAAAATCGCGCCGAGGCCTATCGGCGCAGAGCCGCGGCCTATCTGGCTCATGGCGATATCGACGCCGCGATTGCCGACGACGACGAAGCCCTCCAGCTCGCGCCGGTCGAAATCGACGCCTATTTCAATCGCGCATTGGCCTATTTCCGCAACGGCGATCGCGACCGCGCGGTCATCGACTTTGCCGTCGCCAACCGGTTGGATGCGACGCGCACCGACGCCGCCGCGGCCGCGAACCCCGATTTGGCGAGGATTGCCGCGATGGCGCGCGGTGCGCCGCCCGCAGCTATTGGAACGAAGGTCGCGGGCGCGAAGGTCACGGCGAAGCCCGGCCCATTTTGTCCAAGCGGTGAAACCGCGGGCAACGGCTTCGTCCTCCTCGATCGGCAAAAGGCGCGCAGCCAGCAGGTGCGCCCGTCGAACGGCGATGTGGCGACCTACGATTATTTCGAAGGCGGCGCCCGCGCGATGAGCGCCACGTATTACAAGGGACTGTTGATCCTATTCGCGTCGTTCCTCGACACCTACATCAACTCCTACGACATCGACTACTCGCAGCTGGGCGTTTTCCGGGTCGGTCAAGAATCGCTCTACCACGTGTCACACGTGACGTTGGATGGAAAGGTCACGGGCGCCACGGTCGAACGCCGGGTGGTCGGCGCGGAGAAACTCTCCATCGGCGACTGCACATTCGATACCTTCGTGGTCGAATCGCGCACGCTGTTTGCCGATGGGACGACAACCGTGACGCGCTCCAATTTCAGCCCTGAACTGAAAATGAGCCTGCATTTCACCAACAGTTCCGCGGGTTCGCCGCCCTACGAGGCAAGCTTCGACGGTATCGAGCCGTTACCCCGTCCCAGGCAGTGATCTTAAGCGCTACGACGGCAGCGGCTTGCCCCTGGTTTCCGGCAAAAACGGCACGACGCAGAAGCCGAGAATGTAGATGCAGGAAATCAGCATCGCGGCGCGGCTGAAGCCGCCGAACTGCACGATCAATGTGCCGGCGAACAGCGGCCCCAAAAAAGCGATGAAGCGCGGCGAGTTGAAGGTGAAGGCAAGACCGGTGGCGCGCGAGCGGGTCGGAAAAAGTTCCGGAAGCCATACCGGCATCCAGGAATATTGCCCGAGCGTGAAGAAGGCGTTGACCGCCGCCGCAATCAGCAGCAGGGTCAAATCCTGCGTCCACAGAAACAACACCGGCGTCATCAGAAACGCCACCGCGAAATAGATCATCACGATCGGCTTTCGTCCGAAGCGATCGGCGAGAAAACCCAAGCTGGCATAACCAAGAATGGCGCCGAAATTATAAGCCATGCCGGCATAGCTCGCCCATTGCGGACCCGACAGGTTCGACTTGACAGCGACCGAAGCGACGTAGGGCGGCACCCAGGACGAGATGCCCCACCAAGCCAGCGTCGTGGTGAGCGACATCAGAAAAACCAGGATGGTGCGGCGCCGCGTTTCCGGCTCGGCGAACAGATCGGCGATGGTGAAACGGGTGAGGCCCTGTTCTTCGGCCGACAGCACGGCGCCGCTATTTTTGCGGGCGCGGGCTTCCTGCCGCTTGACGTTGACCTGTTGCCAGGACTTTGACTCGTCGATCGAGGTTCTGATCCACAGCGTCAGCAACGCCGGCAATATGCCAAGGAGGAACATGTAACGCCACGCCTCCGGTCCAAAGCCGCTGACGAACAGCCAGATAAAGGACGCCAGGAAAAAGCCGATGCCAAGCCCGCATTGCATGAGGCCGGCGCCCTTGCCGCGCGCGTTTTGCGGCCACAGCTCGGCCATCATGGAAGAACCGGTGGCCCACTCCGAGCCGATCGCGACGCCGACGAAAAAGCGCAACAGCGCGAACGAAATCCAGTTGAAGGAAAAAGCCGTCAGTCCGGTGAGGAGCGAATAAGCGAGAATGGCGTAGATCATCGTCCGCTTGCGGCCGATATAGTCGGCGAGAACGCCGCCGCAGACGCCGCCGATGCCCCAGCCGAGCAGCGTGATCGCCACGACCATTCCGGCATAGGCTGGAATTTGCCCGTAGAGCGAGGGTTCGAGCAGCGAATGCATCGCCGGACCGACCGTCAACAGCAAAGCATAGGTTTCGTAGCCGTCGAACAGCCAGCCGAGATTGGCGGCGAGCAGCGTGCGCCATTGGCTCGGCGTCAGCGACCGATACCAAGGCAGTTTGCCGACCGCGATATCCGTGGCGATTTGCGTCATGGCGTTCTCCCCTTCGTCTTCCTGGCGATGCGCGGGTTTGCCCGTCGCGGCGCGGTCTTTGCCGCGCTATCGCCTGATTGCAGTTCCGAGCTTAGCCGAAAGAATTCGCCGGGTCACGGCGTGTTGGGTGCCGGGCCTGCGAATGCCGCGGCCAGTCGCGCGGCAAATTGTCGTTCCATATCCCTGGCCTTGGCGCGCAACACCGGCTGGCCGAGACTGCCGAGCTTGCCGGTCAAGGCGGCGTCGACTTCGTAGGCGATCGTGGTCTCGTCACCGGCTTCGCTCAGCCTGGTCAGCGCGGTTGCCGTGAACCGGCCGACGATGCCGAGCGGGGTGCCCTCGACCTTGGCCTCGATCTCGCGCGGCGGGTCGGCGCGCACCACCGCGACGGTGACCTTGAAGCTAAATTTCATGTAGGCGACTTTGGTCTCGAGCACGGCCGCGTAGGTATCGGGCGCGGTCTCTTCGAGGTCGCGCACGCCATCGACGCAGGAGGCGAAAAAACGCGCATCGCGCACCGCCTCGTACACTTTGGCTTGCGGCGCCTTGACCGTCAGCTCGCCGGCAAATTTCATGAGGTTCGTTTCCGGCTCAGGCGCGCAGCGCCGTGAGCATGTCTTTGATATACTCGTCCGCGCTCGAAATCACGAGCATCATGGCGTGCGGCCGCAATTGCGCGAGCATTTTGGCCAGCGATCCGTCGCTCACACCGTCCCCCGCCAGGATCAGCGCCGTCGTCATGACGCGCTTGATGCTGCAAGCTTCACCGATGATGGCCGCGGCGGCGGCGCTTTCGCCGGCGGCCGATACCATCACCACCAGATCGGCACTGTCCACCTCATCGACCAGGTTCTTGGTGCGGCCGGCGAGGTCGTTGAGCCAGCCGCCGAGCGAAAACGGCTCCGCCGCGCCGTCGCCGTGACGCGGCGCGCTCGAGAATGCCGACGCCGTGAGGAAGGTCGCGCTCTGCCACGGCAGCTGTGCAAGTTCCTTGACGACGCGCTCGCTCGGCGCATCGAGCGCGATCACCTTGACGGTGCGCGGCCTTGAATTCGGTGCGTCGACGCGGAACTTGGCTTCCGCCGCCGTACTCATCCGCGCCGATTCACTTTGCATGGTCCACTCGTTGCGCCATCCCCACTGTACCGCCAAAGTGGGAATATTTCCGGGGATATTTAATTATCCGCCGCCTCTTGTATAACGGCGCGCCGTTGAAGGAAATTTCCCGCCGATGACCGCTCCCGGAATGCGCCTCGAACTCTGCAGCGTAGCCGACGTCGCGCCCGGTACGGCGCTCAAGGTCGAGATCGAGGATTTGGCGCTCGCGGTATTCAACGTCGGCGGCGAATTTTTCGTCACCGACGACCAGTGCACCCATGGGCCGGGCCTGTTGTCGGAAGGCTATATCGAGGACGACATTGTCGAATGCAACTTCCATAATGGCCAGTTCAATATCCGCACCGGCGAAGTGGTGTCGCCGCCCTGCATGATTGCGGTGAAAACCTATCCGGTGACCGTGGTCGACGGCAAGGTGACGATCGAGTCTTAACATAGCCACCCTAGTCCTTTTTGCAGTTGACGAAACGCGCCACCCCGGCTTGTTAGGCACCAATAATTCTTCAAGGAGGATCGCCCGATGTCGAAGTCCAAGCCACCGTTCCGTGCCGACGTGGTCGGCAGCCTGTTGCGTACCGCGCCCTTGAAAGAGGCGCGGGCCAAGCGTGAGAAGGGCGAAATCGACGCGGCGCGGCTTGCCGAGGTCGAGGACCGCGAGATCGAGAAGATCGTCAAGAAACAGGAGGAAGTTGGACTCAAACTCGCAACCGATGGCGAGTTCCGCCGCTCATGGTGGCATTTCGATTTTTTCGGCATGCTCGACGGCGTCGAAATCGCCGAGCTCGATCACGGCATCCAATTTCAAGGCGTACAGACCCGACACCTGACGCCGCGCATCGTCGGCAAGCTCGGCTTCTCCGATCATCCGATGCTGGCGCATTTCAAGTTTCTTAAAAGCCACTCCCGCGCGATGCCGAAAATGTGCATCCCGAGCCCGGCCATTTTGCATTTCCGGCTGGAGCCGAACGCGGTCGATCCTAAATTCTATCCCGATCGCGACGCCATCTTCGACGACCTGGCGAAAACCTACCGTCAGGCGATCCGCGGCTTCTATGACGCCGGCTGCCGCTATTTGCAGTTCGACGATACCGCCTGGGCCTATTTGTGTTCGCCCGCGGAGTTGAAGAAAGCGCGCGAACGCGGGCTGAACGCCGACCGGCTGCAACAAGACTACGCTCGCGTCATCAATATGGCGCTGGAAGGCAAGCCCGCCGACATGACCGTCACGACCCACATTTGCCGCGGCAATTTCCGCTCGACCTGGATTTCCGAAGGCGGCTATGAGCCGGTCGCCGAAACGCTGCTCGCCAAGCTGAATTATGACGGCTATTTCCTCGAATACGATTCGGCGCGCGCCGGCGGCTTCGAGCCGCTGCGTTTCCTGCCCAAAGGCGACAAGATCGTCGTCCTGGGGCTCGTCACCACCAAATCCGGCAAGCTTGAGAATCGGGACGCCGTTAAGCGGCGCATCGACGAGGCGACCAAATATGCCGCCCTCGACCAGCTTTGCCTGTCGCCGCAATGCGGTTTTGCCTCGACCGAGGAAGGCAATGTGCTCGCCGAAGACGAAGAATGGGCGAAGCTGCGGATGGTCGTCGAGCTGGCGGATGAGGTGTGGCGCTGAACCGCTGGAGCCCTTCGTCGTCGCGCCGTCGTCGTTCCGTCTTGGCGCCGGCCTGGCGAAAGACGCAAAATCGCCTTGATAGCCGCAGACTGATCCTTGCGAATTCGGTATTCTGCCCTGCGGCTCCGGCTACGGGGCCGGATGCCATGCGACGGGCGCTCCAGGAAGGGTTTTCAGTTGATTCTCGCACGCCGGTTTGTCGCTGCCATGACGGCCTCGTTGCCGATCGTCGGCGTATTAGTAGGATTGCTGTTCCCGGCCGCGCCAGCGGGGGCCCAAAATCTATCCGGCGCCTGCGAAGCCGCGGCCGACGTCGCGATCTTGCCGTCGCCCTTGGCGCCGTGGAAAGGCGCGCCATTGCGCATTCTCGTCGCCGCGGAGAAGCCGCTTGACGGCGAGCTTTCGCTGATCGCGCCCGATGGAACCGTCGCGGCCAAATCAACCGAGCGGCACGGCGGGCCGCCATTTTCCTGGTTCGCCGAAGTTGCCGCGCCGGCCGCGGGAACATGGCATGCGACGCTGGTGCGCAACGACGCGCCGGCCGGCTGCGGCACGATTACGCGCGACGTCGTCGTGAGCGCGCAAAAGCCGCCGGCGCCGAACAGGCCGGAAGGCAGCGTTTGGCAGATCCGCAATTCGTGGAACCGAACCACGGAAGATTTGTATTCGGCATGGATCAGTAAGCTCTTCGATGCGCCGCTCGACGCGGAGCCGTCCTGGAAGGCGTGGCATGAAGTGCTGCGCGACCGGTCGCGCAATATGCTGTTCAATTATCTCGGCCTCGGCGAAGACAACGTGGCGGTGAGCCTGCGCCCCGACTGCGCCGACTTCGTCTATTTTTTGCGCGCCTATTTCGCGTTCAAGATGGGACTGCCCTTCGGTTATTCGAATTGCTCGCGCGGCACCGGCGGCGCACCGCCGAAGTGCTACCAGTGGTTCGACATTACGCATCCCGAGGTTACGCGCCCCGCGCCGCCGCCCGAACAGACCGCCGCAGCGGCCGCGCCAGCCCCGGAACCTGCTCCCGCCCCGGTCTCCCCGCTCATGAAGTTGTTTTCCCCGGCGCAGCCGCAGCCCGCGCAAGCCGCGCCTGCGGCGATCCCGCCGGCGCCGCCAAAGCCGAAGCCGCTCGGCACGCCTGCGTCATTCGCCGAATATTTGCGGGCCGTCGGCGACGTCGTCCATTCCGGGTCCGTACGCGTCGCGGCGAACGACGACAACACCGATTTTTATACCGTGCCGCTGACCCAAGAGACGCTGCGCCCCGGCACTGTGTACGCCGATCCGTACGGCCATGTGCTGATGCTGGTGCAGCGCGTGCCGGAGTCCGGCGGCAATGCCGGCGTCTTCCTCGCGGTCGACGCGGAGCCCGACGGGTCGATCACGCGCAAGCGTTTCTGGCGCGGCAATTTCCTGTTCGTGCACGAACCCACGCTCGGCAGTCCCGGCTTCAAGCGCTTCCGGCCGATCGTGCGCGAGGCGAACGGGAGCTTGCGGCGGCTGACCAACGCCGAGATCGCGAAAAATCCGCAATATGGCGATTTTTCGCTCGAGCAATCGCAGCTCGGAATCGAAGATTTTTACGATCGGATGGACGATGTGATGTCGCCGGAGCCGCTCGATCCGGTGCGCGCCATGGCCGGCGCCATCACCTCGCTCGAAGAACAAGTCAAGACCCGCGTCACCGCGGTCGAAAACGGGCGCAAGTGGCAGACCAGCAAGCCCGGCGACGCCGACATGCCGAACGGCCCGTCGATCTTCGAGACCAACGGCGCGTGGGAGGATTTCGCAACGCCGGCGCGCGATTTTCGCGTGTTGATCGCGATCGATGTGGTGCGCGGATATCCGGATCACGTGGCGCGACGGCCCGATCGCTACGCGATCCCGAACGGCAAGAGCGTGTCGGACTTAAAGGCCGAAATGCAGAGCGTATTGGCGTCGGAGCTCGCGGCGCGCAAGTTTTCCTATACGCGCAGCGACGGATCGCAATGGACGCTGTCGCTCAAAGACGTGGTCGACCGCCTGGCGGATCTCGAAATGGCGTATAACCTCAACGACTGCGTCGAGCTGCGGTGGGGCGCGCCGGCGGAGAGCGACGAGGCCTCGACCTGCAAGCGGCACGCGCCGGCGGCGCAGCGCGCCAAGATGTCGGAATATCGGACTTGGTTCCACGCGCGGCATTGGCCGCACGCCTAGAGCATGATCCCGAAAATGCCTGTCCTCGGACTTGATCCGATGATGGATACCGGCTTTCGGAAAAGATCATTTTCCAAGGGGAAATCTAGGCCGACGCGTGAGCCGGCGGCTATCGCGCGATCAGCTTTGTCGCACTCAGCCGTTTGTGCATGTGGACCATGAAAGACATAGCGAATAGCGGCGTCGCCAGATTGACGATCGGGATCGAGACGAAGGCGGCGATGAATAGGCCGCCGATATAGACGGTCGCAGCGTGGCGCTTGCGCAGCGCCTTGGCTTCGGCCGGCGGCCGTAGCCGCATCGCGGCAAGCTCGAAATATTCGCGGCCGAGGATGTAGGCGGTGGCGAGAAAGAAGATCACGGCGCCAAATCCGAGCAACAGGAAGAGCGGCGCGGCGCAGACATAGATTACGATCGCCAAGAGGGCGGTCTTGCCGCCTTCCCACAGCGCGAGCCAGAGCGGCAGCGCCCGGCCGGGCGGATCGGCCGGATAATGTTCGCGTTCCACTTCTGCGCCGATCCGGTCGGCGAAAAAGCTTCCGACAATGGCGGTGACCGCCGGCATCAGCAACACGCTGCCGACCAGAATGCCGAGGCCTTCGGCGAACGAGAGTAGCCAGGCAAGCGCTTCCGTCGGAAAATGCGCATGCGCGCCGAACGCGGTCTCTACCGCGGCACTTCCGGCGCCGACCAGGCGAAAGATCAGCCGGTTGAGCGCGATAACGACGACGACGATGAGCGCGAGCGCCAGTCCGATCGATTTCCACAACACCGCGCGCAGCGGCGGCGAGAACATTTGGATGATCGCATTGACCGCATCGTCAAGCATGTCTTGGAACCCTTCACCTTGGGCAGGATGGTTCAACCCTGACGTTGCCCGCCTTGGCCGCTTCGGGCAAGCTGCGGCAGGCCGTAACGATTTGGACACCATGCCGCGCCAACCATGCCGCAAGTAAGCCGCCGTTCGTTCCTCGCCGCCTCGGCTGCGCTTGCGGCAAAACCGGCGCTGGGGCCGGCGTTCGGCACGACGCCGCCGGCGCCGGCCTCCGGTCCGCTGGACGTCGTCATTGTCGGCGCCGGCGCTGCGGGGATCGCCGCCGCGCGCCGAATCGCCGGCGCCGGCCGGCGCGCGCTGTTAATCGAAGCGACCGCCCATGTCGGCGGGCGCTGCGTCACCGACACCACCAGCTTTGGCGTGCCTTACGACCGCGGCGCGCATTGGATTTATCTGCCCGGCCAGAACCCGTTGACGAAACTCGCGCCGCGCGGCGGCATCGAGGTCTATCCGGCGTCGCAGAGCCAGAAGGTGCGAGTCGGCCGGCGCAACGCCCGCGCCGGCGAACTCGAGGATTTTTTGGCCGCGCAAGTTCGCGCCATCCGCGCCATCGGCGATAGTGCGCGCAAAGCCGATATTCCTTGCGAGCAGGCGGTGCCGAGCGATCTCGGCGAATGGCGCTCGACCGTCGAATTCGTGCTCGGCCCCTACAATTGCACCAAGGACCTGGCGCAGCTGTCGTCATTCGACTTTGCCAAGGCGGCCGAGCGCAACGCCGCCGCCTTCTGCAAACAAGGCTACGGCGCATTGCTCGCCGGGTTCGCTCAAGGCTTCGCGATTTCGCTGGCGACGCCCGCGACCACGATCGACACCCGGCGCGGCATCGCGGTGGAAACGCCGAAAGGGACGATCTCGGCCCGAACGGCGATCGTCACCGTGCCGACCAATGTTATCGCTTCCGGCGGTTTGAAATTCGCGCCCGAACTCGGCCACCGTCAGTTCGACGCCTTCGGCAAGCTTTCGCTAGGCAGTTACGACCACATCGCATTCGAACTATTAGGTAATCCGCTCGGCCTCGACAGCGATGATTTGGTGTTTGAGAAATCCTCCGACAGCCACACCGCCGCGATTCTCGGCAACGTGTCCGGCACGCCGCTTTGCGTCATCGACGTCGCCGGCACATTCGGACGCGATCTGTCGGCGCAAGGCGAAGCCGCGATGATCGACTTCGCCTCCGCCTGGCTCGCCGGACTCTATGGCGCGGAAGTGAAAAAAGCGATCGGCCGCACCCATGCCACGCGCTGGAACAGCCAGGCCTATGCGCTCGGTGCTGCGTCGGCCGCCGCACCGGGCGGGGAGTTCGCGCGCCGCCAATTATTCGAGCCGATCGCCGACAATGTTTGGTATGCCGGCGAAGCCGCGCATGAGACGCTGTGGGGCACCGTCGGCGGCGCCTGGGAATCCGGCGAGCGCGCCGCCGACGCCGTGTTGCGCCAGCTCGGCCCGCTCAAGTCGGCGGCGCCGGCACAGACCGAGGCCACGCCGAAACCAAAGCGCGCGCGCACCGCACAGCGGCCGCGTTATGAAGATTCGCCGCAATACGGGGGCACCCCGAGTATTATGCGAAACGAGACTCGCTGATCAGGCCCGCAGGACACCGCCGGTTCGTTTGCCGACTTCGGCGACGATCTTGGCCGCGAGTGCTTCGATCTCGGCATCGGTCATGGTTTTGTCGCGTGGCTGCAGCGTCACCGCGATGGCGATCGATTTCTTGCCCGGCTCGATACCTTGGCCTTCGTAGAGATCGAATACGCTGACGCCCGAGATGAGCTTGCGATCGGCCGACTGTGCCGCGCGCACCAGATCGGCGGCTTTCACGCTGCGCTCGACCACGAAGGCAAAGTCGCGCTCGACCGGCTGCAACGGCGACAGGTCGAGCGCGGCTTTTGCGCGCGTCGCCTTCGCCTTTGGTTCAGGCAGTCGCTCCAGAATGACCTCGAACGCGACCAAGGGGCCCGTGGCATCAAGCGCTTCAAGCGCGCTCGGATGCAGCTCGCCAAAATGGCCGAGCACGTTTTGCGGGCCGATCTGGATGGTGCCGGAACGGCCGGGATGAAACCAGGCCGGCCCGCCCGGCACCACTTGTAAGGCCTGCGCCGGCGCGCCGGCTGCCGTCAACACGGCGAGCGCGTCGGCCTTGGCGTCGAACGCATCGACCGCGCCGTCGCGCTTGGTCCAATGCCGCCCGATTCCCGACGGCTTTGCCAGAGCGCGACGCACGCCGGCGGCAGCCGTCAATTGATCCTGCGGCTGGTCGCCGCGAAAAACTTGGCCGACTTCGAACAAACCCGAGTCCGGAAAGCCGCGGTCGGCGTTTTTCTGCGCCGCGGCAACGAGGCCGGGAATGAGACTCGGCCGCATGTCGGAGAGTTCGGCCGCGATCGGATTGGCCAAGGCCAGTTCCGGCTTGCCGCCGCCGAACAATTCCGCCTGGGCTTTGCCGATAAACGACCAGGTCACCGCTTCGACCAGGTTACGCGCGGCAAGCGCGCGCTTCGCCTTGCGGGTGCGGAGCTGAATCGCGGTGAGCACCGGCTTGCGCTGCGGCTCGCCGCGCGGAAATGGCGTCGGCGGCACCTTATCGACGCCAAGGATGCGCACCACTTCCTCGACGATATCGGCCTTGCCCGACACGTCGGGCCGCCACGACGGCACCGCGATCTTGACCCGCTCGCCTTGGCCGGCAACAAAAAATCCCAGATGGCCGAGCACCCGGCGCACGTCGAGCAGCGACACCGTGAGTCCGGCGAGGCGCTTGAGTTCGGACAGCGGAAAATCGATGACGCGCTCGGGCGCCTCGGCGTGGCCGGCGACGATGGCCTCCGACGGCGCGCCGCCGCAAAAATCCATGACCAATCGGGTCGCCAGGTCGAGGCCCGGCCCCATGAAGGCCGGATCGACGCCACGCTCGAAGCGGTAGCGGGCGTCGGAATTGATGCCGAGCTTGCGGCCGGTCTGGGCGATGTTGGTCGGGTCCCAAAGCGCCGACTCGATGAGCACGTCTGTCGTCGTTTCCGAGCAGCCGGTTTTCTCGCCGCCCATGATGCCGGACAGCGATTCGACGCCATCGTCGTCGGCGATGACGCAGATCGCGTTGCCGAGCGTGTAGGTCTTGCCGTCGAGCGCCAGCAGGCTTTCGCCGTCGCGGGCGCGACGCACCGTGAGGTTGCCGCGCACTTTCGCGGCGTCGAACACATGCAGCGGCCGACCGCGGTCATAGGTCATAAAATTCGTGATATCGACCAGCGCGTTGATCGGACGCAAGCCGATCGCGGTCAGCCGTCGTTGCAGCCATGGCGGCGACGGGCCGTTGTTGACGCCCCGCACCAGGCGCAGCGCGAAGGCGGGGCACAGCTCGGCGGCCTCGATCGTCACGCCGACCGGGCACGGAAACTCGCCCTTGATCGGCTTGATGCTTGCCTCCTTGAGTTTGCCCATGTCGGCGGCGGCAAGGTCGCGGGCGATACCGTGCACACCGGTGGCGTCGGCGCGGTTCGGTGTCAGATTGATTTCGATCACCGGATCGTCGAGCCCGGCGAATTTGGCGTAAGGCTGCCCGAGCGGCGCATCGTCCGGCAGATCGATGATGCCGTCATGATCGTCGGAGATTTCCAGCTCGGCTTCCGACACCAGCATGCCGCGGCTTTCGACGTCGCGAATCTTGCCGATGCCGAGCGTGATGTTTTTGCCCGGAATGAAAGCGCCCGGCGGCGCGAAGACGCTCTTCATGCCGCTGCGCGCATTGGGCGCGCCGCACACCACCTGCACCGGATCGCCGGAGCCGGTGTCGACCATGCACACCCGCAGCCGATCCGCGTTGGGATGCTGTCTGGCCTCGACGACGCGCGCGATGAGAAAGGGCGCGAATAATTTCGCCTTGTCCTCGATGCGCTCGACTTCGAGCCCGATCATGGTGAGCTTATCGGCAAGCTCGCCGAGCGAATGATCGGTATCGAGGTGCTCCTTGAGCCAGGCGAGGGTCAATTTCATCGCGTCACGCGCTCAATCCCCCCGCCAACGTCGGAAAATCCAACGGGCGGAAGCCGTAATGCGACAGCCAGCGAACGTCGGCCTCGAAGAAGGCGCGCAGGTCCGACATGCCGTATTTGAGCATGGCGATGCGGTCGATCCCCATGCCCCAGGCAAAGCCTTGATATTCGTCGGGATCGAGCCCGCAATTTCGCAGCACGTTCGGATGCACCATGCCGCAGCCGAGAATCTCCAGCCAATCGTTGCCCTCGCCGAAGCGGATTTCGCCTTTGTCGCGCCGGCACTGGATGTCGACTTCAAGCGACGGCTCGGTGAACGGAAAATACGACGGCCGGAACCGCATGCCGACGCGATCGACTTCGAAGAACGCCTTGCAGAATTCTTCAAGAATCCATTTCAGGTGGCCGAGATGCGAGCTTTTGTCGATCACCAGGCCCTCGACCTGGTGAAACATCGGGGTGTGGGTCTGATCGCTGTCGCAGCGATAGGTGCGGCCGGGCGTGATGATCCGGATCGGCGGCTTTTGCGTCAGCATGGTGCGCACCTGGACCGGCGAGGTGTGCGTGCGCAGCAACAGCCGCGTGCCGTCCGGCTTCGGATTGAAGAAGAAGGTGTCGTGCATCAAGCGCGCCGGATGATCTTCCGGAAAATTAAGCTTGGTGAAATTGTAATCGTCGGTTTCGATGTCGGGACCTTCGGCCACGGCGAAACCCATATCGGCGAAGATCGCCGTTAATTCGTCGATCACCTGGGTGATCGGATGGACGCGGCCGATCTCGGCTGCCGCCTCGCGCACCGGCAAAGTGACATCGACGGTTTCGGTGTTCAGCCGCGCTTCGAGCGCCAAGCCTTTGAAGGCGTCGCGGCGGGCCGCGAGCGCCGCGTTGATACGATCCTTGAGGCCATTGATCAGCGGGCCCTGGGTTTTCCGCTCCTCGGGCGCGAGCGTACCGAGCGTCTTGAGCAGCGCCGTGATCGAACCGTTTTTGCCCAGGGCCGCGACACGAACCGCCTCGAGCGCGGCTTCGTCGCCCGCGGCCGCCACGCCGGCGAGGACCTCATTTTCAAGCTGCGCGATATCGGTCATGGAACTCGGCCTCGGCGGTCAATCCGGCATGACAGTAAGATCGGTGTCGGACGGCCTGCCGCCGGCCTGCGTTAACATGCAATGGACTTGGCCGCGATGATGGGTCTGGTGATTGAACATATGGGTGACCAGAACCCAGCGCGGCCTGGTCCACTCGCGCTGGGTCGCCGCGGAAAAGAAGGTTTGATCGGCCGCAAGCCAATCCTCATCGATCCGATCGGCCCAATCGAGCATTTTGCGGTCAAAACCGGCACGCTCCGATTTTAGAATCTCCCAATCCGGATAAAGCGTCACAGAACCTGGAATCCCGACTTCCGGCTTCGCAAAGTCGGCGAAGCGGCTCATCCACATCCGATCGCCCCACAACAGATGGCTCAACGTCTTATGAATCGAGCCAAAGAACGCACCGCTTTCCCGCTGGCGCGCCTCCGCCGGCAACCGGTCGGCGACGCCATAGAGGTTTTCGTTCTGCCAGCGATTGTATCGCGCCATGCGCTGTACGTATGCGCGATCGATCATGGCTCGCTCGCCTAACATTTTCGGCGTCATGCGCGGGCTTGACCCGCGCATCCCGATTCAATGGGCAACACATCCCCTGCCTGATCGGGATGGCCGGGACAAGCCCGGCCATGACGGCTACGAGACGCTTTGCAAATGACTACGCGAGTGCCGACTTAGCCTGTCCAACGATGGCCTCGAACGCCGCCGGCTCGGTGATGGCGAGGTCGGAGAGCACTTTGCGATCGACCATGATGTTCGCTTTGGCGAGACCGGCGATGAAGCGGCTGTAATTGAGGCCAAAGGGCCGCACCGCCGCATTGAGGCGCTGAATCCACAAGGCGCGGAAGGTGCGCTTGCGCCGCTTGCGGTCGCGGAAGGCGTATTGGTTGGCCTTCTCCACCGCCTGCTTGGCGATGCGGATGGTGTTTTTGCGCCGGCCGCGAAAGCCCTTGGCGGCCTTGAGCACCTTCTTGTGCTTGGCGTGGGAAGTGACGCCGCGTTTGACGCGTGCCATGGCTAGTCTCCTATAAAAAGTAGCAAAAGCTGGAATGCCCCCTCGCTGAAGGGGGCGCGGCCGTGCCTCAACCGTTCGGCAAGAAGTACTTTTTGATGTTATCGCCGTCGGTCTTGAACAGCACGTTGGTGCCGCGCAGCTGGCGGATCTGCTTCTTGGTGCGCTTGATCATGCCGTGGCGCTTGCGCGAATGCGCGTAAAGCACCTTGCCGGTTCCCGTCACCTTGAAGCGCTTTTTCGCGCCTGACTTGGTCTTGATCTTGGGCATTTGGCTCTCCTTTGACGGCCGGTCGAAAGGCTTGACGCCCCGCCCCGCCGAGATGCTCGAAATGAGCTGATTGTGCCTGAGCACGTCGCGCCGCCACGGCAGCCCTTAATCAGCCGGGCGGCGAGAGGGCGCGGTTATGGCAGAGAGCGCCAATTATGGCAATTGCAAAGGCT
>Ga0181531_10001322_pt1 | contig 15748 bp, 9 predicted proteins | sample PEATcosm2014_Bin_38_FD_119743 | JGI IMG/M metagenome (GOLD analysis project Ga0181531, IMG submission 119743) | Peatland microbial communities from MTU Mesocosm Facility, Houghton, MI, USA - PEATcosm2014_Bin11_10_metaG | ecosystem: Environmental > Terrestrial > Soil > Wetlands > Peat | place... | reverse complement strand
CCAGCGACATCCGGCGGATGAGGTCGTTGACCCGGGCGCTGGCGGGCAGCGCCGGGTCGGTCCAAATGACAGGTTCTTCGACCACCGGTGGGGTCAGGGCCGCAACGTCCTCGGCATTGATCAGGTCCGCCGCGCGGACAAACACGACGGATTGTCCCCCGGCGTCCCTAAGTTCGAAGGAATTTAATTTGGCCGCGCCCGTGCGGCCGGTGAACGTGAACCCCAGCTGTCCGCCCGCCGCATTATCAGGCTGGTCCACCACGTTGCTGACAAAATAAACCTTTCCGGCCCCGCCGGCGGCGGCAAAAATGTCGAGATGACTGGCGAGCTTCTGCCCGCCGCAGTCGATGTCAAACACGCGCTGGCCGGCGTTGGTGAAATCCACTTCGGCGAGTCCGATCAGGACCTGGTATTGGCCCGGGGGCAGGCCGGCCACCGACAGCGTGAAATTCGTTCCGTAGATTTCCTCGCGGAACGCATCGCCGGCGCGCCAGGTTGCACCTTCAATGGTCGTGACGCCCCAGGCGCGCTGGTGGCTGAACTGACCGGTGAGGAGGACTTTTTTATCGCAGGCGACGCAGATTTCCTCGTCGCCCCGGGTCAGGAAGATTGAAGGACAGCCGGCAAAGATTGCCAGCGCGCAAAGAATAATCCGGTGCATGGCCTCGGAATGGTGATTGATTTATTTGGCCGCCGGCGGCTCCTGGGCCACGCGGATGATCGCGTCGAATGCCGGTTTGGGCTGGCCGGCGCGGTCAAACAGCAGTGGATGATTGATCCGGCCCCGCATGTTGAGCCACGAATCCCCGTCCGTCACGCCCCAAAAGGTCACCAGGGAGATGTCATCGTGATGTTTGACAAACACACTAAAAAGATCGGCGTAACGTTTGGTCAGTTCCTGTTGGACGACCGGCGGCAGGCCATTGGTGTAAACGTTCGATCCTCCTTGATGCGCCATCTCCGTTATTTCCGCCGTCTGCCTGCCGCCCAATACATTTACATCCAATTCGGTGATCATTACTTTCAAGCCGAGCGCGGCAAAAGCGGAAATGGTTGCGTCTTCCTGCTCCAGGCTCGGCCAGTCCATTTGGACATGGTCCTGCAGACCGATCGCCGTGACGGGAATGCCTTCGGCCTGGAGTTTTTTGATCAAATCAATCGCACCCCTTCGTTTGGGTTCGTTCTCCAATGAATAATCGTTGTAACGCAAAATGGCGTCCGGGTCGGCCTCGTGTGCGTATTGAAAAGCCTTTTCAATATAATCGTCGCCAATGATTTTTTCCCACGGCGATTTGCGCAATGTCCCGTCGTCCTGAAGCGCTTCATTGACCACGTCCCAAATCTTGATCCGGCCTTTGTAACGGCCAACGACGATATGGATGTGGTCGCGCATCCGTTCCAGCAACACAGCGCGGGTGACCGGATTGCCGTTGGCGTCCTGAAACACCCATTTCGGAGTTTGATTATGCCACACCAGCGTGTGGCCGACGATGAGCATGTGGTTTTGCTCGCCGAACCCGACGTAACGGTCCGGTTCGGCGAAATCATACCTGCCGGGCTCGGAATGGACCGATTCCCATTTCAGGATGTTTTCCGGGCTGATGGCATTGAACTGGGCCTTGATGATTGGATCCCCGCGCGGGTCTTCACCATCAAATTGTTTTTGATTGATGGCGACACCGATGAGGAAGTCACTTTTAAAGGCTTCTTTCAGCGTCATTTGGGCATGAACACGGGTTGATGCCATAAGAGTTCCGATGATAACGAAGGATATCGCGATGAGATTATTATTCATGTGGCTCCTGGCTATGCGGTCTGGGGCGTAAATTGCCTCCGGCGCTCGGCGAGTTCATCGGCCATCTGGAGGGTGACGCGCTTGTTGAGTTTGTAAACGACCAGCAAGACCGTGCAGACGGCAAAAATCAAACCAACCCCAATGCCGCTGCACACACGATAGCCTTGCACCGCTTGAGGCGCGTCCGGGAGTTTGGTGTTGTAGTTGAAAAGGCCGGCCATGATCCAAAGGAACGAGGAAGAACCGAGGGCCAGGCCGCACTTCAGGGCAAAACCGATGGTCGCGAAAACAATGCCGGTGAAACGCCGGCCGGTCTTCCATTCGGAGTAGTCGGCCACGTCCGCGTAGATGGCCCAGATCAGCGGGATGGTGGGGGCATAGCAGACCGCAATGACGATGGTCAGGGCGACCATGCCGTTGACATTCGCCGGGCCGAGCCAATAGAACGCCAGGGTGCCCAGGGCGGCCAACCCGAAACCACACACGGCGACGGCCTTCTTGCCGAATTTGATCGAGAGGGCGGGCGACAGGAGAATGACGATAATGGTCACCCCGGTTCCGATCATGTTGATGATGCTGTTGAAGACGTCCGCCACGTTCGAGTCCGCCAGGTTGGATTTGTCTCCATGCACGATATAGCCCAGCCATTCCAAAATGCCACCGGGCGCCGGAGTGCCGGCCGCGAGCACGGGCCCGGTGAGTCCGAATTTTTGCAGCCACTCGAACATGGCGCCCTTGTCGACATAATGGTGATAATAATTGTAGAGCGCGCCTCCCCGGAAAGAGAGAAGGCAGAAATGGCACAGGGTCATGAAAAACATCACCACCCAGGGGCTGTTTCTGGCCAGGTTGGCGAAATCCTGCCGGACATCCGATTTTTGCTGCGGTGGCGGTTGGATGCGTTCCTTGGTGCTTGCGAAAGTGATGACGAACAGCACGAGGCACAGGACGGCCCAGACGGTCATGGTCATTTGCCAGCCGTATTGCCGGTCATGGCCCACGGCGAATTTGGCGACCAGCGGCAGCGTGAAGCCGCCCACGATGAATTGCGCGGCATTCACCGCGATGAAGCGAAACGAATTGAGTTTCGCCCGCTCATTGACATCGCCGGTCATCACACCGCCCAGCGCGGCGTAGGGCATGTTGTTCATGGAATAAATGGACATGAGCATGATGTTGGTGATCGCGGCGTAGGCGATCATGGCGCCCATGTTCCAGCCTTTGGGCGTGGTGTAGGCAAGGACCATGACGACACACCAGGGGACGGCGGTGAACAATATCCACGGGCGGAACTTGCCCCAGCGGGTCTTGGTGCGGTCAGCCAGCACCCCTACAATCGGATCGGCGAAGGCGTCCCATAGTCGCGCCACAATCAGGATGGTCGCCGCGGCCCCGGCCGTGATGCCGAACACGTCCGTGTAAAAATTCGTCTGGAACAGAATCATCGTCATGAAGACGAAGTTCGCGGCCGAATCGGCGGCGCTGTAACCCGCTTTTTCCAGGAAGGACAGTTTTTGGTGAAAATGCTCGCCCATGTTGTGCCGGTGAAAAATTATTTCGTCACCGTCAAAATCACCTTCTGCAAATCGGAATCGCGCGAAGAGTTGCCGACCATGATTACAAATTCGCCGGGCTCGACGACATATTTCATGTGGATATCGTAAAACGCCAGCGATTCCGGCGTGAGGTCGAGCGCCAGGGTCCGGCTTTCGTCGGGCCGCAGCAAAATTTTCTGAAAACCTTTCAATTCCTTGACGGGGCGGGTGACGGAACTGACACAATCGCGAACATACAGTTGCACGACTTCCGTGCCGGCGCGTTTGCCGGTGTTTTTCACGTCCACCAGGACGCGCGTGGATTGGCCAGCACGGATGGCTTTCTTTTCCAGCCGGAGGTTTTTGAACGCAAAGGTGGTATAGCTCAGACCAAAGCCGAAGGGATAAAGCGGCGTGACGCTGTCGAAGATATAGCCGCGCCGGGCCGACGGCTTGTAATTGTAAAACGCGGGCAGATGACCCGCCGAGCGGGGGATGGTGATGGGCAGTTTTCCGCCGGGATTGTAATCGCCGAACAAAACGTCCGCGACCGCATGGCCGGTCTCCTGGCCAAGGTACCAGCATTCAAAAATCGCCGGCACGTTGTCGTTCAGATATTGACTGGACAACGGGCTGCCGTTGAACAGGAAAACAATGACCGGCTTGCCCGTCGAAAGCATGGCCGTGACCAGTTCCTGTTGCCGCCCGACCAAATCGAGCCGGGTGCGGTCGCCCATGTGTTTGACCGACCAGGCTTCGCGCGACGTTTGTTCGTTGCCCCCAATCGCCAACACCACCACGTCCGTTTGCTGGGCGGCCTTGACCGCTTCGTGGATCTGCCGCTGGTCATCCTCCGGCCGGCTGGGGGTCACCAGGTCCTGGTTCCACGAACCGCCCACCGTGATTTTACAGCCTTCGCAAAACGGCACCTGCACCCGGTCGCCGACCTTGGCGCGGATGCCTTCCAGGAGCGAGGTGTAAAACTTTGGCCGGCCGCTGTAGCCGCCGAGCAATTCGCGGTCCGCATTCGGGCCGATGACCGCAATGGATTTGATTTTGCTGGGGTTCAGCGGCACGAGGTTGTTCTCGTTTTTAAGCAACGTGATGGTTTCGCGCGCCGCCTGTAGCGCCAGTTTACGGTTGTTTTCGGACCCGACAACCCGTTCGGCTTCGTCCGGATTGACATACGGATCCTCAAACAGGCCCATTTTAAATTTCCAAAACAACATGGGCGCCACCAGTTCGTTGAGTTGGGACTCCCTCAAGGCGCCGCTGCGGACCAATTCGACCAGGTGCAGATAACAATCCGGTTCCGGAAATTCAATGTTCACGCCGGCGCGCACCGCCAGCGCGCACGCCTCCTTTTTATCACTGGCAACGGAGTGGCCATGCGTATCCGGGCGGTGACCCAACTCCCAAATCGCGTAGTAATCCGAGACGACAAAGCCTTTGAATCCCCATTCTTTACGGAGCACGTCGCGCAACAACCATTCGCTGGCGTGTGACGGCACCCCATCAATCTCGTTGTAGGACGCCATGACGCTGATGGCCCCGGACTTTTGGACTGCCTCCTTGAAGGGATGCAAAAAGGTTTCACGCAACAGTCGCGCGGAGACGTTTACCGGTGCGCAATTGATGCCGGATTCCGGCTGGCCGTGCGCCGCGAAGTGTTTGAGCGTGGCGATAACGCGCTTCTTGTCGCCGAACGAACCGTCGCCCTGAAATCCACGCACGGCGGCGACGCCGAGCTGCGCCGCCAGATACGGGTCTTCGCCGAAACATTCCTCGACCCGGCCCCAGCGTGGGTCACGGGCCACGTCCAGGACGGGCGTCAGCGCCTGGTGCGCGCCGCGCGCGCGGGTTTCCTCGGCGGTCATGGCGTAAAGCAGTTCCACCAGTTCGGGATTGAAGGTCGCCCCCAGACCAATCGGCTGGGGAAAGCTGGTGGAATCGGTTCCGGCGTGGCCATGGAGGCATTCCTCGTGAAACATCACCGGAATGTCCAGCCGGCTGTTTCCGATGAAAAATTTCTGAATGGCGTTGGTCAGTTCCGCCATTTCGCGCGCGTTTTTCCCCTTGCCCGCATCGCTGGGCCGGCCCACCTGGCCCAGGCCATGCCCGTGTTTGAAGGCGGCCCGGGCCTTTTTGAGGTCAAAGTTCCCTTCGGCATCCACCAGCGTCTCGGATTTTTTCTGCCAGACACACATCATTTGCGCGGCCTTTTCCTCAAGGGTCATGCGCGCCAGCAGGTCTTTGACCCGCTTGGCGGTCGGCAGGGCGCGGTTCTTATACGCTGGCGGATGAGCGGCGGGCGATTTCTTCATGTCACTCTCTTGCAAAAGCTGGTCAATGGTGTCGGTGGAGGTCAAATGTATTCAACAGTATTTCAGCCGCCATTTCATGCGGGAATGGATAATGCTACGATTTGCGCAAGATTAACAGGGCGGATTTGTCCGAATCCATATATTTCCCACAATCCGTCTGCTTCGATTTTTCCCGGCAAGGAGGGCCGCCTAGTGATGATAGCTTTCCGGCGGGCCGAGATAACTCGGTTGCACGCCGCCGAGATTGACCACGAGTTTTTGCAGCACGACGCCCGGATCCACCATCCAGAATTTGAGCGTATGATAACCCGTCTTCGACAGCCTGAAAGCGGTTGTGACCTTGCGGACGCCATCCTTCACGGTGGTCTCCCAGTCCCGATTCCCATCCATGGCGGTATAATTGGCAGGGACGGCCGTGACGATTTGAGGCGGCTGATCGTCAAAGGACACCGCGTAACGGAGGCCGCGGCCTTGAACGAAATTCAACGTCGGGTCAAGGATTGCTTCCACCTCGACCCGGCCCGGATGGAACAAATACATTTGGTATTCCAAACACGGGGAATTTCCCGCCGTCGTTTCACTCTGGCGCGGCAAGCCCGGTGGCATTACACTGGGCGCGGTGACGGGAAAAACGGTCATGGCCGACAAGGTTCGCCCCAAATCAGGGATTTCCTCCCAACCGACGGAACCGGCGTCGGTTCTTTTCGTCCAATGTGCCGCTTCGATCGAAACATAACCATTGGCTTCCACGAAACCGTTCAACGAATCTTTCGTTGGTTTCCGCGGATTGAAAATGCTCACCTTCACAGTCACGGGTTTGCCGGGGCCGGTGATTTTCACAAAACCGTCACGGGAACCTTTCGGCACCCTGGCCCAATCCACACTCACCCAAAGGCGCTGCTCTTTTTCAACCGTGCCATTGGTCATGCCCAGTTCGATCCATGGTGCGCTGGGCGTGGCGGAAAATTCAAACGGCGTTTGTCCCTTGTTGAAAATGTCAACGTAACGTGCCGGCTGGTTGAATTTGTCAAACTCCGGGAGCACCGGCCGGCCGGCCGCGTCGGGCCAGGCGGCAGTGGAACCCTGGATGGCAACCCCCATGGCTGCATTGGTGGGAACTTCAATTTCCACGACCCCGGGCATGATGTTTGTGGGTGGTTGCTGCCAATACGTATAACCGATGTGGGTCTGATCCATCATGTGGTCCCACCGGCCATCGGCCAGAGCGTGATTGTACCCGGCCGACAAATCCGCATCAGCCTGGAACAGCGCGCGCGCCTGTGCCGCATAATCATTCGCGCTCGCGCGTCCCTGGCTGGCGTACAAACGATTTTTTGCCGTCGTGATGTACAGGTCATTGACCTGTTCGCAGGCTTTGACCGGGTAAAGCACCAGCTCAAAGTAGGCGGCGCGTTCGTTCTCCGGCAGTTTTTGATAAATTTCCTCCGCCGCGGCGGCGAGGGATTTCCAATCGGCGAGCACTTTGTCCGCCTCCTGATAGTTCACCAGACTGAACGTGTCCGGATCCAGCAGTTCCGGTTTGCGCTGGCCGTTATACTTCGTGTATTTGGATAAAATATCGGCAATCGGCGCCGCGTATTCAGGACCAAACTGGCGTTCAGCCCACTGCTGGGTGAATTCGGAAATTTTTTCCTTCGGCCATTGTTCCGGGTTCCAGGCCAGACTCAGGAAGAATTCAATAGGGAGTTCGTAACCCTTGAGGTGTCCCACGTTCACAATCCAAATCTGGTTCGCGTCGTAACGATACGCCAGGTTCATCTGCTCCCATATCTTGGCGGTCGGACTCGTGTTGAGCCATTTGTAATTGCGCGGGCCGCCGACGTAGTCGAAATGATAATAAACCCCGGCGCCGCCGCTGCGTTTCCGGTCTTCCGGTGACGGCAAACGGCGGATGTCGCCCCAATTGTCATCACACCACAGCAATGTGACGTCATCAGGCACGCGCATTCCTTTTTCATAATACTCCTGCACTTCCTTGTAGAGCGCCCAATCCTGCGGCACGGCGGCGGCGTTGGTGCGATAAACCTCCGCGATGATCTGCCGCTGGGCCGCCACAATTTCCTCCAGCAACGAGATGTTGGCGGTCTCGGACATCGGCGTGTCAATCTTCCCGCGCATGGCGATGGTGATGATGTTCTCGTAATTGTTATTCCGTTCCAGGCCGTCCTGCCAGAACGAGTCGAGCTGGTTCGAGTGGGTCAGGTAATTCCATTCCCGGGCCGTGTAGCCCAGCCGGTTCCATTCCTTGTCCGCCCGCATCATTGGCTCGACGTGGGAGGTGCCCATGACGATGCCGTATTCATTCGCCAGTTCGGGGTTCAAAGGATCGTCCTCGTTGAAACAGTTATTCCACATGGCCGGCCAGAGATAGTTGGCCTTCAGCCGAAGCAGCAGTTCAAAGACGTTCGTGTAAAAGGCGTGGTTGTAATCGCCAAATTTTTCCTTCACCCAGCCGGTAAGGTCCGGCGCTTCGTCATTCAGAAAAATGCCGCGATATTTGACGGCCGGCGGTCCTTGCCCGTATTTCCCCGCCCGGACAAAGACCGCGTCCCGGTGCGGCACCGGCACGTCCGCCCACCAGTACCACGGCGACACCCCCATCGCCGCGGACAAATCATAAATGCCGTAAATGGTGCCGCGTTGGTCGCTGCCTGCGATGACCAGACCACTGGCGACACCGGGCAGGGGATCAGGCACGACCTCGGTAAAATACGATTCCCATTTGCCGGTGATGGCTGAAACGTCGATTTTGCCGGCACGAATCAACTGATCAATGATCCGGCTTTTGCCGATGGTGCCGACCAGGATCACATTGGTTCCCGGGTTTTCTCCCGTGTGAACCATTGCCGGTCTATAGCCGGTAACCCGATCAACATCGCCGCACAGATTGTTGGCAGCGATGACCACCCCGGTGCCGTCATTGGTGTCCACGTAAACGGGTGCCGTTATGTTTCCCTGTGCCACGCAGAAACCGCCGGGGCTGGAAGTGTTCTCCACGCCCGGTGGCCCGTCCAGGGCCAGACTTCGATGGGCCAAAACGAACAGGTAAATGCCAGTCAGCAGGAAAACCCTGCGCCGGAGCCGGACAAATTGGGAATGGATACGGCTTTGGAAAATCACAGGTCTTACTCTATTTATCCTTCATCGCACGGTGTTCAAACCAGTCAAAGTCCGCCGCCACGCTGTTGGCCTGTCCATTGCCAGTGGCATGCACCCGGGTCACGCCGGCAGCATATCGTATCAGGGAATGGATGATACCATGATTTTATGGAGAATGCCCTGATTTGACATTTCCTTCTTGAAGTAAAATGGCAAAGATGGTTTGAACGTGCAGGCACCGCGCGATATGGCTGAACCAAATCGTTTTTTCCATTTGATGATGAGGGGATGCCGCTTCCGTCGCCACACTTGAATGCTCATGCAACTCGGACTGGGATTGTATCGTCACATGCTCACGCGCGAAAATTTCCAATTTGCGCGGCAGGCCGGCGCCACGCGCATCGTGGCCCACCTCGTGGATTATTTCAAAGGCGGCGCGCACAATCCCTACGACAACCAGCCGACCGGCACGGAGCGGGGCTGGGGGCTGGCCGGCGACCCGGAAAGATTGTGGAGTGTTGAAGAATTGAGCGGACTGCGCCAGGCCATCGAAGCCGAGGGGTTAAAACTGGAGGCCATCGAAAATTTTGATCCCGCCCACTGGCATGACATCCTGCTCGACGGCCCCCTAAAGAACCGGCAGTTCGAAAATATAAAAATAATCATTCGCAATCTGGGCAAGGCGGGCATCCCGGTCATGGGCTACAACTTCAGTATCGCCGGGGTTTGTGGACGCACAACCGGTCCGTACGCGCGCGGCGGAGCGGCGTCTGTGGGCATGGAGGGCCCGCTGGACGAGCCGATGCCCAACGGCATGGTCTGGAACATGATCTACGATCCCGATGCGCCGAAAGGTTTTGTCGCACCCATCACGACGGACGAACTCTGGGGGCGATTGAAAAATTTCCTGCGTGAGGTCCTACCGGTGGCCGAGGAAGCGAACGTGAAACTGGCGCTGCATCCGGACGATCCGCCGATGCCAACCATGCGCGGCCAGCCGCGGCTGGTTTATCAATCGCACCTGTATCAAAAGTTGATTGACCTGAACCCCAGCCCGGCCAACGCCCTGGAGTTTTGTCTTGGCACACTGGCCGAGATGGTCCCGCAGGAACGGGACGAGGTCTATGAAGCGACGGATCGCTACAGTTCGCAGGGCCGGCTGGCGTACGTTCATTTTCGAAACGTTCGCGGCCGGGTTCCATTTTACCAGGAAACGTTTGTGGACGATGGCGATGTGGACATGGTTCGGGTGTTGCGCATTTTAAAGAAAAACAAATTCAACGGCCCGCTGATTCCCGATCACACGCCGCAAATGGCGTGTGGTGCGCCCTGGCATGCGGGCATGGCTTATGCCATGGGCTATATGCGCGCTGCCCTGCAGATGGTCGAGGGGGAATAACCGCGGAAAATCCCTTTGGGCTCAAAGGCCAAATTAACTCCTATGGGTGGGGCTGGCCATTGATCTTGTGGGGCAGGTGACAAGATTGGGCGACAATCCCTCCCATTCGCCCGTTGCACGATTAGCCTCCAAAACGCATTCGCCTTGTACAAGGTATTGATTATAAGACTGTAACACTCTTGAATCATTTTAGAATTGGGCGTGGACCCCACCAGGACCGATTTGAGCAGGGCTATTTGTTCGAAGGTCGAACTTTATACTTGACAGCATTCTGATAACGGGTAAAGTCCGAAATAACAAAACAACCCCGAGGCCGCGTTTTGGCGATATTTTGTGCATAAAATTAATCTGAACAAATTTCAGGTGGCAACCAACGAGACCGTTCGCGACATCAACAGTCGTATTATGTTGAATCTGGTCCGAAGGCATCAGCCGGTTTCGCGAGCCGATTTGATGCGTTATTCGGGGTTGCAGCGCAGCACAGTGTCCGTCATCGCGGGGCGGTTGATTGCCGACCGGTGGTTAAAAGAGGGTGCGGTGGGCAATTTGCCGCGCGGCCGGAGGCCGACATTCCTTCATCTCAATCCCGACCGGTGCGGTGTCATTGGGGTTGATGTTCAGGCAGCCAGGACCACCTTGGCGGTATCCAACATGGATAGCCAGTTTTCCGCGCTGGAAACCATTCCCACCGCCAAGGATCCGTCCGAGTTTATTGCCCGTCTGAGCCACCGGATCACGGATTTAATCCGGGCGCACCCCAAAAAATCGTACGAGGGTGTCGGAATCAGTTTGCCGGGACGGATTGAGGTCGGCTCGGAACGACTGATATTCGCACCCACTTTGGGTTGGAATGAGTTGGATCTCAAGACCCCGATTGAGCGTGACACCGGCTTGCCGGTGAAGTTGGAGAATGCCGCCAATGCGTGCGCGCTGGCAGAATTGTGGTCTGGGCAGCACATGGATGCGGTCAACAACCTTGTGGCTGTGGCGATTTCCGATGACATCAGTGTGGGCATGGTCTTGAACGGCCAGCTGGTCCGCGGTTCAACCGGCGTGGCCGGGGAATTTGGCCACGTGTCCCAGATGCCGGATGGGCCCAAGTGTCGGTGTGGCAACAGCGGCTGTTGGGAAATGCTCGCCTCCAATGCCGCCGCCGTGCGTTATTATGCCGAATCCGCCTTGGTTCCCAAGGGTGCCATCGGATCCAAAAGTGACATGGCCACAGTGCCGTTCGGCGACATTCTGCGATTGGTGGAGCAGGGGGATCCGAGGGCCTGCAAGGCACTGAACCAAATGGCACATCATTTGGGAGCCGGCATTGCGATGCTGGTGACCGGCCTCGCTCCGGACGTGTTGATGGTGGTGGGGGAAGTGACGCGCGTTTGGGACAAGGTTGGGCCGATTGTGGCCCAGGCGGTAAAGCACCATTCCTTTACTCACGCGGCCACCCGGATTGTGCCCGCCGGTTCCGAGGTGCAATCCCGGTTGCGAGGCACGGTTGCCCTGGTTCTCCAGAAGCATTTTAACGCGCCTTCGATAGCATGAAATCCCAGGAAATGTACAAATAGGCAGCCGGTTGCCAAATTAGTTCGGAAGCCGAACTAATCCGGCCGGCCAGAATGGCGGGACGATTAAGAACGATGAAAAATAACGGTTTTGAACAGTTGCGGGCGAACGGTCACGGTTCGTTTCGCATTCTTTTCAACCGCGGGGCAGCACATGTCAGCAATGGTGAATCACATGTTGTCCGGAAAATCGAGCAGAGCATTTCCTACATGCTGCAACACCTGGACCGGCCGTTGCATGTGGCCACCCTGGCCGCTGTTGTGAACTTTTCTCCCTCGCACTTTTCCGCCTTGTTCAAACGGTGGATGGGATGTCCTCCCATTGACTATTTCATCCATTTGCGAATGCGCCACGCGTGCTGGTTGTTCGACAACACCTCGTTGAATGTCAAAGAAGTTGCAGCGGCGTTGGGATATGATGACCCGTTTTACTTCTCCCGGACGTTTAAATCGGTGAACCGGGTTGCACCCAGCGAATATCGGTTGATGCCTGAAAGATTGAAGGAGACGGTCAAAGGCACGGACCTGACTTGTGTTTCTTCCACGTCCGAAAACGGGCAGGCAGTTCGAGGCACGCTTGGGCCGTTTGTGCGGATCGGTGGGCGGACGGAGTCCGGGCGAAGGACAACCTCAGCTTCATTTCCCGTTTTCGAGCCGTTGGAAAAACAACTGAGATGAATGTTCTCCGATAAACTCATGAAAAACATTGTATCCTCCATTCCGCCGCGCAAATTTTTTGTCATAATGAACAACATCCATATGTGTCGAAAGTGTGAACCGGGTGGTCGTTCTCCAAAACGTGCCTTTACGTTGATCGAATTACTCGTCGTGATTGCCATCATCGCCATTTTGGCCGCCATGTTGTTGCCGGCGTTGGCAGCGGCGAAGTTCAGGGCATTGGTGACCCAGGACACTTCCAACTATCATCAATGGGGTATCGCATGGACAATGGGCGCGAGCGATAACAGCAGTGGGCTTTATCCTATGCCGCCACTGGCAGGCAGTGCGGGCAACGACGCATGGGACGTTTCAGCCGACCTGGTTTCCAATATGGCGCCGTATGGAATGACGTTGCCCATGTGGTACTCCCCATGCCGTCCATGGGATTTCCAAGGGGACAACGGTTGGTGCATAACGAATCTGAATCATCCGGAATCTACGCTGGCTGATCTATACCAGGCAGTCACCCATGCCTATCCAGGTTATGCCATCATATATCACAGTGTATGGATACAGCGTTATGACTTAAATATTCCAAGTCACACTCTCTGGCCATCGGTGACGGCCGGCCCCAATCCGAATCCCAGTGCGAATTCACCGTATCAGTGGCTTAGAAAACCCTCCGATCCTAACGCTTCTCTAGTGCCCATTATGAACGATAGGACCGTCGGATCGACGACGGTAATGTACAATGGGACCGGTATTCCCGCAGGTGCCAGTCAAAACGGCAAGGTAGCTGAGGAAAACCTGCTGTTTGGTGATGGGCATGCGGCCGCTCAGCAAGCCAGTACGATGAAGTGGCGATGGAAGGGCGTTTATATCTGCTGGTATTGAAGTCCCGCCATTCTTTTACCCGAACGAATGTAACTAAGTGAACAACAAACAACCAAAAGCAGAAAGCAGGAGTTCCTGTATGAAAATGAAGCAATCCTCAATTCTGGTAGGGATGCTCGTACTCGCAAGTGTGCCGCTCGCGACTGTGAGTTCCCTTGCCCAGACAACCAACATCGTGGTGTATAATTTTAACACCGCCGATCAAGTTAATGGCACTGCAGCTCCGTACACCGATGCTTGGGGAAACTGGTACGGCACTGCCTACTACAATGTGCTGTGGAGTACAAATGATGCCAACAACAATCCCAGCTCCGGTTCCATGGAAATCGAGAGCATTTTTCCTGATTCCCTGATTGGTGGTTGTTGCGGGCCGCAATTTACTGTTTACGACCAAAACAATGGCGTTCAAGATGTTCTCGGCGGCACGCCGCTGAACGGCAATGGCTCCGCGGCGACGAACTTTGTCGTAACGAATATCACGTTTGACATCATGATCGATCCCGGTTCCACCGACACTAATGCCAACGGTGCTAATTATCCGCCCATATCGGTGTTTACCCGGGGCACGGCGTACAATCAGAATTCGTTTGGCTCAGTCAGTATTCCACTCACCAACTCTGGCGTCTGGATCCACGAGAGTTTTCCGGTGACTCCCAATGCGAATTGGGCCACCATTCCCAATGTGGGATTCAACCACTATAGCACGACTGAGACTGGAACGTTCAATTTTTACGTAGACAACATCGCGTTCCAAGAGGGTTTTGTTACCTTCCCGCCGCCGAATGTGAGCATCCAAAAATCTTCCCCGGCCCTGCGTATTTTTGCGGGATCATCAATAAATACGTATGATCGCGAACAGCTTACTTCGCTTGACCATAATCAATCCTGGGTGGGCGGCACTTATCCGGTGTCTTATTCGTACACGCTGAAGAGCTTCCCGACAATCCCTTCAGGCTCTGTGTTTCGCTTCCATATATTTCTTGTGCCGGTCAATAACGCCGGCGGCAACAGTTTTTCCAATAACGAGTACATTGAATATCAAGCCAACAACGACCTGTGGCTCAACGTCAACGCAACTAATCCGACAAATGTCTGGGCGGACGTGGCATTCAAAACCAACCTTCCCAACGCCAATCCAAATGACTTGGTTACGCTGACCAATTCGACAGCTGTCGGCACTTGGACATTGGCGTTCAACAGCGCCACGAGTGGCACGGTGACCGCTCCAGGCGGGGCCAGCGCGAACTTTACCCTTCCGGATGGCGCGACTATTGCCGCCGACTTCGGCAACCCACTGGTAGCCTTCTTTGGCGTGCAACCCGATTCCGGATACGGCGAAGGCCAATATGTGGATGTGGCTAAAATCTCCACTGTTGGCGTTGCGGCACCGGGAGTTGCCATCAACGACGACTTCACGTCCGATACCAGCATCAACACGAACATCTGGGACGTGAGCAATTCAGCCAATCAGGCCAGCTTGGTGCTTGCCACTTCCAATTCGCCGTGGTGGGTGTATTGGACAACGCCAGCCTTTGGATTCGGGCCGGCAACCAAGGCGGAAATTGGCAATTCCAGCATCCCGTGGAAGTCGCCATATTATTACGCCAGTTACGTTACCAATGGCGCTCCAACGCAAGAAGCCAACAACATTTGGTTTTTGCTGAACAGCTCCTATTTGCCTACTGTAAATGGGTTGTCCAATGGGCCCGCGTCGCCCAATGCGTTCTTCCTTGTGACCAAACCGCCGCCGGCCCAGTAATTGCGCCTCGAAGGGCATAAGCAACAATATAACGGCACCAAGTAAGACTTGGTGCCGTTTTTCTCTCTCGATGCGCGTCGAATTCCGTTCGAATTCCACCTGATATTGAAAGGAAAACTGCGGTTGTCGCGACCACTCATCATTGACAGGCGGACTCACCTTTCCTCACCAAAGCTGTGAAAATTGCGAAAAATCATAATATCGTCCATTCCACGAGGAGAGGTTTATGATAGAGTAACTTACTGTCTGTAATAAGCTAATGTGGCTTGTCGGCAGCGGGAATTGAGGTTTTTGACGAGCCGTAATTGGTCACCAAAGTGACTTGTGAGTTTTGATGGTGTGAAGATATTGTCGTCGGCGCCGGATGGACAGCGGCGCCATTTTTTGTTGAAAAATTATCAGGAAAAATGCGAGTCCGATTTAATTTGGCTCAAGTCCTCCAGCCGCTTGGTATATGAATCGTAACAGCCTGGCAGAAATGTTGTTTTTTTCCGGAAACCTCCGCGTTTTCTTGATTGTCTTTCTATTTGGTGTGCCGGTTCGGGCACAGAATGTATATGTGGTTGATCAATTCAATCCATCAGGTGTAGGTGGCAACAGTTACGTCGGCGGGCAGATTGGCAATGTCTGGGCGAACTGGTTCGGCAATGCGTTCCAATCTTTGTCTTGGGATTCCACCAGCGATGCCAGCAACAAT
>Ga0181531_10001321_pt1 | contig 15752 bp, 12 predicted proteins | sample PEATcosm2014_Bin_38_FD_119743 | JGI IMG/M metagenome (GOLD analysis project Ga0181531, IMG submission 119743) | Peatland microbial communities from MTU Mesocosm Facility, Houghton, MI, USA - PEATcosm2014_Bin11_10_metaG | ecosystem: Environmental > Terrestrial > Soil > Wetlands > Peat | place... | reverse complement strand
GTCGATCCATGCTCACGGCTCCCTTATTCAAAGACTTCGCGTTCCTGCTGCTCCAGAGCTTCCATGGTGATAGCCCCGGTCGGGCATCGCTGGGCGCAGAGGCCGCAACGAATGCATTTCTCTTCGTTCTTGATGATGGCCCCCGCCTGCCCGGTCTTCAGTTCAGCGCCGGAGACCCCATAGCGGCTCTGAATCAGTGCTTCGTAGCGGGCGTCGCCACTTACCTGGACCAAGTCCACCAGCCGCAGGCAATTCTCCGGACACACATCGACGCAGCCGGCGCAGAGGATGCACTTGGAGCCGTCGAAGATGGTATTGACCTGGCAGTTGAGACAACGCAGCCCTTCGGCGCGACCTTGTTCCTCGTCAAATCCCAGTTCCACCTCAGCGATTCCGATGCGGCGGTTGGCCGCCAGGACCGGCATCTTCTGCCGCGGCGTAGAGAGGAATCCGCGCGGCATCTCCCAGTTGGGCAAGATGCGAAAACGGCTGAGAACCGTCTTTTTCGTCTTACCGGTGAGAAAGACGTGAATGGAGCGCGCGGCCTTGTGCCCGTTGGCAACGGCCTCCACCAGGACGCGCGGGCCAAACGCAACATCCCCGCCGGCAAAGACACCAGGGGCGGTAGTCATCAGGTTTTCGTCGATCTTGAGAACGCCGCGTGGAGTCACCTGCACGCCTTCATCGGGGCTGAGGAAAGAAAGGTCCGCCTGCTGGCCGATGGCCAGAATTACACTATCGCAGGGAATAATCTTTTCTTCGTCGCTGAAGGCGGGATTGAAGCGGCCGTTTTCGTCAAAGACGGTCAGACAGCGGCGAACCTTTAACCCGGTCACGACGCCATCTTCGCCTACAATTTCCTTGGGTCCCCAACTGTTCTCCACTGCGATGCCTTCGTGCTCGGCTTCGTCCACCTCGCCCTTCCATGCGGGCATCTGCGCGCGCGATTCAAGACTGACCAGTTCTACTTCTTCTGCGCCTGAACGCAATGCCATGCGCGCTGCGTCAAAGGCCGGCTGCAATCCCTTGGCATCTTCTTCCAGTTCCGCTAAATCCACTTGTTCGTGCACCAGGCGCACGGCGGCGCGAGCAACGTCGATGGCCACATTACCGCCGCCCACAACCACGACGCGCTTGCCGAGGTTGATCTCGAAGCCCAGGTTGACGTTGATCAGGAAATCGATGCCGTTGTAAACACCCGCCAGGTGCGCGCCGGGTATATTCAGCTCGCGGCCCTTGTTGAGTCCGGTGGCCAGCAGCACCGAGTCGAATTTCGAGCGCAGTTCGGCAAAGGAGATATCGCGGCCGATCGTCACCCGCGTGTGCAAAGTAACGCCCATGGCCAGGATGTTATCGACCTCCATCTTGATGATCTCGCGAGGAAGCCGAAACTGCGGAATCCCCAGGTAGAGCATTCCGCCGGGGACCGGAGCGGATTCGAAGACCTCGACCGTGTACCCCAGCAAGGCAAGGTCGTGCGCGCAGGTGAGGCCGCACACACCCGCGCCCACAATGGCGATGCGCTTGTCGCGTTTGGGGGCCGGCGGCAGCTTCTTCCGCGCCGGATCGTGTCCGCTGCCAAGGTTGTGGCGATCGGTTGCGTAGCGCTTTAACGCGCAAATGGCGATGGGTTCGTCGATCTTGCCGCGCCGGCAATTGTCTTCGCAAGGGTGCGCGCAGATCCGGCCCAGCACGTAGGCGAATGGATTCGGCGCACGGGCCAGAAGATATGCTTCCTCATCCTTCGAGATGCCGATGGCCTGCACGTAGCGGCCGCACTCCGTATGGATCGGGCAGGCGGAGCGGCAGGGAATATTCTTGTCGAAATACTCCTGGTCCGGGATCGTGATGGAATAGAGCATCGGTTCTCCACTCTTGCGATTCTTCAATTGCGATCACGCGATCCTGAGACGCGCCGGCAGCTTCCTAGCGGAAACAATCCCGGCGAGCCGGCTTCAAGATCGCCGGGCATGGAAGGAAAGCCACCTGCTGCAATGCTGGCAAATACCCCAAAAGCGGAAAGAGCGCGCTCTAGTGCTGCTGCGCCTTCAGCTTCTCGATCTCTTCGTCGGTGAGCGACTTGGAGAAGGCCGACGGATTCTTGTCCTTGCGGGTCTCCTGGTCGTAGGCCAGAAACTCGAAGATCGTCTTTCCCTGGCTGTCGCTGATGCCGGAGTTCGGCTTGTGCATCATGCGCTTTACATAGCGGCTCCACTCATCCTTGGTCATTGTGGTGTTGATTGGCCGCGCGATGGTGTGGCACTTGGAGCACTTGTCGGTGAAGACCTTGTACCCCTTCTGCTGCTCGGCGGGATAGCTCGAAACGTTGATCTTGTCCGGCCCCTTGTCCTGGGGGAGCGTTACGTTGCTGCTCTGCGCCCCCAGAAAGAGCGGAAGCGACAAACCTGCGATCGTCAGTGTTCGAATTACTTGGTGCATTTTCAGTCTCTCCTTACCACATGTACCGGATGTCCAGCCTGAAGAGTTTGTCCGTGGTGCCCACCAGGGCCACCGGGTCGCCGTCGTGCTCCTGGGTATAGGCGGCGCGAAGAACAACATTGCCCAGGGAAGTCAAAGCGTGTTCGCCGCCGATGCCCCATGCCCTTGTATGCATCGTCGGGTTGGGAGCAATGGTCGCGGTCCCGCGATCGAGTCGGAGATTAATCACCGTGCCCGTTTTGATGTAGTAGTCAGCTTCGCCACGGTAGGTGTTGGCAGTATAGAGCGACATTGGCCCTGGCTGCGCCGCCAGCCAGTCGTCATGGCTGTGAATGTATCCGCCGAGCAAATCCAGCTTGTCGAAGAACAGGTAATTGCCGAAGCCGCCCACGCGATAGAAGGTTGGACGATACGTGAATTGATTGTCAAGACCCGCGTTCTGGATCTGGTCCTTTGAGCCGCGGTACATCATGACTGTTACGCCGCCGTCGGGACCGAACCAGTAGTCGGCATCTGCCCACACATCCTTGGAGTTCTTAGTGGAGCCGGCAAGAATCTCGCTCCCGTCCGCGTTCAGGCCATTGGTGATTTTGGCAGAAACAGCGAATACGTTTTTGAAGTAGCTCGACGCCCAGGTATAGCCCACATCCACTCCGACTGGGTGTTGATCGAGTGAAAAGTTGATCGGATCGACATTCGTGAGGGTGTAGGCAGGATCGGAGAAGAGGTTGTAGAACATGGCTGCCCGCGTTCCTTCGCCCTCCTGCATGTGCATCTCGCCCGCCTTGATGAAATAGCTGCTGTTGGCGCGGCCGCGGGTGTAAACGCCGAATCCCTGCTCCAGATTGCTGTTGCCGTCCTGGTAGAGCTCATAGTGGCCGAAGTAAGAGAATCCGGTCTCCGGTATGGCTCCAGCCAAAAAGAGTGCAGCCTCGTCGAGGTTGAAGCTGGAACAGGAGGAACTCGCTGCTGTGGCGCTGCCGCACGAAGTCGATGGGGAAGCGGAAGTCGTGTTGCCGGCGTCGGCGACTGTCTTGTCATCGGTGAAGCTGGCCTGGAAAATCAGCGCCACGGAGTGCATGAGGTTGAACTTGATGTCCTTGTCCAACTCGTCGATCTTCGGCGCTGCTTTGCTTCCGTCCATCTCGTCAGGAGGCATGCGATAACCGAGGCGCTTGAACATGTAGCCGTTTTTGTTAAGTGCAGGCGGAATGGTGTGGCAGGTATAGCACTTCACGCCATACTTGCGGGCAAACGCCGGAATTGCATTCCCGGTTTCAGGCATCAAGAGAACCAGACCGGTCACAACCAGAATTGCTCTAACGCTGAGAGTCCAGAGTTTCATGTGAGGGAGCTCCTGCCTATTGCTTAAGCACGGCAGGGGCCAAAGGTTCTCAACTATAAAATCAACAACTTGCAACCGGATGCCAGTGCGGCTTGGGGATCTTACTCCCCGATTTCCGACTCTAACTGGGGAATGGTTTCCGCAGGTTGCTGCTCCTTTTCCCGGCGCAGCAGTGCGTAGAAGGTCTTTCTGTCCACTCCGGCCTCGCGCGCGGCTGCACTCAGGTTTCCTCCGCAGCGCGCCAGAACGGCCTGCGCATAGGAGAGCTCAAAGCCGGCCAGGTACTGGTCCCGCGCATCCTTCCATGGGAGTGCGGAAAGGCTGCCGGCAACCTCCGCTGGCGCTAAGTCCTCGGCCAGATCGGCCGGTGCCAGCATCCCGCCCGGATGCAACGCCGCCAGCCTTTCCATCACGTTCTTTAACTGACGGATATTGCCCGGCCAGCGCTGCTTCATGAGCGCCTCATAGAAATGCGGCGAACCGGAAAGGCTCTTGCCGTAGCGGCGCGAAAATCGCTCCAGAAAGAAGCGCGCCAAATGGGGAATGTCCTCCGGACGTTCGCGCAGAGCTGGCAGCTTCACCGTCACCACGCTCAACCGGTAGAACAGTTCCTCGCGAAAACTCCCCGCTTTAATCTTGGCCGCCAGATCCTGGTTGGTCGCGCACAGGATGCGGCAATCCACCCTGACCGTGGCAAGACCGCCCAAACGACGCAAGGCCCGTTCCTCGACAAACCGAAAAAGACGCGTTTGCAGTTCGACGCCCAGGTCGCCGATCTCGTCCAGAAAGAGCGTGCCGCCGTCGGCTGACTCGATCAGCCCCTTCTTCATGCGCTCCGCCCCGGTAAAGGCGCCACGTTCATAACCGAATAGTTCGCTCTCGATCAGAGATCCCGGCATGGCACTGCATTCGACGGGCACGAATGGCCCATCCTTACGCGGGCTCTGGCTGTGGATGAATCGGGCGGCCACTTCTTTGCCGCTGCCGCTCTCGCCCAAGATCATTACCGTCGCGTCGGTCGCGGCCGCGCGGCGGCACTTTTGCATCGTTTCATTCATGGCGCCGCTGCGACTTTGAGCTTCGTCGGCTTCGCCCAGGGCTTCGAGGCGTCCTTTCAGAGTCTCGACCTCGCGCTCCAGTTTCGCGTGCGCGAGTGCCCGCTTCACCACCAGCAGCAGATCCTCGCGCTTGAAGGGCTTTTGCAGGTAGTCGAATGCGCCGTTGCGCATTGCCAGCACAGCGCTCTCAACCGAACCAAAAGCAGTCAGGAAGACGATCGGCAGTCCCGGATGCGCCTCGTGCAACCGCGCAAAAACCTCTTCTCCCGAGATACCCGGCATGCGAACGTCGAGCAGCACCAGATCGGGCGGATTGGCCAGGCAATGGGCCAACCCCTTCGCCGGGTCGACGCAAACAGAAACCGTCGTGCCCGGCAGACGCAGCATTCGCTGGATATTTTCCCCCAGAGCGGCCTCGTCATCGATCACAAGAATCCGGCTCACTCCTTGGTCCCTCCAGCGAACCAGTGGTAGGGCTGGCCGCGGGTAAATCGCGCGGGTGGCAACTCGACAACAAAGCTCGCGCCACCGCCCTCTCGGGCCTCGTAACGGATGCGGCCATCGTACATATCCATCAGGCTGGCCGAAAGAAACAGCCCCAGCCCAAGCCGCTCCCGCCCGCTGCTGTGCGTGATAAAAGGCTCAAAAAGATGATCGCGAATTTCCTCCGGCACCCCCGGCCCGTTGTCCTCGATGCGAGCCACCACCTTGGCACCCGCCGTGCGGTAGGGCTCAAGGCGCGCCCAAATCATGCCCTCGCCGTGGCCCTTGAGTGCCTGCAGCGCGTTACTCAACAGGCATCGGACCACCTCTCCGACAACATGCTCCGGCACATCCACAGGCGGCGCTTCCCCAAACTCCTCCACCAGCTTGACCCCCTGGTTCTCAGCCAAAGGCCGCTGCGCCGCCAGCACCTCTTCCATCGCCGTCTGCGGAACCGAGGCCTCGAAGACCTCTCCGCCGCGTTCGCGCCGAAGCGCCTGCAACAGTGTGCTGGCGATTTTGCTCATGTAACGCGTCTCTTTCAGCATCTGCTTCAGATCCGTGCAGAGCGCGGCATCCTCTTTGCGCTCGTCGAGCAGCACCTCGATCCGCCCAGCCACAATCGCAAGCGGGTTGTTGAACTCGTGCATGAAGCCCGCCGTGAACTGGCCCAACAGAGTGAGCTGGCGCGAAAGCCGCGCCTGCCGGTCGGCGGCTTGCAATTCCTCCCGCAGTCGCGCTGTCCGGTACCGGACGGTCTCCAATTGCAAGTTCAGTTGCGCGGTCTCCTCCTCAGCCTTTGCCGCGTCAGCAGTTAGGCGGCCGCGCTGCCAATGCGTATACACCATTGCTGGAACGGGTGCCGCAAGCACGGCAGCGACGCAGGCGATGGTCTTTGAAATCACCGAGCCAGAAAAGCTCCAGGAGAAGAGCCAGAGGAAAGGCAGGACCCATCCTCCGCTGATCCAGAGCAGAGGCAGGCCACGCTCGTTAGAGCGCTTCAGATCGACGTCCTCAGTCGGTTTCCCTGACATATCGCTCAAGTGTAATGCTTCAATGAGGTTGAACCTCAATCGGAACTGGCGATTGTCGCCTTCCCCTGGCATAGGCCATCCAATGAAGCAAGGACCTTCTTGGGAGAAGGTAGCTCCTTTGCGCCGGCAGAGGTTTCGTGCATATCTTCTATTCGTATTTGCCGCAGGCTGCCAACCCCAATAAGGGGGATCCAAATCCCAACGGCCTTTGCCGCGCTCTCCGCTGGTGTATCGCAGGTCAACCAATCGGTGCTGTATGCCATGCCCGGGCCGTTTACTTTTTCGCGGGAGTTGCCGTCGTCTTTCCTTGGGAAGGAGTCCCCTTCTTCTGAGCCGCAGGCGAGGCCGCGACACCCTCAAGCCTGGCCATCTTGATACTATCGAGCAACGGGAAGTTCTTATCGAGGTACGCCTTGCCCTCCGCCTGGATACGCCCCTGATTGGGGGACTCGCCGTAACCTGTGTAAAGCTTCTGGACCACGTCCATCCCTTCGATCACATTGCCGAAAGGAGAAAACCCCATCCTATCCAGCCGGGCATTCTCACCCAGGTTGATAAACAACTGGGTTGTTCGCGTGTTCGGTCCGGAGGTCGCAAAGGTAATGGAGCCCGTTTTGTTGGTCTGCGTCACCGGATCGTCCTTGATCACGGCGCCCTGCCATACTTTATTGACCGCCGGGTTGGGGCTCAGACCGAACTGGACCACGAACCCGGGCAGAACGCGAAAGAAGTGTCCGTTGTTGAAGAAGCCATTTTTCACCAGGTTGTAGAATCGGTCAGCTCCTAGAGGGGCCCAATCCCGGTGCACTTCAATCACGAAGTCGCCCTTGGTGGTCGTGAACCGGGCCTTGAAGACATTAGGAGCCTTGGCTCTCAGCAGCGCGGGCTGCATCAATGCACGATTGATCGCTTGCGACGAAGGTGCGGCGGTCTTCTTCGCGCCAGGCGTAGGTCTGGCAGCGGTCTTTGGCGCAGCAGTTTGCGGCGCCCCTTGCGGTTGAGCACAAAGGGGAATTGCGATGGTCACAGTCAGAAGGAGCGAAACAGGAATAGTCTTCATTTTGCGCACAGTATAACAGTAGCAGCGGCGCCCTCGCGGGGCACCAGGGCCTAATTTCATTCCTGTGCTCCCTTTGTATTCAGTTTCATTTTTGTCGAGCCCACAATCTGCCCCTACGGATTCTCCCGGATCTTCATCACAAAGCAGGTAATCGTCTTCTCGCCGGCTACCAACATTCGATGCGGCAGGCCCGCCGGGACGTGCGCCACATCGCCAGCCCTCAATTCCTGGCGCGCTCCGCCTCCGATCGAGTCAGCTCGCAGCTCTCCTGGGCTCACTGTCCGGGCATTGTCCATCGTGCCGCCGGTCACCAGTGTCGCGCGGCCGTCGAGGACGTAGAACAAATCGGCAAAGTTCTCGTGAAGCTCGGCCTCGCCGTCGCGGCTGCGAAATGACAGCATGGCAGAGTGCTGCGCATATTCCTTCAGCGTCTCGCAGGCCGAGCCGTCCGAGTGCTTGGCCAGCTTGCGCAGGTAGGCTGCCCGCTCCAGCAGAATGGCCGGCGACCAGTGATCGGAGTGCGCCGCCGACCCTTTGCTTGCCCGTGCTGACGGCGGCGGCAGCACTTCTTTTTCCGCGGGCAGAAGCTCCTCCCAAATATTCTTCGGTAAACCGTCCACTTCTTCCTCCCAGTCTTGAGACCAATGCGGAGAATCTTCGGTCAGGGTAAACCCGCCAGTTGCCGCGCCCTCTTGAAGATAGCAAGAAACATGGGGCGGGTCAGCTTGCCGGTGTTGGTGTTCTGCAACGATGGATGGTAGCTGGCGATCAGCGTAATCCCGCCGGGCAACGTGTACTCCGCGCCGTGTCCAAACCGATAACCTGCCCTCGACGATAACTTCCCGGCGCGCACGCAGTGGTTGAGGAAGCCGTCAAATGCGATTTTGCCCAGGCAAACCACGACGCGCAGATTCCCCAGCAGGCCGATCTCCTCGTCGAGCCAGGGCGCGCAGTTGCGCTGTTCTTCGGGGTTGGGCTTGTTGGCCGGCGGGGCGCAGCGAACCACGGCGGCGATCCACAGGCCGGTCAGTTTCATGCCGTCGTCACGCGAAACGGCATTCGGCTGCGAGGCAAAGCCCGCTTCGTTGAGCACCGGAAAGAGAAAATCGCCCGAGCCGTCGCCGGTGAACATGCGCCCGGTCCGGTTGGAGCCGTGCGCTCCCGGTGCCAGGCCCAGCACCAGCACTCGCGCCAGCGGATCCCCAAACGACGGCACAGGCTTGCCCCAGTATTCGAATTCCATATAGGCGCGGCGGCGAATCCGGGCCGTCTCGGCGCAGTGGGCCAGCAGCCGCGGGCAGCGATTGCAGGCCACGATGCGGGCATTGAGGGCTTCGAGCGGCGACCGGTCAGCAGGCATGGCGAGATTTTAGGCCATGCCGCCTTCCCAATGTGGCAAACTTCCATGCGGAGGCATTCGAAAATGAAATCCGCAAAACTCTTGCTGCTCGCCGGTGATTTCGTTGAGGACTACGAGATCATGGTTCCGTTCCAGGCCCTGCAGATGGTGGGCCACACCGTCGATGCGGTCTGCCCCGGCAAGAAGAAAGGCGACCAGGTTCGCACGGCCATCCACGACTTTGAAGGCGACCAGACCTACTCCGAGAAGCGCGGGCACAACTTCGCCCTGAACGCCACCTTCGACGAAATCGATCCCGCGGACTACGACGCATTGGTGGTACCCGGCGGCCGCGCCCCGGAGTATCTCCGGCTCAACCCCCGGGTGCTGGAGATCGTGCGCCACTTCGACCACGCCCAGAAGCCGATCGCTGCGCTCTGTCACGGACCGCAACTTCTGGCCGCGGCCGGCATTCTGAAGGGCCGCAAGCTGAACGCCTACCCTGCCTGCGCGCCGGAGGTGGAACTGGCCGGAGGCACCTTCGTTCCGGTGGATTTCTTCGGCGCGGTGGTGGATGGAAACCTGGTCACCGGCCCGGCCTGGACAGCCCACCCCGCATGGCTTGCGCGGTTCCTCGAGGTGCTGGATGCGCACCTTGCGGCCCCAGCGGCCGGACAAACGTCTGTTCATGCATAGTCAAGCGTGCCAGGACCGGCCGTGATCGGGCGCACCTTCCCTCCGTGCTGCGGGTGGGAAAATGTCATTTGGCGGAAAGCTGTTGGCCTGCGCGTCAGCGAGGTGTTTATGTCGGAACGGATTCTTGGGGCAAACGGACGGCTCTTTGCGCGGCTGTTTCTCGGTGTTGCGGTGCTGGGTCTTTCGACCCAATGCCTTTTCGGTGCCACTTGCAGCGTGCTCAAGCACAGCCCGCCCACGGAGGCCGGCAAAGCGTTCCTGGCGGCCGACTACTCGAAAGCGGAAGGCCTCTATCAGGCAGCCCTGGCCGCGCATCCGGGCGATGTCGACGCCACCGCTGGGCTCATTCACACGCTGCTCCGCGAGCAGAAGGTGCTGGAAGCCGACGAGGCCGTCAAAACGGCTCTGGAAGCCATGCCTCCCGCGGCGGCCACGTCCCCGGCGCCTGCCTCGCCTGCGGCGTCGGCCACACCTAACACGGCAGCGCTGCTCACGCTGCGCGGCGAAGTCGAGTTCAGCCAGGGCGAGCCATGGCTGGTTGAGTCAACGGTACTTTCTTCCTATAAGCTGGACCCCTGCAACCCGCGCACCCGGCTGCTCTTTGCCCGGCTTTCGCAGTTGAACTCCCGCTACGCCACCGCCCGCCAACAGATTCTCCTTGCCCATCAATTCGACCCGGAAGATCCGGAGATCCGCGCGGCGTGGATTCAAACCCTGCCCCTGCCGCAGCGGATCGCGGAGATGGAAGTCTATCTCTCTGCGCCCACTGGCGACGACCAGGAGACGCTTCACAAAATGCACTCGGACCTGGACCGCTGGAGGAAGCAGGCGGGCGGGCCGGCCACAGCCTGTCGCCTGGCCTCCACCTCTGCGGCAGCGGACATTCCATTCATCAACTTGGCAGGTCATGCCGGCCACCCGCGCGCCTTCGGGCTGGAAGTCGGAATGAACGGCAATCCCACCCGCCTCCAGGTTGGCGCGGGCGGCGGCGGATTGTCTATCTACCGGTCCGTTGCCGACCGTGCCGGCCTCAAGCGCATTCCTCAGGCGGAGCCCGGCGGTCTGTTCGGCAAGCCCACCTATATCGCCTATGCGGACTCCGTCAAGGTCGGCAGCCTGGAGTTCAAGAACTGCCCGGTCACCGTGATCGACAGCACCAACCCTAACGACGATGGTGACGGCCAGATCGGCATGGACGTCTTCTCGGATTTCCTGGTGACGCTCGACTACCCGATGCACAAGCTTCAGCTTGGGCCCTTGCCGTCCCGGCCGGCAGAGACGTCCGCACCGCCCCCCAGCCTGAAAACGGCTAAAGACTACGAGGACGATCCCAGCGCTCCGCCTGCCGGACCGTACGACCGCGTCATCGCTCCGGAGATGAAGGATTACACGCAAATCTACCGCGTCGGCGATAACCTGGTCGTGCCCGCGGCTCTCAGCCCCACTAAGTTGAAGCTCTTCATCCTTGACTTGAATTTGGACATCTACGCTCCCACCACCACCATCTCTCCAGGAGTGGCCATGGACGTCACCAAGGTCTATGAGAAAGACATGGGAGGAGCAAAGGTTCTCATCGCCGACGAGATCACTTACAACTTTGCCCATATGTCGCAAAAGGTAAATGGGGTCATCGCTTCCAACACCTCGATGGCTTCCAAGAACGCTGGGATGGAGATATCCGGATTTATCGGCCGCGACACCTTCAAGCTGCTCGTTATGCATATCGACTATCGCGATGGGTTGTTGAAGTGCGAGTACATCCCCAACCGGGGCTACCAGCCTAAGTAGCGGGAAAGCGGAGTTAGCAAGAGCTCTCAATCGCAAACGCCGCTAGCCCCGTTAACTGAGTTACACGTTTACCAACTCCTTCATCGCGGGCACATACCGGTCGCCGGCCGCGGCGTCCGGCGGAAAGATCCCCTGAAGATCGCGGATCAGATCCGCGTCGAGGACCAGTTCCACTGCCGCCGCGTTTTCCTCAAGATACTTGCGGCGCTTGGTGCCGGGGATGGGCACAATGTCCTCTCCCTGCGCCAGCACCCAGGCCAAGGCAAGCTGGCTGGCGGTCACACCGGCCTTCGTGGCCGATTGTTTCACTCGGTCCACCAGTTCGAGATTGCGGGTAAAGTTCTCGCCCTGGAACCGCGGACTGACGCGCCGGTAGTCGTCCGCGTCAAAATCGTCGGGGCTCTTGATGGCGCCGGTCAGAAAGCCCCGGCCCAGCGGGCTGTAAGCGACAAAGGCGACCCCAAGACGGCGGCAGGTGGGCAGTATCTCCGGCTCGGGATCGCGGGTCCAGAGCGAGTACTCCGTTTGCAGCGCCGTGATGGGGTGAACGCGATGCGCGCGCTCCAGCGTTGCCGGAGCTGCTTCAGACAGGCCCAGAAACCGCACCTTGCCTTCCTCAACCAGCCGCGCCATGGCGCCCACCGTCTCTTCAATGGGCGTTTTGCGGTCCACGCGGTGCTGGTAATAGAGGTCGATGGTCTCGATGCCCAGCCGCCGCAAACTGCCCTCGACTGAACTGCGAACATATGCCGGGCTGCCGTCCACGCCGCGCCGCGCCGGGTTTCCCGGGTCGCGCACGATGCCGAATTTGGTGGCCACAAAGAACTCGTGCCGCCGGCTCTTGAGTGCCTGGCCCACCAGCACCTCGTTGGTGTGCGGGCCATACACGTCGGAGGTGTCGAGAAAATTGATTCCCAGTTCCAGCGCGCGATCGATTGTGGCCAGCGACTCCGTTTCGTCGCGGCCGCCGTAGAACTCGCTCATCCCCATGCAGCCCAGTCCGATCGCTGAAACCTCGGGGCCGTTGGCACCTAATCTGCGGGTTTTCATGCTGCTTCTCCTTGCTTCACTCGATTCCAACTTACATCTCCTGCGCACCTCCGAGTTCAAGCTGCTCCGCCCCGCACAGAAAGCCAGACGGCTGGCGCGAGCGAGCCTTGGGGTGGCTTATCCTTCAGATGTGAGAAATTCCATGACGGATTCAGCGCTGTACGGAGCCATGCTGGCAGTGGCGCTTGAAGAAGCGCGTTTGGGATCGGCCGAAGGCGGCATTCCGATCGGGGCCGCCATGTTTACCCGCGCGGGGCAGTTGGTGAGCCGTGGCCGCAACCGCCGCGTGCAGCAGGGCGACCCCAGTGTCCACGCGGAGACCGACGCCTTTCGCCGCGCCGGCCGCCAGCGCAGCTACAGCGGCCTGGTGATGGTCACCACGCTGGCCCCGTGCTGGTATTGCAGCGGCCTGGTGCGCCAGTTCCGCATCGGCGCGCTGGTGGTCGGCGAGAGCCGCACCTTCGCCGGAGGGTTGGACTGGCTTCGCGAAAACGGTATGGAAGTCATCGACCTCGACAGCCCGGAATGTCGCGAATTGCTCGAAAGCTTTATCGCCGCCCACCCCGAAATCTGGCACGAGGATATCGGGGAAGAGCAGGGAGCAGGGAACAGGGAGTAGGGATGTGAGGCCTACCATCCCGCGCCACTCCCTACCGCCTGTCCCTACTCCCTACTCCCTGCCTTCAGAACTCCAGCCGCAGCGACATCTGGATCTGGCGCGGGCTGCCTATGGTGTGAGCGACAATGCCAAGGCTCCCAGGGCAGTTATAGAAGCTGGTGTTGGTCTGCGAGCCATTTGCGCTGCAACCGGTGGGCAGCGGGGTTGTGCCCGCCACTGGGAAGGCGCTGTAGAACTGATTTTGCGCTACCTGGTTGCCGGGTACGTCGAAGCTGGTGGTGTTGGTGAGGTTGTAGACGTCGAAGGTGTACTTGAGGCTGTAGCGCTCAGTCAGATTGGCGACCTTGACCAGCGAGGCGTCGGCGCGCTTCTGGAAGGCCTGCCGGAAGATGTTGCGCTGCCCGGTCGTGAAGCTGGTTTCGAAGGGGTCCGACAGTGGGATTGCGCCGCCCAGGCCGCCCGGTGGCAGCAGCGGGAGGGTGAAACACTCCGGCTTCAGAGCCGAAACCCCGGTGACCGGGAACCACGCCCCGGAGGCGCCGGTCCTGGCGCTTTTGGCCGTGCACCCTGGGGCCAGCGGCACAATGGGGTTGGTGATGCCGTCCGCGGTCGAGTAGTAGATGCTTCCGATGGCGCCCGAGTAGTCGATAATGCTGAACGGCTGTCCGCTCTGGATCACGGTCGTGCCCACCAGCGACCACCTGTCGATCAACCTGCCCTCGAGGGTCTGCCGGTTGGCGAGGTCCGGAATATTGTAAGCGTAGTTCAGGCTGAAGACATGGGTGCGGTCGAAGTCCGATGAGCCGTAGCCGCTGCGCAGGTTGAGCGGGTTGTTGCCGTTGTAAAACAGGCCCAGTCCGCTCTGCTCGTCCAGTGCGTGCGACCAGGTGTACGAGGCTCCCAACTGGAGTCCATGACTCATGTGCTTTTCCACGTGGGCCTGCAGCGCGTTGTAGGCATCGATGCCCGCGGCCTTGTAGGAGATGGATTCGGCCGCGTAGCCGATGTAGGGTACGCGCAGATCGACATTGCCACCCTCGTAGTTGGCCAGGTAGGGAATCGAGTTCGCGGGATCAACGAACGCGCCGCCGACGTTGTAGCCGTAGCTGTAGTACTGCTGGTAGGGGCTGCCTGGCAGCGCGGGTTTCGAGGCGGAAGCGATATTCGCCTGGTTGAAGGGCACCGGAATCACTTGATGACGGCCCAAATTGCCCATGTAACCGATATCGATGGCCAAGTCGTTACGCGGCTGCCACTGGATGTCAAGCGTGTAGTTCATGGTGTAAGGCAGCTTGTTGGCGCGGTCGTAGACCCCGAGCGAGATGGGCTGGCCGCCGTTCACGATGCTGCCGGCGTTGGGAAGGTAGTTGGCCAGGTCCGAGGCTTTAGGGTTGCTGGGAGCCGGAAGCAGGGAGGTCCCGTATGGATTCTCCAGGTTGCCTTCGGCCGCTGTGCCTCCGCAGGTTGCCAGGTAGCCCAGGTAATAGTACAAGGAGGCCGATGGGCAGGTGGAGGCATTGACGAAGGGGAGCTGTTGGTTGACGCCGAAGGGGCCGCCGGTCACGGTGCCGATGGCGTAGCCGGGGGAGAAGTAGCTGAACAACTCGCCGCGGTCATAGTAGATGCCGGCGCCCGTGCGAACGACCACTTTGCTGTGGAACATTCCAGGCTGCCAGGCGGCCCCGACGCGAGGACCGAGGCCCCATTGGCGGCCGGTCAGGGTTGTAGCACTCACGCCGCTGGTGCCGTTGGCATTGTTGCCAGCGATGATCAGGCCGGGGTTTTCGATGGTGTCCGAGCCGGTGTTGTACTTGTAGCGGCTGGCGTCGAAGTTGAAGATGCGGCCGTACTTCTCAGTGAGTCCGCCATCCCAGTCGTAGCGAATGCCGGCGGTCAGCGAAAGTGTCGGGGTGATCTGGTACTTGTCCTGCACATAGGTGCCGAGTTGGTTTGCGCGGTAGTAGCGGCTGGCGTTACCTTGCAGGAAAGAGGTGACGTAGAATCCCGTGGCCGAACTGCCGGGGGTCACAAAGCCCTGCGCGAACTGGCTGAAGTCGTCGGTGGCGATTGTACCCGTGCCCGTGCGCTTGTCGATGGTGTTGAGCTGGGTGTAGGTGTAGCTTGCGCCGAAGTTCAACGTGTGTTTGCCGATGATCCATATCCCGCTGCCGGAGGGGGCCAGGCGGCTCTCGAAGACGCCCGTATTGGCAGACTGCGATTCCGCATTGGGGCCGATATTCAAGAAGGCCTGGAGAGGCACTCCAACCGGCTGATGCGACCCCAATACGTTGTAGATCGATACGCCAGGGAAGTAGCTCGACCCGAAGACGTTGATGGAGCCGGTGCCTGCCGTGCCGCCGGGGATCGAGTTCGGACCGAACGGCTGCTCATTGTCGCCCCAGTTCTTTTCCCGCAGAAAGCCGAGCGTCTGCGTGGTGCTCAGGTTGGGCTTGACGATGAAGGTGTTGGTGATGGAGGCAACCTGCGCGCCGGAGTCAAGGTGTTCGCTGAAGCCGGGTACGCTCGAATAGGAGTAGGGCGCAACCGTCGGATCGTGCTGATAGAAGTACTTGAGGCTCAGCGTGTCCTTCTTGGTGGCGTTGTAGTCGAGGTCGGCAACGGCCAGGTCGGCAGTGAACCGGCCCGTACCGGGGATGAAAGCATTGTCGAGGTGAGCAGCGGTTGGAACGGTGGGATAGAGCGTGTCGTTGGGGATGAGCCACTTGCCGGGCTGGCCGGGCAGCGAGGGCGAGTTGAACAGGACCAGCGCGAGCGGGTCGATGTTGGCGCTGGCCAGGCTGGTGCCGAATGAGTTGTTGGCCAGACTCGCCAGGCCTGAGG
>Ga0181531_10001319_pt1 | contig 15772 bp, 12 predicted proteins | sample PEATcosm2014_Bin_38_FD_119743 | JGI IMG/M metagenome (GOLD analysis project Ga0181531, IMG submission 119743) | Peatland microbial communities from MTU Mesocosm Facility, Houghton, MI, USA - PEATcosm2014_Bin11_10_metaG | ecosystem: Environmental > Terrestrial > Soil > Wetlands > Peat | place... | reverse complement strand
GCCGTGAACATCGTGGCGATCGAGACGGCCACCGAGACCGTGGGCGTGGCGGTACGGGCCGAGAGCGGGGCCGAGGCCGCGTTCACCCTGCGGGGAAGGCGGCGCCACGTTGAGACCCTCGCTCCTGCCATGGCGCATCTGTTCGACCAGATGGGTATGGCGCCGGCCGACCTCGACGTGGTGGCCGTCGATCTCGGGCCCGGGCTCTTCACCGGGCTGCGGGTGGGCGTGGCGGCTGCCAAGGGTTTGGCGCAGGCCCTCGGGATCGGGGTGATCGGGCTCTCCAGCCTCGACATCCTGATGCGGGCGGCCGCCCAGGGTGGGCTGACCGGCCACGTCCTGGCCGCCGTCGACGCCCGGCGTGGTGAGGTGTTCGCCTGCGTGCGGGAGTTGCATACCGGCCGGGACCCGGCCGAGGATGTCAGCGGCGCGGGCCTTTACTCGCCCGAGGAGCTGGCCGCGGCGCTGAGCGAGCTGGGAGGAGTGCGGATCGTGGGCGTGGGTGACGGGGCGCAGCGCTACGCCGGGGTCCTGGGCGACGTGCCCGGTGTGTCGTGCGTCATGGAGGCGCTCGACTCTCCCCCGCCGTTGACCCTGCTGGCCATGGCGGCGGAGCTCTACGACGCCGGCGTCACGCCGGTCGCCCCGCACCTCGTCGTCCCCCGCTACCTGCGCGCCGCCGATGCCACGAGCAATTTCGCCCAGGTCACCCCCACCTGAGACCGTCGTCATCATGGAACTCCGCATTGAGAAGTTGAAGCGACGGGACCTGCGCCACCTCCTCCCGATCGAGGCCGCCGTGTTCCCCGAACCCTGGAGCGTCGGCGTGTTCAACTCCGAGCTGGCCCTGCGCCACGGGCGTCTCTACCGGGCGGCCTGGCACGGGGACGACATGGCCGGTTACATCGGCTTCATGATCGTCGATGAGGAAGCCCACGTGACGACCATCGCCACCGCGCCGCCCTACCAGCGCCAAGGGGTGGCCCGGACGCTCCTGATCGATGGGATCCACACCCTCTTGCCGATGGGCGTGCGCCACCTCTCGCTCGAGGTGGCCGCCAGCAACGAAGGGGCGCAGACGCTGTACCGGCGCTTCGGGTTCGCCCCGGTCGGGGTCCGCAAGAACTACTACCCGATCACCGGCGAAGACGCGCTGGTGATGTGGGCCTACGACATCGACACGCCCGATTACGCCCAACGGCTGGAGGGGCTGGACCCTCGTCCCTGACGGACCCGCGGACCATCGCAACGAAGACCGAAATGAACAGGGAAAGGATCACCGGCTGATGGAACGCATCACTCTCGGGAACCAGGGGCTCGTCGTGTCCCGCCAGGGTCTCGGCTGTATGGGCATGTCCGAGTTCTACGGGGCCGGTGATGACGACGAGTCGGTCGCCACCATCCACCGCGCCCTCGACCTCGGCCTGACCTTCTTCGACACCGCCGACATGTACGGGCCGTTCACCAACGAGGTCCTCCTCGGCCGGGCGTTGGAAGCCCGCCGTGACGAGGCGGTCATCGCCACCAAGTTCGGCAACGTGCGCGACCCCGACAATCCGACCAAGCGCTCCATCAACGGCCGGCCGGAGTACGTGCGCCAGGCGTGCGATGCGTCGCTGTCCCGGCTGGGGAGCGACTACATCGATCTCTACTACCAGCACCGGGTCGATCCGGACACGCCGATCGAGGAGACGGTCGGCGCCATGGCCGAGCTCGTCCGCGCCGGCAAAGTGCGTTACCTCGGGCTGTCCGAGGCGGCTCCGGCCACTGTCCGCCGCGCCCACGCAGTGCATCCGATTTCGGCGCTGCAGACCGAGTACTCGATCTGGGCCCGCGAACCCGAAGCCGAGATCCTTCCCACCGTCCGCGAGCTCGGGATCGGGTTCGTCCCCTACAGTCCGCTCGGACGCGGCTTTCTGACCGGCACCCTCCGCTCGCTCGACCAGCTGGAGGAGAACGATTTCCGCCGCTATCAGCCGCGCTTTCGCGGTGACAATCTCGCGGCGAACATCGCCATCGTCGAGCAGATCGACTCGGTGGCCTCCGCCAAGAACTGCACGCCGGCGCAGGTGGCGCTGGCGTGGGTGCACGCGCAGGGTCGGGACCTCGCCCCCATCCCCGGCACGAAACGACGCCGGTACCTCGAGGAGAACATCGGCGCGCTCGAGGTCGCATTGAGCGATGACGACCTGGCCCGCCTCGACGCCGTTGGGGCCGCCCGCGGTGACCGTTACGCCGACATGTCGCCGCTCAACGGATAGCCGACGCGCGCAAGCGGGGGGTGCCGCTGGGACGAAACCCTGACGCGCTCGTCAGTCGTGGGCGCGGCCGCCCCGCGGCTCCGGTGTCAAATGCCAACAAAAGCCATGGGTGCCATCCGCACGATTGCGCTGTAATGTTCCGCATACCTTCGAAACTGAGGGGTAACAGGAAGAGGTGAGTCGGCATCTAACGCGCGTTGTGATCGGAAAGGTGCAACTCCGTGTCGAGTATGTCGTCGCCGGCGCAGGAACGTGACGTCAGTTCGTGGTGGAAGGTGGACCTGGCCGAACTGCTGTCGACACTCTGCGGCCACTGTGCGGATCTGGCGGGTGTGGTGGCGTGCTCCATCGTGGTCAAGAGCCGTTCCGGCGAGTTCTTCTCGGCCGCCGGTTCGGATGAATGGGCCTGCGCACTCGACGACTTCCAACTGAGTGAGGAAGCCGGTCCCACCTGGGAATGCTGCAAGACCGGGCGGGCTGTCAAGAGCGAGCGGCTCGACCACCGCGGACTGACGGGTGCGCGCGTGGGTGAACCGGCATGGGCCCACGGGGTGGTCGGTTGTCGGGCCGTCCCGCTGTCGAGCCGGGGAAAGACCTTTGGCGCGCTGTCGCTCTACTGGGGTCCATCGGTCAGGGAGGAGAACCTTCTCCCCACCGGTATCGCCGTGGCGGCGATCGCGGCGCGGGCCATCGAGTCCGCGTGCGCCGAGGACGAACAATCGGATGCCGCCGCGTTCCCGGCCGCCTCGTCACCCGCCGGTGACGACGAGGACCGCGCTCCCCGGGGCGAGAGCCTCTCCGAGGGACGCGATGCGCGCGCGGCGGCACGGGACCTGAGGGCGGACGCCCGCGACGCCCGCGCCGCCGAACGCGACGCGCGCGCCGCCGCCCGCGAACGGGGGGAGCGGGCGCGTGCCGCATCTGCCGGCTGGGCCGATCCGCTCCTCATCGCCGACCAGGTGCTGGCCCGGCGGGATCGCTCCGCCGCCGCCCGCGACCGTTTCCATGCCAAGTCCGACCGTGCGGCCGCCCGCCTGGACCGGATTGTGTCGGCCAACGAGCGGGTCGAGTCGTCCATCGACGGGTTGACGGGGGCCTACCGTCGTGACGCCGGGCTTCTCGCACTCGAGCACGAGATCGCCCGCGCGCACCGGACCGGTGAATCGTTCGTGCTCGCCTTCGTCGACGTGAACAACCTCAAGGTGCGCAACGACCGCTACGGCCACCTCGCCGGCGACCGCCTCCTGCGCAAGATCGCCGACACCTTGCGGACCAACGTGCGCTCGTACGACCTGGTCGTGCGCTACGGAGGCGACGAATTCATCTGCGGGTTCCCGGCCCTGGACGTGAATGACGCCGCCGAGAGGTTCGCCCGCATCAATGAGGACCTGGCAGCCAGCGACGAGGCGTCCGTGGCGTTCGGCCTCGCCGAGCTCGAGCGCGGTGACTCCCTGACCGGGCTGATCGCCAAGGCGGACGCCCTGATGTACGCCAACCGCTACCAGCGCACGCGGGAACCGGATGCCACCTCCCCGGCGGTCGGCACGGTCGCCTCGGGCGCCGAGTGACCGACCGCACCGGCACCTAAGGAGCTAGGAGCTAGGAGCCGCCACCCGGCTGATCAGCCAGGGCCAGCAGCACCTCGGTGATGGCGTCGAGGGGACGGGTGCGCCGGATCTCGGCCTGCAGGGCGCGTGCCCGGGCCGCATACGTGGGACGGCCCAGGACGCCCCGGACGGCCTCCGCCAAACGGGCCGGCGATGGCCTCCCGGTGTGCAGGTCGACACCGGCGCCCGCCCAGTGCACGCGTGCGGCCACTTCGGGTTTGTCCTCGCTGTCCCCGGCGACCACCAGGGGGACGCCGTGGGCCAGGGCCTGGTGGACACCGCCGTAGCCACCGTTGGTGACCATGACGTCGACGTGGGGCAGGAGGCGGTCGTGGGGGATGAACCGCTCCAACCGCACGTTCGCCGGGAGCGCGGCGCGCCAGGGCTCGGGATCGGGCCCGCCGGTGGTCGCCACCACCAGGAGATCGTCACCGGCCAGCGCCTCGAGGGCCGGCAGGAGCAGGCGACCGAGGTCGGCGTTGTCCAACGTGCCCTGGGTGACATGGACCACCGGCCGCCCGGCGACCAGCTCGCCCCACCACGCGGGTGGGTCGAACCGGGCGGAGGGCGGCGCCAGAATCGGCCCGACGAACCGCACGGACGCCGGGAGATCGGCGCGCGGGTACTCGAATGCTTGGACTGTCGCCTGGAGGTAGGCATCGACCACCGTGGTGGGCAGGTCCATGAAGAAGCCGCTGAAGGGGGGCGAACCGGTCTCGGCCAGGCGCCGTTGCGCCAGGTGCTGTATGTCGCGCAGGACGATGTGTGCGGTGACCCAGTTCAAGGCGGCGTTGCGCAGGTGCAGCAGTGCTGTCGTCCCCGGCTGCAGCGCCGACCCGAAAGGGGCGGTGTCGCGGCTGGTGATGGGGAGCGGCATCACCCCGATGCAGACCAGGGCGGGGCGGAGGGGCCGAGGCCGCAGCGCAAAGGGGAACGCCCCGAGGAACATGGTGTCGGCGACGATCACGTCGGCCGCGAAGTGGCGCAGGATCTCGGAGAGTCCGGTGAACTGCCCGGGCATGGGGCCCAAGAAGATGTCCCGCAGGTCCGCCTTCACGCCGCGCAGTCCGCGCCGGGAGGTGGCCTCACGGTCCGGGTTGGCCACCATCAGGTCGTGGGCGTCGCACTCGGGGGCCAGGGGGACGAACCGTGCCCCGGTGGCGGACACCCGGTCGCGGTAGTGCTCGGTGGTGCAGCACACCACCTGGTGTCCGTCGGCGACCAGGCGGCCGGCGATGGCCAGCAATGGGACGGCGTGACCCTGGGCCGGCGTGGCGCAGAGCAGGAACCGCCGCAGGGTCACGGCGCGACGACGGCCCCGCTCCAGGGGGCCAGGGCAAGGCCGGCTCCGAGGACGGATCCCTCCCGGGCCCGGTCGGTGGCCAGGACGATCGTCCCTGCGACCCCGTCGAATTGCTGGGGCGAGTCCGACATGTTGAGGGCGACCACGGTCCCGGCGCCCCTCTCGAAGGCCCAGGTGCCCGCGGGGGAGGGCAGGGAGCGGTAGGGGCCGATGGCCAGGTCGTCGCTCCCGGACCGCCGTGCGATGGCGCGCCGGGTGAAGGCCAGGACCGAATCGGGGTCGTCGTGTTGCGCGGCCACGTTGCACTGCGCGGGGTCGGCCATGGGGAGCCACGTCCGGACGCCGGCCTCGGTGAACCCGCCGCCCGGCGCGTCCGACCACGGCATCGGGGTGCGTGCCGCGTCACGTCCCTTGTAGTACGGCCAGTAGCGGATGCCGACCGCGTCGCGCAGGTCCGACTGCTCGATCGGCCCGTCGGTCAGGCCGATCTCGTCGCCCTGGTAGAGAAAGGGCGTCCCCCGGAGCGTGAGCAGGATCAGGAGCGCGCAACGGACCTTGGCCGGGTCGCCGCCCGCCCACCTGGTGGCCAGGCGGGAGACATCGTGGTTCGAACCCGTCCAGATCGGCCAGGCGCCGGGGGGCAGGGTCGCCTCCACCTCCTCGACGACGGCGCGCAGGGCGGCGGCCTCGAGCGCGGCGTTGAGGAACACGAAGTTGAACCCGCCGTGCAGCTCGTCGTGCCCGTTGCCGTAGAACTCCATCAGCGTCGGGAGCTTGTCCACGTTGGTCTCGCCGATGAGGAGCCGGGGAGGCTCGTAGGAGTCGGCGATGGCCCGCCAGCGCCGGAGAATGTCGTGGGCCTCGGGGCGGTCGGTGTTGTACACCGCTTTGACGCCCATGAACTGCTGGTCGAGCGGGTCCTCCTCGGTGGCCGGCGGATTGTCCCGCAGCTGGGCATCTTTGATCATCATGTTGCACACGTCGATGCGGAACCCGGCGATCCCTTTGTCCCACCAGTACCGCACGATCTCGTCGAAGGCGGAGCGCACGTCGTCGCTCCACCAGTTGAGATCGGGCTGTTCGAGTTCGAAGTTGTGCAGGAAGTACTGCCCGCTGGAGCGGTCGAGCTCCCAGGCCGAGCCCCCGAAGACACTGACCCAGTTGTTCGGCGGCCCGCCTCCGGGTGCCGGATCGGCCCAGACGTACCAGTCCCGATGCACCGCGTCGGGTCCGGTGCGGGCATCGACGAACCAGGGGTGTTGATCGCTGGTGTGGTTGGGGACCAGGTCGAGCAGGATGCGGATGCCCCGCCTTGCGGCCTCGGCGACCAGGGTGCTCAGGTCGTCCAAGGAGCCGAAGTCGGGGTCGACGTCGCGGTAGTCGGCGACGTCGTACCCCCAGTCACGGTCCGGCGAGACGGTGATGGGCGAGAGCCAGATTCCGGCGATGCCCAGTTGGGCCAGGTAGTCCAGCCGGCTGATGATCCCCGGTAGGTCGCCGGCGCCGTCCCCGTTCGAGTCGGCGAACGAGCGCGGGTAGATCTGGTAGAAGACGCCGCCGTGCCACCACCGATCCGGATCGGTGGTGGTCTCCATCAGACGGCCCCGAGAGCGGTCATGCCACCGTCGACGACGATGCTGGTCCCGCTGATGTACGCCGCGTCGTCGGACAGGAGGAACCGGACCACCGCCGCAATGTCCTCGGGCTGGGCCAGGCGTCGCAGCGGCGTGTGCTCGAGCAGGCGCTCCCGGGCCCCGGGCAGCTCCAGCAGGGGTGCCAGGAGGGGGGTGTCCACGGCGCCGGGGCAGACCGAGTTGACCCGGATGCCCTCGGGCCCCAGTTGGGCGCACACGGCGCGGGTCAAGCCGAGCAGCCCCGCCTTGGACGCGCAGTAGGCCGGCAGGAACGGGCTGCCCACGAAGGCCTCGATCGACGAGATGTACACGATGGCGGAGCCGGGACCGGCCTCGAGCAGCGAGGCGTGGAGCTCCCCCGTGATGGTGGCGGCGGCGCGCAGGTTCACATCGAGCACCGCATCCCAAGCCTCGTCGTCGATGAGCGTCACCGGGACACCGCTCCCGATGCCGGCCGAGTGGACGAGGCCACCGATGGTCCCGACCTCGGCGAGGGAGCGCTTCGCGGCCGCCTTCAGGGTGGCCGTCCGTGAGACGTCGACCTTGATCCCGACGGCGCGTACGCCGAACTCCTCCACGCACCGCCGGGCCACCCGCCGCGCCGCCGCGCCATCGCGGTCCCACAGCGCCACGGCCCGGCCGACCTGGGCCAATGCGAGCGCGGTGGCTTCGCCGATGCCCGACCCGCCTCCGGTGACCACGACCCCCGAATCCGGGGAGGAGGGCCCCCCGCCGTGGGTGCGCCGCCGCACGGCGCGCGGCGCCCGCCGCGCCCCCGGGGACGAGGTCGGCGTGCCCGTCCGGGCCCGCGGGGAGGTGCGGGGGCGCCTGGTCGAGCTCGGTGCGGTCGGTCCCCTGCGGTCAAGTGGCGCCATCGTCGGTTCCCCTTCCGGGCTCGGTGGCCCCGACGGGGCCGGCATTGCTCCTGGAGCGTACAGACCCCGGATGGGTGCCCGTGGGGGTGCCGCAGCGCCGCGACCCGGAGGTCGGACCCCTCCGCGCAGAGGATCTCCTACAGGGAATCAGAGGCGGTGGATGGCCGTCGCGGTCAGGGACTCGGCGAGCGAGGCGGGGAACACCGGGCCGTAGGAGTCGAAGTCGATCTGTTGACCGAGCTTTCCCTTTATGTAAAAGACGGCGGTGAGGGTGGCGTTGACGGAGATCCCCTGATCCGTAATGGGGAGCGACATGACGAGGCCCGTGGTGCCCGGGGCGAAGCCCGCCGGGTCGGCCCTGGTCACGGTGATCGTACCCACCGTGGCCCCCTTGCCCGCCGAGCCGAGGATCTGGGCCTTGAAGGCGCCGTTCATGAGGGTGGTCATGCAGGCGGGGGTCTTGGTGTCGGCCAGGGCGTTGAACTGCTCCGACGCGGCCTTGGCCGAGGGGAAGATCGAGACGCTGTCCTGGACCTCGAGGGACCCGCTCTTGTTCTCGTAGTAGGGGCTGTCCACTTCGGGGGGATTGGCGCTGATGAGGCTGGACGGGACGCCGATGCAGCTGGCCAGCTCCGCGGCGCCGGGGAGATTGGAGGAGCCGTTCCCGCCGGCCCCCTTCTCCCTCTTCCAGCCTTTGGGCATGTCGGCCAGGCCGAGGAGCAGCTTCTTGGCCTGGGCCTTGTTGGAGGCCGTGCTGGCGCCGGCCCCCGTTCCCGCCCCCGCCAGCTGCGTTCCCAGGGTCAACCCGAGGGCGAGCAGGAAAACGACGATCACGTTGGCCCTACGCAGGACCCCCCGTCCGGTGACATCGGGCATCAGGCATCCTCCAGGGAAATGTCCGGGCGTGCCTTACGCCGGGTAGGCAGCCACGATACGGGATCTGACGGCCTAATTAGAGAGTCCGCTCTTGCCCCCCGCCGACAGGCCCGCTATCTTTGGCACTCTCAACCCGAGAGTGCTAATGGAAATGCCAAGGAGGCCCGTTCAGATGCCGAAGTTGCACCCGCTCGAAGACCGGATCGTCGTCCGGCCCGGCGAGTCTGAAGAGACCACCGCGTCCGGCCTGGTCATACCCGACACCGCCAAAGAGAAGCCCCAGCAGGGCGAGGTTCTTGCTGTCGGCCCCGGACGCCGTGGAGAAGATTCCGGAGAACTCATCCCGGTCGACGTCAAGGTCGGCGACACCGTGGTGTACTCCAAGTACGGCGGAACCGAGATCACCGTGGAGGGCGAAGACCTTCTCATTCTCTCCAGCCGGGACGTACTGGCCAAGCTGGCCTAGTCACCCGTCCATATCGCCGAGCCGGCCGTTCGTTCGGCCGTTCGGCACTGCGTTATCACGTAGCAGAAGTACATCCACAGAAATGCAAGGACTCGAGAGGAGTTCGACACACTCATGCCCAAGATTCTGAAATTCGACGAGGCCGCCCGCCGTGGGCTGGAGGCCGGCGTCAACAAGTTGGCCGACACCGTCAAGGTCACCCTGGGACCGAAAGGTCGCAACGTGGTGATCGAGAAGAAGTTCGGCGCCCCCACCATCACCAACGACGGCGTCTCCATCGCCCGGGAAGTCGAGCTGGACGACCCGTTCGAGAACATGGGCGCCCAGCTGGTCAAAGAAGTCGCCACCAAGACCAACGACGTAGCCGGTGACGGCACCACGACCGCGACGGTCCTGGCCCAGGCCCTGATTTCCGAGGGGCTGCGCAACGTGGCCGCCGGAGCCAGCCCGACCGGGTTGAAGCGGGGTATCGAGAAGGCCGTCAAGGCGGTCGTCGACGACCTGGCCAAGCAGTCCAAGGAAGTGGACGGCAAGACCGAGATCGCCCAGGTCGCCTCCATCTCCGCCGCCGACCCGGCCATCGGCGACGTGCTGGCCGAAGCCATCGACAAGGTGGGCAAGGACGGCACCGTCACAGTCGAAGAGTCCAACACCTTCGGGATCGAGCTCGAGCTCACCGAGGGTATGCAGTTCGACAAGGGCTACCTGTCGCCCTACTTCGTGACCGATGCCGAGCGTCAGGAAGCGGTGCTGGACGACCCGGTCATCCTCTTCTACAACTCCAAGGTGAGCGCCGTGCACGACCTCGTGCCCGTGCTCGAGAAGGTCATGCAGACCGGCAAGCCGCTGCTGATCATCGCCGAGGATGTCGACGGCGAGGCCCTGGCCACCCTGGTGGTCAACAAGATCCGGGGCACGTTCACCTCGGTCGCCGTCAAGGCCCCTGGCTTCGGCGAGCGGCGCAAGGAGATGCTGCAGGACATGGCCGTCCTCACCGGTGGCCAGGTCATCAGCGAGGAGATCGGCCTCAAGCTCGAGAGCGCGACCATCGACCTGCTGGGCCACGCCCGCCGGGTGATCGTGACCAAGGACGACACCACGATCGTCGAGGGTGGCGGGAGTGCCGAGGACGTCAAGGGCCGCGTGGCGCAGATCAAGCGCGCCATTGAGGACACCGACTCCGACTGGGACCGCGAGAAGCTGCAGGAGCGCCTGGCCAAGCTGGCCGGCGGTGTAGCCGTGGTCAAGGTCGGCGCGGCCACCGAGGTGGAGCTCAAGGAGAAGAAGCACCGGATCGAAGATGCGCTCTCGGCCACCCGCGCCGCGGTCGAAGAGGGCATCGTGGCCGGGGGCGGAACGGCGCTGCTGCGGGCCCGCAAGTCGGTCAACAAGCTGGCGGCGACGCTGGACGGCGACGAGGCCACCGGTGCCCGCATCGTGGCCCGTTCGCTGGAGGAGCCGCTGCGCTGGATCGCCTTCAACGCCGGGCTCGAAGGCGCCGTGCTGGTCAGCCAGGTTGAGTCGGCTGAGGGTGCGTTCGGGCTCAACGCGGCCACGGGCGTGATCGAGGACCTGGTCAAGGCCGGGATCATCGACCCCGCCAAGGTGACCCGCTCTGCGCTGCAGAACGCGGCCTCCATTGCGGCCCTGCTCCTCACGACCGAGGCGCTGGTGGCCGACAAGCCCGAGAAGCCGGGCGGGGATGCCGCAGCCGCGGCCGCCGCCATGGGTGGCATGGGCGGTATGGGCGGCATGGGCGGGATGATGTAACTCCGCCTTTCGCTCAGGCGATTGGTTGGTGCTGTGGCCGGGTCTTCGGACCCGGCCACAGTGCTGTCGGCGGGTCTTCGGACCCGGCCACAGTGCTGTCGGCGGGTCCCGCCGCGGAGCGACCGGCCCGGGGTTTCGGCCCGCTGGGGCGACACGCTGGGGCGACCGGCTGGGGCGACCGGCTGGGGCGACCGGCTGGCGGATGGAGGTAGAGGCGAGATCGCCCAATAGGCGGCCCGCCCGATCGGCGGATGGACATAACCTGAGACTCATGCCCCGCCCGGTCCCGACGCAGGTCGTCCCCCGCCCGGCGACGTGGCGCCCCGGCGCGGAGGCGCCCTGGGCGGGTCTCACCCCCGTCGAACGGAGCGGGATCAGCCTGGGGCGCGTCCTCGCCAGGTTCTCCGAGCACGGCCAGCGCGGCCCCGTTCCCGGCGCCATAGCGGCCGATCAGCCGCTCGTGTTCTCCGACGGCGCCAGTGAGTCCCCCATGCCGTCCACGCGCGCCATCAACGCCGCCGTGCTGGCCGTGCTCTTCGAGGAGGCCGGAGAGGCACGCCTCATCCTGACGCGGCGGGCCTCGTCGCTGCGCTCCCATGGGGGTCAGATCAGTTTCCCGGGTGGTCGCCTCGACCCCGGAGAGGACGCCCCGACCGCCGCGCTGCGCGAGGCTCACGAGGAGATTGCGCTCAATCCGGCCCAGGTGAACCTGGAAGGGTGGATCCATCCGGTCTTCACATTGGTGTCGGCGTCGCTGGTCATTCCGCTGGTGGCCACCGTCCCTTCCCGGCCGCACGTGGTGGCCAGCCCGGCCGAGGTCGCGCGCGTCTTCGACGTGCCGCTGCGTGATCTGGCCGACCCCGGGATCTTCCACGAGGAGCGCTGGAGCTTCCCCGGACGCCCTATCGCCGGCCGTCCCGCCGGGTCCGACGATTCTTTCCCGGTTTGGTTCTTCGAGGTGGAGGGCGAGTTGATCTGGGGCGCCACGGCCCGCATGATCCACGAGCTCCTGCAGGTCGTGCTCCTTCCCGCCGCTTGAGGCGGATCCCCCATCCGGCCGAGCCCACCGGGAGCCTCCGGCGAGTCTCGGGTCGGGGAAAATGCCCCGGAATGTGGCCGGAGCGACCACGTCGAGGGAGTAAAGTGGTGGATCGTCGGCGTGTCGGCCCGGCGTTCGCTATTGACATGCCGGTGTGGACCGCGAGCCGTACCGGCCCCATCGAATGCCGGAGGGCGAACACATGGCTGAGATCGAGATCGGCGTTTACAAGTCCGGGCGACAGGCCTACGGGCTCGACGACATCGCCATCGTGCCCAGCCGACGCACCCGTGACCCCGAGGACGTGGACATCTCCTGGGAGATCGACGCCTACCGCTTCGATCTTCCGTTGCTCGGCTCGGCCATGGACGGGGTCATCAGCCCGTCGACGGCGATCGAGCTGGGCAAGCTCGGTGGCCTCGGCGTCCTGAACCTCGAGGGGCTGTGGACCCGCTACGAGGACCCCACCAGCCTCTTCGACGAGATCCGTGAGCTGGACGACGAGAAGGCCACCGCCCGGATGCAGCAGATGTACAGCGAGCCCATCAAGCCCGAACTGGTCACGGCGCGCATCCGCCAGATGAAGGAGGCCGGCATCACGACGGCCGCCTCGGTGACCCCGCAGCGCACGGAGTCACTGGCCCAGGCCTGCCTGGCCGCCGAGCTCGACATCCTGGTCATCCAGGGCACCGTGGTCTCGGCCGAGCACGTCTCCAAGACGGTGGAGCCCCTCAACCTCAAGCGTTTCATCCGCGAGTTCGACCTGCCGGTCATTGTGGGCGGCTGTGCCTCCTACCAGGCCGGGCTCCACCTCATGCGGACCGGGGCCGTCGGCGTCCTCGTCGGGGTCGGCCCGGGCAACGCCTGCACGACCCGGGGCGTGCTCGGGCTCGGTGTCCCGCAGGCCACGGCCATCGCCGACGTCGCCGGGGCCCGCATGCGCCACCTGGACGAGACCGGGGTCTACGTCCATGTCATCGCCGACGGCGGGATGTCCAAGGGCGGCGACATCGCCAAGGCGATCGCCTGCGGCGCCGACGCCGTCATGCTCGGGTCGCCGCTTTCCTCCGCCTTCGAAGCGCCGGCGCGGGGTTTCCACTGGGGCATGGCCACGTTCCACCCGACCCTCCCCCGGGGGGCCCGGGTGCGCACCTCGGTGCGCGGGAGCCTGCGGGAAATCCTGCTCGGCCCCGCCCATGAGAACGACGGCCGCATGAACCTCTTCGGCGCCCTGCGTACGGCCATGGCCACCTGCGGGTACGAGACGGTCAAGGAGTTCCAGAAGGCAGAGGTGATGGTGGCCCCGTCCCTGCAGACTGAAGGAAAGTTCTTCCAGCGGTCCCAGGGTGTCGGTATGGGCCATTGAGTCGGACTCGGTGACCGATACCGTCCTCGTCGTCGACTTCGGGGCCCAGTACGCCCGGCTCATCGCCCGCCGGGTGCGCGAGGCCCACGTCTATTCCGAAATCGTCCCTTCGAGCATCAGCATCGAGGAGATCCGGGCCCGCAAGCCCAAGGGCATCATCTTCTCGGGAGGTCCCAAATCGGTCTATGCCACGCCGGCGCCGACGATCGACCCCGGCATTTACGAGCTCGGCATCCCCATCCTCGGCCTCTGCTACGGCGCCCAACTCGTGGCGTTGCAGCTCGGCGGCACCGTGTCGCGGACCGGCAACGGCGAGTACGGCCGCACCGAGCTGACCCTGACCGCGCCGTCGCCCCTGTGCGTCGACTGGCCCACGACCTCCGAGGTGTGGATGAGCCATGGCGACGCCATCACCGAGGTGCCACCGGGGTTCGTGGCCACGGCCACCAGCCCGGGTGCGCCGGTGGCGGCCCTGTACGACCCCGAGCGCAGGATCTTCGGGGTGCAGTTCCACCCCGAGGTCGTCCACACCGAACGGGGCAGCGAGGTGTTCGAGCGGTTCCTGCTCGACGCCTGTGGGTGCCTCCCGGCCTGGACGCACGTCTCCATCATCGAACAGCAGGTCGCCGCCGTGCAGGCCCAGGTGGGCACTGAACGCGTCCTGTGCGCCCTGAGCGGCGGGGTCGACTCCGCCGTGGCCGCGGCGCTGGTCCACAAGGCGGTCGGCGACCAGCTGACCTGTGTCTTCGTGGACACCGGGCTCATGCGGTCGGGCGAAGCCGACCAGGTCGAGGACACCTTCAGGCGCCAGTTCAAGATCGATCTGGTCCACGTGAAGGCCGCCGACCGTTACTTCGCCGCACTGGCGGGCGTGACCGATCCCGAGCGCAAGCGCAAGATCATCGGGGAGCTCTTCATCCGGATCTTCGAGGAGGTGGCGCGGGATCTGGGCGCGGGCGAGGGCGGCGCAGGCGACGAGGGGCCGAAGTACCTCGTCCAGGGGACGCTGTACCCCGACGTCATCGAGTCGGGTAGCGACACCGCGGCGAACATCAAGTCGCATCACAACGTGGGCGGCCTCCCCGACGATCTCTCCTTCGACCTGGTCGAGCCGCTCCGCCTGCTGTTCAAGGACGAAGTGCGGGCCGTGGGCGAGGAACTGGGCCTGCCGCACGACATCGTGTGGCGCCAACCGTTCCCCGGTCCCGGTCTCGGCGTCCGCATCATCGGCGAGGTCACGCCCGAGAGGGCGGAGATCCTGCGCAACGCCGATGCCATCGTCGTCGAGGAGATCCGGCGGGCCGGCCTCTACCGCACGCTGTGGCAGAGCTTCGCCGTCATGCCCGCCGTGCGGACGGTCGGCGTCATGGGCGACGGGCGCACGTACGCCTATCCCATCGTCATACGCGCCGTGACCAGCGACGACGCCATGACGGCCGATTGGGCCCGGCTGCCCTATGACCTGGTGGAACGCATTTCCTCGCGCATCATCAACGAAGTCGAAGGGGTCAACCGGGTGGCGCTGGACGTCACCTCAAAGCCCCCGGGCACGATCGAGTGGGAGTGAGCGGGGCACGTCAGAACGGCAGTGGCTCCCAGCTGTTCGACATGGACGCATTCAACCAGGTCAGAGCCGCCGCAACGAAAGGCACTGAGACAAAAACCGCGGCAGCAGCCGCGGCGGCCGATGCGGCAGCCGATGTCGCAGCAGATGTCGTACCCGATGTCGCAGCCGATGTCGCAGCAGACGACGAGCCGGCCGCCCACGACGATGCCTTGTTCGAGGACGACCTGTTCGAGGACGACCCGGTCGAGGACGACGCATTCACTGACGATGCTGCGGCCGGAGCCGCTGCCGCGGCCGAGGTGGCGAGGGCAGCCGGGATCGACATCGACATCGACTTCGAGGCCGACCCCGACGACGTGCCCAATCCCCGCAGGCGAGGGGATGCGCGGGCGGCCTCGGCACTGCTCGAGGGGCTGACCCTGCCCCAACGGGCCGCGGTGGTCCATCGGGGCGGGCCGCTGCTCGTGGTGGCCGGAGCGGGCTCCGGCAAGACGAGGGTGCTAACCCGTCGTATCGCCCACCTCCTGGCCACCGGGGACGCCCCGCCGTGGGGTGTGCTCGCCATCACCTTCACCAACAAGGCCGCCGAAGAGATGCGCAACCGGGTGGCCGAGTTGGTGGGCGAAAAGCGCGCCAAGAGCATGTGGGTCTCGACGTTCCACTCCTCGTGCCTGCGTATTTTGCGCAGCCATGCCGACCGGTTGGGGTACCGGCCTTCGTTCACGGTCTATGACGACACCGACACCCGCCGGCTCATCGAGCTGATCATCGCCGAGATGGGGTTGGATTCGAAGCGCCTGCCCCCCCGCTCCGTTGCCGCCGTGATCGGCCAGGCCAAGGCCGAGCTGATCGACTTCGAGACCTTCCGGGAGTCGGCCCGCCAGGGGCCCGATCCCTTCCAGCGCCGCATCGCCGACGTCTACGCCGAGTACCAGCAGCGCCTGCTGGCGGCGAATGCCCTGGACTTCGACGATCTCCTGATGGTCACGGCCAACCTGCTGCAGGCCT
>Ga0181531_10001318_pt1 | contig 15774 bp, 16 predicted proteins | sample PEATcosm2014_Bin_38_FD_119743 | JGI IMG/M metagenome (GOLD analysis project Ga0181531, IMG submission 119743) | Peatland microbial communities from MTU Mesocosm Facility, Houghton, MI, USA - PEATcosm2014_Bin11_10_metaG | ecosystem: Environmental > Terrestrial > Soil > Wetlands > Peat | place... | reverse complement strand
TGGGGTCCTGGATGCGGGGCCGGAACGGGTGCGGTTGACCGAACGCGGTCGCTTCGTGGCGAACGACGTCTGTGGCGCGTTCCTCGTCGGCTGACCCGGGACGCGGTCTGATGACCGCGCTCCTGCGTCTGATCTTCGCCGTCATCTTCGGCACGACGGGCTTCTTGCTCGGGCGCGAGGCGTATCTGCACACGATCTCGCTCCACGTCGCGAGCCAGTTCTGGCAGATCGCGCTGCTGGTGGCGGTGCCGGTCGTCGGCGCCGTGCTCGGCGTGCTGGTCGTGCCGGCGGCGCAGGCGTTCTTCGAGACCGAATTGCTGGTCGTCGAGCGGGCCATCGACCGGCTCGCGCCCGGTGAGCTCGTCGGCGGTGCGATTGGCCTGGTCACGGGGCTGGTCGTGGCGTTCCTGGTGAAGAGCGTGCTGTTCGAGTTCGTCGCGTTCGCGGGCCCGACCGGCGGTGCGATCGCGATCGCGCTGTATCTGGTGCTGAGCTTGTTCGCGGCCTTTCTCGGCGCGCGGGTGGGCGCCAAGCAGCGCGTCTCGCTCGGCCGGCTCGCGCCCGCCGGGGCTGCGAGCGCGGGCGGTGAGCCGAAGATCCTCGACACCTCGGTCATCATCGACGGCCGCGTGCTCGACATCGTGCGTAGCGGCTTCCTGGAAGGCGCGTTGCTGTTGCCGCGCTTCGTGCTGCGCGAGCTGCAACTGATCGCCGACAGCAGCGACCCGCTGCGCCGCGTGCGCGGCCGGCGCGGGCTCGAGCTGCTGGCACGGCTGCAGGAGACGATGCCGCTCGAGATCGTCGAGCGCGACCCCGAAGACATCGCCGAAGTCGACGCCAAGCTGGTGCGCCTCGCGCAAGAGCGCGGCGCGAAGCTCGTGACGAACGATTACAACCTCAACCGCGTCGCGCTGGTCGAAGGCGTCACGGTGCTCAACATCAACGAACTGGCGAACGCCCTCAAGCCCGTCCTCTTGCCCGGCGACGAGCTGCGGGTCGCGGTGATCCGCGAGGGCCGCGAGACGCACCAAGGCGTCGGCTACTTGGACGACGGCACGATGATCGTGGTCGAGAACGGCCGCCGCCTGATCGGCGAAACCGTCGCCGTCTCGGTCACCAGCGCCCTACAAACCAACGCCGGCCGCATGATCTTCGCAAGGCCAAAGCAAAAAGCCTGAGATCATGGTGATGGAGCGAGCGCAGGAGCGTCGTGCCCAGGCGTTCAGGTTCAATGCGAGCTCGGACCCGGGGGCCCTATGCGAAGCATGGGGGGCGCGGAGCCAGGGGCGGAGCGCCGTGAAACCATGATCTGGGGCGCCGTTATCGTGGCGGCCGGGCGCGGGGTGCGCTTTGGCAGGCCAAAACAACTCGTCGACCTGGCGGGGAAGCCGATGATCGCGTGGTCGGTGCAGACGTTTGCGGCGATGCCGGAGATCGCGGAGTTGGTGATCGTCACCGAGCCCGAGTTCATCGAGCGCATCGAGGCAGTCGCGCACCCGCTCGTACGGCACGCGACGTTGCAGGTGGTGCGCGGCGGCGCCGAGCGGCAGGACAGCGTGCGGCACGGGATCGCCGCGCTCAGTGACGAGGTCGCGGGGATCCTCGTCCACGACGGCGCGCGGCCGCTGGTGCGCGCCGAAGACATCCGCGCCGGGATGCGGCCGGTGCGGCCGGGCACGGCGACGCTGCTGGCGACGCCGGTCGTCGACACCGTGAAGGTCGTCGAACCCGACGGCAAAGTCGCGCGCACGCTGGATCGGGCGACGCTGTGGGCCGCGCAGACCCCGCAATTCGCGACCGCGCGCGATCTGCGCCGCGCGCACGCCGATGCGGTGCGGCACGGGCTGCCGCCGGCGACCGATGATGCCGCGCTGTGCGAACGCGCCGGGCTCGACGTGCTGGTGGTCGCCGGCTCGACGGACAACTTCAAGGTGACGCTGCCGGGCGATCACGTGCGCGCCGCAGCGCTCTTGCGCGAACGCGCGCCGCAAGGCGGCGACGAAGAGATCCTGGTGGTCGAGTGCTTCGTCGCGGCGCGCGCGGTCGACGCCCTGCTCGGTGAACTCGAGGGGCGTTCCGCGCGGCTCGACGAGATCGATCGCGAGCTACCCGATGCGGTCGTCATCCGTGCCTACGCGCCGGGCGAGGCGCTGCGCGGCTTCGGCGCGCGGCTGCACGCGCTGGCCGGCGAGGATGCGCTCTACACGACCCATCTCTCGCACCTCGCGACCCGTGGCGCGACGCCGCCGAGCGGTCACTGATGGCGGCGCCGCACCTGCGCGTCGGCCACGGCTTCGACGCCCATCGGCTGGTCGAGGGCCGCCCGTTCATCCTGGGCGGCGTGCGCATCCCGTTCGAGAAAGGGCCGCTCGGCCACAGCGACGCCGACGTGCTCGCGCACGCGATCAGCGACGCGCTGCTGGGCGCGTGCGCGCTGGGCGACCTGGGCGCCCACTTCCCCGACACCGACCCGCAATGGAAGGGCGCCGATTCGCTGCGGTTGCTGGCCGCGTGTCATGAATTGGCCGTGCGCCACGGCTGGACGATCGCCAACATCGACGCGACCGTCGTCGTGCAGTTGCCGAAACTCGCGCCGCACGTGCCGGCGATCCGCGACGCCCTGGCGGACATCCTCGGGCTCGACGTCGAGCGCATCAGCGTGAAGGCGAAGACCAGTGAGGGGATGGGCTACACCGGCGACGGGACCGGGATCGCGGCTTATGCGGTGGTGCTGGTGGAAGCGCTCGCGCGCTGATCGCGGGGGCGGCTGGTGTGCCGCTCGGAACGGTGACGGTTGAGCGGTCCGCCGACGTCGTGCAAGAAGCGCGCGGTCAGCGCCTCGACGATCGCCAAGCGCTGCGGGTCGGTGGTCGTCGCCGCACGGTAGTGCGTGAGCAGGGCGCGCAGGTCGGGGAAACGCCGAGTCGCGCGGGCGATGATGCGTGCCGGCCGGATCCCTTCGTAGCCGCGCAGCGCCCAGGGGAGGTTGAGCGCATCGAGCAGTGCGCCGTCGAGAACGAGCCGGCCGTCGGGGTCGCCGCTCTCGACCGCGTGCTGCGCGTCGTCGATCACCGCGCGCGCGCGCAGCCGCCACCAGGTGACGAGCCGCTCGTCGGTGCTGGCCGGTTCTTCGGTACGAATGCGCTCGCAGAGCTGGCGGAAGGTGCCGTCGCGATCGACCCGCACCAGCGCGTCGAGGGCCAACAGGCGGTACGAACGGCGCAATTTCGGCGCGATCAGCACCGCGGCGCTGGTGATGTGCAGGTCGACGTTGACACCGTGGACCCGCAAGAAGCAGAACTGATGCCAAGGTTCGGTGGTGACCGCCCAGACGTCGAGGTCGCTGCGGTCCTCGTATTCGCCGCGGCCGAAGGAGCCGCAGAAGGCGAGCCCCCGCAGGCGCTCGCCGAGCTCGGCGCTGAGCCGTTCTTCGACGCAGGCCGCCGCGGCTTCGTGCCGATCGGCGGCCGGGTGGATGCGATGGCAGGCCTCGAGAGTATCGAGCGCCTCGTCCACCAGCAGGTCGGTGCGCGGACTGGTCACCGCGCGCATTACAGGGCCTTCACGCGACGCTCCTCGTTGCCGGCCGGACGGCGACGCACCCGCTCGAGACGCCGCCGACGCGGCGCGAGCTCATCGGCCGGCGGACGCGGGGTTACCGCGGCTGCCAGCGCTTCGAGTTCGGCCAGGAAGCGGAGCGCGCCGATGACGCGCTGCGGATCCGACGACGGGTTCATGGACCCAGGCTACCGGAACCCCGCCGCGGCCACTATCCGGGGAGGTACGGAGCTTTGGACCCCTCGGTACGGAGCTTGGGTACCGAAGGTCAGACCGAACCCAGACCCTCCAGCAAGGTGCTGAGCTCCCGGCGGCTGGCCACCCCGAGCTTCCGGTACACCGAGGCGACGTGGGTCTCGACGGTTCGCTCGGAAATGACCAGGTCGTCGGCGATCGCGCGGGCCGTGCGCCCGGCGGCCAGCAGCGAAGCGATCTCGCGCTCGCGAGCGGTCAACGTCGATTCGCCGCGCCGGCGCCCGGCCGCGTCGCCACCGCTGAGGCGGCGGACTTCGGCGGTGGCGCCGCAGCGCTGGAAGATTGCCAGTGCCTGGGCGGGTCGGCCCGCCGCTTCGTGCGCGTAGGCCTCGTCGAGCGCCCACCCGCTGCGGCGGAAGAGGTCGACGGCGCGTTCGGCGTGGGCGATCGCCTCCTCACGCCGCCGGGCCCGCAGCTCAGCGCGCGCGTCGACCAGCGCCAGCCAGCCGCGCGCGACGGCTGCTTCGGGCGCGGTGGCTGCGAGCAGTTCGCGCGCCCGTTCGCGGACCAGCGGTTCCCCGTACCGGGTCGCCACGTCCAAGGCCCAGTAAGGCGGATCGGCGCGGTCGAGGACGGCGACGATGCGGCCGGCCAAGTCGCCGGCCTCGGCTGCCGCGCCGGCCAGCGTCGCCGCGTGCGCTAGCGCCCCGGCGATCGGGGCGGCGGACTCCAGGTCGTTTTCCCGCATCGCCAGGTCGAGCTCGGCGAGCAGGGTGGCGCGCTGGGTCTCGTCGGTCTCGCCGCGCAGCGCGGCGTGCCGGAACGCAAGCGCGCGCACCCAATGGCGGATGCGCGGCACGCCGTGTTCGATTGCTCCCGAGCGTTGTGCGCAGTCGCGCGCTTCGTCGAGGTCGCCGGCGAGCAAGGCGCCCAGACACGCGTTTTGCGCCAGCAGAGCGACCAGCATTTGCTTCTTGCCGGCTTCGGCGGTCGCAAGTCCCTGACGGTAGATCGCGCGCGCGGTCTCGAGGTGGCCGTAGGTGAGTTCGAGCAGCCCGTAGTTGTTGAGGGTACGCCCGATCAGGTCGTCGTCCTCGATGGCCTGGGCGCGTTCGAGTGCGAGGCGGAAGTGTTCGCGCGCCTCATCCGGCCGCCCCAGTGCGCCCAGCGCAAAGGCCACCGTCCCCGCGTGTCGGGCCTCGACCGGACCGTCCGGGTGCGCGCCCAGCTCGGCCGCCCGTTCGAGCCGCAGGAGCGCCTCGTCCGCGCGCGCGACGGTCAGCAACAATCCGGCGACCATCACCTCCGCCTCGAAGCGCAGCTCGACCGCCACATCCTCGCCGACGCTCGCGACACGGTCGGCGGCCAGCAAGCCTTCGTCGTAGCGTCCCAACTCGACCAGGATGCGTGCGTGACGCAAGCGCAGCCGCCAAGCGCGGCGCGTCTTGCCGGCGTCCTCGTGCGCCTGTGCCGCGGTCGCATACCATTGCGCCGCGCGCTCCGTCTCGCCCAGCGCGTAGACGGCGCTGGCGACGCGTTCCGCCAGCGAAGCGCGCGTGCTCGCCTCGTCGGTGGTGCGGAACGCACGCTCGAACGAGAGCGCCGCGTCGGCATACGAGTAGACGGCGAACGCGGCGGTTCCGGCGCGCTCTGCCCACACGGCTGCCGATGGATCGCCGGCGCGCCAGAAGTGTTCGGCCGCAGCGGCGACATCGACCGGGTCCGTGCAGATGAGCTTCTCGGCGACCCGACCGTGCAAGACGCGTGCTTCCGCGCGCAGCAGCTCGCCGTGAACGGCTTCGCGAATCAGGGCGTGGCGAAACCCGAAACGATCGCCGTCCTCGTCGCTCTCTTCGACGACGAGCTGCAAGTCGCGCGCACGTCGCAGCGCCGCGAACACGGCCGCCGGTGGCTGCTCGAGGAGCGCGGTGAGGAAGCGGGCCGAGAAGCGGCGTCCAACGACCGCGGCGTACAACAGGACGTCACGATCGGGATCGCTCATGCTGCGGAAGCGTTCTCGGACGCTGGCGCGGATGCTGGTGGGAACCGTTGGTTCGAGCGTGCGGTCGCGTTCGATGCGCTCGAGCACGCCGCGCAGCAGCTCTTCGGCGAACAGCGGGCGCCCGTCGGCGAGCTCGACGATGCGAGAAACGGTATGGGGCGGGACGCGCACGCGCTCCTCGCCGACCGCGCTGATGACGACGCGCTCGATGATCTCGCCGGGAAGCGGCTCGAGCACGACGACGTCGCCGGTCTCGCGCTCGAGCGCGCCCAGCGCGCTGGCGCGGGCCGAGTCGGCTTCGATGTCCTCGTCACGATACGTTGCGACGATGAGCGCCGACGCGCCGGTCAACCGGCCGACCAAGAAACGTACCAGCTCGATGGTGCCGCCATCGGCCCAGTGCAGGTCGTCGATGATCGCGAGCAGCGGGGCGCCGGACGGAATCGCAGCGAGCAGTGCGTCGGCGGCGCGTTCGAAATGTTGCGCTCGGCTGCCGTCGACGAAGGCGTCGACGTCGAGCGTGACACCGAGCGCGCGCAGCGCGTCGCCGATCGCCAGATACGGACGGTTGGCGAATTCGCGCGCACGCCCCACGCCCACGGCCGCTCCGTTCGCACGAGCGGCGGCCGCGAGTTCGTCGACCAACCGCGTTTTGCCGATCCCGGCACCGCCGCGCACGACCACCCCGGCGGCACGCGCGGCGCGCGCACGCAGGACACGATCCACGAGGTGGTCCAACTCCGCGGAACGGCCGAGGAACTCACGACACAAGGCGCCGCTCGTGATCACCGCCGCAGTTCTTCGGCGACGCCGGGCACAATGCATGGTTTTCGACCACCAACGATGAAGCGAGGGATTGCTATGCCAGCCGACTTGATCGAGCGTATTTACGCCAGCTCCATTCCGCCCGGCGAGGACGTCGCCGAGGACGAACCCGAAGACGACGAGGAGGACGACGAGGAGAAGTAGGCTCAAGTGGGCGGAGATGGATGCGTCTCCGCCCGACCTCGCCCGCCCGCTCCCGCCGGACCGCTCCGACGCCCACGGCCTGCTCGTCACCACGATGCAGGCCGCGGGTCTGTTGGAGCGTCCCGCGCCGGCCGCGGCGGACCGGTGGATCGAGACCTTCCTCGACGCCTTCGGCGACCGGGTCGGGTCGGTACGCGGCGCCCTCGAGGAGATCGTCGCCCTGCGCGACGAGGCGGTGACGCTGCCGGCGCTCGAGCTCGAACGGCTGCGCAACCGTCAGGTCCTGTTCTTTCTCGATGCCGTCTCGCAATACGTCGACGACCAGCCGGAGCTGCGCGGCTTGCAGCTCGACCACGATCTGCCCGTGATCGCCGAAGAATTCGGGATCGCGCCGGCCGATGCGTTCGCCGCGGTGCGGATGGCGCTGACCGCGCAGGCCGAGGGACCGCCGCTCGCGCTCCTCTTTCCGCTGCTCGGGCACGAGCGGATCATGATCCGCATCGGGGCGATCAACTCTCACGTCCTGCACGGCCGCGGGCTCGAGCCGATCCGCTACGGGCCGGGCGGCGTGCCGTTCGAAACCATCCAGGGCGTGCGGCCGGCGAGCGCCGAGCCGCCGCGCGAGTCGTAACGCCGTGCCCCTGCGCCTGTACAACACCCGCACCCGTTCGGCCGAAGCGTTTCGTACGCGCGAACCCGGTCACGTCCGCATCTACGTCTGCGGTTTGACGCCCTCGGCCGAGGCGCACCTCGGCCACGCGCGCTCGTTTCTGTTCTTCGACGTGTTGCGGCGCTATCTGACGCACCCGCGCAACGGCTATCGGGTGACGTACGTCCAAAACGTGACCGACGTCGACGACCGCTCGATCCACGCCGCCGAGCGCGAAGGGACGACGTTCCGCGCGATCGTCGATCGCTATTACGCCTCGTTCAAAGCGTCGATGCACGCGCTCGGTGTCCGCGACCCGGACGCCGAGCCGCGCGCGACCGGCTACATCGCCGAGATCATCGCGATGATCGAAGAACTGCTCGCCCACGGGAACGCGTACGTGGTCGAGGACGGTGTCTACTACGCGGTGGCGAGTTTCGCGCGCTACGGCGCGCTCAGCGGTAAGAACGTCGACGAACTGCTGGTCGGCGCGCGCATCGCCGAGAACGAGTTCAAACGCGACCCGCTCGACTTCGCGCTGTGGAAGTTCGCGAAACCCGGCGAACCGCAGTGGGACTCGCCGTGGGGCGGCGGGCGTCCCGGCTGGCACATCGAGTGCAGCGCGATGTCGCGCGCGCTGCTGGGCGTTCCGTTCGATCTGCACGGCGGTGGCTACGACTTGATCTTCCCCCACCATGAGAACGAGGTCGCGCAAAGCGAAGCGCTCATGCCGGCGCCCCCGATGGCGGAGTTCTGGGCGCACGGCGGGCTGCTCAACTTCGACGGCCGCAAGATGTCCAAGTCGCTCGGCAACTTCGAACCGCTCTCCGCGCTCTTGCAGCGGCACGACCCCTACGCGATCCGGTTGCTCTTTCTGCAAACCGGCTATCGCAAGCCGATGAACTTCACCGAAGACTCGATCGCGGCGGCGACGACGGCGCTCGACAAGCTGATCGCGGCGCGCGCGGCCTTGCCGGAGACGGCCGACGACGAGGGTGTGCGCGAACGGTTCTTCGCCGCGCTCGACGACGACATGAACACCGCCGGCGCGATCGGCGTCGTGTTCTCCGAGGTGGTCGGCAACGGCCGTGGCGGTCGTGCCTTCCTCGACGAGGCACTCGAGGTGCTCGGCTTGGGCGCGGTGCGCGAGCGCACGGCGCACGCGATACCCGCCCTCGCGTTGCCGGACGATCTCGCCCGGCGGCTCGCCGCGCGGTTGGACGGGGCGATCTCGCTCAACGGTGAGTCGCCGGAGGAAGCCGTCGCAGCGGTGATCGCGGCGCGCGCGCTGGCGCGCAAGAACAAGGACTTCGCGCTCGGCGACCGCCTGCGCGACGCGCTGGCCGCCGAAGGGATCGTCCTCAAGGACAGCAAGGACGGAACGACGTGGACCCGCGTCGCCGGGTAGGCGGCGGTCGCCCGCCGCGCCCGCAGCAGCGCGGTGCGCCGCGGGTCGATCTCGACGACGTCGTGTACGGGGTGCACGCGGTGAGCGAGACGCTCGCCGCCGGCGAGCCGCTGCGCGCGATCCACGTCGGCGACGATCGCAAGCACGATCCGGCGCTGCGCAATCTGCTCGAGCAGGCACGCGCCGCCAACATCACCGTGCGTTTCGAGAGCCGCGCGTTCTTCGCCAGCTTCCCGTACAAGGCGCATCAGGGTGTGGTCGCGTTCGGCGAGCCGTTCGCGTACACGACGATCGAAGAGCTGCTGGGGGCACCGCGCCGCGGCGCGCTGCTACTGGTCGTGCTCGACCACGTGACCGACCCGCACAACGTCGGCGCGATCTTGCGTTCGGCGGAGTGCGCCGGCGCGACCGGCATCGTGCTGCCCGAACGGCGGAGTGCCGGCATCAACCCGACGGTCCGCAAGGCCGCGGCCGGTGCCGCCGCCTACGTCCCGGTCGCCCGGGTCGCCAACGTGGCCCAGACGATCCGCACGCTGAAGAAGGCCGGGGTGTGGGTCTACGGCGCGGCCGGCGAGGCCGGGGCCCGGCCGTATACGAGCGCCGACTTGGTCGCCGACGTGGCGTTGGTGATCGGGGCCGAGGGCGAGGGGATCGCTCCCTTGGTGAAGCGAGAGTGCGACGGCTTGATCGCCATCCCGCTGCTGGGCCGCATCGGCTCGCTCAACGCCTCCGTCGCAGCCGGCGTCCTGCTCTACGAGGCGGTTCGGCAGCGGGGCGAGGCGGGCGGCAGCCCGGAATAAACATCCTTCGAGCGCCTTGACCCGTTAGCAGGACCCTCCTATACTAGAACGGTCGTGCTCGGCCCGGACGGGCCCCGGCCCGCGTTTTCGGGCACGACGTTCCCCGGCAAGGTAGGTTTCATGGCGCTCACCCAGCCCGTCGCGGATGCCCTCGATTATCACGAGCGGCCGGACGAGGACCTCGTCTCCGCGGCGAAATCCGGCGACAATCTCGCCATGGAGTTCTTGCTCAACAAGTACAAGAACTTCGTCCGGATCAAGGCCAAGAGCTACTTCCTCATCGGCGCGGACCGTGAGGATATCATTCAGGAAGGGATGATCGGTCTCTACAAGGCCGTTCGCGACTTCAAGGCGGACAAACTCTCGAGTTTCCGCGCCTTCGCGGAACTCTGCATCACCCGTCAGATCATTACCGCGATCAAGACGGCGACCCGCCAGAAGCACATCCCGCTCAACCAGTACATCTCGCTCAACAAGCCGATCTACGACGAGGACAGCGAACGCACGCTGCTCGACGTCATGCCCTCGCAGAAGACCTCCGATCCCGAAGAGCTCGTGATCAACCAGGAAGTCTCCGAGGACATCAAGGCGCGGATCCAAGAGAATCTCTCGGATCTGGAGTCGCAGGTGCTGCTCTCCTACCTGGAAGGCAAGAGCTACCAGGAGATGGCGCGCGATCTCAACCGCCACGTCAAGTCGATCGACAACGCGCTCCAGCGCGTCAAGCGCAAGATCGAGAAGAACCTGGCCGAGATCGAGCTTCCTTGAAAGGACATAGTGGCGCGTAGCTGATCCGTCAGCCGACGCCAGCGAGGAGCCCGACGGAAAAGAGAAGGCCGCTATCCTGCGGCCTTCTCTGCTTTCTCGGGTGCCAGCATCGCCACGATGGTGCGGTAGATTTCCTCGCGATCGCTCAGTGGATCGAACACCAGGCACTGCTGCTCGCCGCCGCGCCCGACCGGATCGAGCAGCATCGTGACCCGGCCGACCGCGCACACGTCCAGACACGTCGTTCCGGTCGCGCGCACGGGACCCCACAGGCCGTCGGCTTTGAGCCGATCCTTGAGCCATTCGCGCAAACGTAAGCGTTCGTCGCCGGCGTGCTCGGGAAAATCTTCCGCGAAACGGACGTTCAGGCACTTCTCGCACACCAGCGCCAGGCCGCCGTGGCGGCGCCAGGCTGGTTGCACTTCGATCGGATCGCTCACGGAAGACGACTTCGCAAGCCGTCGATGACGACCTCGGCGTAGGTGCGCCAGGCGTCCTCGCGCTCAGCCAAGTGGGCGTTGAAAACGAAGCACAGGACGTCCTGGACGCCGACGTCCGCACGCAAGGTGCCCTCGGCCGTGGCCTCGCGCATGAGGTCGGCGAGCGCTGCATGCAGCTCGCTGCGCCACTGCCGGAGTTCGGGCCGCGTGCTCGCGACCTCGCAGGTCGGGATCTCCGAGAGCGAGCGGTTCGCCGACTGCGAGCGCAGCATTTCGCGCAACAGGTCGGTCAGCCGATCCCAGGCCGAGCCGGCGGCCTCGTTGCGAGCCCGAGCGACGAAGGACGCCAGTTGCTCGGCGAGCAGCGCGCACACCAGGTCGAGCTTGGTCGGGAAATGCCGGTAGAGGGTCCCCACGCCGACGCCTGCGACCGCGGCGACCTCGTCCATCTGCGTGCTTTGGCCGCCGCGCGCGAAGCACGCGCGCGCCGCCACCAGCAGGGACTGGCGGTTGCGGGCGGCGTCGGCACGGAGGGGGCGCGTCTGCATGGTCGGCTTTAACCGGAACCTTTGCTCCGCATGCGAGGTTTCAAGCGGAAGAAGCGCTCCGCTTTCGCGGAGCCACGCCTGCCACCCCGCCTGCTGGAGACGACTCTTGACCACCGCCCCGCCCGAGCTCGACGAGCTCATCGCCACCAAGACCGCGCGCGCGGTCGACGACCGCGCGCTGCGCACGCTCTTCCTCGACGCCCGGACCGCAAACGGTTTCCTCGCTCGCCCCGTGCCGCGCGACCTGCTCGAGCGCATCGTCGAGCTGGCGAAGCACGGCCCGACCGGCGCGAACAGTCAGCCGCTGCGGCTGGTCTTCGTCGAGAGCCACGAGGCGAAGGAACGTCTGCGCCCGACCCTCATGGCGGGCAACGTCGAGAAGACGATGAGCGCGCCGGTGACGGCGATCATCGCCGCCGACCATCGTTTCTACGAGCACTTCCCGCGCCTGTTTCCGCACATGCCGCAGTTGAAGGCCAACTACGAGGGCGCCGACAAAGCCGCGCTGGCCGATCAGCAGGCGATCCTCAACGCGACGCTGCAGGGCGCCTACTTCATGCTCGCCGCCCGTGCGGTGGGCCTGGACGTCGGTCCGATGGGCGGCTTCGATCGGGCTGCGGTGGACGCGGCGTTCTTCCCCGACGGACGCTACCGCTCGCTGTTTTTGGTAAACCTCGGCTACGGCGACGACACCAAGGTGTTCGACCGGAACCCGCGCTTTGCGTTCGACGAGATCGCAACGATCCTCTGATCCGGTGACCTCCGCAACCGCCGGCTTGGTTCGGTAACGAATCAGCCGGCGAGGGTGTTGTCGGGTAGACTATGGATAAAGTGCACGTCATGACCCGCGCCTATCTCGAACCGTGGATAGGGAACGTCATCGACTTGACCTTGTCCGACGGATCCCACCGCGTGGGCCTCTTGCAGAAGGTCGACGACCAGTGGGCGCAGCTGCACGCTGGCGCCGGGAAACCGGCCCTGCTCGACGGCGGGAAGGTCCGCATCGCGGACACCGTGCTGATCACCCGGGCCGCGTACGACTACATCCGCCAATCCATGCTCTGAGCCGACGGTGGGATTCGAACCCACGGTGGACTTGCGTCACCGGTTTACAAAACCGGTCCCATCGACCGCTAGGGAACGTCGGCGCCGGCCCTGTTTTCCGCGATCGGGCCCCCTAGGCCCCTGCCCTCGCGGGTAGGAGTGGGGCGTGCGGGGAGCGTATCCCAGCGGGTCCCCACCCTGGGTCGGTGGTCGAGTGGTTAATGGCACCGGACTGTAAATTCGGCTCGCGAAAGCGATACGCTGGTTCAAATCCAGCCCGGCCCACATGGACGACGGCGCGCATCTCTGCGAGGGATGCGCGCCGTCTCGTTCCGAAAGCAAGCGCAGACGCGGGCGTTGCATAATGGTAATGCCCTTGCCTTCCAAGCAAGAGTCGCGGGTTCGATTCCCGCCGCCCGCTCCAGATTGTTCGGACAGAGAGGCCCGCATGAGCGGCTCCGGCTCGGGTGCGCAGGCATTTGGAGACGTGCTTCTTCCTCCCATGGACGGAGGACTACGCCTCGAGGTCACGATCCCGGCGGGAGGGGGCGGGGCATTCATCGTTCCCGCGCACGGGCTGCACTACGTGAAGGCGGGCCGCGTACGTGCCGTGGTCGACGGGATGGACCGCATCGTCGAGGCAGGAGCGCTCATGACCGTTCCGCCCGGACCGCGGCGGATGCAGACGTTGGCGGAGACGGTCGTCCAGACGGTGGCGGTGCCGGACGCTGCCTTCACCGGCCGCTTCGGCGCGGAACCGGCGATTCTCGATCTCTCGCGGCGAGACCAACGCGAGTGGGCGGAACGAATGGAGTCGCTGGTTGCGACGACGGACGAAGCATCGCGGCTCGAAGCGGCGAGGAGTGCGCTCGGATTGCGCGAGGAGCGTGCGCAGGAGCGCGCCCGGCACCATTTCGATCTGGTCCAGCGCGTCCTCGCCTTTCTCGGCGAGACGCTCGACCGCGCACCGACGCTCCACGAGCTCAGCGATCGCTTCGGCTTCGCGCCGAACTACTTGAACGACGTCCTGAGCGCGAGCACCGGTCGTTCGATACGGCAGTGGACGATTGCGTTTCGCCTCGAGGCGGCGCGCTCGGCGCTGCGGCGGCGATCGGCGTCGATCACCGCCGTTGCGAGCCAGTTCGGCTTCGAGCCGGCGTACTTCGCTCGTCGCTTTGCCGGCCGGTATAGCCTCTCGCCGGCGGCCTGGCGCGCCCTGGCTGGGCGTACGCAGGCCGGCCTCGACGAGGCGATCCGGCGCGTCTCGCCGCACGGCGTGCGGCTGGACGTGCCGCAGCCTACATCGAGGGAGTGAAGCCGACCACCTGCAGCGTGAGCCCGCTGAAATTAGCGGTCGGGAACTCCGTGATGGTGCCGTTGCCGCCGCCATCGAGGGTGATCGTCGCGACCGTGGTCGGGTGTGCGCTCGAGACGCCCGAGACGACGACCCCGGTGAAGCCGCTCGTGTCGTTGCCGGCGAGGGTCGCCTTCTCGTCGCGCGATGGATTCGCAGCGTTGACCACGAGCGACAAGAGCGATTGCCCCGGGCCGAATTCCACCACGATCGTGATCGTGCCGCCGGTCAGGTAATCGAAGCCGTCGAGTGCGTATGTCTCGGGCGTGCTGCCCGGCTGCAAGATGCTCAGCGACGCACCCGTGTCAAAGACCAGAACGCCGCCGGTGGAGACCGGTGCGTTCTCGGCCGTGTAGGTGGTCAATCCGGGGACGGTGACGATTTTGACGGGCGTCGGGCCGATCGACGCCCCGATCTGCGCGAAGGGAAAGACCGCGATGGTATGAGCGACGAATGCCGCTCCGCAGTACCAGAGCGACCCCGAGTTGAGATCGCACGTGGTCTGCATTTCGTTGCCGTGCGCATCAGCGATTTGGGCGCTGAAGATTTCATCGCCGACGTTTCCCCCCTGGCCGGTCCTGTTCTGAGCAGTCTGGATCTGGATGTTCTGGACCTCGCTCACGGTTCCGCCGACCGTGTAGTGCGCTATCGTGCCCGTGGCGTTCACCAGCGAACCTGAGGCCGTCACGTTCTCCGCGAGCTCCATGACGAGGGATGGGTGCACGCACGCGGAGTCGTAGAAGTACGAGTAGGTCACGTTGTCTTGGAGGTTGCTCGGCCCCGGATCGACGACTTCCGAATCATTGCTGCACGGCGAGGCGGACTGCGGAGCACGAGCCCGCGACGCGGTCGGTTCTGTCTGCGTGATGATGCCCTGCAGCGTCTGCATCACCGAGGTGCTCTGCACCATCCCGAGCACCGTGTGAGCGCCGGAGGCTGCACCGTTGGGGGACGAGGACGGCGTGGCCACGGGCCTCGGCGCACCGGCCGACGTCGTCGAGCCACACGCGGTGAGGAGCGACGCAGAGAAGAGGATGAGAAGGGTTACGACAGCCCCCGTGCGTCGATGCACTCGTTCGTGTCCTTACGAGAGAAGCGCTGAAACACCACCGAGTGTAGTCGCTACCGGCCGGGGCACCTTGCATTTTCGACCGAGGAATCCCGGTCCGCTCGGGGACCCGCGATACGATCGAGCTCGGCCGCCGCTGCTGGCCTCCTCACCGTATCCGCGTTTCTTCGTTTCGACCGCGAAAAGCGGCCTCTTTCTGTGTAGTCACGTTTGCGGGCACCAAGGACGATTTGGAACGCCCCCAGAAAGTAGCTCAAGCAAGTGCCGTGTGTCCTTGCTCTACTCATTGGGTGTGAGAAGACTTCGAAACCGTGTTACCTTCCAACGTCGAGCTGGCTTCCGTCCGGAGCCTACTCGTGTCCGGTATGTTGGCCTGGGCTTCCCTCGGCTTGAGCGCGTGCAGTGGGAGCCAGAGCCTCGCCGCCGTTCCGAAGACTGCGCAGAGCCCTAACAGAACAACTTCGTGCGAGGAACCGCTGTCTGCGAGGCGAGCGACCGCAGCGAATCGGCGATCCATCCAGGATTGCGGCGGCGACGACGGTGACGAAGCCGATGACTTCATGGACCCGGATATGTCGCTTGGCGTCGACTACGATCCCGAGGTAGGCATGGGTACCGTGCAAGCCACATCACCGCCTAGCGGATCGACGCTGAACTCCGACGGAACCTACACCGACCCGAACGGAAACGTTTGGACGTGCAGTGCAGGCACCTGTTACGAGCACATCGGCGGCACTGCTACGTCCACGAACCTAGCTCCAGTCATTTGGATTTGGGGGTCAAATCCCGGAGCAACACTCGGTGTGGGCCAGACACTGGCGACCCAACCTGCGACTCCGGGTGCGACGTGTACCTATGGTGGTGGCATCCCATCGACGGGACTCGGAGCCGATATTCCGCCACCCCCAGGTGATACGACGGATACCGACATCATCAATACCTATGCTCTTTATGAGCCGGCGACTGCGTC
>Ga0181531_10001317_pt1 | contig 15778 bp, 14 predicted proteins | sample PEATcosm2014_Bin_38_FD_119743 | JGI IMG/M metagenome (GOLD analysis project Ga0181531, IMG submission 119743) | Peatland microbial communities from MTU Mesocosm Facility, Houghton, MI, USA - PEATcosm2014_Bin11_10_metaG | ecosystem: Environmental > Terrestrial > Soil > Wetlands > Peat | place... | reverse complement strand
GAAGCCTGCCACCCACACGCCCATGGCGATCAGGTCGCGCAGCGGCAGGAGCCAGAGGTTCGCGAGCACCTGGCGGTCGCCCAGTACTTGGGCTCCGACCATCATGGCCAGCGCAAGCCGCAAAAAGAAGCTCATCCCGAGCAGCCACAGGCTCAGGGGGCTCAGGCCGCTCGCCAACACGTTCAGCGCGGCCCAGCCCAGGCCGTGGGTAAAAAGCAGGCCGGCGTAGCCCCAGGGGCGGGCATCGCGGACCGTGCGAGCCCAGCGCAATTGGTGATCGGCGAAGCCGCGCCAGCTATGGCCCGGGACGCCGGTCTCGACCACCTCGGCGCTCAGCGCAACGCGAAAGCCGGCCCGGTCCACGCGGGCTCCCAACTCGTAGTCGTCGGCCAGGTGGTCAACCAGGGGCGCGAGGCCGCCAATCGCGCCGAAGGCCTCGCGGCTCACCGCCAGCGTGGAGCCGAGGCCATAATGAAGGCCGCCTTCAATCATCTTTGAAAGCAACACGCCGGCCTGGAAGTCGGTGGCGATGCCCAGCGCCTCCAGCCGCGAAGGCAGAGTGCCGTGCGCGCGGCCGCGATAGAGCGCGGTGACCAGTCCGACGGGCGCCTCGGCTCTGCCAGGCCGCGTCTTGCCTGATTCCGGCGGAGGAGCAAAGCACGCCATGACACGTTCCAGGTAACGGGGCGAGACGGTGATGTCGGAGTCGTTGATGAGCAGGTAGCTGTGGCGCGCGTAGGGGACGAGCTGGGCCAGCGTGCCCACCTTGCCGTTGGCTCCCAGGCGCGAGGGGCATTCGATGAGTCGGATAGCCCGATCCGGAAACTCGGCTTGCAACTGCGTCACGGCCGCGGCGGCGGGGTCGGCGAGCGAGGCAACCCCAAACAGCAGCTCGTACTCGCCTGCGTAGGTCTGGCGGCAGTGGCTGCGGAAGGCGTCGATCATGCTGGGGTCGAGGCCCTTGAGGGACTTGAGGATGCTGACGCCGGGCGCAAAAGCCTCGAGCGGCATGCGGCGTGCGGAAAGAAAGGCGCGCGCCGCGACCATCGCAGCCAGAAAGTAGCCGATCCCAGCCACCGCCAGCACCGTGGTCAGAATCTCCACGGATTGGGCCAGGGCGTGCGGGGTCATGGGGGTAAGTGTAAAGGACAGTGGTCAGTGGACAGTGGACAGTGGACAGTGAACAGTGCACAAGTGCCCGAATTGCCGCATGCGATCTCGAATCGAGGAGGCCAGCTGAACACAAGATCCCGACACGCCTCAAAACAGTAGATACTGGCACGGTCTGACCACTGACCACTGTTCACTGTCCACTGTTCACTGACACCTGACCAATGACAACTCGTCTCACTCGTACCTGAGCGCTTCGATCGGGTCCAGGTTGGCCGCCTTCCAGGCGGGATAGATGCCGAAGATCAGGCCGATGGCGCAGGAGACCGCAAAGGCGATGAAAACCCAGGCGAGCGAAAGGGCGGCATGCAGGAACGAAACCGCAAAGTGCAGGATCAGGGTGAACAGGGCGCCGGCCAGAATGCCGAGCAGGCCTCCAACCACGCAAAGAGTAACTGCTTCCAGCGTGAACTGAAGGAGGATGTTTTTCTTGGTTGCGCCAATCGCTTTGCGGATGCCGATTTCCCGGGTGCGCTCAGTCACCGAGACCAGCATGATATTCATCACGCCCACGCCGCCCACCATCAGGCCCACGGAAGAAACTGCGACCATAAAGAGAAAGAGACCGCCGGTAAGTGAGTTCCATAGGCGGGTAAGTGAGTCGGGGCCAAAGATGGCGAAGTTATCGTCCTGTTCGAGGCGCACACCGCGGCGGCGGCGGAGAAGCTCGCGAATCTCGTCCACAACAAGCGCCTTGTGGGCGGGATCGTCGTATTTCACGGTGATCCAGAAGTCCTTGAGTTCGGGATGGAGCTGGCGGAAGGTTTCCAGGGGAAAGTAAGCGGAGTTATCTTGCGTGTTACGGCCGCTTCCGAAGGGCTGAGGCTGAACATCGAGTACGCCTATCACCGTAAAGACGCTGCCTTCACATTCGATATCTTTGCCGATAGGCGACTCGTTGGGAAACAGATCCTCGGCGGCATCGTGGCCCAGGACAACCACTTTGGCGCTCCGCTCCTCTTCGGAGTCGGTCCACATGCGGCCTTCGATCAACTCGATATCCTGGGTCTCTTTCACCTGCGTTGTGCTTCCATTCAGAATGGTGTTCTGAATCTTATGGGTGCCGGCCTTGAGGGAGACGCTGCCCAGCCCCGTCTGAAAATTCTGATAAGTGAGTCCAGGATCGACGGCAGCCACAAACGGGAGGCTCCGCATGGCAATCCCGTCCTCATAAGTAAGTTGCTTGCGATTGAGTTCCTCGGTCGTGGGGCGCTTGCCAAACGGCTCAAAGCGGAAGGCCCACAGGTCGTTGGTGCCGAGCGATTTCACGAACCGGTCGATATTGCTGTTGAGCCCGTTGATGGCCGACGAGATAAGAATGACGGTGGCGATGCCGATGGAGATGCCGAGAATGGTCAGGCCGGAGCGCAGCTTGTTCTTGCGCAGCGTTTCAAGCGCCATCCGCACCGATTCTTTTGAGTCGCTGAGCCTCATGCCTATAGCTCCGCCCTAAGAGCAACAATGGGATCGAGCTCCGAAGCTTTGTGCGCCGGGTAAACCCCGAAAAACAATCCAACAGCGGTAGAAACAAACAGACTGACCAGGATCGACCAGACTTCCACTTCGGAGGGGAACGCGATGATCATAGTAATGATCTTGGCCAGGACAATCCCTGAGATGACTCCGATAACGCCGCCCGCCAGGGACATGGTTGCCGACTCGATGAGGAACTGGAGCAGAATGTCCTTGCGCCGCGCGCCAAGGGCCTTGCGGACGCCGATCTCCCGGGTGCGTTCGGTGACCGAGACAAGCATGATATTCATGATGACGATGCCGCCAATCACCAGCGAGACGCCGGCCACGGCTGCCACTACAGCTCCGAAGTTACTAAGTATCTTACCCAGCAGGTTCTGGAAGGTTGCACTGGTATCGATGGAGAAGCTGTCCGCGGCTTCCGGCCCCAAATGGCGGCGCGCGCGCATGATGACGCGCAACTCGTCGGACACCTGGTCCATCACCTCGCCGCCTCCTCCGGAATTCACATAGACAACCATGCTTTGGTGCGAACCGTAAGCATGGAGAAATGCGGTGAGAGGGATGGCGACCCAGTTATCCATGCTCATGCCCAGCATCTTGCCCTGGCGCTCGCCAACCCCGACCACCGTGAAAGGAGCGCCGTCCACGCGAATCTCCTTGCCCAGCGGGTCGCCGGGGCCCAGCACATTGTCGACGACATCGGAGCCGACAATGGCCACGTGGGCGCTATGCTCATCCTCAAGTTCCGTGAAGGAGCGCCCCTCGTCGATATTGAGATTCGAAATCGGGGGCATGGTCCACGTCCATCCGCGAATGCCTGTGTCGGTAGTGGACCTGGTTTGGTAGACAATCTTGCCGGTGGTGGTGCGCTGCGCGCCGACCGACGCGCAGGATCTGCAATCGGAAAGGATGGCCCGGTAGTCGTCGAAGGTAACATCTCTCCGCTTCTGGAAGGAGAGATACTCGTCGATCGTGATGAAGGTCTGCGGCATCTTGCTGACCGTGACCACGCTCGCGCCGTAGGTGTTGATCTTGGTGGTCACAAATTCCTTGGCGCCATTGGTCAGGGTAACTACCGTGATCACGGAAGCAACCCCTATGACCACGCCAAGCAGCGTGAGAATCGTGCGCATCTTGTTGGCCCACAAGGATTGCAGCGCAAGTTTGAAGGCCTCACCAAACAGCATGACTACCCTTTCCTTGCCGGGTGGGACCGCTTAGCGGTCTTCCTACCCTGCGCAACCTTCGGTAACCGGAGCGAGACACCTATCTATTCATACCTTAAAGCTTCTATCGGGTCCAGATTCGCCGCCTTCCATGCCGGGTAGATGCCGAACAGCAGGCCGATGGCGCAGGAGACGCCGAAGCCGATCATGACCCACATGGTGGAAAGGGTGGCGGGCAAGCCGATGGGCAAAAAGTAGACGATCCAGGTGACCACGGCACCCAGAATGACGCCGAAGACTCCCCCCACGGCGCACAGGGTGATGGCCTCCGTGGTGAATTGGGTGAGGATGGTCTGCTTGGTGGCTCCGAGGGCCTTGCGAATGCCGATCTCGCGGGTGCGTTCGGTCACCGAAACCAGCATGATGTTCATCACGCCGACTCCGCCGACCATCAGGCCCACGCTGGAGACCGCGACCATGAACCCAAACAGGCCGCCGGTGATGTTGCCCCAGAGCTTTGTCAGCGAGTCGGGCCCGAAGATTTCGAAGTTGTCGTCTGCCGACACCTTGACTCTGCGGCGTACCCGCAGCATCTCGCGAATCTCTTCCTCCACCAGCGATTTGTTCTTGGGGTCGTCGTACTTCACGGCGACCCATAGATCCAGAACCTCGGGGTGCAGGCTGTGAAAGGTTCCCATGGGAAATACGATTTCGTTGTCGTTGGGGTTCTTTCCGTTACCAAAGGGCTGTTTTTGCTTGTCCAGAACGCCAATCACCGTATAGAGGCCGGTCGCGACATTGACTTCCTTGCCGATGGGGTCCTCGCCATTCACAAAGAGCTGGTCCGCCGTATCGTGCCCCAAAATACACACCGCGGCATGGCGCTGGTCTTCCTCGTCGGTAAAGATGCGTCCCGCCTGCAAGGTGAAGTTCGACACATCCGCGAACTGCGCCGTATCGCCGTTCAAAATGGCGCCTGCCACCTTATGGCCCTGATACTTCACGCTCACGTCGCCCACGCCGAATTGTTTGGTGTAACGGTGGCCGCCATCCACCGCCAGAACATGAGGCAGTGTGCGCAGGGCCATCACATCGTCCATGGTCAGTTTCTTGCGCGTCAGTTGCTCGGTGGTGGGGCGCACTCCGATGACCGGCATGTGGAAGACCCAGAAGACATTCGAGCCAAACGAGTCGGCAAAGGCGGCCACCCGGTTATTGAGCCCGTTGATTACGGACGAAATGATAATCACCGTGGTCACGCCGATCACGATGCCCAGGATGGTCAATCCGGAGCGCAGCTTGTTCGTCCTCAACGTGTCGAGGGCCATCTTGATCGATTCTCTAGTCTGCCCCTGTGCCATGAATGCTCCGAAACAGTTTGCAGTTCTTAGTTCGCAGTTCTTAGTTGTCACCTTGCGTGATTGCTAGGCATCCAAGGACTCCAAAAGGCCAAAAAGCATCTTCCTGACCTCGACTGAAAGCTCCTCCGCTTCCTCGATGAGCCGTGCGTCGCCGAACTTCAGCTCCCGGGCGATTTCCAGCTGCGTTTCCACTTCGCAGTTAGAGCCGCGTGCTATCTGAAGAAACTGCTTGAACTCCCCGCTGCTTCCTCGTCCCTGACCTTCGGCGATGTTGCTGGCGATTGAGACCGCGGCTCGCCGGACCTGGCTCGTCAGTCCATAGATCTCATCGCGCGGAAAGCCTTGCGTAAGCTTGTAAACCGCTACCGTCAGTTGCATCGCTCGCTGCCAGACAGTCAGCTCCCGAAACGACTTTGCCATTTCAACTTGCCTCCGCGTCAAGCCCTCACTGCGAACTGCGAACTGTGAACTGCGAACTGCACTCCTACATCTCCGCCCGCAAAGCCGCAACCGGATCCAGCTTGGCGGCTTTGCTGGCCGGATAGACGCCAAAGAAGATGCCCGTGGCGGTGGCCATGAAGAGGCCCAGAAGCACACTCCACAACTGCACGCTGGTGGGGAAGCCGACGACCATCGTAATCAGCTTGGCCACAATCACCCCGCATATCACGCCGATGAGTCCACCCACCGCGGCCATGGTCCCGCTCTCGATCAGGAATTGCAGCAACACGTCGCGCTGCCTTGCTCCCAGCGCCTTCCGCACCCCGATTTCACGCGTCCGCTCGGTCACGCTCACCAGCATGATGTTCATGATGACGATGCCGCCTACCACCAGCGAGATGGACGCGATCCCGATCACCACGTCAAAAAAGATCGCCGAGAACTGCTTCCAAAGGTCGAGGAAGGTATCGTTGGTTTCGATTTCGAAGTCGTCCGGCTGGCCGACTCCGTTGTGGCGGCGGGCCCGCATGATGACCCGCACCTCGTCCTTGGCCAGCTCCATCGACTCGGCGGTGCCGCTCGCGCGTGCATAGATGTTGACCGAGTCGTTGTAGCCGAAGGTCTGCTGGTAGGTGCTCACCGGCACCGCCACCCAGTTGTCCTGCGACTGGCCCAGCATCTTGCCCTGGCGGTCGCCCACGCCTACGACAGTGTAGGGGATGCCTCCGACGCGAATCTCCTTCCCGATGGGGTCGCCGTCGCCCAACAGGTTGTCCACAATGTCGTAGCCCACAATGACGTCGTGCGTGGCGTGGTCGTCGTCGGCCTGGGTAAAGCCTCGGCCCAGCGCGACGTCCAGGTTATCCAGCGAGACCATCGTCCAGGTGATGCCGCGCATATCGGTATCGGAGCTTGAGTGCCCGTTATAGACCACGCTGACTGTGCGGTCTAGCCGTACTCCCACTTCCCCGCACACCGTGCAGCCGTCCTGGACTGCCTGATAGTCCTCAATCCGCAGGATCTTGCGCTTTTGAAACTTGAAGTACTCCTCGGCGGAGAAGATGACTCCGGGCATCTGTTGCACCGTCAGGACGTCGGCGCCATGGCTTACCAGCTTGGTGCTGACGTAGGTGTTGGCGCCGTTCACCAGCGTGATGACCATGATGACCGAAGCGACGCCCATCACGACGCCAATGAGCGTGAGGATGGAGCGAAGCTTGTTGGCCCACAAGGATTGCAGTGCGAGTTTAATGGCCTCATTGAATTGCATGGTCCTGCTTTCCTTGCCAGGGCTGGTTCAGGTTTCGGGCTCCCCGCGGTTTTGCCGGATGGGCAAAAACGCAGGCTCCCTTTTCGAATTCGCTCAAAGCAAACCTCCGACTGGGCTCAGGCCGCGCTTCCACTCCGCTTGGCTTCGCTCAGATCGATGGCATGGATGGGACACGTCGTCTTCCTGCGCCATCCTCTCCAGTTTCCCTGGTGTACGCAATCCCCGCATTTCCTTTGACGGATCACAGAGCCGTCAAGCCGCGTTCCGGGCCAGAAACGGGCGCAGCCGGGGTCGGTTGACCCTTTCGAATACGCAGAATTGCGCGAGTTGGTTCCTGAGCCCCGCTGTGACCCCTCCAGTTGGGCGAGATCGTTGGAACGGTTGCGGGGGTCTTGACCTACAGCCCGGCGATGCATTCGGGTTCCGCTACCGGCCCGAGCTGCCAAACCCTTTTTCGGCGCGGGCGGAGTCTTCGAGGCTCTCCACCTCCTCCACGGCCCCGGTGAGCACCGGAACGGGAACCATCTGGGCGATCTTTTCGCCGGCTTTGAGCTCAACGGCGGCCTCGCACAGGTTGGTCATCAGCACCAGAATCTCGCCCCGGTAGCCCGAGTCGATGACGCCGGCGGTGGTCGCAATCCCTTTGGCGGCCATCGACGAGCGATCCCGCACCAGCAGCCCCAGCGGCGCGCCGGTGCCGGGGTGCCGGGCCTCGACGGCGATGCCGGTGCGGACTTTCACGGTGGCCCGGGGAGCGAGCGTCACGCCTTCCAAGGCAAACAGGTCGTAGCCGAGGTCCTCGCCGGGGTGGGCCACCACCGGAGCGCGCGCCCCGGCCTGCAACAGTTTTACTCGCAACATAAATTGATGGTAGCGGATGAGCGGGGTTGGCGGCTCACCTCAAAAATGGTCAGCCCCGGCAGGAAAATCTTCCCGGCCGGGGCTGTCGTGGGTACATCCAATCAATTCGGCAGGAAGATCCTGTAAGCCGAATTCTGTCGTGTGCGGTCATTCCTCTAGGCGCCGCGTCGCCGCGGACGCTCATCAGCGACCTACCCGGAGGTTCCGGCAAGTGCATCGAGCCGCCTGGGCGCGCCGGGCCGGTGCGCAACGGCTGCCTGGCTCGTGGCCGCCGCTTCCCTCCCTATTTGGTCTTGCTCCGTGTGGGGTTTACCCTGCCCCCGGCGTTACCGCCGGAGCGGTGCGCTCTTGCCGCACCATTTCACCCTTACCCCGGCGCTGAGGCAGCAAGCTGCTCCAGGGTCGCCCTCCCGAAAGAGGGGTAACCGAGGCGGTATCTTTTCTGTGGCACTGGCCGTCCATGGGCCTTGAAGCCCATGTCCCGGACGTTATCCGGCACACTGCCCTGCGGAGTTCGGACTTTCCTCCCCCGGCGGACTCAGTTGCCCGAGCCTCCGGCAGCGACCGCCCGGTCCTCCTGCCAATGGTTAGTTTAGCGCGAATGAGGGGGATTCCACCTAGCCATTCTCCGGCAGTTCCCCGAGCACGGCAACAATCTGCTTCCGAAGGTCTGGCAGGTCTACCTGCACGGAATCCCAGATCATGGCCGTGCTCACTGCGAAATAGCCGTGGGCGACACGATTCCTCATTCCGTAAATTTGGGCAAAGGGAATCGACGGATACCGCGCTGCAAACTCCGGGCCAGCCTCAAGCAGGTTGTTAGCGGCTTCGCCGATGATCTCGATGTTTCGGACAACGGCATCCTGCATCATCTGGTTGGCAAGGAATTCTTCCTCGTTAACCCCAGAAGTGTACTGCAGGACGCGATCCGCGGCTTCCAGCATGTGAAGAAGATAGTCTTTGGCGCGGAATTCGTGTTTGTTCACAGGGAAGCGGCCTCGGCGAGAACCCTTTCACGGAAGCGTGGATGAAGCTCGGCGGGTGTTCGGAGATCGATCTTGATTCCGGTGGCTGCTTCCAGTTCGGACTCGAGTTTCACCATGGTCAGCAGGCTGGTCCTCGGCGCGGGGTCCACCAGCAGGTCCAGGTCGCTGCCATCCTGGTCGTCTCCATGCAGCACCGAGCCAAAGACGCGCGGATTCGCCATGCCCGCCTCCAGCACAAGCTGGCGGATCGTCTCCCTATGTTTTGGCAAGACCTCAGACGGCCTCATGGCGGCTCTCTCCCTCAACTGATCCCAGTCTACCGCCAACTTGAAAAGCTTGAGGCTCGTGGGAGGGCTGGCACTGGCCGAAAGCCTTGGGAACGCTACCCGTTCCGCTTAGGGTGCTGGCGCACAGACTTCTCGATCGCATTCCATTTGGCGCGTGTTTCCTTGGCCAGCCGGGGGTCGGTCTTGCGCTCCAGATGGGCCAGTTCGCGCTGCATCTTTTGGTAGTTGGCCAGGCGGGCGGGGTCGAGGTTGGCGGCGGTTACGGCGCAACCGGGCTCGGCTGCGTGCGTGCAGTCGCGGAACCGGCAGCTCTTGGCCAGTTCCTGAATGTCGTCGAAGCTTTCCTGAAGCTGCTCCGAATTTGCCCAGAGCTGCACCTCGCGCAGCCCCGGAAGATCCATCAGCAGCCAGCCGCCGGGCATGACGAACAACTGGCGGCTGGTGGTGGTGTGGCGGCCGCGATTGTCGCCGGCGCGGACGGCTGTCGTTCGCTGGCGCTCGTCGCCGAGAAGGCGGTTGAGGATGGTGGACTTGCCCACGCCCGAGGAGCCGATGAGCGCCGCCGTCTCGCCGGGAGCCAGAAACCCGGGCAGCGCGTCCAGGCCGTGGTCCGAGAGCGCGCTCAGCGGATGCACCGTCACCCCAGGGCTCAACAGTCGAGTTCGGCTGACAACCTCGTCCAGATCGAGGCCAAGCTCGTCCGCCAGGTCCGATTTGTTCAAGAGGACCACAGGCCGCGCGCCACTCTCGTGCGCCATCACCAGAAAGCGCTCGATGCGCCGCTCGTTGTAGTCCCGATCCAGGCCGCTGACGATAAACAGCACGTCGATATTCGCGGCCAGCACCTGCTCGCGGACCTCGCGCTCCGGCTGCTTGCGCGAAAGCTTCGTCTTGCGGTCCAGCACCTTCACAATGACCGCGGCGTCCTCGCGCAGCACCACCCAGTCGCCGACCGCCGGCCAGAGGGCGGAGTTCCGGCGCATCAGCCCGCTCACGCTCGCGTCGATCTCGCCCGCCTCAGTCCAAACCAGGAAACGCCCATGGTTGGCCGAAGCCACGCGCCCAGGAACGCCCGTCGCATGCTGGCTCCTATAGAACTCGCTCCATCCAAATTGTTCCAGAAGCACGGGGATCATCCTCTCTATGTAGATGCGAAGAGACACACCTCAAACAGCCTCAGCCGGCGAGGCAGTGTGCGAGAGGACGAATTAGAAGGTGACGTTCAGCGGCGCTCCGTGTAGACACACTGTATCAAAACCGGCCGCGCCTGAGGCGGAACGCGCCAGTTTCGCTTTTCCTTGAATCGGCAGATGCTGTATAACCATCTTTGCCTACGGAGACGGAATCCCCCTTCCGTCTTGGGCCGTGCGCCGGCTTCCCGGTTTCTTTCATTCCTCGGATTCAACATCTTTCAAGGAGAAACAAGTGAAGATTGCTGCGATGATTGCGCGTTATCTGCTGGGCCTGCTGTTCCTCGTCTTCGGCTCCAATATGTTCCTGCATTTCATTCCCATGGGGCCGATGCCGCCAGGGGTGGCCGGACAGTTTTCGGCCGCCCTGTTTGCCGCGCACTACTTTAACGTTGTCGGCGCGATTATGGTCGTCTCCTCGATTCTGCTGCTGATCAACCGGTTTGTGGGATTGGGGCTCACGCTGCTGGGTCCCGTGCTGTTCAACATCCTTGTCTACCACTTCCTGATGGATCCCGGCCATATTGGCATGGGGGCGCTTGCAACGCTTCTTTGGCTGCTGGTTGTTTGGGAGCATCGGATCGTCTTTGCCAAGCTGTTCGCGGCCCGGCTTGCGGAATGAAGGCTGCCCCGTCGCGCGTATAAGTCGGCTCGCTACAATCAACGTAGCGATGATTCAGTACCTCTATCTTGGGCGGGTGGCTTACGACGAGGGGTTGCGGCTTCAGGCGGAGATCGCGGGGTTGCGCTTCCAGGGGCGCGTCGAAAATGTGCTCCTGCTGCTGGAGCACCCGCCGGTGCTCACGCTGGGGCGCAACGCCGACCGCTCGAATGTGCTGGCCTCGGCGGAGTTGCTGGCGCGGCGCGGCGTTACCGTGCATGAGATCAACCGAGGCGGCGACGTCACCTATCACGGGCCGGGCCAGTTGGTGGGCTACCCCATCTTCGACCTGCGCAGCCTGCGCGGCCCCAACGGCGGCCGCATGGGTCCGGTGGATTTTGTGCGCCTGATGGAAGAGGCGCTGATCCGGCTGTGCGGCCAGTTTGGCGTGCCGGCGGGCCGGATTCCGGGCTTGACCGGGGTATGGTGCGGCCCTGCGGACGGCGGGCCTTTGCACGAAGGCGGTGGCCGAGAACCCGCGCGCAAGATCGGCGCCATCGGAATTCATGTTGCGCGGGGGATTACCTCCCATGGCTTCGCCTTCAATGTGACCACCGACCTGCGCGACTTCGAGCTGATCGTTCCCTGTGGCATTCCCGACCACCCGGTTACCAGCCTGGTCCGCGAGGTCCCGCGGCCAGATGAGTTACCGAATCTCGAGGCGATCGCCCACCAGGCGGCCCGCCAGTTCGGCCTGGTCTTCGACCAGCAGGTGCTGGCGGTCGAGAGCCTGGCAGCGCTGCGGGCTCAGGCGGAAGACGCTCCGGTGAAGGCTCCGGAATTTCCCGCGGAAGATACGCCGATGCAGGTCCCCCCCGAGGTCGAGCGGCTCAGGGGCACAGGCGACCGTCCGGTTCGCGCCTGATGGATACGGCCGCGCCCGGTTATGCAGCTCTCTTTATTTGCATCGTCACCCGCAGTCCGGCGGCAGTGGCCATCTTGACCAGCATGTCCAACGCGAAGGCGTCGATTTTGCCGTGCATGAGGTTGGAGATGCGCGGCTGGGTGACGCCGAAGACCTTTGCCGCTTGCGCCTGAGTCAAGCGCTTGCTTTTGATGTGCCGCGTCAGGGCCAGCATGAGCGTGGAGCGGAGCTTGAGGTTCTCCGCTTTGGCTGGATCGTGTTCGAGGGCGTCCCAGACGTTTTCGTAGAACTTTTCCTTGGTCATTTCTCAATCTCCCGTACGAGCTCTTTGTAACGCCGCTTGGCCAGTTCTTTGTCTGCCGAGCTTGTCTTCCGCGTCTTCTTCTGGAAGCAATGCAGGACATAGACGGCCCTCGCGAACGAAGCTACATAAAACACGCGAAACGCTCCGTCCCTCTCACGAATCCTGATCTCCTTCACGCCGGGACCGATGTCGTTCATCGGCTTCCAGTCGTCGGGATCGTCGCCTGCCTGGACCCGAAAAAGCTGAAAGCCCGCCTTTCGCCGGGCCGCCGCCGGGAATCGGGACAGATCCTCCAAAGAGCTGCCTCGAAATGCGATGGGCCTTGCGATTCTATCCACTGCTCTAGTATACAGAATTTTGCATAATCCGGATTGAGAATCCTCCGAACGAGTTCATGCTAACCCAGGTTCCAAAGCTGGCACTGAGGCGACCGACGGAAATGCACGGACTGCTGAGTGTCGTGGTCTCTCACCCGGTTCGGTGGGGCTCGTGCGAACCCGGGTCGCAGAATCGGGACCTGGGCAACGAGTCACGGTGGTAACCTGGCCTGCAGGTAACTGACTCGCCTGGATGACCGCTTTCTATAAATCGAGCGTAGAGGAATTTCTTGCGCAACCCGATGAGCACGTGCTCGCTTGTCTGGGAACTGCTTATGCACGTCAGGGATTTACAAGCCTCTTTTCGGACCAGACTTTGACTTGGGAGCGAGATATTGGTCTTCTTCGGGCGGCATTACAGCAGTGCTCCGCAGAATCAGAGTCTGCCAAATCCTGGGGGCTGTTGGTTGAGTTCTCGATTCCGCGGAAGGAATTGCGGATCGATATGGTCCTGTTGATCCGAGAGGTTGTTGTCGTTCTCGAGGCCAAGACAGCGTTTGCTGCCTCGCAATCGAAGCGTCAGGTTGAGGAATATGCGCTTCTTCTGCATTACTTTCACAAGGCATCGGCGGAATGCAGGATTGTGCCGGTGATTGTATCCCCGGAGGCCGTGGAAGCGAACTATGATGCGATCAACCAGCGAGAGCTATTTCCACAGATGCCCGGCTACCTTGTGGCAACCGTGTCACGGAGTTCATGGGAAGAGCTTCCGAATCTGCTGCTCGAAGTCGAGGGGTCTTCTTCCGAACAGATTGATTTTGAACTATGGGATAACAGTCCCTATTTCCCCGTTCCAAATATCTTCGAAGCGGCGCTGGCTTTAAAGAGCGGTCTCTCCATTCGGGAGATTGCGCATTCCGAAGCTTCGGAACACGAGATCGAAAGTGTCCGGGAGGCAATTCAAGGTTATGTTGACATGGCGCGTACTGAAAGTCGTCATGCCATCTGTTTTCTAACAGGAGTTCCAGGTTCGGGGAAGACGCTTGTTGGTTTAAGCCTTGCGCATTCCGGCGAAAACAGGTCGGATGCAATTCACTTTATGAGTGGGAACGGGCCGCTCGTAAAGGTGCTCCAGCATTTGTTTACACACGAAAGTATGGGGAAAGGTGCCGGAGCGGCGCAGGCTCGGGCGGAGGCGAAGACGCTCATTGAGAATGTTCACGTCTTTGCTCGCTACCACACGGATGACAACCAAGGGCCTGCGTCCAATCACGCCATCATTTTTGATGAAGCGCAGCGTGCATGGAACCGCGCACAGCACATGAAAAAATTCAACCGGGATTATTCTGAGCCGGAGATGCTGTTGCGCATTATGGAACGGCATGAGGATTGGGCTGTGGTTGTGGCTTTGGTGGGAGGAGGTCAGGAGATCAATGACGGCGAGGCCGGATTGGAGGAATGGGGAAGAGCGCTCGTCGGTTCCGCGAAAAACTGGGCGATTTATGCTTCGCCTGAAGTTTTGGAGGGAGGGGTGTCGACTGCAGGCCACCGATTGTTCGACGGCCTTGTGATGCATAGAGAAGTCGAGACGAATTCAGCGCTGCATCTGCGGACATCAAATCGCAGTCTGCGCGCCGAGACGTTGGCAACGTGGGTCAATTGTGTGCTAGATGGAGATGCGGAAGGGGCGTCTTCTTTGCGAATTACAGAGAGGTTTCCCATTTTACTTTCCCGGGACCTAAAAGAAACTCGGTTGAAGCTCGGGGAACAGGGGATTGGTGTAAATCGTTACGGCCTGGTTGGTTCTTCAGGAGCTGCGCGTTTGCGGGCGGTGGGTTTGGAACCGAGTTCGACGTTCCATGCAGAATATCCGTGGGAACACTGGTATCTGGGCGAAAAGACAGATGTGCGATCGAGCTTTCGGTGTGAGGTATTCGCAACGGAGTTTGAGATTCAAGGCTTGGAGCTCGATTGGATTGGGCTTTGCTGGGGCGGGGACTTTATTTGGGACAAAGTGCGAGGTTGGCTCTTACGTGCTTTGCGACCAAGTAAGCAAAGCAAATGGACTCTGATCAAGAAACAAGATAGGCAGACTTATCGAAGGAATGCCTATCGTGTTTTGCTGACTCGGGCGAGGATGGGGATGGTTATTTTTGTTCCAAGAGGCGATGGTGACGACCCTACCAACTCGCCAGAGGAATTTGAGGCGACTGCACAATACCTTATACGATGCGGTGTTACTCCACTGAGCTAGCATCTTGGGGCAAAACAACCGCAGATCCTTCGACTACGCTGCGCTCCGCTCAGGATGACATACTTATTCTTAAGAGCGGGTCATAGGTTTCAATCTTTGATTCACAAAAGCGGGAACGCGGACCTTTCGGTCCGCGTTCGTGTCTCTTTTGAATTGTTGTTGGCAGTTGCGGCACGACTGAAGTCGTGCCCTGATACAAAGCAAGGGCGATGTAAACGTCGATCAGGCCTTAGCCAGCACCCCGCCCGTCAGCCGCTCCTTCAAAATTTCGTGGGCGTGGTTGAGGAACTCGTCCATGGGAATCTTGCCGGCATCTACGTCCGCCAGGATCGCGCGCTGGGCGGCATATTCCTTGTTCTGGATGCCGGCCTTCGATTGCAGCATCCGCCACGCCTTCCGCCGCTCGACGCAGAACATCACTAACTGACGGCTCACCGCGCGGTACTCCGTTTTGCCGTTCTCTTCCCAGGTGATGTACACGCCGAAGTCTGGGATGAAGGCGCGGTGGCCGGGAGTGAGATAGCGGCGGTAGACCACGTCCTGCTGGGTAATTCGGACCAGCATGTTATCCAAGTGAATCAGCTTGGCGGCCGCTTCGGGCTTGAGCTTCTTCAGGTGGTTGCGGAAGCGGGCTTCAGTGGTGCACCAGTGGGCGACGGTGTAGCGCTGGGTCTCGCCGGTGGTCTTGGACTTGGTCTCGTACCAATCCAAATCGATCGACGGGTTGCCCTTCAGGTCGAGGGCCTCCTGGTAGGTTTCGCCGAGGCGGGGGTTGAAGACGAACTCCGGCGCGCCACGGCTGTCGCGCACGCGCTGGGCCTGGTGCATCGCCATGTCGTCAGGGACGCCGTGCTCGGGTTGGCAAGTGGTGAAGCACTGCAGGAACGATGTGCCGCGATACTCCAAACCATCGAGAATGGCGCGGTAGAGCTTGGGTGCGTTGGCCATCGAAACCTGGGCGACGAAGGGAGAACCGTGGCCGGCGAGGAAGGTCTCGGCCACGGTCTTCTTCTCGGTGTTCTTGCCCTGGGTGGCGGCGCCGAAGACGTTCATGTCGTTGCCGCCGAGCATGGGCGTCGAGTCGCTGTTCTGGCCGCCTGTGTTCGAGTAGACCTGGGTGTCGAGCATGAGGACCTTGATGTTGGGCCGGTTCTGCAGGATCACCTTGG
>Ga0181531_10001316_pt1 | contig 15780 bp, 11 predicted proteins | sample PEATcosm2014_Bin_38_FD_119743 | JGI IMG/M metagenome (GOLD analysis project Ga0181531, IMG submission 119743) | Peatland microbial communities from MTU Mesocosm Facility, Houghton, MI, USA - PEATcosm2014_Bin11_10_metaG | ecosystem: Environmental > Terrestrial > Soil > Wetlands > Peat | place... | reverse complement strand
TGAAGCGGAATTCGGTTCACAACCACCGCGCGACCCGCGTCAATCACCGTAATTTCACTCTCGGGTGCAGTGCGATTCTCCACTCCCGTCCTCAACGGCGACGGGTTCGGATATACATGCGTCGCATAAATCCTCGTTCCGTCCGGCGACATTGCCAGGTAGCTCGCCCCGCGCCCTGCCAGCAACCGCTTCTCTTCCGTGCCCGTCTCCGCATCCAGCACGGCCACATCGTTGCTGATTCGGTTGGCCACAAACAGCCGCTTGCCAGCGCGGTCTTCCATCACGCTCGATGGCTCCGCGGACACCGGCCAGGTCGCCGTCACGGCCAGCGTAGCCGTATCGATCACGGAGAGCGTATCGTCCCACGCGTTGGTCACAAACAACCGCTTGCCATCCGGCGATAGCGAAAACCCGCGCGGCACGCGCCCCACAGCAATCTTCGTGATCACCGCGTAACTCGCCGCATCCAGCACGCGTATCTCCTCGGTTCCCTGGCAGAGAACGTAGAGCCGCACTCCATCCAGCGACACCAGCAACTCCAGCGGCGATGCATAATTCATATCCTCCACCGCCGTCCTCGCATCGCCCGCATGAACCACGTTGCCGCTCCACAGCCCAACCACAATCAACACGCCAGCGAACAGCGACCAACCCGTCGCCGCTAACCGCACAAAGCACCGTGCCCAATTCTTCGAGCGTTTTTTGCTCGAAGGGTGGGAAAGCACAAATCCCAATCTCGGATTGTTGTATTCGCTCGTCACTTAGGCTCAACCACCGTCAACAAACGATCCACACCAAGCTGCTCCACCGTCTGTTCCCGCCCGCTAGGCCAATGCACAATCAGCTTGTCGATCGTCGCCGCCGCACCCAACCCAAAATGCAACCGCCCATCGTCCTGCGACAAATACCCCGACCCCGCCACGCGTTCCGCCGTCCACCGCTTGCCCGCCGCGTCCACCTCAACCCGCGCGCCAATCCCGTCCCGATTGCTCTTCGTCCCCTTGAGCTTCACTTCAATCCAATGCCCGGTATTGGTCGAAACATTGTGCACAAGCGTTCCCCGCCCACCAAGGTTCACTACATACGCATCTACTTTGCCGTCGTTCATGTAGTCGGCAAAGCATGCCCCGCGCGCCGTCGTGCGGTCACTCAGCACTTGCCCGGCATCCCGCGAAACATCCGCAAACTTTCCATTTCCAACTCCGCGAAACAGCGTGTGCTCCTGTGGAATCAAATGAATCAACCCACCATGAAAAATCAAAATATCCAGCAGTCCATCGTTATCAAAGTCGTAAATGCCCGTTCCCCAACTCACATACTGCGCATTCACCTGCGAAACCCCGGTCTCCGCGCCAATATCCTCAAAGCTCATCTTCCCCGTGTTATGCAGCAGCCGGTTATAGTGCCCGTCCGTCACCCACAAATCCAGCACGCCGCGCCCTTCGAGATCAGCAAACACAGGCCCCATTGATGAAGTGGACTCGCCATTCTGTCCGTACGCCGTCCCCGTATCGCTTCCAATTTCTTCAAACGTTCCGTCGTGCTTGTTATGAAATAGAAAGTTTTCTGTCCGGTCGTTGGCAACGTAAATGTCGTCCCATCCATCGTTGTCGAAGTCCGCCGCGGTCACGCCCATCGTGCGTCCCACATACGCGCCAATGCCCGACTTCTCCGTCACATCGGTGAACGTCCCATCGCAGTTGTTGTGGAACAGCATGTTCGTCTCGCCCTCGTAGTCCAGCGGCCCCGGATAATTATTCGGCGCATAAAACGCGCGATACTTAGGATCGAACTTCACATAGCGCCCCACAAACAAATCCACGCAGCCGTCCTTGTCATAGTCCAGCCACGTCGAGCTGATCGCCCATCCATCCACCTTGATCCCGGCCTTCTCCGTCACATCGGTAAAGTGCCCGTTCCCGTCGTTGTGATAGAGCACCACCTTCCCATACCCGGTCACCAGCAGGTCTTCGTTACCGTCGTTGTCGTAGTCCGCCACCGCTACAGCATGCGAATACATATCCGGATTCAGCCCAGCCTTCTCCGTAACATCGGTAAAATGCCCGCCCCCATCATTGCGATAAAGATGATTGTGTGGCCTCGTTGCCGGCTTTTCCTTCAGCGGAAACGGATGCATCGAGTCATCCAGCGGCCGTCCATTCACCACGTACAGCGACGGCAGCCCCGAGTTGTTGTAGTCGAACCACACGCATCCCGCGCCCGTTCCCTCCAGCAGCGATCCCAGTTGCCGCGATCCAAAGCTATGCGTAAAGTCGATCCCCGCCTTATCCGTCGCATCCTCAAACCGAATCACCGGAGCCTGCGGCACGGCTGACGCAGCTTGCACGGCAGGGATCTGTGCGACGTCCGAGGCTGCGACAGCCTGCGGTGCGACGGACACCGCTTGCGCCCCTGGACTTTGTGCAACTCCCTGCGCCGCAACGATCGAAGCCACACCGAAAAAGAGAACAAAGCGAATCATCATTTCAATTGCCTCGCGCGGGCGTCTGTTGAGCCGCTCCGGCTTCCATCATGCCCGTCAAATCCACAGGCGTAGTCGTGCGCTTCAGCACCGCGGGCAGCTTGTTCTCCGGCGACCGTTCCGGCCCCGCATGGCAGCCCACGCAATAACGCTGCTCGCCGCGCCGTATCCAAAACCATCCCTGCTCCTGCCGAACCACCGCGCCCTTCGCATCGAGCAACGCAAATCGAATAGGCTTGTCCGCGGGCGTCTTCACCAGAAAAGATCCATCCGCTTCCACCGGCGAAGTCCCCATCGCAACAGCGTGCCCCGCAGCGTTCAGCGTCTCCAGCCGCACCTGCGCCGGCGCAATCTTCAAATCGCCCTCGCGCGACATCCGCGCATCCAGCGCCATCATGTTCGCGTAATCCCACGGGTGCAGCGCGGAGGGATGCCGCTTCGGCCTCGTCCGCGGAGCAACCACAACCGGCTCCACAACATCCTCACCACCAACCGCCAGCACGCTCTTTAGCTCCGCCGCACCAACCGCCGCGTCCTGTCTCCACAGCTTCACTGCAAAATGTTTTTCGCCCGCAGCCCGCGCACTCACCAGCCATGCACCAGACGCAGTCTCCGCAACCGCACCCGCGTACTCAGCCTTGGGTACAACAACCGCAACCTCATGTGCCAGCGGTGAAGTAAACCGCGCCAGTGAAGCTCCATGCGTGAACACCACATCGCCGCTCGCCAACTGCTTCCCGCCCCACCGCGCGCGCCCATGGTCGCACCGGTACGACTCCACTCCCGACCCATCGGAGTAAACCAAATACAACTCCGGCGTCGATCCCGCACCCAGCGGAAATCCAGATTCAAACAAGATCCGCCCATCCATCAGCACATCCGCCGGAACCGCGCTCCCCGGCACATAACTCAGCGGCAGAATCGTCGCCCCGGCCTGCGCATCTACCGGCGCATCCAACAGTCCATCATCTTTCCCTGCCGCTTCCAATCGAAATCCCTGCGCCGTGCGCCGCGCATACACCAGCCGTCCCGCAGGCAAATAAAGCGGCCGAATCGCATCGCCCTCGCCCGCAATCAGCTTCCGTACCGAACCATCCTTCAGCGTCAACTCAAATATCTGCCAGCCATCGCTCGCCGCTTGCTTCCCTGCAAACAACACGCGTTCCCCGTCGAATGAAACATTTGCATCCGCCGACGCTGCAAACCCCGTCACAAGCGGCTCCGCCTTGCCCGCATGAATCAGCAGCAACTGTGCGCCCTTCGGGAATCGCTCTCCACCCTTCAACGCAGCCAGCGGCGCATGCACCGGCGCAGCCGTAACAATCACGTCCGCATCCAGAGCCGCACTCGCACTCTGCGCCGTCGCCGGCCCGCGCCCGTACACCACAATCGAGCACGCCGCCAACCCGATCGTCCCCAGCACTCGGATCGCAATTCTCATCCCAGCGCCTCCACGGGCCCTGTGCCGGTTTCCTCGCGCCGCACCAGTTCCTGTCCACGCACTTCCAGCCAGGGCTCCAGCCCATACATCATCGCGTCGAATCCAGCAAAGTCCAATGACTGCTCGCCATCGCTCCAGGCTCTATCGGGATTGGGATGCACTTCCACCAGCAGCCCGTCCGCCCCGCCCGCAACCGCCATCCGCGCCAGCGCCGGAACCAGCTCGCGATGCCCAGCCGCATGGCTCGGATCGGCAATCACCGGCAAATGCGAAATCTGCTTCAGCAGCGCAATCGCCGCCAAGTCAAACGTGTTCCGCATCGCCGTCTCAAACGTCCGAATCCCGCGCTCGCAAAGAATCACGTTGGGATTTCCGTTGTCCAGAATCAACTGCGCCGACCGCAGCCAATCCGCAATCGTCGCCACCATCCCGCGCTTCAGCAGCACCGGCCGCCCGCTCCTGGCCGCCGCTTCCAGCAGCGAGTAGTTCTCCATGTTCCGCGTGCCAATCTGCAAGATGTCCGCATACTCAGCCACCAGCGGAACATCCGTCTCGCTCATCACTTCGGTCACAATCGCAAGGCCGCTCTCCTCGCGCGCACGCGCCAGCATCTTCAGCCCTTGAAGGCCGTGTCCTTGAAAACTGTAAGGGGAGCTGCGCGGCTTGAATGCGCCTCCGCGAAGGACGCGCGCGCCAGCGCGGCGTACATGATTCGCAGTAGCCATCAGCTGGAACTCGGTTTCCACCGAGCACGGCCCAGCCATGGTAATAAATTCGTCCCCGCCAATCTCCAGATCCAAAACCGGAATTACGGTCTGAGAGCAGCGCGCGCTCTTCAGCACATCGGGACTATCCGCAAATCGTTCGTACCAAGTTTCGCGCACCTTGTGCGCTCCGTTTCTGGGGAAGCGGAAGCGTCAGAGTACCGCGATGCCAGAGGCGCGACCTCCATCGAAGGGTGGAGTTTTAGCGTGCGAGGTCAACAGCCGTGATACAGCTCACAAACCAGCTCATCCGAGCCGCGTTTCCTGCGAAAAAGTCAAGGGGACAGCACGTTTTCGGCAATCCAAATCAGGATGCGGCGTTCAAGCGTAGTTCCCCACCTCGATAGGCTGCTCCGACTCAATGGACCGCAGGCGCTGGGCCCACTCGTCCAGCCATTGGCGGCGCACGCTCTCTTGTGCGCGCGCTGGGCCGTAATGGATCGCGGGCGCCAGCACGCTGAAGCCTGTGAACTGGAAGATGCCGCGGTGAATGGGGCGCAGGATACCCATCATGTCGCCCTCTTCGCCACCGGTTACATAGCTGGCCTGGAATCCGCCCGTGGTGAACGAGAGCATGGCGCGCTTGCCGCGGAACGGGCCATTTTCGTAAATGCGCCCGGAACCGTAAGCGCGGCCCATGGCGAAGACGCGGTCAACCCAGCCCTTGAGGATGGCGGGCAAGCCGAACCACCAAAGCGGAAACTGAAAGATGACAAGATCGGCCTCCTCCACTTTGCGGATTTCCGCCTCCAGCGCGGGTGCGAAGCCGTGTGTCTGCGTGGCGTGCCGCTCCTCCACCTGTAGCTTGAAAAACTCGGGATCCTTTTGTTCCACAAAGTTTGCCCGGCTTGAGCGGGGATCGAAATCCATCCGGTAAAGGTCGCTGGTGACCACCGTATGGCCGGCGCCAGCGAGAGTGGCTGCGGCAGTATCGAACAGCCCGCCGTTGAAGCTTTTCGGTTCAGGATGCGCGAAAACGATGAGGACATTCATAGGATTGATCGTTCAGGGGAGGATATGTGCACTGGTGATAGATGCTCGTGGATTGCGAGGGGATGCGGGAAGGTGAATACGTAATCGATGCGGGCAGGATAAAGCTTCGAGAATCCAACCGAACATTATTCCAACTTGAATTCTAGCCAAGCGCCAGTGGCGGCGGTTGGTAACCGAATGCGGCATCGATAACCCCTGCAATCCCCAGCGCAATCTCATCCTCAAACGGCCGCGCCACAATCTGCACCCCGATCGGCAATCCTGAGCCCCCGCCCAAATCCGCCCGTCCCACCGGCACAACCGCCGCCGGGCAAGCCATCACATTGAACCACTGCGTAAACCGCCAGGCGTCCAAATACTCCACCGTCCGCCCCTCCACGCTCCAGGCCCGCTCGCCATGCCGAAACGCGGGAACGCTGGCCACCGGGCACAGCAGCACAGGATACTTCTTCATCTCCTCCAGCGTCTTGGCGCGCAGCAAATCCAGCTCAGCCCACGCATTCAGCAGCTCCACCGCCGTCAGCTCCGGCGCACCCGCCGCCATACTCAAAAACTCATTGAAGATCGGGCTCAACTCGCTCTCGCGTCCAGCAATCGCCGGCGCATAAAACATAGCTCCACACTGCACAAAAAACTTGTTCCACAACTGCCGCAGCAGTTCCAAATTCCGCGGCCTGAACGGCTCAACCGTGAATCCCGCCTCGCGAAGCACCGCAGCGGCAGCCTGTACCGCCGCCCGCGTTTCTTGCGTTACAGGAACCAGTCCATCGTCCTCAAAAACTCCAATCCGATTCCCTCGCAATTCATCCAGCCCAGGCTCCCGCAGCGCCACCGGCGCACCTGCCGGATCAGCAACATCCTGACCGCTCAAATTGCGGAACAGCAGTGAAACATCGGCAATGGTCCGCGCCATCGGCCCAATCGCGCCTAGCGTCGAGAAAGGCCCCACGCACGGCGGCAAATGTCCGCGCCCCGGAACCCGTCCCGGCGTCGGCTTCAGCGAGCAGATCCCCGTAAAATGCGCTGGCACACGCACGCTCCCGCCGCTGTCACTCCCCAGCCCGGCAGCCGACATCCCCGCCGCAATCGCCGCCGCCTCGCCCCCGCTCGACCCACCGGGCGACCGCTCCAGATCCCACGGGTTCCGCGTCCGCCCATGCAACAGATTGTCCGTCTCATACGCCATCAGGAATTCCGGGCAATTCGTAGTGCCCAGAATCAGCGCTCCCGCCGCGCGCAATCGCGCCACCACCACCGCATCCTCAGTTGGACGTTCTCCCTTGTGCAGCAGGCTCCCAATTTCGCACTTCAATCCCCGTGTCGCAATCGACGACTTCACCGTCACCGGCAATCCAAACAGCGGCCTGCGCTCCCGGCTGCCCTGCCAGGCGTCGTGCTTCCGCGCCCGCTCCCGCACTCGCTCCGCATCGAAATCCGCAAACGCATTCAGCTCAGGATTCAGCCGCTCAATCTGCCGTATATGCACCTCAGCCAGCTCCGTCACAGATATCTCGCCCGCCCGCAGCATCTCCACTTGCCGCACAGCCGGCTCAAGCACCAAGTCCGTCATGGCTTTCCGACCAACCAACTGGGTGCCCCCGGTCTCGATTTTGAGACCGGGGAATGAGCGACGCCTGAAGCCATAGGCGGGACATCTTCAGCAGGCGAGGACGGCATCCAGCGATAATCGAACCGATAAGACCGCACCGGCTCACCAGAATCCCAACGGTCATTCCAATTCAACTGGTAATCCAGCGCACCCTTGTCCTCCGGATAACTCTCGCCCTCCGGATACGGATAAGTCGTCATCCCATGAAACGGTAACTGCGCCACAGTAAATGGCGAAGCATCCCACCAATCCATATCCTTCACATATCCATTCGCATAGAAGAAATAATCCCGCTTCCAATGCGCGGGCAGCACCGGTAACTTCGCAGTGTCGAACTGGGCCGCAATCTCCTCCCCGCTTCCGAAAAGCGCAAACCTGTCATCTATCCCCCTCACCAACTCTGTAACATCGCCCATACGCGTGTAGTCACCCCGTTGCCGCTGAAACGGCCCTGTCAAACTCACTGTGTCATAGTCGTATTCCAAATCGCCCGGGCTCGCGCCTTCAATCTGTTTCGGATACCCGCGGAAATGCAGCGTCGCCGTCGACAACGGCACCTCCGTCGCACGCGCCTCCGCATCGGCATGGTTGTCGATCAGCACCTGGTCCCAGTAAATCTCCAGGTTCGTCATCAGCCGAATCTTTCGCGCGCCCTCCGGCAGCTTACCCGTCAGATCCACCACAATCGTCCGCTCCAGCCCCGCCGGGAATCCCGCGTCCTCAACGATTCTCTTCCAACTCCCATCCGCCAACTGCGCCTCTACATAAGGAGAAACCGGCTTCACTCCCGCCTGCCACGCCGCATACAGCGAGGTCGCGCTGAAGTAATTCACATACCCCGTCATCAGCAACTTGAGTGGCGCCTTCGCATTCACCTCACCCAAATCCAGAGTCAGCCCATGAAGGTTAGCGAATCCGTCATACGGTGCAGCCGTGAACCCGCTCGCGAATTTATGATCGCGCCGGCTCAAAGCATTCAGCACGTCGCGCCCCTCCCCATCCCACGCGCCCACCGGCAGCCTTGCACCAGCGCTCGCCACCACGCGCCCTGAAGCAAACGGTGGATCGTCTAGGAACCGCTCATCCGGATTTACCTCGACATTTTCCGGATGATCCACCGCCACCACGCGTAACTGGTCAATGTAATTCACTTCCTCCATCGGCTCCATGAACCGCAAGCTCAATTTACCATCCACCAGCGCCGTCCTGTACCCATCCAACTTGATCCATTCCCCTGGATTGGGAGTATTCCTCCGCTCCGGCGTAATCCAGTGCCCCACCACCCCAGCGCCGATAACATCGGTAACCAACTTGTACTTATGCCCATCCCACGCAAACAAGACTGGGCAGCTGCTACCCCTCCTGTCTGCCTCCTTCATCGCAATAACAGCCCGTCCGTTCGTCAGCTTGGGTAAGTCAATCTCATCCTGCAGCACGCCCGTGGGCCACAAAATCCGCAGCAGATCGATCCCCTCAGCATCGCCAAGCCCCACAAGAATCTGCGGCGGCGCCTGCGTCTGGTAACCCGACGCCCCAGCCAACTCCCACTTCTGCCAATACCCGCCTTCAAACACCTCCACCTTCACGCCCAGCGCCGTCTTGTTATCCGCATACCCGCTAAGATCGAGCCGCACAAAATGGTTCTTGTTCGCGCCCACATTCTTCAGCAGCACTGGCGGCGCATTCACCTGCGTCACAATCAAATCCGGCGCGCCATCCCCGTCCACATCGGCAGCAATCAGCCCGCGCGGCTCATGTAGCTTCACCGCATTCAACCCCAGCGCGTGGCTCACATCTTCAAAAGTCCCATCGCCATTGTTGCGAAAAACTCGCACCTGAGGTCCAGCCCCGGTCTCCACAATGGCCGCCAGATCGATCCATCCATCGTTATCAATATCAATAGCCGTAACTCCCCATCCGCGCACCGCGTCCTTCAGCGGGAGTTCGACCCTCTCAAACCGCCGTCCAACATTCTCCGGCCCTGCAACATTCCGCCACAGCGTCAGCCCCGGCGCGCCTTCATGCGTAACGGCAATATCCATCCAGCCGTCCTTGTTGTAGTCGAGAACAGCAATTCCAACGCTCGCCGGAAGCGGAACGTGCTTGTAATCCAGCACAGAATTGCCCGCATTAGCAGGAAAATAGTCGATTAAATGCTGCGTCGGATACTTCCCCTCACGCGGATTCACATAGATCTGCGGCGATTCTCCATAGCCCGTCACTGCAATATCCACTGCGCGATCATTATTGAAATCCGTCAGAATCGCCGCACTCGTCTTGCCGCTCCCGCCAAGCCCGGTCGGCTCCGTCCATTCCGTAAACGTCTTGTTACCGTTATTCCTCCACAACACGTTCGCCGGATCACCAGCCTTCAATCCCTCGCCAGTAATAAACAGATCCAGATCCCCATCATGGTCATAATCGATAAACGTAATTCCCGTCGGCCGGTTCTTAGCCGCCAGCCCAGCCTCCGCCGTAACATCCTGAAACTTCCCCTTGCCCAAATTTCGAAACAGCAGCACCCGATCATCCAGCGCAACAGCCAGATCGTTCAGCCCATCCCCGTCGTAATCGCCCACTGCACACGCCACAGCATGACCAGAAGCCTTCAGCCCCACCGCAGCCGCATCAAACTCCTCAAAGCTCCCGTCGCCCTTGCTGTGCAGCACGCGAATCGCCTGCGCTCCCTCCTGCATCAGCACCAGGTCCATCTGCCCGGACCCAGTTACATCCATCATGCAAGCACCGCCCGTTGTCGTGAACGGCGCACTCCCGTCAGCCAGCGTCTTCGCCACCAGCTTCACCGGAATCATCGCCTTCACACCCGCTCCCGGTTCCTCCACCGGCGTCACCGTCGAGTAGTGCCCCTGCTCCCCATAGGCCAGCCCAATCGGCGCGCCAACCTTCGTGCTCGTCAAATGCTGGAACCGCTTGAAATGCGCCTTCGCCTCATCCGCGCGCCCCGACCGCTGCAATGCCCGCGCCAGTTGAAATTCGCTCGACGCATGATTCGGATCAATCGCCGACGCCTGCTCAAACACCGCAGTCGCCTTGTCGTAATCCTTCAGCTCCGCATAGCAGACGCCTTCAAAGTAATACGAATCCGCATCCCGCGGATCGAACTTCACGGCATTCTGAAAACTCACCAGCGCCGGCTCCAGTTCATTCCCCGCGTGCTGCGCCAGCCCCAGGTTGTACCACGCCTGCGCACTCTGCGGTTCCAGTTCGAGAGCCGCGCGCAGCGCCTTTTTCGCATCGTCCAGCTTCTGCAGAGTCAGCAACGCTATGCCGTCGTTGATCGCCGCCTGCGCCAGCTTCGGGTCTCTCTTGAACGCCTGCGCAAAGCTTCCTTCCGCACGCTCTGTAAACTGCTGGCTCATCTCCGCCACGCCGCGATTGTTTGTCCGCACAGCCTCCGCGTCATAGCGCACCGGCGCGCCCTCAGCCGCAATCGCCATCAACAGAACAAGTGCCAACAGCCCAACATTCTTCATCCATCTGCTAGTCAAAATCTTCTTCCCCGTTGCGGCCCAATCCCCCGGGCCCATTCACGCCGCTGAACCCATTCAGTCTATGCGACGCGACACTCCATATGCATCGACCCAGTCCCCGGCATTTTGATCGCATACACTCTCCAAAACCCAGGCGATTTATACTTCTCCTGTGATTCCGCCCCTTGAAAACATCGATTGGAGCAACTTTCTCGCGCGCCCGCGCTTGCCATCCCCACCGGCGGAAGTCTTCGATCTCCTCTACCGCCAGCCAATCCTCATCACCGGCGCAGGCGGCTCCATCGGCTCCGCACTGGCTCGCCGCCTTGCCATTCTCGCTCCGCCGTCCTTGCTCCTTCTTGAGTCTTCTGAGAGCCATCTCTACGCCTTCAATCGCGAGTGGGCCGCAGCCTCACTCGCCTGCCCCATCACGCCCATCCTCGGCAACGCCGCCGATGTCGCGCTTCTCGACCACATCTTCTCAGCGCATTCGCCGCGCATCGTCTTTCACGCCGCCGCCTACAAGCACGTACCCCTCATGGAAGAGCAGCCGCTCGCCGCCATCGCCAATAACGTCTTCACCACGGAAACGCTCTCCATGGCATGCGCCAGTCGCGATGCGCGCCTCATCCTGCTCTCCACTGACAAGGCCGTCGAGCCAGCCTCCGTCATGGGAGCCACCAAGCGCGTCGCCGAGCAAATTGTCCTCGCCTCAGGCGGTGTCGTTCTTCGCCTCGGCAACGTGCTCGCCTCGCGCGACAGCGTTGTCGAGCTCTTCGCGCGGCAAATCGCACAAGGCGGCCCCATCACCGTCACCGATCCCGCCGCCCGCCGCTATTTCCTAACCCTCGATGAGGCCGTCAATCTGCTTCTCATCGCCGCCGCCCAGCCACAACCCACTGCACTGCTCGCGCCCATCCTGCCAGCTCCCCATTATATTTCGGATCTTGCCCACTTCATGGCCGCGTCTCTCGCCCCAGAGAAAGAAATCGCCATCGACTTCACCCAGCCCCGCCCCGGCGACAAACAAACCGAACAACTCTGGTTCGCCGGCGATGCAACACAGCCGATAAGCCTCAACGGGTTGCGAACCCCTGCAGCCACCGGCCTTGTCTCCATCCAAACCCGCCATCTGGATCAGGAACAATTCGCCTTGGGCCTTGAGTACCTGCGCGCCGCTCTCGATGTCCGCAGCCTCGCCGCCGCGCTCGTGCATCTCCGCTTCCTTGTCCCGGACTACACGCCCAGCCCCGCCGTGGTCGCGCTTTCGCAGCAACAGGGCTCCCGTATATCTCTATGAGAATTCTTCGATGACCGAAGCTGGAACTGCCCGCCGCATCGGCGTTATCACCACCTCTCGCGCCGATTACAGTCATCTCTACTGGCCTCTGCGCGAGTTGGCCGCCCACCCCGCTGTTGACCTCGCCGTCTTCGCCCTCGGCGCACATCTCTCCCCCGAATTCGGTTCCACCATCCACGAAATCGAGCGCGACGGCTTCCCCATCCAGGCCCGCATCGAGTGCCTGCTTCACTCGGACTCCGACACCGGCATGGCCAAAACCATCGGCCTCGCCATCCTTGGCCTCGCCGACGCCCTCACTGCCTGGCGTCCCGACATCCTCCTGCTCATCGCCGACCGCTACGAGATGCTCGCCCCAGCATCCGTCGCCCTTGCCCTCCGAATCCCCATCGCCCATATAGAAGGCGGCGAAATCTCGCAGGGCGCCATCGACGATCATGTCCGCAACGCACTTACCAAGCTCGCCTCCATTCACTTCACTTCCACGCCCACCGCCCGCCGCCGCGTCATCGCCATGGGCGAGGAGCCATGGCGCGTCCATCACGCCGGTGCGCCCTCCCTCGACCACCTCAACTGCTCAACCCTTCTCGACCGCCCCGCTCTCGAAGCCCAACTCGGCCTGGCCCTCACGTCTCCCACGCTCCTCGCCGCCTGGCACCCCGTCACCATACTCAAAGACACAAATGCTGAAGCCGACGCCTTCTTTTCCGCCATCGCCCAGGCCCCCGGCCAGCTCCTCTTCGTCTATCCCAACGCCGACGCCGGGAGCCTCGCGCTCATCGAACGCACCCGCGTCCTCGCCGCCGCACGCCCCCATACCCACGTCTACGTCAACTTGGATCCCATCACGTACTGGAGCCTGCTAGGCCAGGTCGACGCCATTATCGGCAACTCCTCCAGCGGCATTATGGAAGCCGCTTCCTTCGCCCTCCCCGCAGTCAACATTGGCATCCGCCAGCAAGGCCGCGAACGCGCCGCCAACATCCTCGACGCACCAGCCGAGACGGCCGCCATTCAGACCGCAATCCGTCGCGCCCTCGCTCCCGAATTCCGTGCATCCTTGCGCGGCATGGAAAACCCCTACGGCAACGGCGCCGCCGCAAGAACAATCGCCCAGGTCCTGACCACCGTCCCCCTCGACAACCTGCTAATCAAACAGCCCGCGCCACTCTCGGATTGAAACTCTCTTTTCCTGTCATCGCCTAGCTTGCAAGCGAACGGATTTTGCCTCCTAAACGATATAGGAGTCATACCTTCATCAGGTTTCGCTGTAAAATAAAAGACAGTGGAGATTACGTTCGACCCACGAAAGAGTGAACGCAAACTCCGCGAGCGCGGTCTTGGCTTTGAGAAGGCTGCGGACTTCGACTTCGCTACCGCTTCTTACTTCAACGAAGTGCGCAATGGAGAACACCGCCTGGTAGCTATTGGCTACCTGCAACAACGGCTCCATGTGCCCTGCTTCCTCCCCAAAAAATGGCGGGAATCAGGGTCGTGAGTTTTCGCAAGGCAAATGACCGGGAGGCACGCAAATATGGCAGATTCAAGACCATTGACGAATGAAGATGGAGAGGTCCGCGAGCTTACCGCGAACGATCTCGATCAATTTGTTCCCTTTGCCGCTCTTCCCAACGAATTGCGCCAGTTACTCACATCGGATAAGCGTGTAACTCGCGATCCTATTCCCTCCGCGACTCAAGAGCCCGCCGCCTGAAGCTCATATTGCATGGAACCGCTACCCTCGGCTGCATATGGAACCGGGCAGATGGCTGATGATCTCGATACGGTTCGCTCACAGGAAAGCGCGAAAGCGGCCATTCCACCGCAGGCAGTACCCCTCTCCGCACCCGACATCACCCAACTCGAAATCGACGCCGTAACCGCCGTCCTCCATAGCCCCCATCTCAGCCTCGGACCCGAACTTGCCGCCTTTGAATCGGCGCTGGCCGCCTTCCACGCTGTCCCCCACGCCGTAGCCGTCAGTTCAGGCACCGCCGGCCTCCATCTCGCCTTGCTAACCCTCGCCATCGGCGAAGGCGACGAAGTCATCGTCCCATCCTTCGCCTTCATCGCCGTAGCCAACGCCGTTCTCCACGTCCGCGCCACACCCGTCTTCGCGGAAATCGACCCAGTCACCCTCAATCTCTCGCCCGCCGCCGTCCTGAGCGCCATCACCCCGCGCACCCGCGCCATCCTCGTCGTCCACACCTTCGGCGTATCCGCCGATATGGACGCCCTCGGCGCAATCGCCCTCCGCCACAACCTCGTAATCCTCGAAGACGCCTGCGAAGCCATCGGCGCCCAATTCGGCGACCCATCCGGCAATGAGGATAGTCGGCGTCCCGCCGGCAGCTTCGGCCACCTCGCCGTCCTCGGCTTCTATCCAAACAAACAAATCACCACCGGCGAAGGCGGAGCCATCCTCGCCCACTCGCCCGCCCACGCAGACCGTCTCCGCACCCTCCGCAATCAAGGTCGAATTCAAGGGGCCGGTTGGCTGGACCACGCCGAGCCCGGCTATAACTACCGTCTTTCCGAGCTAGCCTGCGCCCTCGGCCGCGTCCAACTCAGCCGAATCAATGAAATACTTGCCCTTCGCCAAGCCGCCGCCCAGCGCTATCAGAACCTCCTCGCGGAACTCCCCGGCCTTGAGCTCCCGCCCCTCACCCTCCCCAACCGCAGAATCAGTTGGTTCGTCTACGTCGTACGACTACCCGAGTCCGCAGATCGGGACCGCGTCCAGCAGTCCCTGGCCGCCCACGGCATCGCCACCGGCCGTTACTTCGCCCCTATCCATCTGCAGCCCGCCTGGCTCTCCCATCCCAGCGCCGCGCGCGCCGCCCTCCCCATCACCGAATCCATCGCCCGCCGCACCCTCGCGCTGCCATTTTTCAATCGCATCTCCCTCAGCCAGCAGGAAAAAGTCGCCAGCGTCCTCGGACAGACACTCGACTCCAGCAGCTAAAGAGCCGACGGGCTGCTCTTCTCCCACTGCGGTCCATCCGCGAGCGTGCTTCCCGGCGTCACCAAACATTTACTTGAGGACTGTCCAAAACAGTACAGAAGTCCTCTTCGCTTTGGATCATTCTGTCCCCAGTTTCGCCATTCTGGGCCCGCCTGCTCGTTGAGCGCAGTCGGCAATACAAAACAAAAGTCATGCAACTACCCACTTCGGTGGCAACCTCTTTACGCCAATCGCATCTCTTAACGGGTACGTTCAAACTCAAACGCGAAATCAACCGGACGAGATCTTGACACGTTAGGAAAAGGGGCGCACGATCTTCCTTAAACGGTCATTCTTGCCGTCTGTTCCAATTTAGGAATCCGCACCGCGGATTTCCCTCAGTTCCAGCGAACCTCCCCAACCTCACTCAGTACACTGGACCTCATCCGCTGTTGAAGAGTAGGTGTTTATGGTTGTAAAAACTCATTCCAAAGGACGTGGTGAGACTGCTCTCCATATTGGTGTCACTAATGTCCGCCGTTATTTCCCCCGTCACGTCTCCCAAATCGAATTGCAACTCGATCACTTGCAGATTCAATGCGGCCTGGACCCTCATTTCTGGCAGGGCGACCCGGAGATTTACGATCCCCGGCTCTGCGCCTGGCTTGAGTCCAAGCACCTGCACGGCAAGCCCGATCGCGGTCCAATTCCCTTGGCCATGATTCCGTCGGGTGAAAACTCCTTCCGCCTCCAACC
>Ga0181531_10001313_pt1 | contig 15803 bp, 13 predicted proteins | sample PEATcosm2014_Bin_38_FD_119743 | JGI IMG/M metagenome (GOLD analysis project Ga0181531, IMG submission 119743) | Peatland microbial communities from MTU Mesocosm Facility, Houghton, MI, USA - PEATcosm2014_Bin11_10_metaG | ecosystem: Environmental > Terrestrial > Soil > Wetlands > Peat | place... | reverse complement strand
TCGCTACAGTGGGGTTTTCACTGGTTTGGAGTGTTGAGTGTAAGTCTTTTGGAATGTTGGAGGCGCGGGCCGGGATCGAACCGGCGCATAAAGGTTTTGCAGACCTCTCCCTTACCACTTGGGTACCGCGCCTTGGCAGGGCTGCCGAATCTTTCATTCGCTCCAGTCCGCCGTAGCCAACCCGGCGGGCGCCGGAGGGCGGAATGGAGCGGGAGACGAGATTTGAACTCGCGACCCTCGCCTTGGCAAGGCGATGCTCTACCACTGAGCTACTCCCGCTTGTTGCAGTACTGAGTATACTGGGCGGCCGAAAACAGGTCAAACCGCGGCAGAGGCCGGAGTTGCCGCAGGCCAGGCCGCGCCTGGCAGCGGCAAGGCTGCTTCGGGACACGTACCCTTCTCCTCCCGCACAATCTCCCCGTCGCGCATAAACAGGATCCGCCCGGCAATCGCCGCGGCCTCGGGATTGTGGGTAATCATCAGGGTGGTCTGGCCCAGCTCCCGGTTCGACCGGAGCAGCATCTGCAACACCGCTTCCGAGTTCTTTGTATCCAGGTTGCCGGTGGGCTCGTCGGCCAGCACGATGGCCGGCCGTGTGATCAGCGCCCGCGCAATGGCCACCCTTTGCTGCTCGCCGCCGCTCAGCTCCGAGGGCCGGTGCTTCAGGCGCCCCTGAATCGAAAGAAGATCGCTCAAGTGGTCCAGGTACGCGTGGTCCAGAGGCTCCTTGCGCCCGCTCACCGCATAGGCGATCTCGATGTTGCCCATCGCCGACAGGGTGGGAAGCAGGTTGAATTTCTGAAAGACGAATCCGATGCGATGCTTGCGCAGCCGCGTGCGCTGGCCGTCGTTGAGCGTGGCAAAATCCACGCCATCGATAACCACTCGCCCCGAGGTAGCCTGGGTCAGCCCGCCGAGCAGGTAAAAAAGCGTGGACTTGCCGGAACCCGAGGGGCCCACAATGGCTACAAACTCCCCACTTTCGATGGAGAGCGATACCCCGCGCACCGCAGTGACTTGGAGTCGGCCCGCCGCATAAACCTTGGTCAGGTTCTCGGCGAGAATGAGCGGCGAAGACGCTTCGGGCTGCACAGGTTCCATTGTAAATGCGGCGTCTGCCCGGCTCCGTCCGGTGGCCCGCATCTCGAGGCGCGCCCCCTTCGGGCCTCCATGAATTGTTGTCGCGGACCAGCCGGTGCGGCGTATACTGGCGAGTCTTTGGATTCCGGATGAAACCGCCGGGTTACCCGCAACGGCAGTAGGCAATTCACACTCAAGGAATTCCTGATGGAGGCAAAAATGAAAGCCTTTTCACGACGCGATTTGTTGAAAACAGGTCTGATGGCGCCGGCCGTGGCGGCAGCCAATGGAATGGGTCCGATTGGCGCCGCCATGCAAGTTGCGGGAGAGGCGTCTGGCCCGCTACCAACCGGCGCTCCTCGCAAATCTCCAGGGCTCGGCGCAGGTCGCGAACGTCTCCTGCTGGATTTCGGCTGGCGCTTCCACTTCGGCAATGCCAACGATCCGGCGCAAGACTTTCAATTCGGAAATGGCAGGGCCGGCAGCTTCCAGAAGACGGGAAATTTCCTCCCCGCCGGAGCCATTGCTTTCGATGACGGCGACTGGAAAACCGTGAATTTGCCTCACGATTGGGCTGTCGAGTTGCCTTTCCAAAAAGACCCCGCGCTCGCCAGCAAGGGGTACTATCCCTTGGGGCGGAACTACCCGGCCACCAGCGTCGGTTGGTATCGCCGCGTCTTCGAGCTCCCCGCCGCAGACGCAGGCAAGCGGATTACCCTCGAATTCGACGGCTCCTACCGCGAAACCATGGTGGTCTTCAACGGCTTTTACATTGGCCGGCACAGCGGCGGCTACGATCCATTCAGCTTCGACGTGACCGACTTTGCCACTCCCGGTGGAAGGAACGTCCTGCTGGTGCGCGTGGACGCCACCTCGAGCGATGGCTGGTTTTACGAAGGAGCGGGGATCTACCGGCACGTGTGGCTGGTGAAGACCAATCCGGTTCACGTCAAGCAATGGGGAACCTTCGTCTCCGCCCAGGTCAAGGCAGGCGAAGCAACGCTTTCCATCCGAACTGAGGTAAGGAATCAAGACCACGCTGCGCAGAGCACACGCGTGATCTCCACAGTTCTCGATCCCTCCGGCAAGGAGGTGGGAAAGACGGTCACCGCCCCGGTCTCCATTCCGCAAGGGGGAGAGCAAACGTTCCCGCAGGAGATCCCGGTCAACCGGCCCCTGCTCTGGTCCCTCGAGGAGAGAAACCTCTACACGCTGGTGACGGAGGTGAGAACCGGCGGCGACACCGTTGATCGCTACGAGACGCCCTTCGGCATCCGCTCGGTGAAATTCGACGCGGAGAAGGGATTCTTTTTAAACGGCAAGCCCGTCAAGCTGAAAGGTACCTGCAATCACCAGGACCACGCCGGGCTGGGCGCGGCGCTGCCTGACGCCGTGCAATATTACCGCGTCCGCAAGCTTCAGGAGATGGGTTGTAACTCCTGGCGCACGTCGCACAATCCGCCCACTCCGGAACTGCTCGACGCCTGCGACGAGCTGGGAATGCTGGTCTTCGACGAGACCCGCATGATGTCTTCCAATCCCGAGGGCCTGAGCCAGTTTGGCAATCTCGTCCGCCGCGACCGCAATCACCCCAGCGTCTTCATGTGGTCCATGGGGAATGAAGAAGGCCAGGCGAACACGGAAAAGGGATTGCATATTTTGACGGCGATGAAAGCCGTCGCGGAGGAGTTCGACGGTTCGCGCCCGGTGTCGATCGCTCCCATCCGGGCCATCGGAGCCGGCGGCCTGGTCGAGTGCGACGTCATGGGCTACAACTACATGGACCCCGGCGCCGAGGCCTACCACAAAGCCCATCCCGAAAATCCCGTCATCGGCACCGAAACCGTAAGCGCTGTGGGCACGCGCGGCATCTACATCACCGACTTCGACAAGGGCTATGTGGGCTCCTACGATCCGTACACCACCACCGGCCGCGCTTCGGCGGAAGGATGGTGGAGCTTCTGCAATGCGCGGCCGTGGTGTTCGGGGGGCTTCGTTTGGACGGGCTTCGACTATCGCGGCGAACCCTCGCCGAACGAGTGGCCCAACATCAGCTCGCAATACGGCATCATCGACACCTGCGGCTTTCCCAAAGATACCTACTTCTACTACCAATCGTGGTGGACGTCGCAGCCGGTTCTGCACCTGTTCCCGCATTGGAATTGGCCGGGCATGGAGGGCAAGGAGATCGCGGTCTGGGTCTATTCCAACCTGGACAAGGTGGAGCTGTTCCTCAACGGCGAAAGCCTCGGCGCGAAGGAGATGAAGAAGGATTCGCACCTCGCGTGGATCGTCAAGTGCGCTCCCGGCGTCATCGAAGCGCGGGGCTTCAAAGACGGCAAATTGGCGATGACTGCCAAGCGGGAGACCACGGGCTCCGCGGCCAAACTGGTCATGAATGCGGATCGCCGTGAGGTTTCCGCCGATGGCGAGGACGTGGCCGTCTTCGCCGTCGAAGTTCAGGATGCGCAGGGCCGCGTTGTGCCCATCACCGACAACGCCGTCACCTTCCGTGTCTCCGGTGAGGGAAAGCTGATCGGTACCGGCAACGGCGACCCGACCAACCAGGAGCCCGACAAGGGCACATCGCGAAAGGCCTTTTCAGGCCTTTGCATGGCTCTCGTCCAGACCACCAAGGCCGCGGGAAGCATCACCGTGGAAGCCTCGTCTCCCGGCCTCGCGTCGGCTACCGTTACGGTTGCGTCGAAATCGGTCGCGCTCCGTCCGCAAGTGGCGGCTTGGGAACGTGAAGTTCCCGCAGGTTCAGGCATCACCGGCCTGTGGAGACCGGCCCCGGCGGCCGCCGGCGCATCCGGCCTGCTCGCAATGCTCGTGGGCGATGGCACCACGGTGTTCACGCTAGAGCAGAATGGAAGCACCCTCGCCGGAAGCGTGGAGGGCGGCAACAGCGGCTTCTTTGGCGGAAACGATACGCCCACTCCCATCGTGGAAGGCAAAGTGGACGGCAGTAGCGTCTCCTTCAAAGCCGGCAACAGCACGTATTCTGGAACCCTGAAAGGAGACCGCATCGAACTCCAGCGCGTGACGGATTTCGGCTTCCGGTTGCCCAGTCAACCGGAGGCGCCGGCCGGGTCGCGCCCGGCAATCGGGCCCCCGCCGGATGGTTCTGACCCCTCGCGGAGTCCATCCTTCCGTCTCCCGCCGAGCACCGCCGTGGTCCTGCGCCGGGTTGAGCGATAGCGCGTTTTCGGATTCAATGTAGACTTCCGTGCCCCATCCATTCCGCGTCTTTCTGCGGAATGGGTGGGATACCTACAAAATTCCGGTCTACACCATTCCCGAGAATGCGCTAGATCCTGCCGGGCATCGGTCCTTGCTGGCATTCACGCTCGTTTGCCGCGAGCGTGGAATGCTCTAGAATGAGGAAGCACTGATCTCCGACGCAGGATTCCCCACCCATGACCGTCGATCTGAAATCTGCACTTGGCCCTTCCCTTGAGTCGGCCGCCGCCCAGGCCGGGCTGGTTCTTGTCTCCGCCACCCAGGGCAGCGACTTCCACGGCCACCCCACGGCAGTCGTCCTGCTCGGGCTCCCAGGGGCGGAACTTGCCGGTCGGACGCTGAAATTGGAGTTGAGCGAGGGCTTCGAGTTCGACAAGCCGGGCTTGCTTCCCGAGATGACGGCCCACCTGGCTGCCGAGGCCAAACGCCTGCGCAATCCCCGCCCCGAGTGCTACGTGACCCTGGGCGGCCTGCCGGTGGCCTTTGGCCAGTTCCAGTGGCCCTTCCACCGCTCGACTTCGGGCGCGGACACGCATATCGTCCACGGTGAAGTCCATCTGGCCGACGGCGGCACGCACAATCTGCATGCCAAGGTCTCGGCCTCGGTGACCTTGACCTTCGCCGAGATTGTGCCCGCCATGGAGCAGCCCTATGCGGAGACCTTCGTTTACAACGCCGTCCGCAAGACGATCGACCTTGGCCAGTTGGAGTTCCTCAAGTCCGGCAACCGCCAGCCGGTACCCGTGACCACCCGCTACTACAGCCGCTGGCAAAAGAAGTTCCTCTTCACCGAGACCAACGACGCGGAGCGCCTCGAATACCTGCTGCGCAAGGTCTATTGGCTTTCCGGCGTGCTGGGCGCGGGGCAGCCGGTATGGGTCGCCGACCCCCGGGACGCGCAATACCTGAACACAACCGAAGAGGGCCTGTTGCGCATGGCCGGCGACGAGGCCGGCGAGGGTCTGATGGTCCTGGAAGGCGAGTTTGCCGCGGCCACGCCCCAATTGATGGCGCGGGCGCCGGAGTACCAGGCCAAGCTCGAGGCCGCCTTGAACTTCACCAAGCCGCAGTTCAACGAGTCGATGCGCTCCGGTCAGGCAAATATGTAATGCCGTAGTGCCGCTCAGCCGTTCACGACAACGATCTTGCCCTCCACACGCTCCGGCGCCAACAGCTCGGATCAGACATTGGCTGAATTCCCTTGCAGGCTGCGGAAAAACTCTAGTCCGGAGGGAGGCGGGGGTTTCAACCCCCGCAAAGCGCCGGCAGGAACAATGGGGCTTTAGCCCCGGCGGGACTGCTTTCGTCCATTTCAGCCGATACCTCGAGTTTTTCCGCAGCCTCCTACAGCGCCGCCCCGCACCCCGAGCAGAACCGCGCTCCAGGCGGGTTAGCCCTTTGGCAGCGTCCGCAGGCGACGAGCGCGCCCGCGAGGCCTAGTTGTCCAGCTTGCCCCGTCTGTGCCGGGGCGGGCTGCATGTTCACCGTCAGGTTCACCGGCTGGCCCCATCCCGGCATCGCGATCCCCAGCGCAGCCGCGATTCCCGCCGCCTGGATGGCATTGAACTCCCGCACCCGGCCCGGCATGAAGAAGCACTCGATAAAGCCCAGAATCGACGTGATGCCCGTCCAGCAGAAGCAGCAGTAAAGGATGCCCAGGCCGGTCCGGCGCAGATAGAAGTGGTGGACGCCGAAGGTGCCCAGAAACAGCGCCAACAGAATGCCCACAACCTCGTCGCGGCGCACCGCCTCATATTGCTGATAGAAGATCGCTTGCGCGTTGGGATACGGATTGCCGGCCATGGCCTATCTCCTTGCTCGCTCTCAACTTCAAGATACGCAGTCGCGAGGTGCGGGGTTCCCAGCCGCCTCATTGCAAGCATTGTCCCACACCCACATGCCGCGGTCAGCATCCAAGCGTTCATGCACACCCAAGAGCCTTCCGCTGCCGCCGGCGGCACATTCCTCATTGGCGGCGATCTGCCCGTCCACCGCCTGGGCTACGGAACCATGCGCCTGGTCGGCGACGGAGCGTGGGGCGAGCCCGCCGACGCCGCCGAAGCCCATCGCGTCCTCCGCCGCGCCGTGGAACTGGGCGTCACGCTCATCGACACCGCCGACGCCTACGGCCCGGAGATCGCCGAGCGCCTTATCGGCGAATCGCTCTTCCCCTACGCGCCTGGCGTGGTCATTGCCACCAAGGGCGGCATCACCCGTCAGGGCCCCGCCAAGACCGAGTATGTAGGCCGCGCCGGCTATCTCATCCAGTGTGTCGAGATGAGCCTGCGCCGATTGAAACTCGACCGCATCGACCTCTACCAACTCCACCGCATCGACCCCCGCACCCCGCTCGAAGAGTCGCTGGGCGCCCTCAAGCGGATGCAGGAACAGGGCAAGATCCGCCACATCGGATTGAGCGAGGTCACCCCGGCCGAGATCGAAGAGGCCGGCAAGATCGTCGAAGTCACGACTGTCCAGAATCGATACAGTCTGGCCGACCGCCGTCACGAGGAGACGCTCGCCTGGTGCGAGCGGCGCGGCATCGGCTTCCTGCCCTGGTACCCCATGGCCGCCGGCAAGCTGCTCAAGCCCGACCACCCTTCCGCGCAGGCGCTAACAGGGATCGCCACCCGCCACTCGGCCACGGCAGCACAGCTTTCACTGGCCTGGCTCCTACATCGCTCGCCGGTGATGCTGCCCATTCCGGGAACGTCCAAAGTGACACACCTGGAAGAGAATGTCGCCGCGGCGGAGCTGAAATTGAGCCCGGAAGAGCTCTCCGAACTGGAAGCGACGGGCTGATCGGCGCGGGGAAAGCCCTTGGCTTGGAAAGGATGAACCACCCGCCAGAGTCGGCCCCTGAGCAAAGTCAATGCTTGCTAACAAAAAGAGCCGCAGCCCCTTCCAAGGCCGCGGCTCTTTTTTTCGGCTGACATACTGCCGAGCTTACATTCCCTCTTTCACGCCTTCCACAAACGCTTTCAACTTGCGCGACCGCGACGGATGCCGCAGCTTGCGCAGCGCCTTCGCTTCGATTTGCCTGATCCGTTCGCGTGTCACCTGGAAGCTCTGGCCCACCTCTTCCAGCGTGTGCTCGGAGCCGTCTTCGAGACCGAATCGCATCTTGATCACCCGCTCTTCGCGCGGCGTAAGCGTGCGCAGCACCTGTGACGTGTACTCCTTCAGGTTGACGCTGATGACCGCCTCGGACGGAGAAACCGCCTGCCGGTCCTCGATGAAGTCGCCTAAGTGCGAGTCTTCCTCTTCGCCGATGGGCGTCTCCAGCGAGATAGGCTCCTGCGCGATCTTCAGCACCTTGCGCACCTTGGCCACGGGAATGTCCATGCGCCGCGCAATTTCTTCGCTCGAGGGCTCGCGGCCTAACTCCTGCACTAACTGGCGGCTGGTGCGGATCAGCTTGTTGATGGTCTCGATCATGTGCACCGGGATGCGAATGGTGCGGGCCTGGTCCGCGATGGCGCGCGTAATGGCCTGGCGAATCCACCACGTTGCATATGTCGAGAACTTGTAACCGCGGCGGTATTCGAACTTGTCCACCGCCTTCATCAGGCCGATGTTGCCCTCCTGAATCAGGTCGAGGAACTGCAGTCCGCGATTGGTGTACTTCTTGGCGATGGAAACCACCAGGCGCAGGTTGGCCTCGATCAGATCGCGCTTGGCCTGTTCGGCGTCCATGTCGCCCTGGATCATCTCGCGCTGCGTGCGCTTGAGCTCGGCGATCATCACGCCCGCTTCGCCTTCGATCTTTTCCAGATCCGCCCGGCAGTTCTTCTGCTGCCGGCGATACTCCTTCTTCAGCTCCTCGCTCTTCGAAGCGTCGAATTTCTGGTCCAGCGAACGAATCTGCCGCTCCAGCGTGCGCATGGTGTCGACGGTCTTGTTGACCTTGTCCAGCAGCCGCTTGCGCTCCATGGCGGTGTACTTCAGCTCGCGCACGATCCGCGAGATGAGCACCTTTTCGCGGGCAATCAGCCAGCGGGCGTGGCGCGCCTCGCGGACCTTGGTCTTGGTGGCGGATGCCGGCGCGTTCTGCTTTTCTTCAAGCAGCAGAATCTTCTTCTGGTGCTTTACCAACGCGTCGATGCGGGCCACCGTTGCCCTCACGCGAGCCTGCACCACTTCCTCGGTGAGTTCCTCCTCGTCGAAGATGACCACTTCTTTTACGTTACGCACCCCGCGCTTCAGGTCCTCGCCCAGGGCCACGATCTCGCGAATCACGATCGGCGAGCGCGAAATGGCCTTCAGCACGCGCAGTTGCCCGCGCTCGATGCGCTTGGCGATCTCCACCTCGCCCTCGCGCGTCAGCAGCGGCACGGTGCCCATCTCGCGCAGGTACATGCGCACCGGGTCGTTGGTTTTCTCAAGCGTCCCAGGGGTCAGGTCGAGCTCGACGTCCTCGCCCTCTTCGAGTTCGAAGTCCTTGTCGCCGGGAAACTTCGGACTGTCCAGCAGGTCGATGCCCTGGGTGCCGATGGTGGTTATGAGATCGTCCAGATCGTCTGCCGAGCCAATCTCTTCCGGCAGCATGTCGTTCACGTCGCCGTAGGTGAGATAGCCCTTTTCCTTGCCCACTTCGATCAGGTTCTCGATATCGTGTCCAAATTTGTCGTCAATCGCCAAATGATTCCTACTCTCCAGCGCAAAGCAGATTAAGCACCGTTTTGCGCACCGGTGCGGGGCCCGTTCCTGGGCGCGAAAAAAAGATTTCCATTTGGAAATCTTCCGCGCATGAGGACGCAGACCTGCGGTTGCCCGCAAAAAAGAAGCGGTTTCACGTAGTTGCTCGGATCAGGATGACAAGCGCTTCAGGTTTCGCCTGGGTCGCCCGCGAGCCGAAGCTCATGGTTGGGGCAGAGGGGCGCGCATCCTCACTGAGATCAATAGATTACCACAGCCTCCCCCGTTTTCGCCAAGGCAAAACCGGGAGAAAGTCAGACCGGCTCTGGGGCTGGGCCGGGCAGGTTCGCTTCTCACCCTCTCCTGCTCCTTGTGGTTAGACGCAAAATAGGGCCGGATCGATGCATGGCTGACACTATGGACCGGGCGCTTCTCAGGCAATTCGCCGCTTTGCACGGCGATCCTGAAGGATTTGAGCAGCTTGCTCGGCATCCACAAGCTCTCCCCGTTCCGCCTGCGCGAAACCTTCCTCAATCTGGGCGGCAATGGCCTCTCGGTCAGCCAGCATCCAGTCCCCATTCCGGTACTGCTCGTGGATGACGGCAAAGGCCTGGTCGAGCACCTCTTCCGGACTCATGCCCGACTTGGCTGCCCGGTCGAGGACCTTTTGCTGCTCGGGTTTGATTTCCAGGATCACGGCCTACTCCCAAAGTGCCAGCAAGGCACGCATGGGCAAAATTATACCCCGTCCCGGTGCAACTGCCGCAGCGCCCGGTCCAGCTCCAGTTTTTGCTGTGTCAGCAGGGCCAGCTCGGCAAAGTCGCCGCGGCGCTCGGCCTCGGCAATCAACGCGCGGAGGTCGCGCTGCCGGCTCACGACGGCGCGCTCCTGGATCTCCTGGATGGCGCTCTGCACCTCAGTCTCCTCGGGGGGCTTGGTCTCGGCCAGCAGCACCTCGGCCAGCAACGCCCGCTGCGCCGGGTCTTCCACCACATCCATCGGGTCCCGGGCCTGGCGTCGGGCCAGGGCCTGCAGCGCCGCAAACGTGCCAAGGTGCTCAAACCAGCCCGGTTGCTCGGCCAGCGCCTGCGCCGCCAACCGCCGCGCCCCTTCAAAGTCGGGGTCCGTGACGGCCAGCGCCCGCAGCAGCACGCGCTCCACCTCGTTCAGCGCCGTGGCCCGCACTTCAATGTGGTCGCGCCGCCTGAGCGCCGCCTGCCGCAGTTCCTCGCGCATCACGGCCGAGTCGATGCCCAGCTTTTGCGCGGCGTCAGCGGCAAACTGGTCCCGCGCCAGCTTTTCCGGCATCCGCCGGATGTGGGGCAGCAGGTAGTTCATGGCTTTCACCTTCTGCGCCGCGCTAGCCCCCGGAAACATCTGCCGCGCCCGCTCGATCAAGTAATCGGCCTGCCTGCGCGCCCCGCGCAGCGCCGCTGTGTAGGCCTCCACGCCCCGTTCGCGCATAAAGCGGTCAGGGTCCAGCCCGTCGTCGAGGGTGACGATCTTGATCGCGAAGCCCTCTTCGGTGAGCAGCGCGATGGACTTCTCGGCGGCGTTGCTGCCGGCTGCGTCGGGATCGAAGTTGACCACCACCTGCGAAGTGTGTCGGCGCAACAAGGCCACCTGCTGCTCGGTAAAGGCCGTTCCGCTGGTGGCGATGACGTTTTGAATGCCGCGCAGAAACACCGAGATGCAGTCCATCTGCCCCTCGACGAGCAGGGCAAACTCATGCTGCCGAATCGAGGTGCGCGCCTTGTCCAGGTTGAACAGCACCTGCCCCTTCGAGTAGAGCGGCGTCTCCGGCGAGTTGATGTACTTTGGCCCCGCCTTCTCGCCGGTCTCCAGGGTCCGTGCCGTGAAGGCGATCACCCGGCCGCCTTCGTTGGCGATGGGGAACATCACCCGCTTGCGGAATCGGTCGTAAATCGGCCCCTGGCTGCCGTCGCCCTGCTCTTTTGAACTGAACAGGCCGCTCGCGCGCAGCATCTCTTGGTCGGCCATCCCGCTGAGCCGGTCCCGCAGCGCGTTGAAGCTCTCCGGCGCGTAGCCGATGCGGAAGGCCCTGATGCCCTCCGGCGTCAGTCCGCGCCCAGCCAGGTACTCGCGCGCCACGGCCCCCTCGGGCCCCCGCAACTGCTCCTCGAACCATGCGGTCGCCGTCTCGTGCAGTTCCAGCAGTTTTGTCCGCTGCCGCGCCTCGGCCGCCTCCTCCGGAGAGGAAAACTCCCGCTTGGGCAGCGGAATGCCGGACTTCTGTGCCACAATCCGCACCGCCTCCGGGAAGGTGACGTTCTCGATCTTCTGCACAAAGCTGAAGACGTCGCCCGACTCGTGGCACCCGAAGCAGTGGTAGAACTGCCGCACCGCATGAACCGAAAACGACGGCGATTTCTCCTTGTGAAAAGGGCACAGGCCGGTGTAGTTCTGCGCCCCCGCCTTGCGCAGGCGGATGTAGCTCTCGATCACCTTCACGATATCGGAGTGCTCTTTGGCGAATTGGGCAAAGTCGGACACAGGGTTGGTCCTAGGATAGACTGCGGGGACACCCAACCGAGAGATCTGTTTAGTAGAGGAGTTCAACGCGATAGGGCTTGAGACCGAAAGAGCGGAGCGCGGGTATATTCTTTATTCATGCTCCGTCGCCAACGCACCACGCTCGCTTTGCTTTACGAGGCAAAACAGCGCGTGTCGGCGACTCAATTATTTAAGCTCATGTTCCTCCTGTCTCAGGAGACCTTTCTTGGACGAGATGAAGCTTTTTACGAATTCTTGCCTCACAAGTATGGCCCCTATTCTTTCGCCCTCAACAGGGAGCTGGAAGCGCTCGGCTCACAGGGCTATATACAGGAAAATCACGCTGGATCGATGAACACCTACGGCGTCACGCCACTTGGGACGAAAGAGCAGCGAAGTGTGGATTCGGATACGAATAGGGCCGTCAGGTTCATCTATGAAAAGTATGGCCAACTAGGCATTCAGCCGCTTTTGCGCGACGTTTATTCTCGATATCCTTGGTACTCGACGCGAAGCGAACTTGAAAATCTCATTCCCCAGGACGTTCCGAAGCGTGTTGTCGCTCCCCCAGCGGTGTACACCATGGGCTATGAGGAACGGTCTGTTGATGGATTCTTCGATCGGCTTCTGCGAGTTGGAATTAAGGTAATTCTTGATGTGCGAGCAAACCCTGTTTCGCGCAAGTATGGGTTTGCCAAGAAATCCCTGGGGGCGATTTCTGGAAAGCTCGGGCTGACCTATGAACATTGGCCCCAGCTTGGGATCCCCTCGGAAAAAAGGCAAGGAGTTGAAACGCCATCCGAATTCAAGCAACTCTTTGGGTATTATGATCGCGTGATTTTGCCAAAAGTAAACGCCGACGTTAGGCGTATGGCAGATCAGATGCAACAGACACCTTCAGTGCTGGTCTGTATGGAAAGGCAAGCTCATGATTGTCATAGAAGCCACTTGGCAAAGGTCCTTTCAGAGGCTTCGGGCTTGAGCGTGGTCGATCTTTAATATGGCCGAGAATCTTCGAGTCCTGATAACAGTAAAGACCTGCCCAATTCCTTCCGCTAAATACGATGAACTTGTGTGCACGGCCGGTGTAACAGAAGCCGGCGATTTTGTGCGCCTTTACCCAATCAACTTCCGCGATCTGCCTTTCAGCAGCCAGTTTAAGAAATACCAGTGGATGGAGGTTGAAGCGACCAAGCATACTGGCCGAGATTCTCGAAAAGAAAGCTACCGTCCAAACTGCGAAACCATCCGTCTGATTGGGGAGCCTCTCACAACGAAAGGCAATTGGGCAGAGAGAGCGAAATACGCGTTAGCCAAGAGGTCACAGTCTATGGAAGATCTTTACGACCAGAAGTCGGCAGACAGGACCTCTCTGGGGATTTTCAAGCCCAAGGCTGTTCATGACATCACCGTAACAAAGGACGACCCTGAGTGGGATCCACGCTTCCTTAATGCACTGAGGCAGCAGAGGCTTTGGGAGAACAGAAAAGCCAGCAAGGAGCCGCCAAGAAAGGTTCCCTTCAAATTCCATTTCAAATTTGAGTGCGACGATCCCCGCTGTCACGGGAGCCACAAGATGATGATCGAAGACTGGGAGATCGGCGCTCTCTATTGGAACTGTGTTGATGGAGGCGATAGTCCTGCAGATGCCTGTCGAAAGGTAAAACAGAAATTCTTGGATGAGATTTGCGGGCCTGACCGAGATACATACTTCTATGTAGGAACGGTTCTTGCCCACGGAACCTGGGTTGTAATCGGTACCTTTTGGCCGAAGATCGCGCAACCTCAGAAGCCGAAGATGCCATTGCTTTTCGAGTAAGTTCCATCCCCCCGCCGACGGTGCCCCAGATCTCGACCTTGAAACGCGGGGCACCGCGACTGCTACTTCATCGACAGATCCAAATAGGCCCCTCCGAGAGCATCCCGGCAAGCCAGGAAACGCCCGTCTACCGCATCGCCGCCGCGCGCTTGCGATAGGCATCCAGACTCATCTGCCCGATCCCAAAAACCAATTGCAGGGCCGCGATGGCCAGGATGATCAGCATGCTCCGGTAGACCCACAGGTTGATCAAATTCAAGGTCGCGCCATCGCGCGCCTGATCCACCGCGGGATTCTTGAGCAACAAAACTACATGATCCGGGGCGTTCAGCAGCATCAGCAGCGGAATCACTCCGACGGCCTTCAGCGCAACCTCGAGCGCGGGGCGCGCCTTTTGCCAGGTGCCGCGCCACAGTTCCAACGAATGCCAGGCCAACTGCAAAACGTGCAGGCCAACAACGCACCAGTAGAACGGGACCCAGATCGGCGCCAAATGATACGGAGAAGCTAAGACGAAATAGATGCCCGGGCCCATGAGCAGGAAGGGGCACCTGGGAATCAGCAGCAGCCAGATCAGAAAGATGAACCCAAACACGACTTCCGCAGTGGCCTGGGCGTAGCTTTTCGCCTTCTTTCCCCCAGGCGGTTGCATCACGACCGGAGGCAGGCCGGCCGGCGACCAGTTGATGGGCATGCCCGCGATGCTCGGGCATTTCTCCGGGTAATGGGTCCCGGCGAACTCGATGACTGCAAAAATCAGCGTGACCCAGGCGGCCGTCGTCATCAGAATTCCCGGAACGCGAAGCAGCGCCTCCACCACGGCTGTTTCGCTGGGGGCTCCCGCGACAATCACCACCGCGCTCACGATCGAATAAATGATCAGGCACCACATCGTGGCCAACCGCATGACGAACCAGTAGGCCGGGAAAACGGCAGGCCCGATCAGGTACTGCTGCGGCTGATAGCGGGCGGCCACGTGCATCGGCGGCCCCATCTGCTTGAGCCAGGCCTCCACTTCGTTTCGGTTGAGCGGCCGGCCCAGTTCAGCCTCTTTGTCCTCAAGCTGCGCTTCGAGGTTGGCCTTGAGCTCGGCGATGATGTCGTCCTGCCGCTGCCAGGGCAGGTGCTTCTTGACGGCTTCGAGGTAACGATCGAGAAGGTCCATGGCGTATTCCTTGTGTCTTTACAGAATTCTGTTGATGGATGCGTTGATGGCTTGCCACTCCTCGAGCAACTGGGCGAAGATCTGCTCGCCGTCGCTGGAGAGGCGGTAAAACCGCTTATTGCGTTTCTCTTCTTCGCGCCATTCGCTGGTCAGCAGCCCCTGGGCCTCCAGGCGCCGCAGCAGCGGATAGAGCGTGCTTTCGTCAATCTCCAGGCCGCGTTCGGCCAGGGCCTTGCGCAGCGTGTAACCGTAGTGCTCCTGGCGAAGTTGCGCCAGCACCGCCAGGGTCAGGCAGCCGCGTCGGAGTTCCAGACGAAGATTCTCGAAGAGGTTCTCGGCGATGGTCATGCTGTACCTCATACACTGTACATCAACTACTGTGTCATACACAGTGTATGGTGTCAAGTACTATTTTGAAGCTTCTTTCAAGGGAGCCGAGCCGCTCACCGGCCTCTTTCAAGAAGGAATCGATTTATTTACCATCATTGAATGGCATTCCCGATCAAGACTTGCGTCGTCTGTTCGGAAGAGTTCGAGCTGCGGCCGGATAAGCCAGGCTTTGCCAATCGCTGTCCAGAGTGCAGCGCCCCCGAGTCGACGGACCCCGCATCCAACCGCCACCTGACCGCCGAAGAGCGCAAGACGGAGGCGGAAGCGAACGAGGCGCGAAGGAAGGCCATCCGCGATTTGCTCTACACCAAGGAAAGCTGATCGCGCGACCTATAGCGCCAACCAGCCGCCGAATCCCGGGAAACCATAGCCCCTCGCCGACCGCGGCTCCCAGCAATACCTGTTGCAACGAATATCTCCCTCGCGCATCCAATCCCCTGTACGCCCCAGGAGGTCAACCATGTCGCTTCGACCTGTGAAGCAGATTCTTGAAACAACGCCCACCATCGAAGGCGCCGGCGTCAAATTGCAGCGCGCTTTCGGCTTTGGAAAGACCAAAGAGTTCGATCCATTTCTGTTGCTCGACGACTTTCGCAACGAAAATCCGGCGGATTACCTGGCCGGGTTCCCATGGCACCCGCACCGGGGCATCGAGACCATCACCTACGTACTGGCCGGTGAGGTGGCCCACGGCGACAGCCTGGGTAACAAGGGCCGCATGACCGCCGGCGATGTGCAGTGGATGACCGCCGGGAGCGGCATCCTCCACCAGGAGATGCCCAAAGGCGACGCGCACGGCCGGATGCACGGCTTCCAGCTCTGGGCCAACCTGCCCGCCGCCCTCAAGATGACGGACCCGCGCTACCAGGACATTCCCGCCGCCGCCATCCCCGAGGTCACCGAGGACGACGGCACCCGCGCGCGCATCATCTGCGGCGAGTTCTGGGGCAAGAC
>Ga0181531_10001312_pt1 | contig 15805 bp, 13 predicted proteins | sample PEATcosm2014_Bin_38_FD_119743 | JGI IMG/M metagenome (GOLD analysis project Ga0181531, IMG submission 119743) | Peatland microbial communities from MTU Mesocosm Facility, Houghton, MI, USA - PEATcosm2014_Bin11_10_metaG | ecosystem: Environmental > Terrestrial > Soil > Wetlands > Peat | place... | reverse complement strand
GTGCGCGACAAGGCGGCGCTGCTCGGCCAGGCGCGCGGGCTCGCGCCCTACGACGCGCTCGTCGATGTATTCACGCCGGGCATCTCGACCGCCGATATCGATACGATTTTCAAAGCGCTCTCGCGCAAGCTGCCCGGTCTGATCAATGCGGCGATCGAGGTGCAGGCGGATCGCGCGCCGGTACCGCTCTCCGGCAAGTTCACCGTGGTGCGCCAGCGCCAGCTGTCGGTCGAGGTGCTCAAGGCGCTCGGTTTCCCATTCGATCGCGGCCGCCTCGATGAGAGCGAGCACCCGTTTACCGAAGGCGTGCCGGGCGATATTCGCGTGACCACACGCTTCGATCTGAGCGATCCGTTCACGGGTCTGCTCGGCGCGGTCCACGAGACCGGCCATGCGATGTACGACTTGGGGCTGCCGGTCCAGTGGCGCGATCAGCCGGTCGGACGCGATCGCGGGCTCGCGCTCGAGGAGAGCCAGTCGCTGCTGTTCGAAATGAACCTATGCCGCAGCCGCTCGTTCGTGAAGTATCTGCGGCCGCTCATGGAAAAGCATTTGCAGGTCAGCGGGCCCGAGTGGAGCGAGGAGAACCTCTACCGACATCTGGTGCGCGTGCGTCGCAGCCTGATTCGCATGGATGCCGACGAACTCACTTATCCTGCGCACATCATGCTGCGCTACGAACTCGAAAGAAAGATTCTCGAAGGCGCGCTGCCGATCAAGGATTTGCCGGAAGCCTGGAATGCGAACATGGATCAGCGCCTCGGATTGAAGCCGAGCAACGACGTCGAGGGCTGTTTGCAGGACATTCATTGGGGCGTGGGTCATTTCGGCTATTTCCCGTCTTATGCGCTCGGCGCGGTGATCGCCGGCCAGTTGAACGAAGCGATGCGTGCGGCGCGGCCGTCGCTCGACGAGGAGATCGCCTCGGGCCAGTTCGGCGGCGTCATGGAATGGCTGCGCGACAACGTGCATGGCCTCGGCGCGCGCTTGCCGGTCAAGGACCTGATCCAGGAGGCGACCGGCAAGCCGCTGACCGCGGCCGCCTATCTGCGTTATCTCGAAACGAAGTACCTCGAGGCGCCTTGAACCCGCAAGCCGAATCGAACAATTTCAAGAAACTGCAGGCGCAGTTGCGAGGCGCGGTCGGCAGGGCAATCGGCGATTACGCGATGATCGCCGACGGCGATCGCGTGATGGTGTGCCTATCGGGTGGCAAGGATTCCTACACGCTGCTCGATATGCTGTTGTCTCTGCAGCGCAGCGCGCCGGTGCGATTCGAACTGCTCGCGGTCAATCTCGACCAGAAGCAGCCCGGGTTTCCGGTCGAGGTGCTGCCGCGTTATCTCGCCGAATTGGGCGTGCCGTTTCGGATCATCGAGCAGGACACCTACCGCGTCGTCAAGCGCGTGATCCCGGAGGGTAAAACGATGTGCGGCCTGTGCTCGCGGCTGCGCCGTGGCGCGCTCTATCGATTTGCGGCCGAGAACGGCATCAGCAAGATCGCTCTCGGCCATCATCGCGACGACATCGTCGAGACACTGTTTTTGAATCTTTTCTACGCGGGCAAGCTCAAGGCGATGCCGCCCAAATTGCTCAGCGAGGACAAGCGCCACATCGTGATTCGCCCGCTCGCCTACGTCGAGGAACGCATGATCGCGCGCTATGCGGCCGCGCGTGAATTTCCGATCATCCCCTGCACACTCTGCGGCTCGCAGACCAATATGCAGCGCATGGCCGTCAAAGCGATGCTGCGCGAATGGGAGCAGAAGCATCCGGGGCGCATCGAATCGATATTCTCCGCGGCTTGCCATATCGCGCCTTCGCAGCTTGCGGATCCCGCACTGTTCGACTTTAAAGGTCTCGAGAGCTTGCGCTGCGCGCCGCCCAGACCTAAAGACGACGAGGATGAGCTCGCCGCCGCTTGCCAATAGCTTTTGGATCGAACCGGGCAAATTGCTCGCGGGCGAATATCCGGGGGAGGCCGATCGGGCGAGCACCGAGGCGAGACTCACGCGCTTGATCGGCGCGGGCATCAGCTACTTCATCGATTTGACTCAGGCGGATGAGCTCGTGCCCTACGATCACTGCCTGCCGACGATTCGCGCCGACGACGGCCGCTACATCATCTACGTGCGCAAGGCGATCCGTGATCACGGTGTACCGCAGAGCCCCGAGACGATGGCGGAGATCCTCGACTACATCGACCGTGCGATCGAGGTTGGCCACCAGGTCTATGTGCATTGCAGGGCCGGCATCGGCCGCACCAATACCGTGATCGGTTGCTGGCTGCGGCGCGAGGGAATGTCGGGACCCGAAGCGATCGAACGCCTCAACCGGCTCTGGCAGGCCAATGCGCGCGCGCGCTCTTGGTCCCATATTCCCGAAACCGAGGAACAAGAGCGCTATGTGCTCGACTGGCTCGAGCCGCCGGACCCCGACGCGATCGACTTCGATCTCGAGGCGACGCGCGCCTTGCGCGATCGCTATCACGGCTGCCTGCTCGGGCTCGCCTGCGGGGATGCGATGGGCTCGACGCTGCAGTTTCGCAGGCCCGGACAGTTCACGCCGCTCGCGGACCTGCTCGGCGGTGGCCATTGGCAGCTGCCGCGCGGCGCATGGACCGACGATACCGCGATGGCCTTGTGCCTCGCCGAGAGTTTGCTCGACGCCGAGGGTTTCGACGCGGCGGATCAGCTGCGCCGCTACCGCGGTTGGCAACGGGCCGGCGAGTTATCGAGTACCGGCGTTTGCATCGGGATCACGGCGACGGTCGCATCCGCACTCGCTTCCGACGCGCCCGCCCATGCGCGGCTTGCGATCACGGAACCCCAAGCGCTCACCCGTGCCGGGGTCGTCGCGCTGTTTGCAGTCGCGACGCCGGCGCGAGCGTTCGCCTGGGCCGCGCAGGCGGCGGCCGTGACCGACCGGTCGGGCGAGCTCGAGGCGGCGTGCCGCTTCTTCTCGGCACTGCTGGTGGCGGCGCTGCGCGGCAGCTCGCGCGAGCGCTTGCTCGCCGATACACGCGCGCTGCTGCAAGCCCATGGCGAACCCGGGGAAGCGGCGGCCTTCGAGCGCTCCCTTGCGGGCGCGCAGGGCGGCGAAGGCCCGCTCGGGGCACTGCGCCAGGTGCGGGAGACGCTGCTCGCGAGCGCCGGGTTTCGGGAGGGACTGTTGCAGACCGTGAACCTCGGCGGCGACGCGGACCGGCAGGGTGCCTTGTTCGGCCAGCTCGCGGGCGCCTTGTACGGCTCCCAGGCCATTCCAAAGCCTTGGAATCGCGCGCTGCTACGGCGCGAGCTGCTCGAGGACCTCGCCGACCGGCTGCTCGTCGCAGGGCTGGCGCCGCGGGACTGAACGTGCCCCCCGAGCGTGGCGCTGCGCTGCGATCCTCCCTATACTTTATCGGCGTGCGCCACCCGTCCCCCCGCCGTTCCGCTGTGCTCCCGCGCCGCCCGCGCGCGCGCGCTCAGGCCTGGGAATTGCTGTCCGACGATCAATTGTTGAGCTTGCGATTTTGCGATCTGCGGCTGCGGATCGAAGGCACGGATTTGCAGCTCGCGATCGACAAGCTCTACCACGAACTCGGCTCACGCGGGATCCGCTTCAAACCGCATTGTTGGCTCGCGCAGGAATGGTTTTCTCCGGACGGCGTTCCCGGAATTGCGATTCCGTTCTACCTTGCGCACCGGCGCCTCATGGGCTTGGAGAGGCGCTACATGCGCGAGGTGGAGGGCGGAAATCGCAATTGGCTCATGCGCATTTTGCGCCACGAGGCGGGCCACGCGATCGACTCGGCCTATCGCCTGCGCCGCCGCCGGCGTTGGCGCGAAGTCTTCGGGCCGGCATCGCTGCCGTACCCCGACGCCTACCGGCCGCGACCCGGCAGCCGCCGCTTCGTGCAGCATCTTGGCGCCTGGTATGCGCAGGCGCATCCGACCGAGGATTTTGCCGAAACCTTCGCGGTCTGGCTCAAGCCCAATTCCGCGTGGCGCCGCGAGTATGTCGGCTGGCCCGCGTATGCGAAGCTCGAATTCATCGATTCGCTCGCCGAGGAGCTGCAGAGCGCCAAGCCGTCGGTTGCGGACCGCAGCCGCGTCGAAGATATTGCCGACGACACGCGCAGCCTGCGCGAACATTACGAGCAGAAGTTCGCGCGCTACCGGCTGCCGCGCCGTTCAGGCGCCGACGAACTGCTGCTCAAGGTGTTCACGACCTCGCCGCGCTCGCGCAGCGCCGTCAAGGCGGTCAGCGTCGTGCGCGAATGGCGCCAGCCGCTGCGCCAGCATCTCGTCGACACCGGAGTATTCAGCGAATACCTCGTTCATCAGGTGCTGCGGCTCGTGCTCGAGCGCTGCGAGGCGCTCGATCTGTATGTGCAGGGATCCCGCCGCGAGTTGAGATCCCATCTGATCTGGCTGATCGGCCGGCTCGCGGAATCCTACGAGGAGCGTCAATTGCCGCGTGTCGCGCTATGAGGCGGCCAGGGAACTCATGAAGCGACTTCGTGCGCTCGTGATCGTGCACTCGACGCTGGTGCCGCCCGATTCCCTGGACGGAGCGAGCCCGAAGGAAATCGAAGAATGGCGCACCGAATACGACGTGATCTCGCATCTGAAGGCGGCCGGCCACGAAGTGCGCCCCATCGGCATCAGCGACAGCCTCTCGGAGCTGCGGCGGGCGATTCTCGACTGGAAGCCGGAGATCGTGTTCAACCTGCTCGAGGAATTCGACGGCATCGTGACCTATGATCAGCACGTGGTCGCGTTCCTGGAGCTGATGCGCCAGCCCTACACCGGCTGCAATCCGCGCGGCATGCTGCTCTCGCGCGACAAGGTGCTCTGCAAGCAGCTGCTGTCCTATCACCGAATTCCGACGCCGCAGTTCCTGGTGTTTCCGCGCGGCCGCAAGCTGCATATTCCGCGCAAGCTGCGCTTTCCGCTGTTCGTGAAATCCTCGACCGAGGACGCATCGCTCGGCATCGCGCACGCCTCCGTCGTCGACGATCTGCGCCAGCTCACCGAGCGCGTGGTCTTCATCCACGAACAGATCCACTCCGACGCGCTCGTCGAGGAATATATCGAGGGCCGGGAACTCTACGTGGGCGTGCTCGGCAACGATCGGCTCAAGGTTTTGCCGGTCTGGGAGATGACTTTCGGCTCACTGCCGGAGAACTTGCCGGCGATCGCGACCCGCAAGGTCAAATGGGATCGCCGCTATCAGCAGAAATATGGCATCACGACCGCCGCGGCGGCCGACCTGCCGGACGGAACCGCGGCGCGCCTCGAGCAGCTGACCAAGCGCATTTATCGCGCGCTGCATCTGACCGGATACGCCCGCATGGATTTCCGGCTGCGCGCGGACGGATCCTTGTATGTGCTCGAGGCCAATGCGAATCCCAACCTGTCGGAGACCGAGGATTTCGCCCAGTCGGCGCGATCGGCGGGCATCGATTACTCGACGCTATTGCATCGGATCGTGCAACTCGGCGAAAGCTATCCGGCGGCATGGCGCGCCTCGGAGACTTGAAGGAGCGCTCGTCAAGGCTTGGTCCAGCGGTTCATCCACGCGAGCACCGACTGGTACCATTGCACGCGGTCGGCGGGTTTGAGCACCCAATGGTTTTCGTCGGGGAAGTAGAGCAGTTCACTCGGGATCCCCTGTCGCTGTAGCGCCGTGAACACCGCGAGACCCTGTTCGTAGGGTACGCGATAGTCGAGTTGGCCGTGGATCACGAGCGTCGGTGTGCGCCAATTCTTGACGTAGTCGATCGGATTGAACTTCGCATAACCTGTGGGATTTGCGTATTCCGGCCCGCCCATCTCCCATTCGGGAAACCACAGCTCCTCGGTCGAGTAATACATGCTGCGATTGTCGAAGATCCCGTCGTGCGTAACCAAGCACTTGAACCGATCGGGCCATTGGCCCGCGATCCAGTTCATCATGTAGCCGCCGTACGAGCCGCCGAGCGCGCAGGCGTGCTCGCCGTCGAGCCAGGCGTATTGTTTGATCGCCGCCTCGAGACCCGTCTTGAGGTCCTCGAGCGGCTTGCCGCCCCAATCGCCGCTGATCGAATCGGTGAACGCCTGGCCATAGCCCGTCGAGCCGTGGAAGTCGATGAGCACGACGCCGTAGCCCGCGCCCGCGAGCACCTCGGCGTTCCAGCGCCAATGCCAGAGATTGGCGAGGCTCCCCTCAGGTCCGCCGTGCACGACGAGTGCGACGGGCGCGCGCTGCCCGGGCTTCAGATCGGGCGGCTTGACCACATAGCCGTAGACGGTCTCCTGGTTCCAACCCGCGAAAGTGAACTGCTCGTAGCTGCCGACCGGGTGCTCGGCGAGCACGGCTTGATTGACCTTGGTCAACTGCTGCGTCTTGCCGCCCTCGAAGCCGACCGCAAAGAGGTCTGCGGGATTGGCAAGATTGCTCGCCGCGTAGACGATTTTTTGCGGGCCGACCGTGAACGCCTCGACGGTGCCCGCGCCGGTGATCGCCGCGGAGCGTCCCGTGGCGGCGTCGATTGCCCAGAGCGGCTGCTGACCCAGGTGCTCGGCGGTTGCGAACAGAGTTTTGCCGTCGCGCGACCAGGCAAAGCTCGTGATGGACCGGTCCCAATGCTCGGTCAGCGCGCGCTTGACGCCGGTTGCCACATTGAGCAGCACGAGGTGAAATCGATCGGCCTCGAATCCCGGCCGGTCGGTCGCGAGATACGCGAGCGTAGTTCCGTCCGGCGAGAATGCCGGCTGGGCGTCCCACGCGGGGTTGTCGGCCGTGAGATTGCGCGCCGCGCCGCCGCCGGCCGCTATTTCGTACAGATCGAAGTTCGTCGACCAGGATTCGGAGGCGCCGGCCACGCGCACCGAATAGACCACCTGTTTGCCGTCGGGGCTGAACGCGTAATCCTCGGATCCGCCGAATGGCTTGGAAGGCACGTCGCCGTCGATCGCCGCGGTGAGGTTCACGGGGGCTCCCGTGGCGATCCCCTGCGCATCGAGCGGCACGGAATACAGCTGCGAGCGCCGTCCGTCGCTCCAGGCATCCCAGTGCCGCACGAACAGCCGATCGTAGAGCACACCGGTCGCGGTCGACTTCACCGCCACCTCCAAGCGCTGCTTGGTGCACGCGAGATCGTCGCAATCACGATAGACCTCGAGGCTCACGAGCAGCCGATCGCCGCTCGGCGCGACGCGGAAGCTGCCGACATCGAGCGGCAAGCGCGTGACTTGAACGGCGGCAACCGGTGCGGACTCGCTGCCGCCGCCGGTGGTCGCGGCGCCGGTCGCAATGCGCCAGACTTGGGCGGAGCCGCTGCGCGAAGAGAGGAAATAAATGGACTGCCCGTCGCGGCTCCAGACCGGGGCGCTATCATGCGTCGTGTCCTCGGTGAGGCGGCGTGGGGCCGCGCCGCGCTTGGTGGCATCGAGCAGCCAGATCGAGGTACGGCCTTGGTTGGACTTCAGATCGTCGGAGCGCAGCATGTAGACGATGAGCTTGCCGTCGGGCGAGACTTGCGGCTGCGACAGCCGCCGCAAGGCGAGAAGATCCTGAACGTCGAACGCGGCTGCGCCGGTCGCGGCGAGCAGCCACGCGAGGCCAAGGCCCAAGAGCCCGAGCCCCGAGAGGAGTCCATTATTACCGGCGCGAGTAGTGACCATGAATCCTAGTTTATCAGGCGTCGACGCATCGTGAACGCGCCGCGGATATTGAGCTTCGATCTCGACGACACGCTGTGGCCGGTCGCTCCGGTGATCGCGCAGGCCGAGCGCGAATTGTTCCGGTGGCTTCAGGATCAGTATCCGTCGGCCGTGCGCGAACACAGCATCGAGCGGATGCGCGAGCTGCGCGCGAGCGTGGCGGACCGGTTCCCGCATCACGGCCACGATATGACATTTCTGCGCAGGCAAGCCTTGGCCGAGCAGTTCCTCGCGACGGGTCACCACGAGTCGCTCGCCGACCGCGCGCTCGAAGTGTTCATCGAGGCGCGCAACCGCGTCGAGTTCTATCCCGACGTGCGCCCGGCGCTGAGCCGCCTGCGTGAACGCTATCGTTTGTTCGCGCTCAGCAACGGCAACGCGGATCTCGAGCGTTGCGGCATCGCCGAGTTCTTCGACGGGCACATCACCGCGCGTGCGGCGGGCGCCGCCAAACCCGACGCGCGGATATTCGAGAAACTGCTCACCGAGGCCGGCGTCGCGGCTCACGAGGTGCTGCACGTCGGCGACGACCCGCTCGCCGACGTCGTCGGCGCGCAGCGCGCCGGGATGCGCTCGATCTGGCTCAATCGAGATGCGCGCGCATGGCCGCCGCAGTTCGAGCCGCCGCCGCGCATCGTGACGACGCTCGCGGAACTTGCTTAGCAGCCAAGGGCGGTGATTGCTGATCGGAAAAATAAGGCATTTTTTGTGATTCGCTACTTCACTTCGTAGTCGCGGAGTCGATAGGATGAATGTAGCTCACAAAGGATGCCAAGCATGCAAGCAGCGTCTGCGGGATCTCTGGTGGCGGTCACATCGCTTCGCGAATTTTTTCGTGACGCGTTTCACGCTGCGAGCGAGCATCAACACCTCGACATCGACCAACAGGCGGAAGCCTATGTCGTCAATCTGCTCACGATGTTTTCGCGCGCCGAGGCGCTCTACGAACAGACCGCCGAGGGCCTGCGCATCCGGCCGCTCGCCCATATGCTCGCCGACGCGCTCGAAGCACCGACCGCGCACGCGCGCCAGCGCAGCCTGCAGCGGCTCGGCGACGTCTCGCTGTTCATCGCCGGGTTCTTCGCGCGCAGCTTCGCGCGCAAATTGGTCGACATCGACTATCACATCGCGATGGGCGGCAACGCTTACAGCTCGCTCGCCGACACGATGCAGCGCTCGGCCTCGGGCCGATGCGTCGCGGCAATCTATGCGGAGCTCGCCCAGAAATTTCAGCGCCTCGTCGACGCGCTCAACGAAGTCAGCGAAATGTCTTACCGGCACACCGATGCCGACGTTCTGCGCCTCTATGAAATTTGGATGAAGACCGGCAGTCGCCGCGCGCACGGCCTGCTGCAAAGCCTCGGCGTCCAGCCGGTTGGACAGCCCGGCCCGCGCCGCGAGCACTAGGCGAGAGCCCCATGGTGCTTCGCGGCCTGCAAGCGCTGCTCGGACGTCTCTACGACGTCGAACCTTGTTACGACGTTTATGATTTCCTCGTGACCGACCGGCGCCATCTCGCGGGGTTTGCGCCGGACAACGACGCGCGTGCGCCGGACGAAGAGCTGCTGCTCGCGGAAACGCCCGACGGCGCCGGCGTCGCGCTCTATCTCGACGACGAGCTGTTGCGCCGGCTCGAGCAAGCGAATCCTCTTGGCGCGCTCACCGAGCGCAATTTGGCGGATTTTTGCACGGCTCTCGAAGGCGTCAGCCACTTTCTGTATTCGACCTGGCGGCTGCAGCGAGACGCGCCGGTTTCCCTGCTCGAGTTGGAGACGCAGGCCGAGGTCGACAAGTACGCGGCCGCGGTGTTCCTGCTCGGCGAGCAACAGGGCGGCGCCTATCCGAGCCAGGTTCATGCGCGGCTGTTCGATCGCGTGGTGTTCGATTCGAGGCTGGAGCCGGATCAGTACGATCGCTACCGGACCGCACACCGTTCCGCGGCCCATTATTGCCGGCGGCTGGAGCGCCGCTTCGTGCAACGGGGCGAGGCGCGAATCGAGGCATTGGTGCGCGAGCTGCGCAAGTTCTATCGGCTGGGATCGGCGGCGAAATTGCGCCACGCGCTCGCCGTCTGAGGCGCGGCCCGTCCGGCGCTTCAGTCGTCTTGGTTCTTGTTGCTGGCGGCCTGTTTCTTCAGGGCCAGCCATTCGCTGAGCTTCTTGAGATCCTTCTTCTTCGGCACTTCCTTGTTGCCCAGTTTGCCGCTGTCGTAGGGGTTGTAGCCCTTGACCGCTCCGAGCGGGTTCGACTTGACGTTCTTGACGACCGGCGTCGGCGCATCGTCGGCGAGCGAAAGGGTCGGGTTCTCGAGCTTCTTGAGCCGTGCAGTCGCCGTGTCGCGCGCGAATTCGCCGGTCATCGTCGCCCAATCGAATATCGCATTGCCGCGGGAATCGAACTTGACCTGACCCGCCGGCCTACCCGGCGTCTTGGCGACATCGGGCGGCTCCGGCTCGTCGGGCAAGCCGACCGGCCGTTGCGTAAATTTGGGAGTTTCCTTGCTCATAATCCTTATTTATCGGCTCAACCAAGCGCGGTCAATACGCTGATGTGAAATCTTCGAGGGCCGTCACAGTTGCAGTTCATATTGCGCGCGTAATAGCGCAACGACCGTTTTGCCGTCGTTCCAGTCGCCTCGCAGCACCAACTCGACGGCTTGTTGCAGAGGCATCCACTGGTGTTCCAATTCCTCGTCGGCGTCGGGGACGGGCGTACCGATATCGAGCTCGCGCGCGAGGTACAAATGGATGACCTCGCTGAAGATTCCCGGCGCCGAAATGTAGACGCCGAGCGAAGTCCAGCGCTTCGCGACGACCCCGGCCTCCTCCTTGAGTTCACGGACCGCGCAGACTTCGGGTGCTTCGCCGGCGTCGAGCTTTCCGGCGGGGACCTCCCAGAGAAAATCGGCAACCGCGTGTCGATACTGGCGCACCAGGCAAACGCGGTTCGCGTTGTCGAGCGGAACGACCGCTGCGGCGCCCGGATGGCGAATCAGGTCGACATCTTCTTCGCGGCCGTTCGCAAAGCGCAGGCGCTCGGTGCAGACATCGACTACGCGCCCACGGTGCATGAGCTTGCTTGCGATCGTCGTTGGTTTCAACATGCTGGTCCTTTATGGTGATGCATTCGGCTTTCGTGATCATCCTCGGCAGCCCCGCGAGCGGCAAGACGAGCTTGAGCGTGGCATTGTCGAGCGACCTGCATATTGCCTGCTACCGCAAGGACGAGATCAAAGAGGCCTTGTTCGACACGCTCGGTGTGAGCGAACGCGATTGGTCGTCGCGTTTGAGCCGTGCGAGCTTCGCGGTGCTGCTGCGGCTCGGCTCGGCGCAGGCTTGCGCGGGACTGCCGTGCATGCTCGAGGGTAATTGGCGCGCCGAGCATACAGCTGCGCTGACGGCCCTGGCGCAGGAAGCTCAAGTGCCGATGGCCCAAGTCTGCTGTTATGCGGAAGCGCCCGAGATCGAGCGGCGCTTTCGCTCGAGGCGGCGCCACGCCGGTCATTCGGACGGCCGGCTGTGGGACGAAATTGCGGCGAATATGCCGCGTGAACCGGTCTTTTTGGATCTGCCGGGAGCGCGGTGGGTCTATCGCGGTGAGGGGCGCGGCGAGTACGCGCAGTTGCGGCACGAGCTGGGAATCTGGCTCGAACGCGCTCATTTCGGCGCAAAGTCGGGCATTTAAACCGCCGCTTGTGATCTATCTCCGCGCAAATCTGTGGTCGGATCGGCGATTCTGCGATATGAGCGCGAATTTTAAGCGCATCTGGATATACGTACAGTCCATCAGTATAGTCGCGACATGATCAAACCAAAGGCCACGCCATTCGACTCGTTGAACACCCCGCAGCGCCGCGCCGCGACGTTCGGCACGGCTGTGCCGGGCAAGGGGGTGACCGCGGGTCCGTTGCTGATCATTGCGGGTGCCGGAACCGGCAAGACCAGTACGCTCGCGCACCGCGTTGCCCACTTGGTGTTGAACGGCGTGGATCCGGCGCGGATCTTGATGCTGACCTTTACGCGGCGCGCAGCGCAGGACATGCTCAAGCGCACCCAACAAATCGTCGGCGACGTGCTCGCGGAACGCGGCAAATCGAACGATCGCAGCGTGACCTCGCGGTTGTTGTGGTCGGGTACGTTCCACTCGCTCGCGAATCGCATCCTGCGTTTGTACGCCAAGCACCTGGGCCTGCAGCCGACTTTCACTGTGCTGGACCGCTCCGATGCCGCCGACGTCATGGACGTCGTACGCCATGAATTGGGGTTCTCGCAGAAGGACAAGCGTTTCCCCCGCAAGGACGCCTGTCTCGCGATCTACTCGTATCGCGTCAACACGCGCCTGTCGCTCAAGGCTACGCTCGAGGAGCAGTTCCCCTGGGCCGCTGAATGGGAGCCGGAGCTCACCCGGATCTACCGCGAGTACGTGCTGCGCAAGCAGAAGAACAACGTGCTGGATTACGACGATCTGCTGCTGTACTGGCACGTCATGATGCAGAACCCGGCGCTCGCGCAGAACCTTGCGAAGAACTTCGATCACGTGCTCGTCGACGAATACCAGGATACCAGCACCTTGCAGGGCGAGATCGTTCTGGCGCTCAAGCCCGACGGCGCCGGACTGACCGTGGTCGGCGACGATGCGCAGGCCATTTATTCGTTTCGCGCCGCCGCGGTCGACAACATTTTGGGATTCGCGGATAAATTCAAGCCCAAAGCGGATATCGTGGTGCTCGCGCAAAACTACCGCTCGACGCAGCCGATATTGGACGGCGCCAATGCGCTCATGGCCGAGGGTGCGCGCCAGCATCGCAAGACGCTGATCGGCAACCGGCCGTCGTCGCAGAAGCCGCTCTACGTGAGCCTCGACGACACGCAGGCCCAAGCCGAATACATCACGCGCAAAATACTCATCACGCGCGAGAGCGGCGGATCCTTGAAGCGCCATGCGATTTTGTTTCGCAATTCGCACCACAGCGACCTGCTCGAACTCGAGTTGACGCGCAAAAATATCCCCTACGTCAAATACGGCGGGCTCAAGTTCCTCGAGGCGGGGCACGTCAAAGACCTGTTGTCGATCCTGCGCTGGGCCGACAATCCGCGAAATTCCGTCGCGGGATTTCGGGTATTGAAATTGATTCCCGGGATCGGTCCGGCGCATGCCAAGACGGCGCTGGATATGTTCGAGGCCAAAGGTTACAGCGTGACGCGCCTGCGCGAATTCGAAGTGCCGCAATTGGTCAAAATGGACTGGAAACGATTTTGCGAATTCTTCGAGAAGCTCGCTGATCCGCAGACCCCCTGGGCCGGGCAGGTCGGCCTCGTCAAGGAATGGTACAAGCCGCAGCTCGAACGACTCTACGACTCGGGCTGGACGCGGGTCGGGGATCTGGATCAGCTAGAACAGCTCAGCGTGCAGCATCCCACGCGCGAGCGATTCTTGAGCGAGCTCACGCTCGATCCGCCGTCGGTCAGCAGCGATCAATCGGGCCGCGCCTCGAAGGACGAAGAATATGTGATTCTCTCGACGATCCACTCGGCCAAGGGCCAAGAATGGGATTTCGTCTACGTGTTGAACGTCGGCGACGGTATTTTTCCGTCCGAGTTCTCCAACGGCAAACCGGAACTCGTCGAAGAGGAGCGGCGCCTGCTATATGTCGCGATGACCCGCGCGCGCAACGAATTGCATCTGTGCGTGCCGCTGCGATACGCGGTGACCCAGCAGCCCAAGGACGGTGACGCGCACATCTATGGGGCCAAGAGCCGCTTCATGACCGACAAGGTGGTCGCCTGTTTCGAGAAAGCCGCTTATAGCAGTTTGCGCGGCGCCGAGACCTTGCGCGCCGCCGAAGATGCGCCGGTCGATACCGCCCGGGTCGACGTCGTCGGCCAGCTCAAAGACATGTGGTGACCGCAAGGCCGCGCGCTCTGCGCGGCCTTGCGGTTCGATCTAAGGATTCTGGTTTCCGATCACCAGCGGCGCGGACCACCGCCGCCACCACCACCACCGCCACCGCCACCGCCACCGCCCGAAGGCTTGCTTCGCGGCGCGCGTTCTTGGGCCTCGTTGACCCGCAATGGGCGCCCGCCCATCTGAAAGCCGTTCGTTTGCTGAATCGCGTTCTGCGCCTCGCCGGCCGCCATGTCGACAAACGCGAATCCGCGCGGACGGCCCGTTTCGCGATCGTTGATGAGTTTGACGGAGTCGACCTTACCGTAGCGCTCGAACAGGCTGCGCACTTCGTCTTCTGTAGCGGTGAATGGCAGATTGCCTACATAAATCGTCGTCATTCAACTGGTCTCACTGACAGTGCGCGCGAAGTGCGGGCTGAACCCGCTCGCACGCGGTTTCAACAAGCAGACCGACGCGCAAACTCAGCCGCGACGAAGGCCTGTACCTTCGGCCGTGCACTACTCCATTTAGGCAGGACATCCACACAGAAACCCGCTAATTGACCTAGGGAACGAGCCTACAAACCGATGCTACGCCAGGGCCTAAAGCTTGGCAAACGTAACATTTCAAGGCTTGGGAGGCGGCCGGCGTGCGCCGGATCGGTGCGCTCATTCGACTTCCAAATAGGCGTATCCGTTGAGTTCGTTTTCATAGAAGCGCTTGACGGCCTGCGCCTCGGTCAGCGTCATGCGTCCTTCACGCACCGCACGTTCGCAATCCCGTTCGACCCGCGGATAGAGCTCGTCGGTGTCGTACTCCATGTACTCGAGGACCTTGTTGGCGGTATCGCCCTTGACGATTTCCTCGATCCACCAGCCGCCTTCGTCATGCAGGCGGATGTGCACGACGTGGGTGTCGCCGAACAGATTGTGCAGATCGCCGAGGGTTTCCTGGTAGGCGCCGACCAGAAACGCCGCCAGGTAGTACGGCTCGCCCAATTTCAATTCGTGCAGCTCGAGCGTGCGCTTGGTTTCGCGCGGACTCACGAACCGGTCAATTTTGCCGTCCGAGTCGCAGGTGATGTCGGCGAGTACGGCGTTGCGCGACGGGCGTTCGCCGAGCCGCTGGATCGGCATGATCGGAAACAGCTGGCCGATCGCCCAGCTGTCCGGCAACGACTGGAACACCGAAAAATTACAGAAATAGATGTCGCTGAGCATCGACTCGAGGTTTTCCAATTCTTCGGGGAGCTTGTCGAGCTTGCGGCAGATCTCGCGAATCTTGGTACAGGTCGCCCAATAGAGCTTCTCCGCGAGCCCGCGGAACTCGAGGCTCAGATAGCCGAGGTTGAACATCTGCAGCGCTTGCTCGCGCGCCTGCAGAGCGTCGTGGTAGCACTCGACGAGGCGGCGCTCGTTGACCGAGCGGTAGCTGTCGAACAAATCGCGCACCGGTTGCGGCACTTCCTCGTGGCCGTGGTAGTCCTCCTCCGGGCGGCCGGTCACGTTGAACTGGTCGAGCTTGGAGGCGCCGAGAATGTCGAACACCAGCAGGCTGTGATGGGCGGCGATCGCGCGGCCCGATTCGCTGACGATCATCGGATGCGGCACGTCGCGCGCGTCGCAGACGCTCTTGATCCGATACACCACGTCGCTCGCGTATTCATTGAGCGTGTAATTCATCGAGGATTCGTAATTGGTTCCGCTGCCGTCGTAGTCGACGCCCAATCCGCCGCCGATATCGATGTATTGCAGCCCGGCACCCATGATTTTGAGCTCGGCGTAGACGTGTGCGAGTTCGTTGATCGCATCTTTGACGCGCCGGATGTCCTGCAGTTGGCTGCCCGGATGGCAGTGCACGAGCTGCAGACAGTCGAGCATCTTGCGTTCCTTGAGCAGCGCGTACAGATCGAGGATCTCGCTGATGAACAGCCCGAATTTGGATTTCTCTCCCGCGGATTCCCGCCAGCGGCCCGCGCCCTCGCTCGCGAGTTTGACCCGCACGCCGAGCTTGGGCCGCACGCCGTAATGTTCGGCGTGCTTGAGCAGCAGGTGTATCTCCTCGAAATTTTCGATGACCGGGATGATCGTGCGGCCGAGCTTGGTCGCGAGAATCACGGCCTCGATGTAGCTGTCGTCTTTGAAGCCGTTGCAGACCACGATGCGATCCGGCGCATCTTCGGTGATCGACATGACCGCGAGCAGCTCGGGCTTGGAGCCGACTTCGAG
>Ga0181531_10001311_pt1 | contig 15808 bp, 8 predicted proteins | sample PEATcosm2014_Bin_38_FD_119743 | JGI IMG/M metagenome (GOLD analysis project Ga0181531, IMG submission 119743) | Peatland microbial communities from MTU Mesocosm Facility, Houghton, MI, USA - PEATcosm2014_Bin11_10_metaG | ecosystem: Environmental > Terrestrial > Soil > Wetlands > Peat | place... | reverse complement strand
GGTGAGAAATGGAGCAAGCGCGGCGACGCGATCGCGCAGATTGCGGCGCATGAGCAGGCGGCTGCCGGCGTTGACGTCGTCGCTGAAGGGCAACTTCGTGATATCGCCGCGATCGAAAGCCAGCAATAGACGGCGCATGAATCCGCCCACCACAATGCCGCCTGTTCCCTCGTAGGAGGTCAGGTTATTGGATTGGCCCTCAGGGTAATTGAACTCCTGTTGCCGCGTCTTGACATAGACGTCGGTGTCGGTCATCTCGCCGAAATAGATCTCCGGCCGCGTCACGTTGAGACCGCGCACCGTGCTCTGGACGGGCATGTTACTCAGCAGCAGCGCCGGCAGCCCCTCCGCCGTGAATCCATTCACGGGGTTCATGGTGATTCCATAGCCATGTGTGTAGATAAGCTTGTCGTTGATCCAGTTGCGGCTGCTCGACGGGAGTTTGTTTACGTTCAGTTCGCGCGCGGCCAGCATGACTTCGCGCATCGCGCCATCTATCTCGTAGCGGTCGATGTCGATGTCGGGAAAGTCGTAGTAAGTGCGAATCTCCTGAATCTGGCGCAGCGTATCCTGGAGGGCGCGCCAGTCCCACAGCCGGATGTTCCTGAGCGTGGGCTGATTGTTCGCCGGATCGGTAGACCCCACGGTTGTCTCCGCTGGAAACTCGCGCTGCGAGAATCGGTCCAGGCCCCAGGCCCGCCGCGTCATCTCGATGTTATGGGAGATATAAGGCTGCTCGCGAACCAGTTCGTTCGGTTTGACTACAAAGCTGCTGACGTACCAGCCGGCCACGCCGAAGCCGGCGTAACAGATCGCCGCGGGAACAAACGCCGCGGCCAGCCAGCGCCCTCGGGGCATAAACAGGCCACTGGCAAAGGCGATCAGCGCTCCCAGAACCAGCGCCGCACAGATCGCGAGCATGCCCGTGAGCGTTACATGAGCGTCTGTGTAGGTGACTCCCTCGAAGATCGTATGGTGTTCGAATAACTGCTCAAACCGGCCCAGATATTCGCGCATAGCGACGACCAGCAGGAGGAAACCGACCGTGATCGAGAGCCCGCGCCAAGGCAGGGGAGTGTGGCTGTCAAATCGCCCGCCAAGTGCGCGGGTGCTGCCCGCGATCAGCAGGAACAGGACAGACAGGATACAAGCAAGCACGGCGAGCGTTAACATCCAGCCGCCAATTAGCTGCCATGCCGGCAAGGCGAAAAGATAGAAATTCAGTGGCAAGCCGAAGATGGGATCGGCGGCTTGACTCGAGGCGCGCGGCGCATACCAGAACAGCGCGAGCGTGGGCCACTGCGCCTCCATCGCGGCGCCGGTGGCAACTGAAATGATGAGCGAAAGCGCAATCGAAAGGAGGCGCATGGCGGGGGCGACTGGCAGAGTCACCGCCCTACCCGAGATGTAAATCGTGTGATCGCTCGGCAGATCGTCGGAATGCGCACGCTTGAGAGCTGAGAACGCCCCGAAAAGAAAGAGAAATGTAACCGCGGCAAAGGCCGCAAACGTCCCCCATTGCAGACCGAGCGTCTTCCAGAAGACCTCTCCGTACCCAAGCGACCGGAACCACAACAGGTCAACCCAATACGACAGCGCGGTACGGCTCCCGAAAACAATCAAGGCAACAACGGCGAGAAGGAAAAGCAAAGTGCGGCGATGTGGCCGCGTCGGCTGCTTCTTGAGAGGCCAATCAATGGACTCGGGCATTTCTTCAACCCACCTTACTGGTTTCGGCTCGTTGAGATTTCCTGGAGTTCAATCCGCTTGAATCGGGACGCGCCCCTTGCGTCTCCCGAACCCAAAGCTTATCGCATTGCCGTGGATACGGTGTCTCCCTCATTTCCAGGACGACTCGCGCCCATTTGCGCCCAACCGGCCGAGGCCTGGCGCCGGGGAGCTTGAAATTGGAGGTCTGCCTCGGGACGGTTTCTCACTGACGAAGACCTAGCGAACTTACAAACTACACTCTATTCTCCTTCGATGGCTCTTCGCAGTGTCCCGGTATTCAAGCGGCCGCTCGGATTTCAGCTTGCGCGCAGCACAACATCCACCGCCGGTCGCAGTTCGACTTTCCTCGTGGTAATGACCAGCTTGGCTGGGGTCAACTCCGGCCCTGGCCAGCCTTCCTTCACCGCCTCGATGTGGATCTCGCCCGGCTGCTTGGTAGACTGGAGGATAACCTGTGCCAAGCCATTGAAAAGCGATCGCTTAGGATCCTTGTCGCTCTCCTGGCAGTTGGGGTCGCCGTTGCCCACGCCAATCAGCGCACCCTCCCCGGAAACCTTGAACCCGATGAAGTTGGAAGCCGTGGGAACCGGGCGGCCCTCCTTGTCCAGAGCTTCCACCTTGAGGATGGCCACGTCTTCGCCGTCGGCATCGATCTCTGTCCGATCCGCGGTCAGCCGGATGGCCACCGTCGGCCCGGTGGTCTCGCGTTTCTCCGTGAGTACAACCTTGCCGTCCTTCGAGCCTCGCGCCTCAATCGAGCCCGCCTCGTATTTGATCTTCCATTCCACATGTCCAAGGTGAGGAACCTTCTGGCTTCCCTGGCTTTTGCCGTTGACGAGCAGCTCCACCTCGTCCAGGTTCGAATGCACCCACACCGGCATCGTCTCGCCTTCCCGGCCCTCGAAGTTCCAGTGCGGAAACAGATGCAGTACGGGGTCTTTGCCCCACCATGCCTTGTAGTAATAGAAGGTGTCCTTGGGAAACCCGCACGTGTCCACGATGCCGAACTGAGAGTTGATCGAGGGCCAGCCGTAGGGCGAAGGCTCGCCGCGATAGTCGAACCCGGTCCACGCGAACCCGCCTGCCTCCCATTCGTGGGAACCATAGAACGTCCACCAGTCTTCGGCCGTCTCATAGCCGTTCCATTTGCTTTCGTGTGTGTCATACGAGCTAACCGTGTTGCGAAGAGGATCGTTCGCGTACACGCCCCGGGTAGAGACCGCGCTGGCTGTTTCCGACCCAAAGAGCGGCCGCTTCGGATATTTCTTGTGAAATGCCTCGGGGAGTTCCAAATTGTAGTTGAAACCTACAACATCGAAGGGTTCTGAAAGGCCTTTTTCGTTGCTCCCGTTTACCGCTGCCGAGACCGGCCGCGTGGGATCGAGCTCGTGTGCCCGCCGCACCATCGTTGGGGTGATCTTGCCGCCCTGTTCCGCCAGGTCGTCTTGAAGTGTGAATTCCTCATTCCCCACGGACCAGAGGATGATCGAAGGCGCGTTGCGATAGCGCTTGATCATGATCTCCAACTGCGCCATCCCTTCTGGATTCGAACTCATTTGGCGCGTCTCGCACATCATCATGAGGCCCATGCGGTCGCAGCCCTCGACCCACTCCGGCGTGGGCATGTTGTGCGAGGTGCGCACTGCGTTGCACCCCATCTCCCGCAGAACGCCCAGCCGGAACCACTGCAAACGATCAGGCAAGGCAGCGCCCACGCCCGCGTGGTCCTGGTGGTTGCACGTGCCTTGAATCTTGATTGGCTTGCCGTTGAGCAACAGTCCTTTGTCGGCATCGAAGACCACAGTCCGCACGCCAAAGCTCACCCGCTCAGCGTCGCGGGCCTTTCCGTTCGACTCGACAGTCACCACGGCCGAGTGTAGATTCGGCGCATCCACCGACCACAGTGCCGGGTTGGCCAGTTTGGCGGTTGCGGTAAATGTCGCGGCTCCGTCCACGGCAATGGATTGCGTTGGAGCCTCGGCCGCGGCCACGGTCTTGCCCGCGGCGTCGATAATCTGCCAGCTCACCTTGGCGCTCTCTGTCTGTTTACCCTCGTTCGCAACCACCGTGCCCAGGGTCAAAGTGGCAGAGTCGCCGTGCACCGCCGCACGTACCGTGCTCTCCCACTTGCCCAGGTGCAGTGCATCTGTCTTGGTTAGCCACACATGCCGGTAAATGCCTGCGCCCTCGTAGAACCAGCCATCGCCCATACTGGCGTCCACGCGCGCCACGATGTAATTCCTGTGCCCGTAACTGAGGAAATCCGTAAGGTCGAAGCGGAAGGGAGCGTACCCATTGTCGTTGCGGCCGATGAAGCACCCGTTCACAAAAACCAGCACGCTGCGGAAGGCGCCGTCGAACTCAACCACGATGCGGCGGCCCAGATCGCTGGCCGGAATATCGAATTCGCGCCGGTACCAGCCCACGCTGGTCTCCGGGTAACGCCGGCCAATGGGCTTGTAGCCGTGCGAATTCTGCTCCTCATCGCGGACAAAGGGCAGCTCCACCGCCCAGTCGTGCGGCAGGTTTAACGTCCGCCACTTCGAGTCGTCGAATTTGGCCTTTGAGAACTCGAAATCGCCCGTCTTGGCGAAGTCTCCCTGGCTGTTTCCAAAGCCCAGGTCGCGGCCCGGGTCGGAACCGTGGCCAAACTGGAACTTCCATCCAAAATCGAAGAGAAGCTGCTCGCGCGGCGCCACCGCGGCCAGCGCCTCGGCCGATGCGGCTCCCGGATACCCAGCCAGCAATGCGGCTGTGCGTCCCCAGGCAGAACGTGTCGCCAGGGCTGAGGCAGAGAGAGCGAGTCCGGAACAGAGCAGCCCACGACGAGAGATGCGAGGCATAGAAGGCTCCTTTAGGATGAAGTCTCGCCTGGCCAACTCTGGAAGTAGGGTGCGGCGAGCAAGGCGGAACTATACATCAAGTGGCCCAGGGATGTAAACGGTTTCACACCCATTAGGAAGCAATGGTCCCTCTCGCCTGGTCGATCCTCCTCTGCCAGGAACCAAGCGCACTGGTGTGGTAGATTCAAGAGTACAGACCACCCCCGGAGAGATGGCCGAGTGGTTTAAGGCGCACGCTTGGAAAGCGTGTGTACTCGAAAGGGTACCCAGGGTTCGAATCCCTGTCTCTCCGCCAGATTCGAGTCAATCGCTTAAAGCCCTGGTTACACTTTGGGTCATATCTTCGTGAAGATCCTGATTTCCCTCCATCGGTTCCCGGGAGAGCCGCACATTAGAGCCCAGCGCGCCTTTTGTGGTGTGAACAGCGGGCGCCCCATATCTCGATTTTCAACTCTGGGATCGAAAGTTGCTCCATCGCGACTTATAAGACGACGCAGCCAGAGACCCACTGAAGTGGTGCGGCTGATTCACAAGGTAGAGTGAGTGCCAACTACGCAGCAGAGAATCCAGCAGAACGCGCAGGCACAAATTCAGTGGTGAGCGTTGTGTAAGGTAGGGGTGCTACTACGGCATGCACGCTTTGAAAGCGCCCCGGATGCCGAAAGATCTTTCGCCGGAGATTGCATGCGGTTCCGCGCTGGACTGAAGGATTCGATGAGTCTACTCGACGAGCTGCAAATTCAACGCTATTCGCGCGCCATCCACTAGAACAATGCTTTGGTTGATTAGATCCTGACTGGCAATCCTGTTCTCTACGAAGGAGTGCATGGAATTCACCGGGCAGATAAAATCGATGGTTTCGAAGTCGTTTTTCTCGGTCCCGAGACGATTCACCACGGAAAACTCGAGCGCGTCGTACCCGGCGTTTGCCGGGAGGTCCCTCGACAGGTCCCTCAACTGGCGCGCAAGAAAGAGATCGAAGCTCTGCGCAGCGCGCTTATAAATAGAGGTTGTGCTTCTCTCGAAGGGAAGCGTATTTCGCATCGTCAAATGCAGAAGAGTTCGATCGCCATCCACTTCGAAAGAAGGCGCCGCGCTTTCAACCAAATGGAACTTTGCCCCGTCCTCTTTGACAATTGCATTGAGCTGGGTCTGAAATTGCCTTTGCAATCGCATTGCATCCGCGAATGTTGCGGGGCCCGAGGAGACCGGCGTCGATTGGGCAATCGGACCAGTTGGAGAGACAGCGGTCTCGGAGACGGTGACAACATGAGCCATGTTGCCCGATAAAGAGGAAGATTCATCCACCGCCTGGCGCGTAACAGGTCGTTCGAGAGCTTGAAGGTTAAGCGGGTCTCGCTGTCCCAGCGCCAAGGCAAGATCTTTGCCATTCACAAAAACCTCTGAGCGGTTCAGCAACGCCTGCCACTCTTGATCTCCAGTCGCATTTGCGTTCTTGAATGCGTCGTCCCGGCTGATGATGACGGTCAGGACCTCCTTTCCCTCATATTCCTTTTCGGGATCGCCCGCGTTATAGATAATCTCGAACCCGATGCCGTCACAATCCGCGCTTTGAGGGAGTTGCTGCGCTACGAGCTTTAGAACGGGAAGAATCACGCCGCGGAACGTCCTCCCTGCGCGTTCGTTCTTGGTCAGTACGCGCGAGTTGAAAGCCGGCTTGTAGATTCCGGAAATCTTCACCACAACGCGGTTGTGAAAATAGACGAACTCAATACCATCGGAGTCCAGTGCGGCTCGCTGGCCTGGTTTCGCGTTCAGATAGCGAGCCAGCTTGAAGGGGAAAGCAAACTTGGCCGCAGTGATCGACTGTTGAAGGCCCTTGAGTTGCGGGAAATACTGTTCCTCATCGGCTTTCAATCTTGGGTTGAGGATTTCGTCCGGGCTCACCTGGCCGAATGATGTTGCCAATGGCAGAAGAAGCATGCTCCCCATAAGCAGCCGTGGTGCCGCACTTAGAATCCCTCTGGTGCATTTCATCATGGCTTAATCCTCGCAGTATTGTTGACCTTGTCCGGCGACTTACGATATTCGGGAACGGCAATGACCCGCATGTAAGCAATCAGGTCGTCAATCTCCTCCTCGTTAAGCGACATGCCGTAGGCCGGCATCATGGCTGACTTGCCCACGGCGCTTCCCCCTAGAGCGATCGTCTTCTTCAAGGATGCATCGCTCACGCCATTCAACACGGCGCCGTCGTTCATCAGCGGCGGGTCGGGTGTGACATTGGAGCGATTGGAAGGCCCCGCGGGCGTCGTGTCCGCATGACACCATACGCACTGCTGATAAAAGATCCGCTTCCCTTGCGCCTGGTCGTAGTCGAGCGGGAGAATGCGATCCGGGTTGTTCCAGTCAACTTCAGAACCATAGGAGCCATACGAAACAAGCTCAATTCCCTTGGCATGGGGCTTTGGCTTGGCCACCAGCATATGATTGCTGGACCAGCACCAGCAGGGGGTGCGCGTCATGGCCTTTTCGCCAAGGATTGTCAGCCCGAGGCATCCCACGAGAACGGAACCGTAAATCAGGAGGAGTTTCATTGCTGTCCTCCACCTGCTGAGGCAGACTCTGTACTCTTTGCTTGTGAGACCTGTTTCAACGTTAACAAATACGCTGTCATGTCTCTTATCTCATCGTCGGTAAAGGAGCGTCTGGGCTCAATCGTTTCTGGGATCAATATCTGAGGGTTCTTGAGCCACGCACGAATCCAGGCCGGGGTCAGCCAATTACCCGCATTGTTCAGACTTGGCCCCACATAACCTCCCGACGACCCGATCGTGTGGCACGATTGGCACTCGTATTTGACCTCGAAAAGCTGCTTCCCATGCTCAGCCATTTGCGGGGTGAATTCTTTCTCGTCCAGTTCGTTTGGATTGATGTTTGGGTTCCGCAGTGAGGTGGATACGAAATCGGCAATCGTGGTTGCGTCATGATCCGAAATGTTGAAGTGGGGCATTCGTACGGTAAGCGTAGGACGCAATGTTTGCGGATTCTTTAGAAAATCAACCAACCATTCCCGCTTTGATCGGCTACCCTCGAAAGAAAGATCCGGGGCCAGCGTTCCACCATAGCCTTTGAAGGAATGACATACATAGCACTTGTAGCGCTGGTAAAGTTGTCCGGCTTGGCCGCCCGGGTGGAACTCCGAGTGCGGCCGGGGAATCGTCAAAGGATCGTGCGCGCCGCCCGTCAAAGGGGGCCCGCTCATGCTCAGCAATGCCGTTGTTAAATCGTCCAGGTCGGATTGGCTTACGTGAAACTGGGGCATGTGCGTTTCGGGCGTAACTGAAGCCGGATCCGTAATCTTTGCCTGTATGTAGTTAATCATGGACCGCGGAATCTGCGAGACTTCGATGTTCACGTGCTCCGCATTATTCTTGGCAAAATGCAACGAGGCTGACAGTTTGCGCGCCGACTTCATCTCCACAACGAAGGGGCCGGCCGCCATGCCGAAGGCTGAAAGATCGGGACCGAAGTCGGCCCGCGGGGTAACCCCCTGGATTACGTGGCACTCGGCACAGCCCTTCTCGACAAACAGGCGCTGGCCAAGATGCACCTCGTCATCGGTGGGCGGTCCCAATTGCGGGACGTCGTTCATTAGATCAGGATCCGTGAGTCGGTTGAGAATGTACTGTGTAACTTCGTACATATCCTGCTTGGACCACTGATACTGCGGCATTCTTGTATGCTGCAGATAGCCCTGCGGATTATCTAACCATGCCGAGAGCCACTCCGGCCTCACCTTGCTGCCCACCTTCGTCAACTCGGGCCCTATGTCGCCGCCAATGAGGGTGGTCTCTCCGCCTCGATCAACGGCAAGCGCATGACAGGTGATGCAAAACATCTGGTTGAATCGTGTCTGGCCCCGGTCCGCCGCATCCCCGCCTTTTGCCGTAACAGCGCCTGCGCGCGGATTGCCGCTGTAAGGTCCAACTGACTTTGGACGTTGCACACTCAGGTATGCAGAAAGTGCTCGTAACTCCAGATCGCTCAGCTGAAACTTCGGCATGCGCGGATCGGTCGCCACGCCATCGACGGTTACGCTACCGTTCGCGTCGGTTAAGGTGCGCGGATCTTTGAGCCATTTGTAGATCCACTCGCGGCTCACCTTGGTTCCCACCCTGGTCAAATCCGGGCCAAGCATGTCGGGACGATCGATGTCCCGCAGCCGATGACACCCTATGCAATTGAACTTGACGAGCAACTGCCGTCCGTGATCCAGCCTGGGCGTTTGAGGCAAATCCTCACGATGGCAAACGCCGCAACTGCCTTGCATGTATTGTGCGGGTAGAACAGACTGCTTCCATGCGAGCGTGCTGGGCGGCATAGAAGCCAATTGGGCAGGGCCTCGCTTGTATTGCACCCATTCGTGCCAATCGGTTCTGGGCTGCCAGAAAGCCAGCGCCAACCCCAAGGCGCCGCCGATAGCAAACACATGAGGCAGCCAGGAAATGGCTCTTAGTATCAGCCTAGCCGTCATGCGTCCTCCGCGGCCGAAGCCATGAGCAGATTGTGCTTCAGGTATGTGCCCCCGCCCAAGGCTCAAGAGGCGTAGCGTAGCATACGCGGCTTCAGTAGGTTGGAGGGGCTTCCTACTAAAGAAAGGTAGGCTCCCCCTCCTGCCCGAATCAGCGGTTGGCGCCAAACCACCAAGGCGCGGTTTCCGCCGCCCCGCGCTCTATTTCGTCACCGTCAAATTGACGCTAACTTCGCCGCTGCCCACGTTGACCGCTTGAGCCGCAGGCTTGGCGGCTTCGCTTTCGGTCTTAAGCGTGTACTGGCCAGGAGGAACGTTCTTAATCGTGAAGCTGCCTTCTTTATCGGTAAGCGCAAAATAGGGAGTGGGAACGACATAAATGTAGCCGGACATCTCGGGGTGGACGTTGCACAGCAAGGGAACATCCCCCAGGTCGTTAAAGGTAAATGGCTTCGACAATCCTTGCGGCCAGGTACCCATATTGTGCGCCAATTTACGATTGTGATTGATGGCCGGCCAGTATACGTTATGGCCCACAGTGTCCTCATTCTTAAACTCCACTGTTGTCCCCTGCAGAACAACGACGGCATGCGGTGCAAACGCCAGATGCGCCTGGTCTACGAACACGTGCGCCGCAGGAGGAGGAAAGGTCTTGCCTGGCACTTCCAGGTAAACAGCGATGCCTTCCGGCGTACGAATACCTTGCGCCGCGATCTTTCCTTTGACATCTCCTGCCCAGGAAGAACTGGCGAGAGAACCAAGCGTGAGCAAAACAATGGCCGGAGAAACGGTCAATTTGAGCTTGTTCATTTTCATGTCTCCTCTTGAAACGGTTGTGTTAGCTCGGTGCGGAGCTAATACGCGCCGACGAGTTTCTTCTTCACCTTGTAGAAACTCCTACTGGTCGAATAGTACCGTCAATCAGGTTTGCAAATGTTTGCTTGTTGTCAACGAGCCTGTAAAGTCTTGTAAGGTATGTGTAAAGTCTTGTAAATCCTTTACTGGCCGGAGAACAAACTCCCGGATGGATGGGAAGATATCGAACAAAATGACGCGGCAAGTCTCAAGTGAAGACGGCGTATCACACTGTTAAATGCAATTGCCGCTCTCCGCTGCGCCCTCGCTGAATCGCTGTGACAGCGTCTTGCAAATACCTTGATAGCAATTGTGGCAGTCATACAGTAAGCGGCCTTGCACAGACCTCCACGAACGGGTTCATAAAGCCCCCGTTCGTTCTCGTGTCATGCACTGCGTCGATTCCTTGTCAATTCACCTTTTCCTTTGAAGTGTCTGCCTTCGGCACATCTCAGAGCCACGCCACCTTGTTCTATCTCGCTTGCTACAGGGGGGCGCACTCCCTGCATTCGTGAGATATAAGTCGCGCCTCAGAAGACGAAGTCGGCCCCTGTCAAGAACTGGTTGGAACGATAAAACGTAGTAGCTCCGGGAACAGGCTGTTCATAATTGAAGGTGTACTGCGTCTCCAACTTGATGTTCGGGCGCACTAAGATTTGCAATGCGGGGCTATAGGTGCTTCGCGTGTCATAGCGTGAGACCCCATTTATGCGATCAGTGGGGGAATTCACGCCATCGTAGCGCATCATTCCGATAAGCCACGGATAGAACCAGTATTCAGCCTCAACAAATCCGCCGGAATACGTTACCGGCGTGATGGATACAAAGCCTGTGCTATCTCCGTTAAGTGCCTTGTTGGAATCACGAGCATGCTGATAAAGCCCCCAGATTTCAAAATTGCTGCGGAATTTATAGGTAACCGCGCCACCTAGCCGGTAAAAGGGCTCTCGAATCACCGGCAACCCTGCGAACTGCGCTCCCGCATGATTCAACTCATTGACGCCATAGTATCCATAGGCATTAAACCTGATGGAAGTGTGGTCATGGATGCCAGTCGGACCAGAAGCCTGCACATCTTTGCGCACCTCAGGATCTCGCTCAAGATCGAAGCGCTGTCCAAGATTTACATAGACATCTTTGGAATCTTGTCCCACAGGGGAAAACGAGGATCCATACGATGAATTCTGTCCGTTCACAGCGGCGATCGACCACCATGTATATCCACGGTTCGGATATCCGCCTATCTCGATTCCCTTTTGCGGGCTGGCAAGAGAAAACGGGTTGTTGGTCGTCCCTGGAAGAGGACCGCTTCCGCTGGGATTGACATTTGCCGTTTCGGCCCAGATTGCATAGTTAGTCAGGTTAATGGTTCGCGCCTGGCTCCAAGGCAGATCGAGTTCAAATTGGCCGTACCGAACGTTCAAATCGTTCTTTGGTACGTGCAGCAAATATCCTAAAAAGTTGTTTGCCTTGATCCAGCCATCCCCCAATCCCCCGTTTGCGCCGGAACCGCCCGCGTTCAAGTCGTTATCGAACCAGAAAGCAACCGAGGGGCCAAGACTGCCCGCGCCAATAATGGTAAGCGTGTTGGGTTCAAATAGATCCGTATTCGGCGTATAACCAACGGCTGACGGCAAAGGGCTGTTGTAACTAAATGCGCCGGAATAGCGGAACGCAATGGGAAGAATCGGAAGCTCTCCTGGATAGATAGCGTGTGGAAAGGCCTCCTTCTGCGCCTCCGCGCCAAGCATTAGAGGTGGCTCCTTGAGAAAATCTTCATCGTCCTTGGGAAACTTGAATCCATTGAGCTTGAACGCCCTCCCGAAGTCATTGAGTTCGGGCCAGTTGCTGTGGCAGGTTGCGCAGGCCGTGTGGTATTTGCGCGCAAATGCCGGGATTGCCATCAATTGCGGAGCCGAAGTCCCAAGTACAATCAGAATGCTCACCACTGCGAGGCTATTGAAAAAGGCCCACTTGAATGTCCGAATCATTGCCGCTCATCCCCTTCTTCCGCAGTTGAATATGGTTCATTTGGATACATTGAGAACTTAGGCCCCTGGGCTCATGACAAGATCACAGCCTGCGCCCGATCCGATTGAGTTAGGCTTGCACGTTATTGAGATCGATACAGGTTGGATATTACCGCCAATCTGATTTGAGGTTGTTTGCTTGATGTCAACAACTCTGTAAAGTCTTGTAAGGGGCATGTAAAGCGTTGTAAAGGCTTCAGCAATACATCGGCAGCTCTGCTCAATAACTTCTAAGCTATTGAGTGAAACTCGTGCTACGGAGGTTTTGGCAGCCTGTGTGTGAGCGGTCGAGGAAAGCGTGGTGGGTCATGACTTTAGTGGAAAGGCGTCAATCCGCATTAACTCGAGCAAGTCGAAGGATCGATCGAGCATCGGCTTCCACGCAAGCGGTTATCCTTTGTCCTCTTTAAGGAGGAAGAGTCATTTGATCCTGCGTCGCATGGTGAGGGCACTAGCGAAGTTGATGTCAATTCTTCTCGAAGCTGACAGCAGGCTGCAATTGTTCTTCCGCTGCGCACTCCCGATAGAGGTAACCGGTGGTTAGGAGAACCTGCACGCCTATAAACATTGCATAGCACGCAAATGCTGTGACGGCGCCGAGTCTACTCAGTTGGGGTTGTGTGGCGAAAACGATCCCGAGAAACGATGTAGTTGCGCCTAGAACACACAGCAAGGCCGCCTTTCGCTTATAGACTTTGAAGTGGAATGCCAATCGCAAATACCACAATCCCCAAACTAGACCATGCAATCCAGCCAGCATAACTAGCAGTAGTGGCGGATCGAAGGGAGCAGACTGGATCAGCCAGAAGCTCAACCAGCAAACGAAGGAGAAAGCTGCGGCGAGTAGATAGGTGGTGATTGGGCGATGGAAACGCCCCCGGTTTGCCAGCAGGACGAGGTAAGCGCCTGGAATGACCAGGAATAGGGAAGTCAGAACAATGGCAATTGCATAGCCTGGTCCTTCGAGAGTGGGATTCGCCATCACGGATCCTAAAGCAGAAAGCGCCATACCGAGACATAGCATTAACACACCTTGTCCCAGCAAAAAATGGCGTCCAACCTTCAACGTCTTTGCCATTGCAACAACCTCCCGCATTATCCGCCAAAATCCCTGATGGTGAATTGGCTCCATTTCAATGTACTTGAATGAAGGCGACATCGCAATCAGATCGCCTCGTAGGGAGCCAAAATGCGCTGAGAGTAGTCAGCGACGAGGCGTTCAGCAGTGTTCTTGCGTTTGAGCAAAGATCACAGAGTGTCGAGCAGTTAGAATCGTCCAGGGCAGTGCCGAAAGCCGTTATGACCATGTGAGAATAGGTTTCGCATTTGAATCGTTCGGTTCTTTTTCATAGGTGCTAGCGGGACCGGGTGTGGCTCCAGTTCTAAATTATCCAGTGTTGCAGTTGATACAGCGGGCTGACAGAAGTGCGAAGTTAGAGTTGATTTGCGAAGCTCAGACGGGATTCGAATAGCGCACACATTCATACACCGCGGTTCAAATTGGAAGGAACTTTGGATGCCGCACATAAGAGTGTGAATTGCGTGACGAAAGATCCAGGCGGGGCAGGGGCTGAAGCGGCGTCGCTGCAATTGCCGGTGGCGCGGCGCATGAACTGGCGGGGGATGTTTCGGCAGCCGCGCTGCCGAAGTCTCGAATACTTCCCAGCTTCAGCCGGGAATTGAATGAGAGATAGTGTGATTCAGGCAGTTGATGCTGATCCTGTCCATACGGTTCTGAGGACAATGACACACGAGCAAAGGGCCGGAATGCTGGCGATCGTCAGGTTCCGAAAGGTTTGTCGGCAAACCGGAAACATGCGACTTTCAAGAAAGTCGAGAGATACGCAATACACTTGTGCCAATGCCTGCAATTCCGAGATGAGATTAGACTCTCAATGAGCGGGCTGATCGTGCATCAAGGGGCGCATTTTCGATGAAGAATTGCCGCGACTTGGCTCAACATTCCATCGCGAAGCCCGCTTCGTGAGCGTGAGAATTGAGATTTCGTTAGAATAGGAAGTGCCTTGAGCAGCAACGACCCGTCCCTTTCGAACCGTGACCTGGCCCCCACTACGCGGGCGCAAAGGACATGGGGCACATACAACTACATTGCCCTCTGGTTCTCCATGTCGATGGAGATCACGACCTATCAGCTTGCTTCTTCGCTCATCGCAAAGGGCATGGACTGGAAGCAGGCGGTCGGCACAGTGTTGCTCGGTAATCTCATTGTGCTTGTTCCCATGCTCCTCAACGCTCATGCTGGCGCCAAGTACGGCATTCCGTTTCCGGTCTTTATTCGCGCCCCGTTTGGCGTGCGTGGCGCTAACCTGCCCGCCATTCTCCGTGCCATTGTGGCTTGCGGCTGGTTTGGCATTCAATCGTGGATCGGAGGGACCGCGATCCATTCCATGCTGGCGGTGATATGGCCTGCGGTCGCCTCCATCGACGGCGTGCTGTGGGCTTGCTTTCTCGGCTTCTGGCTGCTGAATATGGTTGTGGTCTGGCGTGGTGTCGAGTCGATCCGTCTTTTGCAGGCCTTCGGTGCGCCGTTCATGTTTGTCATGGCCGCGGCACTCCTCATTTGGGTGCGCCTCAAAGCAGGAAGCTTCGGTTCCATGCTCTCTACGCCCAGCCAATTCCACAGTACCGGAGCGTTTCTGGCCGTCTTCTTCCCATCGCTGACGGCCATGGTCGGTTACTGGGCCACGCTTGCACTCAACATCCCCGACTTCACGCGCTACTCCAAGTCGCAGAATGCGCAGGCATGGGGCCAGGCATTCGGGCTCCCTGTGGCAATGGCTCTCTACACGTTTGTGGGCATCTCGGTGACGTCGGCTTCCGTGGTACTTTTTGGAAAGCCCATATGGAACCCCATCGTGCTGATCGGCGCATTTCATCAGCCTGCTGTGGCCTTTGTAGCGCTGATTGCCATTCTTATCGCGACCCTCAACGTAAACATCGGGGCAAACGTGGTCTCGCCTTCCAATGATTTCTCCAACCTCTATCCGCGGCTTATCAGCTTCAGAACCGGCGGCCTGATTACCGGCTTTCTCGGCCTTGCGATGTGTCCGTGGAAGTTGTTGGCCACCCCGGACAGTTATATCTTCGGCTGGTTGATCGGATACTCCGGGCTTCTCGGCCCGGTCGCGGGCATCATGGTTTGCGACTATTTCCTCATCCGCAAGACCGAATTGGATGTGAACTCCCTCTATCACCGGGAAGGCGCGTACCACTACACCAGGGGCATTAACCTTCGCGCCATTGCTGCGCTGGTTCTGGGCGTGGCCATTGCGCTGGTCGGCATGGCAGTCAAGCCACTGCACTTTCTCTACGACTACGCTTGGTTCGTAGGGTTTTTCACTGCGGGAATTGTGTATATGGCTCTGATGAAGCTGACCGCGCCTGCTCCCTGCGTAGAAGGTGTGCAAGAAACCGCATCATAACTCTGATATTCAGCTCAAATCCGGTGCCATCTATTGCGCTTTCACAATTGAACTACACCGCAGAAGACTCTGCGAAGTGCCGGGGGCGGAATTTCTACTCCACCAGCGCATCGGCGATGCTCAAGTGCTCATCGAGCGCGGCGATGCCAAGGTCTAGTTCCTCCTTTGTCACAATCAGCGGAGGAGCAATGACGAAATGGCTGACCCAGGCCTGAATCGAAACTCCCTGCGCCATCATTTTCGCCGCGATCTGATCCACCACCAGTGGCTTGCCTTCGACCTTGTCGCGCATGGTGTTAAAGGGCTGCTTCGTCGTGCGGTTCTTTACAATCTCGACGGCAAAAAAAAGACCCAATCCGCGCACGTCGCCTACCGATGCATGCCGCGTTTTCACGGCTTTAAGTTTCTCGC
>Ga0181531_10001310_pt1 | contig 15814 bp, 18 predicted proteins | sample PEATcosm2014_Bin_38_FD_119743 | JGI IMG/M metagenome (GOLD analysis project Ga0181531, IMG submission 119743) | Peatland microbial communities from MTU Mesocosm Facility, Houghton, MI, USA - PEATcosm2014_Bin11_10_metaG | ecosystem: Environmental > Terrestrial > Soil > Wetlands > Peat | place... | reverse complement strand
TGCGGCAGCAGGATCTCATCGACCAGGTGGTGAACCTTGTTCGGATCCTTCTTATAGTCGGCGCGGTGCGCATCGAGATCCTTGAGCATGGCACTGGCCGTGCTCTGGATCAGGTTACCGGGATTGCTGGTGTCGATCTGGGCAGCGGCTGCGGCGGTCTCGTCGGCCGCCATTGCCTGACCCGCGAGCAAAGCCAGCGCACAGCAGGCCAGCCACGCGGTCGCGGACGATGCACTGCGAATTGGAGAACAGGGTTGATTGATCATTGGGTGCCTCCTTGCTGCTTGCCGGCACTGTTGGCGAAGAATTTGTTAATGAGATTCTCGAGCACCATGGCCGACTGCGTGAACTGGATCTGGCTGCCGTCGACCAGGAACTTATCCGAACCGCCGGCGTTGACAGCAACCAGGTTGGCGCCGAGCAGCCCGGAGGTCTGGATCGAGGCATCACTGTCATCGGGAATCTTCGTGTAGTTGCGATCGATGCTGAGCGTGACGGCTGCCTTGTATTCCGAGGTGTCGAGTTTGATTGCCGCGACACGGCCGATGTTGACTCCCGCCATAACCACGGGCGCCCCCACCTTGAGTCCGCCGATATTGTCGAACTTTGCGACGACGTTATAGCCCTGCGCCTCGTGGTGCAGCTGTAGGCCACTGCCCGGGAGTTGTGTAGTCAGAAACGCCATGGCCGCGAATCCGAGCAGCACGAACAGTCCCGTGCCGAAGTCGATGGAACGATTGGACGCCGCCATGTTGGATTGCCTCCGCGAAACCTTACAAAAATATCGCCGTCATCACGTAATCGAGCATCAGGATCAGGACCGCGGAGGTCACCACGGTACGAGTGGTGGCCAGCCCGACCCCTTCGGCAGTCGGCTCCGAATAGTAGCCCTCATACACCGCCACCAGGCTGCAGGTCAGGCCGAACACCAGGCTTTTGACGACGCCCTCGCGAATGTCCCGGAGCTCGACCGCGGCCACCAGCTGCGACCAGAAGGTGCCCTGTGGTATGCGCATCATGGTGACGCCGATCAATTGCGTTCCATACAGCCCGACGCAGTCGAAGATCCCGGTCAGCAGCGGCATCGCGATCAGGCCGCCGAGGAAACGCGGGGCCACCACGTAACGTATCGGGTCCACGGCCATCATCTCCATGGCCGTGATCTGATCGGTGGCACCCATCAGTCCAATCTCGGAGGCGAGCGCGGTGCCCGCGCGGCCGGCAAACAGCAGCGCGGTCAGCACGGGACCAAGTTCGCGGATCAGCCCGAGGGCGGCGGCGACGCCGAGCGCGGATTCCGAACCGAATCGGGCGAGCATATCGTAGGCCTGCAGCCCCAGGACCATTCCCACGAACACGCCGCTGAGCATGATGATCACCAGCGAGCGCGCGCCGGCGTTGTAGATCTGCTCGATCAGCAGCCGCGGACGTCTCAGCGCCGGCCCGCTCTGACCCAGCACGCGCAGCAGAAAGCGCGTCACGGCACCGAGTTTGATCACCCGGCCGCGAAGACCGATATCAGCCTCGCGCGCGCTCATCGCCTGAGCAACTGTGCAAAGTAATCTTCAGCCGGATAGTGAAACGGTACCGGTCCGTCGGGTGCACCGCTGATGAACTGCTTCACCACGGCGGTTCCATCCTGCTCCAGATCCGCAGGGCTCCCCTCCGCCACGACCTTGCCGCCCGCGATCAGATAGGTGTAATCGGCAATGCTGCTGATTTCGGGCACATCGTGCGATACCAGCACGCTGGTAATCTTCATGGCGCGGTTGAGCGACTGGATCAGTCGCAGGATCACGCCCTTGGAAATCGGATCCAGCCCGACGAAGGGCTCGTCATACAGCAGCACTTCCGGGTCCATGACGATGGCGCGCGCCAATGCCACCCGCCGCGCCATGCCGCCCGAGAGCTCGGAGGGCATGAGGTTGGCAGCCCCGCGCAGGCCCACCGCCTGCAGCTTCATGAGTACCAGCTCCCGCAGCACCGATTCGGGCAGTTGCGCGTGCTCACGCACCGGGAAGGCGACGTTGTCGAACACCGTCATGCCGGTCAGCAGTGCGCCGCTCTGGAACAGCATGCCGACGCGCTGGCGCAGCGCGTACAGCTCGGCTCGCGCCAGCTTCGGGACGTTCTGGCCAAAGACGGTGATCGTGCCGCTTTGCGGACGCATCTGCCCCATGATCAGCCGCAGCAGCGTGGTCTTGCCGGTGCCCGAGGGGCCCATGATCGCCGTGATGCTACCTGGCGCCACGCGCACGCTCAGGCCGCTGAACACCGCGTGCGTGCCGATCGCATAGTGCACGTCTCGCACGTCGATCAGGGCTGGGACCGATTCCTCCGCAGGCTTATTCAATGGCTGGCTTCGATGGAGAGTGCAGCGGCCGCTAGGCGGCCTGCTGCTCCATGCCCGCCTGAAAGGAGCCATTACGCGCCAGTCCGTTCAGGCGCGCCCATTTGCGGAATTCCTTCTGACCGGCGGCCACGTTGGCGCTCTTGCCGGCCCAGGCGCTCAGGGCGGCATCCTGCAGCGCGCGGCCGTAACTGAACGACAGCTGCCAGGGCAGCGTGGTGCCGCGATTCATCAGCGACAGGTGCAGCGCCGCCTCCGCGGGCGACTGGCCGCCGGAAAGAAAGGCGATGCCCGGGACCGCGCCGGGCACGTGACGCTTGAGGCAGCGGATGGTGGCCGCGGCCACCTGCTCGGGCGTGGCCTGGGTCGGGCACTTCTTACCCGAAATCACCATATTCGGCTTGAGGATCATGCCTTCCAGGTGCAGGCGGGCGCGATGCAGCTGGATGAACACTTCATTGAGCGTGGCGTCCGTGACCTGCTCGCAGCGCTCGATGGTGTGCGCACCGTCCATGAGCACTTCCGGTTCCACGATCGGCACGATGTTCTGTTCCTGGCAGAGCGCGGCGTAACGCGCCAGCGCGTGCGCATTGGCCTCGATGGCGCCGCGCGAGGGAATGTCGGTGCCGATGTCGATCACCGCCCGCCACTTGGCGAACCGCGCGCCGAGCTGGTAGTACTCCTCCAGACGCTCGCGCAGGCCGTCGAGGCCTTCGGTGATGGTCTCGTTGGCATGCAGAGCCAGCGGCTTGGCGCCCAGGTCGACTTTGATACCCGGAATGATGCCGAGCTTGGTCAGGTAGTCCGGAAATGGCACCCCAGCGGCGGTTTTCTGCCGGATGGTCTCATCGTAGAGAATGACGCCGCTGATCCACTGGGGGGCGTCCGGGGTGGTGAACAGCAGCTCGCGGTAGGCGCGGCGGTTCTCTTCGGTCTTGGCGATGCCGAACTTGTCGAAGCGCTTGCCGGCCGTGCTGTTGCTCTCATCGGCCGCGAGGATTCCCTTGCCCTTGGCCACCATGGCGGCGGCGACGCGTTCCAGGTCGCTATCAGACATGCCCCTAACCTCCAAATGATGAGTCCGCGAGCATACCAAAGCGCTGTGACGTCGCGGCGCTGTCAATCCACCCGGGCGCGTAAGACAGCTTCTCATTCGGAGCATATGGCACTAAAATAGTCCTACTTAGGGGATCCCATGCTGCGCATAAGCAAGTTGACCGACTACGCCACCGTCATCCTGGCCCGGCTGGCCGCCGAACCGGAGCGGCGCTTCACGGCCACCCAGATCGCGGCCGAGACGCGCCTGGCCTCTCCCACCGTGTCCAAGCTGCTCAAGCAGCTGCACCGGCAGGGCCTGGTCATGTCCACGCGCGGCGCCGCGGGGGGCTATGTGCTGGCGCGGCCCGCCGCCGACATCACCGCCGCGCAGATCCTGGATGCGCTCGAGGGCCCAGTGGCGCTGACCGAGTGCTCGGGCTCGGCCAGCCACTGCGGCATCGAGCGCACCTGCCGCGTCGGACATTCCTGGCAACGCGTGAACCTCGCCATCCGCCGCTCTCTGCAGGAGATCTCGCTGCTGGAACTGGCGGGACTCTCGATGAGCAGCAGCCGCGCTTCCGCGCTCGACCGCGGCCTGACCGTCACACTGAAGCGGCCCTCGGCATGAGCACACCCGATCTGGACGCGCTGGTCAGCCGCAGCTACCGCCATGGCTTCATCACCGAGATCGATTCGGACACGGTGGCGCCGGGTCTCGATGAGGATGTGGTACGGCTGATATCGCGCAAGAAAGGCGAGCCGCAATTCATGCTCGACTGGCGGCTGCGTGCACTCGAGCATTGGCGCGGCATGCGCGAGCCGCACTGGGCGCACCTGCGCTACAACCCGATCGACTACGACTCGATCTCCTACTATTCCGCACCGAAGCAGAAAACCGACGGCCCGAAGAGCCTGGCCGATGTCGATCCAAAACTGCTGGCCACCTACGACCGGCTCGGCGTGCCGCTGCATGAGCGCGCGCGGCTGGCCGGCGTCGCGGTCGATGCGGTCTTCGACAGTGTCTCGGTCGCCACCACGTTCAAGGAAAAGCTGTCGGCGGCCGGCGTCATCTTCTGCCCCTTCTCCGAGGCCGTGCAGCGCCACCCGGAACTGATCGAGCGCTATCTGGGCTCGGTAGTGCCCTACACCGACAATTTCTACGCCACCCTCAATTCCGCGGTGTTCAGCGACGGCTCGTTCGTCTATGTGCCCCCCGGCGTGCGCTGTCCGATGGAGCTGTCGACTTACTTTCGCATCAACGCCGCCAATACCGGGCAGTTCGAGCGCACGCTGATCATTGCCGATGCCGGCAGCTACGTGAGCTACCTGGAAGGCTGTACCGCGCCGATGCGCGATGAGAACCAGCTGCACGCGGCGGTGGTGGAACTGGTGGCGCTGGACGATGCGCGCATCAAGTATTCCACTGTGCAGAACTGGTATCCGGGCGATGAGAACGGTCGCGGCGGCATCTACAACTTCGTGACCAAGCGCGGGGAGTGCCGCGGACGCAACTCCCATATTTCCTGGACGCAGGTGGAAACCGGCTCGGCCATTACCTGGAAGTACCCGAGCTGCATCCTGCGCGGCGAGAATTCGATCGGCGAGTTCTACTCGGTCGCGACCACCAACAACTACCAGCAGGCCGATACGGGTACCAAGATGGTCCACATCGGACCGAACACCCGCAGCACCATCGTCTCCAAGGGCATTTCGGCCGGCCACGGCCAGAACGCCTATCGCGGGCTGGTGAAGATCCTGCCCTCGGCCACCGGCGCGCGCAACTTCACCCAGTGCGACTCGCTGCTGATGGGCCCGGACTGCGGTGCCCACACCTTCCCGTACGTGGAGGTCCGCAACCCCAGTGCGACCGTGGAGCACGAAGCCAGCACCTCGCGCATCAGCGAAGACCAGCTGTTCTACTGCCTGCAGCGCGGGATTGAGCGCGAGGATGCCGTGAACATGATTGTCAGCGGATTTTGTCGCTCTGTTTTCAAGGAGTTACCGATGGAATTTGCGGTAGAAGCTCAGAACCTTCTCGCGGTCACCCTGGAAGGAGCGGTGGGATGAGCGAAGCTCAAAGTCCTGCCAGCACCGCAGCGCCGGCGACCACCGCAGCAGTGGCCGCGCCGCTGCTCGAGGTGCGCGATCTGCATGCGCGGGTCGGCGGCCAGACCGTGCTCAAAGGCGTCTCGCTGACGGTCCGTGCGGGCGAGGTGCACGCCATCATGGGACCCAATGGTTCCGGCAAGAGCACGCTCGCCTACGTGCTGGCTGGCCGCCCCGGCTACGAGATCATCTCCGGCAGCGCCAGCTTCGAGGGCCGCGACCTGTTGTCGCTGGCACCCGAGGAACGTGCACGCGCGGGATTGTTCCTCGGCTTCCAGTACCCGGTGGAAATTGCGGGTGTCAACAATGCCTACCTGCTCAAGGCGGCGCTGAACGCCGCGCGGCGCGAGCGCGGGCAGAGCGAACTGGATGCCTTTGAGTTCCTCGCGCTGGTGCGCTCCAAGACGCAGCTGATGCACATCGATGAGAGTTTCCTCGGCCGTGGCGTCAACGAGGGCTTCTCGGGCGGCGAAAAGAAGCGCAACGAGATTCTCCAGATGCTGGTGCTGGAGCCGAAGCTCGCGCTGCTCGATGAGACCGACTCCGGCCTGGACATCGATGCGCTGAAAGTAGTCGCCAATGGCGTCAATTCGCTGCGCTCGGCGGCACGGGCCATCGTGCTGGTCACGCATTACCAGCGTCTGCTCGACTACATCGTGCCGGACTTCGTGCATGTGCTGGCGCGCGGTCGCATCGCGCGCAGCGGCGATCGCACGCTGGCGCTCGAGCTCGAGCGGCGCGGCTACGACTGGATCGACGGACAGGCGGCAGCCTGACAGTGCCGATGCGCTCGCCCGTACTCGATCGCGTGCTCGCCGACTACCAGGGCATCGCCGCGCAGTTGCCCGGCGATGCCGACAGCCGGGCCGAGCGCGGCCGCGCGGCCGCGCGCCTGGGCGAGCTCGGCTGGCCCTCGGCACGGGATGAGCAATGGCGCTACACCAACCTGCGGGCGCTGGATCGCATCGGCGCCTTCGCCCCCGACACGGTCGCCCTCGCGGCGCCCGCCCTGCCCGAAATGCCCGAACTGCCGCCCGCGCTGCCAGGCTTCGAACGGCTGATCTATGTGGATGGGCGACTGGTATCGGGCCGCCGCGCCTCGCAGAGCGCGGATGCGAGTGCCGGGCCGCTGGCGGCCGAGTGGCTGCCCGAGCAGCGCCTGGGATGGCTGTGCGACATGTTCGCCACCGACACCGCGCAGCTGGCGATTGCCGGCGAAGCCGCCATCGAAATCCTTTTCATCAACAGCGGCCGCGCCTCGCCGGGCGCCGCCTATCCGCGCCTGCAGCTGCGTTGCGAGCCGGGCAGCCAGGTGAGGCTCATCGAGCGCCACCTGGGCACCGCCGCGTCCGCCTCGCTGGTCGCCATGAACCTCACGATCGAGCTGGCGCGCGAGGCGGTGCTGACTCATTACCGCCTGCAGCAGTACGGCCGCGACACGGTGTTCATCGATACGCTGTCGGCACAGCTCGGCGAATGTGCGCGCTACGCGGTGCGCTCGGTGGCCATCGGCGCCGGCAGCGCGCGCACCAGTGCGCGTGTGCAGCTGGCGGGCCGTGGCGCGAGCCTCGCCTGGGGCGGTATTGCCGTGGGTCGCGGCGAGCAGGTGCACGATATCTCGCTCAAGGTGGAGCATGAAGCGCCCGAGACCGGCACCGAGGAGCTGTTTCGCGGCATCGCCGATGAGCGCTCCCGCGTGGCCTTCAGCGGCCACATCCGTATCGATGGGCGCGCCCCGGGTGCGCAGACGCGTCAGTCGCTGCGCGGACTGATCGAGGGCGCCTCGGCCGAGATCGACCTGCGGCCGCGGCTGGAGATCCTGACCGACGATGTGCGCGCCCAGCACGGTGCCACCACCGGCCGGCTCGATGAGGACCTGCTGTTCTACCTGCTGGCGCGCGGCATCGATCGCCCGACCGCGCGATCGCTGCTCAAGTGGGCCTTCCTCGGCGATGCGCTGCGGGAGATCGATGTGCCGGCGCTGCGCGCCGAAGCGGAACGACTGGCCGCCGGCCAGTTGCCCGACGTACCTGACCTCGGAGCGCTCGCATGAATGCCATCCCCGCAATGCTGGATCCCGCTTACGACGTGGCGCGGGTGCGCGCCGAGTTCCCGATATTGCAGCAGAGCATCAATGGCCGGCCGCTGGTCTATCTCGACAGCGCTGCCTCCTCGCAGCGGCCGCGCGCGGTGCTGCGCGCCGTGGAGCACTACGAGACGCATCTGCACGCGAATGTGCATCGCGGCGTGCACACCCTGAGCCAGTGGGCCACGGACGCCTACGAGCGAGCGCGCGAAACCGTGCGGCGCTTCATCAACGCCGCCTCGACGCGCGAGATCATCTTCGTGCGCGGGACCACCGAGGCCATCAACCTGGTGACCAACAGCTGGGGGCGCGGCAATCTGACCGCGGGCGATGAAGTCCTGATCACATACCTCGAGCACCACGCCAACATCGTGCCCTGGCAGATGGTGTGCGCCGCCACCGGCGCGCGTCTGCGGGCCGCTCCGTTGACGGCCGCGGGTGAAGTGGACCTGGATGCGTTCCGCAAGCTGCTCTCGCCGCGCACCCGCATGGTCGCGATTGCGCACATTTCGAATGCGCTCGGCACGGTGCTGCCGGTGCGTGAGATCGTGCGCATGGCGCATGCGCAGGGCGTGCCGGTGCTGGTCGATGGCGCCCAGGCCATCCCGCACGCCGAAGTCGACGTGCGCGCGCTCGATTGCGATTTCTATGCATTCTCCGGACACAAAGTTTATGGCCCTACCGGAATCGGTGTGCTCTATGGACGCGAATCGCTGCTCGAGGCCATGCCGCCCTGGCAAGGCGGCGGGGAGATGATCCTGTCGGTGAGCATCGAGTCTTCCACGTACAACTCGCTGCCGGCGAAATTCGAGGCGGGCACGCCCAATATTTCCGGCGCCGTCGGCCTCGGCGCGGCGCTGGAATTCGTCGAGGGCCTTGGGCGACCGGCGATCGCCGCGCACGAACATGGCCTGCTCGCGCTTGCCAGCGCAGGTCTTGCGGCGCTGCCGGGCGTGCGGCTGGTCGGCACCGCGCCAGGCAAGGCCGCGGTGGTTTCCTTCACGATGGATGGCATTCACCCGCACGACATCGGCACCATCCTCGACAGCGAGGGCATTGCCATCCGCACCGGCCATCACTGCGCCATGCCGGTGATGGAGTATTTCGGACTGCCTGCCACCGCGCGCGCCTCCTTTGGCTGCTACAGCAATGCGCAGGATGTCGAGCGGCTGGTGCAGGGTGTGCGCACCGTGCGCGAAATGTTCGGCTGATTACATTGAGGATGCGCGCATGGACCTGAAAGAGCTCTACCGGGATGTGATCCTCGATCACAATCGCAGCCCGCGTAATTTCGGCAGGCTCGAGCCGGCCGATGCCACGGCCGTGGGGCGCAATCCGCTCTGCGGCGATAAGCTCGATGTCACGCTGCGCATGGACGGGGATCGCCTCGCGGATCTGCGCTTCGAAGGCCAGGGCTGCGCCATCTCGGTGGCCTCGGCCTCGCTGATGAGCGAGGCGGTCAAGGGCCGGCGGCGCGAGGAGATCGAGCAGCTCTACCAGCAGGTGCATGCACTGATGACCGGCCATCCCGGCGACAGCGATCTGGGCAAGCTCGCCGCGCTCGGCGGCGTTGCCGAATTCCCCGCGCGGGTGAAATGCGCGAGCCTGTGCTGGCACACGCTCAATGCCGCGCTCAGCGACACCCGCGCGCCCGTGAGCACGGAGTAAGCCGTGCGCGCGTACGAAAACGAGCCGGTGATCATTCAGCGCGACGTGGAGGCCATCATGGTCCCCGGTGGTCAGCCGATCACGCTCAAGCTCGGGTTGGCCGGCTATATCACCCAGGCGCTGGGCGGCAGCTTTACGCTCTACGTGGAAGGCAATCTCTATCGACTGGCGGGCGATCAGGCCGACGCCATCGGCAAGGAGGTCGTGCGGCCCCCGGAACTGCCGCCGAACGCCACCGGCGAGGACGTCAAAGAGCTGGCCTGGAAGCAGATGCGCAGCTGCTTCGATCCGGAAATCCCGATCAACATCGTCGACCTCGGACTGGTCTATGAGTGCGAGGTCGCCGAAAGCGCCGATCAGACCCGCGACATTCGAGTCACCATGACGCTCACGGCGCCCGGCTGCGGCATGGGCGAGGTGCTGGTACAGGATGTGCGGGAAAAACTCGAAAGCATACCGACGGTCGGCAAGGTCGAGGTCAACCTGACTTTCGATCCGCCCTGGACGCAGTCGATGATGTCCGAGGCGGCGCGCCTGCAAACCGGGATGACCTGGTAAATCGCGCGGACGGTATGAAGCGGCTGCTGCTGTTGCGGCACGCGAACGCGGAACCGGCGGTCCCGGGCACCGACGACATCGATCGTCATTTGAGTGTGCGCGGGCGGGCTGAGGCGCTGGATGCCGCCAATCGCATCGCCCGTGCCGGCCTGCGCTGCGATGCGCTGCTCGTGAGCCCGGCGCTGCGCGCCCGCGAGACCGCAACCATCATCGCCGCCGAACTCGACCTGCCGTTGCGGCTGACCATCGATCCGGAACTTTATCCCGGCGACCCGGCAGCGCTGCTGCAATCCGTGAGCCGTTGTCCCGCGAGCCACGCGACGGTCATGATCGTTGGGCACAATCCGGGGATATCCGAGCTGGCGCAGCGATTCCAACAGACCCCGCCACCGGTGGAATTGCACACCGCCGGACTGTGCCTCATCAGCTTTCCCGCCGCTGTCCGCTGGGACGCGCTGCGGCCCACGCTCGCCGCGGATGTCAGGCTGCTGGCATAGGGCCGCTGCGCCAGGCCAGGCCAGGCCACGCGCGGTGCGCTATTCGACACTGCAGAAGCAGTAGGCGTAGCTCGCGTAGGAACCCGACAGGCGCGTCCAGCGCTCGATCTCGCGATCAATCGGTGCCAGGCGCTGCACGAGGGACCCCAATCCGCTGCGCGCCCAGCCGAGACGTTCGAGCATGCCATCGCCCGTCGATCGCAGTTGCAGCAGCAGCTGCTGCGGCCAGGTCAGCTCGGGCTCGATTCGCCGCACGCCATACCCATCCTTGAGCCCGGCGCGTTTGGCTGCCGCCTGCACCGCATCCTGGTAGCTGCCGAATCGGTCGATGAGGCCAATCGGGAGCGCATCGGTGCCGGCCCAGACGCGGCCCTGCGCGATCAGGTCGATCGCATCCCGCGTCTTGCCGCGGCCCGCGGCCACGTGCGCGAGGAATTGTTCGTAGGTGAATTCGATCTTGCTCTGCAGCAGCTTGGCCACACTGTCGGGCAACGGCCGGTCGAGGCGAATGCCCGAAAGCGGCGTGGTGCCGACGCCATCGACGTTGATGCCGATGCGCGCCAGGCTGCGGTTGACCGTCGGCACGGTGGCGAAGACGCCGATGGAGCCGGTGATGGTATTAGCGCTGGCGATGATCTCATCGGCGGGCGCCGCGATGTAGTAGCCGCCCGAGGCGGCGACATCGCTCATGGAAATCACCACCGGCTTGCCGGCTTCCTTGAGCGCGCGCACTTCACGATAGATCTGCTCGGAGGCGAGCGTGCTGCCGCCCGGACTGTCGATCCGCAGCACGAGCGCGCGAATGTCATCGTCCAATCGCGCCTGGCGCAGCAGCAGCGCCGTGGATTCACCGCCGATTGTGCCGGGCGGCTGCTTGCCATCCAGCATCATGCCGCTGGCAATCACCACGCCGACGGCCGCGCCCTTGCCGCGAATTTTATCATCGGCATGGGTGGCGCGAAGATAGTCGCTGACGCTGACCTGGCGGAAGGACTTGCCGCTCGGGTCGGCGCCGACCGCGGCAATAAGGCGGCTCTCGACCTGCTGGCGCGTCTGCAGGTCGGTCACGAGGCCGCTGTCCTTGGCGACCTTGGCGGAGTCGCCGTGCGCGGCAGTCACCTGGTCGACATATGTGTTGGCATAAGCGGTGATGGCCTCGGGCTGCAGGTGGCGCGCCTGCGCCACCGAGCCGCAATAGCCGCGCCACAGCGCGTTGAGGTAAGCCTCGCTTTCCTCGCGGTCTTCGGGTGACATATCCCGCCGCGTGAAGGTCTCACCGTAGCTCTTGAACTTGCCGGCACGGAACAGATGCATGTCGACCGACAGCTTGTCGAGCGCGTCCTTGAAGAACATGCGGTACTGGCTGTAGCCATCCAGCAGCAGCAGGCCGAATGGATCGAGGTAAATCTCATCGGCCTGAGCGGCAAGGTAGTACTGGCCGCGCAGGAAATAACTGCCGTAGGCAAAGACCTTCTTGCCGCTGCGGCGGAACTCCCCGATCGCGGCGCTGAGTTCCTCGAGCTTGACCTGCCCGGCGCTGTCCATGTCATCGGTATCGATGAACAGCGCGCCGATGCGCGCATCGCCGGCCGCGGCGCGGATCGCCGTGGTCAGATCCCAAAGCAGGGTCTGCGAGTCATTCGAGCCCTGCGCTTCGCTCAGAGCGCGCTCGATCGGCTCGCCGCTGAGCTGCTCGACCAGTTCGCCCGAGGGGCGAATCACCAGTGCGGCTTTCTCGGGCAGGCGCGGGTTGCCGGAATGCAGCGCGCCGATCACTACCCCGACGATAGCCAGCAGCAGCAGCAGGTGCAGGAAACGCCGCAGCGTATCCAGGCCATGCCACAGTCCGCGGAAGAATCGGCGCACGGGGTGCTAGACCTTCTCCTCGATACGCGCAGCTTTGCCGGTGCGCTCGCGCAGGTAGTACAGCTTGGCGCGACGCACGCTGCCGCGGCGCTTGACCGCGATCTCGCTGATGCTCGGGCTGTAGGTCTGGAAGGTGCGTTCGACGCCCTCACCATGCGAGACCTTGCGCACCGTGAACGAGGAATTGAAACCGCGGTTGCTGCGCGCGATCACGACCCCTTCGTAGGCCTGCACGCGCTCGCGATCGCCCTCGACCACTTTGATCTGCACCACGACCGTATCGCCGGGTTTGAATTCCGGCACCGTGCGCGTCATGCGCTCGGCTTCGAGTGTCTGGATGATATTGCTCATTGTCGTTTCCTCATTCAGCGTTGCGCGCCATCGCGCTGCTCCGTCAAAAATTCCTCCAACAGCGCCGCGCGCTCCGCATCGGGCGGTGTGCGGCCCAACAGGTCCGGTCGCCGCAACCAGGTGCGCCCGACACTTTGCCGGCGACGCCAGCGCTCAATGGCGGCGTGATCGCCCGAACTGAGCACCGCGGGCACGCATCGCCCGGAAAACTCTTCCGGCCGCGTGTAGTGCGGCCAATCGAGCAGCCCATCCTCGAAGGACTCCTGCACGCTGGAGCGCTCATCGCCGAGTGCACCGGGCTGCAGACGTGCCAGCGCGTCGATCAGTACCAGTGCCGGCAGCTCGCCGCCGGACAACACATAATCGCCGATCGACACTTCACGGTCGACTGCCAGCGCGAACACGCGCTCGTCGATGCCTTCGTAGCGCCCCGCGATCAGCACCAGGCCCGGCAGCTGCGCCAGCTGTGCTACGGCCCGCTGCGTCAGCGGCTCGCCCTGCGCCGACAGCGCGATCCGCGGACTACCAGCCGGTACGCGTTGGCGCGCCGCATCGATGGCGGCACACAGCGGCTCGGGCTTCAGCACCATGCCCGGCCCGCCTCCGTATGGGCGGTCATCGACGGTCCGGTGCACATCGCTGGCGTGCGTGCGCAGATCCTCGGTCCCGACACTCAACAGCCCGCGCTCGATCGCCCGCCCGAGCACCCCATGGCGCAGCGCATCAGCGATCAGCGCCGGGAACAGTGTTACGACTTCGATCCGCACTGCGCCCTCAAAAATCCGCCGGCCAGTCCACCTCGAGCTCGCGCCGCGCAAGGTCCACGCGCTTCAGATAGGTCGGCTCTGCCGGCACCGTGTACTCACGCTCCCCTTTGATCACCATCACGGGGCTCGCCGCAGTTTCCAGGAAGTGCTTCAGTTCGCCAAGCACCGCGCCTTCCCGGTTGCGTACCGTAAAACCCAGCAGGTCCTCGCGGTAGTACTCTCGTTCGGCCGCCGCTGGCAGCGCCGAACGCTCGATCAGAATCTCCCACTCGCGCAAACCCATCGCCGCATCGCGATCCTCGATGCCCTCGAGCTGCGCGCGCAGCACATTGCCGTCCCACTGTCCCTGCAGCACCTGCCGTGGCTGCAGCGAGTCTTCCTCCCCCGGCTTGCGCAGCTGCCAGAGGCGGTGCTGCAGCAGTGCGTCGGGCGGTTCGGAGTAGGAGTACACCCGGACCCAGCCGCGAACGCCAAACGGCGCGACGATGCGGCCGAGTACCAGGTAGCGCTTCAGGCAGCGGCGGCCGGCGCCGTGGCTTGCTTGCGATAGACCGCGACCAATGAGCGCACGCGATCGGACTGCTGCGCGCCACGCGCGACCCAATGATCGATGCGCTCCAGGTCGAGCTTCAGACGCGTGTCCTTGCCACGGGCCACGGGGTTGAAATAGCCGACCTGCTCGAGGCTGGCGCCACCCTGGCGGACACGGCTGTCCGTGACCATGACGTGATAGAAGGGCTGATTTTTAGCGCCGCGGCGCGTCAGACGAATTGTGACCATAAGAGCTATTCGATGAGGGCCAAAAAAGAGCGCGGATTCTACGCAAAACGGTCGCCCGATGAAAGGCTTACGCGATGCGGCGAATCTCCTAGCGCCGCGGCGGCATCCCGGGCGGCATGCCGCCCCGCAGACCCGCCATCAGCCGCCCGAGTTTGCCGCCTTTCATGCCCTTCATGAGTTTCTGCATCTCCATGAATTGCTTGAGTAATCGGTTGACGTCCTGGACCTGAACGCCGGCACCGGCCGCAATGCGGCGGCGGCGCGACCCGTCCAGCACCCCCGCATTGAGCCGCTCCTGACGGGTCATGGAGTTGATGATGGCGATCTGGCGCTTGAGTTCGCGGTCGGCCTGATCGGCGGGCATCGCCGACCGCCCGGCTGTCATCTGGGCGGGCAATTTATCCATGACCGCACTCAGCCCCCCGAGCTTGCGGACCTGTTCGAGCTGATCGCGCAGATCGATGAGATTGAATGCCTTGCCGGAAGCGACCTTACGCGCCAGCTTCTCGGCCTGTTCAACATCCACCTGGCGTTGCACGTCCTCGACCAGCGAGACCACATCGCCCATCCCGAGGATGCGCGAGGCCATGCGCTCGGGATCGAAGGGTTGCAGCGCATCGAGTTTCTCGCCCATGCCGAGAAACACGATGGGTTTGCCGGTGACGGCGCGTACCGACAGCGCCGCGCCGCCGCGCGCATCGCCATCGGCCTTGGTGAGGATGATGCCCGTGAGCTCGAGCGCGGCACTGAACGCGCGCGCGGAATTGACCGCATCCTGGCCCGCCATCGAATCAACCACGAACAGCCGCTGGTGTGCGCCCGCGGCGCGATCGATGGCCTGCACCTCCTGCATCAGTTCATCGTCGACGTGCAGCCGGCCGGCAGTGTCGATGATCAGAGTCTCGTAGACCCCACGGCGCGCCGCCTCCAGCGCCGCCACCGCGATCGCGGCCGGATCCTGGCCGACAGAGCTCGGGAAGAAATCGGCGCCGACGCTCTGTGCCAGCCGCTCCAGCTGCAGGATGGCCGCGGGGCGGCGCACGTCGGTGCTCACCAGCAGCACGCGCCGGCGCTGGGACTCCTGGAGCCAGCGCGCCAGCTTGGCGGCAGTGGTGGTCTTGCCCGCGCCCTGCAGGCCCGCCAGCAACACCACCTGGGGCGGCTGCACATTGAGCGCAAAGCCGGCCGCATGCTCACCGAGCAGCGTTACCAGTTCGCGATGCAGAATGCCGATGAATGCCTGTCCGGGCGTCAGGCTGGCGGCCACTTCGGCGCCCAGGGCGCGCGTTTTGACGCTGTCGGTGAAGCTCTTGACGACCGGCAGCGCGACGTCGGCCTCGAGCAGCGCCATGCGCACCTCGCGCAGCGTCTCGGCGACGTTCTCCTCGGTCACTCGGCCGCGCCCTCGCAGGCCCTGTACGGCCGCCGCCAGGCGTTCGGTCAGCTTGTCAAACATGGTGCAGCGGTGCGGCGATGCCGCCCTATACAGCTTTCGGGTGACCCATTATAAGGACCCGGTGGATAATGCGCCGACGATCGTTCTGATCCTGATTCTGCTGTCGCTGCTGATCGTCATCGCCTTCTCCGCGGGCACCGAAGTGGCGCTGCTGTCGGTGAACCGTTACCGCATCCGCCATCGCGCCGGTCTCGGCGAACGGCGCGCGCAACTGCTCGAGACCCTGCTCGCAAGGCCCGATCGCTGGCTCGGTGCCAACCTCGTGATCCTGGCGCTCGCCAGCGTGGCTGC
>Ga0181531_10001308_pt1 | contig 15821 bp, 15 predicted proteins | sample PEATcosm2014_Bin_38_FD_119743 | JGI IMG/M metagenome (GOLD analysis project Ga0181531, IMG submission 119743) | Peatland microbial communities from MTU Mesocosm Facility, Houghton, MI, USA - PEATcosm2014_Bin11_10_metaG | ecosystem: Environmental > Terrestrial > Soil > Wetlands > Peat | place... | reverse complement strand
TGACCCGAACCGCCGTAGCCTTCATACGCCTAGCATCGATCCGCCTTATGGTAAGAAGGCTCTGTAATCCTTCATAAACCTTCCGGACAGACTCTTAGAACCTATTCATTAAGTAAGGGGACCGGGAGGGGGGCTACGAGTGCGTGGTGAAGTGCTCGTTGCCCCCCTCCCGGTCCCCTTACTTAATGAATGGGGGTCTGGGGCCCTCGGCCCCAGCGGGGTCCAGGGGCAGAGCCCCTGGCCTTCCTTACTTGACCTGCGTCAACGCAGGCAGCCGCGTTGGCGGATAGGCAATATGCAACTGGCAAGGAGTCTGGACATGCTCGCGCGGGACGTCATGACAAGAGCGGTCGCCACGGTGCGGCCTGATACCAACCTGGCCGAGGTCGCCACCCGCATGGTGGCCGACCACATTAGCGGTTTGCCGGTTGTGGATGATGCCGGCCGGCTGATGGGCGTCATTACCGAGGGCGATCTGCTACGGCGCTGGGAGACCGGTACGGAAGCCCATCATGCGGGCTGGATCGACCTGCTGCTCGGCCCCGGCCGCCTCGCCAACGACTATGTGCGCTCGCACGGCCGCACGGTGCGCGACGTCATGACCGAAACAGTCGTCTCGGTCAGCGAGGACACGCCGCTTGCCGACGTGGTCAAGCTGATGGAAAAGCGCAACATAAAGCGGGTTCCGGTGATGCGGGGGGAGGCATTGGTCGGGCTGGTGAGCCGCGCCGATTTGGTGCGTGCGCTGGCACAAAAACTGAATGCAGCGGTGCCCGCCGGCGCCGTTTGCGATACCGCGATCGAGACCGCGCTTGTAGCGGAGCTTACGAACGCAAAATGGGCGAATTCTCATAACGTCACGGTTTCCGCGCATGACGGGGTGGTGACGCTGGACGGCGTAATCTTCAATGAGGCGATCCGGCCGGCATTGCGCGTAGCGGCGGAAAACACCCCGGGCGTCAAGGCCGTCGAGGATCACATGGTGTGGGTAGAGCCGGTCACCGGCACGGCGCTCGGCGCCTAGAGCGGGATGCGATTAAGTTGCATCGGCATTGCCGCGCATCCCGCTCTAGTCCTTTGTCTTGACGAGCGGATTGACGCGATGGCTGATCGCATGTGATCGCGATCCGCTCTAGAAAACGGTCTCCTCGCCGGCGGCGATGCGCTCTAGCCGGGGGCGGTCGAGGATTTGCACTTCGGCGATCGATGGCAGCGCAATCAGCCGGTCGGCGCGCAGTCGTGTGAAGGTGCGGCTGATAGTTTCGATCGTCAGGCCGAGATAGTCCGCGATATCCGTGCGTGTCATCGCCAGGTGAATCTTGTGTCGTGCCGGCGCGCACGGCTCGGTGCCCCGGCTCAGCCTGATTAACAGGCTCGCCAGGCGCTCCCGCGCCGTCTTGCGGCCGAGCAGCAGCATCTGCTCCTGAGCCGCGACGAGTTCGTTGCCGGCCGTCGCGAGCAGGCGCTTCTCCATTGCCGGGAAGTCCGCCAGTAAACCGTACATTTTTGGCCGGCTGAAGCGGCAGAGATGTACCAGGTCGATCGCCTCGGCGGAAAATCCGTATGTTTGCGACACCGCAAGGCCAAGAAAATCGCCCTGATGGGAAAAGCCGGTAATCTGGCGTCGTCCGTCCGACAGCAATTTGTAAAGGCGCGCGGTGCCGCCAGTAATGTTGAAGAAGAATTCGGCGGGATCGCCCTCGGTAATGAAACTCTGCCCCGGCTCGTAATGCTGCACCACGGCGATGCTCGCTAGCCGGTGCAGGTCCGCATCGTCTATCGCGGCACAAAGGCTATGCGGGCGCGCCTCACAGGTTGCGCACGGTTCATGCGTGCGTATGCGGTCCAGCAACACGCCGCGGCGTTGTTCGGCGATCATGCACTCTTCCCCGTGGCATACGAACCCGACGTTACAACGCGGCACCAGGTCGCGCCACCCGAAGTTCTCAGCGGTTGGTATCAGACCATCGTATTGACTCATGTCAAGGTTTGTCATGACCGCCGCCGCGCACAGTCCGTGCACGCGACGTAACCCCGTGTTCCGATGCATCAATTCCATGTCCACCCGCTCTCGGGCGAGGATGCCCGCAGCGCCTACCCGCTCATCCGCGAAGTCGAGCCGGAGGTGGCTCTGCTGACCTGGCTGACCTTCGTCCGGCGTGTCACTCGCCCGGGTGCCGGCCGCATGGGGATCATGGTCGCGACCCGCGCCGGCCAACGTTTCCCGAGCGGCCTGTTCTGCTATCGCTGCCACGCCGACCTGGTGCTGGGCACCGTGGTAACGGCAGACTACTTTGTCGCCGTTGATATGCTGGACCCGGCGCCCGTGGTGGGCGCCATGGTAAGCGAGCTCGAAGTGTTGGGAGAGCGCCTTAAGTGCGACGCGGTGTGCAGCATCGTCCACAGCCGCGCCGAGGCGTTCGGAGGCTGCCTGCAAGCCAGCGGTCATCAGATGAAGGCAAAACGATTCATCAAGCGCCTGCGGGCGGAAACGGCGCGGCACTAGGCGAAGCGCACGGGGCGGCGGGCGCCGGCCCTATCGCGGGCGCGCTGTGGCGCATGCCGCGCCATATCATGGAGGAGCTGGGGCCCGGCCTGATCACCGGTGCCGCGGACGACGACCCCAGCGGCATTGCCACCTACTCCCAGGCCGGCGCGCAGTTCGGCTATGCGCTCGGATGGACCGTGGTGCTCTGCCTGCCCTTCATGGTGGCGGTGCAGGAAATCAGTGCCCGTATCGGCCGCGTCACGGGCGTGGGCCTCGCGGCCGCGCTGCGCCTGCACGCGCCACGATGGGTGCTGGTGTTTGTGGTCGGCCTGCTGGCGGTTGCCAACGTGCTGAACCTGGCCGCCGACCTCGGTGCGATGGGCGATACGGTGCGCCTGCTGATCGGCGGCCACGACGCCGTCTATACCGTCGTGATCGCAGTGATCTGCGTCTGGGCCGAAATCTGGATGGCCTATAAACGCTATGTACGGCTGCTGAAATACCTGACCCTGGCGCTGCTGTCCTATATCGCGCTGCTGTTTGTGGTGAAGGTGGATTGGTCGGCCGCCGCAATCGGCGCATTTCTGCCGCGCATGGCGCTCACGCGGGACGCGGCGCTGACCGTGGTGGCCGTGCTTGGCACCACCATCAGCCCCTACCTGTTCTTCTGGCAGGCAGCGGAGGAGGCGGAGGACGAGCAGCAAGAGGACGATCCACGGCCGTTGCGTGAACACCCGGCCGACGCCGAACCGCAGATCCGTCGTATCGGGGTCGATACATGGCTCGGCATGGCCTACTCTAATGTCGTTGCTTTGGCGATTATGGTGGGCTGCGCCGCTACGTTGCACGCGCACGGCATTACCACGATCGATACGGCACAACAGGCGGCCAGCGCGCTGGAGCCGATTGCCGGGCCGCTCGCCCGCACCGTGTTCGCGTGCGGCATCATCGGCACCGGGCTGCTCGCCATCCCGACCTTGGCCGGCTCGCTCGCCTATGCGCTCGGCGATACGTTCCAGTGGGAAACCGGGCTTTCGCGCACGCCGCGGCAGGCGCGCGCGTTCTATGCGGCGATCGCGGCGGCAACGCTGCTGGGCGTGTTGGTGGTTTTCTCGCCGCTGGACCCGATCCGCGCCCTGTTCTGGTCCGCGGTGGTGAACGGCGTGGCGGCCGCGCCGATGATTGTTGCCATGGTGCTGATGGGTTCGCGCGCGGACGTCATGGGCAAGCTCACGCTGCCGTCATGGCTGGTCGTGCTGGGGTGGGCGACCGCAGGGCTGATGGCCGCGGCTACACTGGCAATGGTCGTTCTTTAGGAGGGCCTTCGGCGACCGGGGGCTCTGCCCTGGACCCGCTGGGGCCGGAGGCCCCAGACCCCATTCATTAAGAATCGTTTTGGGAAACGGCGAAGCCAAATAATCCATTTCATTTAATGGCTTCGCCTGGAAGTCAGGAAAAGCCGCGCAGCGCTTAGTGGGGTCTGGGGCCTACGGCCCCAGCGGGGTCCAGGGGCAGAGCCCCTGGCCTTCTCCCTACTTCGCCGGCCGCAAGCGAAACGCCAGCCCCAGCATCATAACACCACTGACAATGGCATAAGCGCCCAGCCAGATCGCCAGCGTCAGCGCGCCGGCCACGGGGTGCACGATCAGCAGAATGCCTAGTAGCAACGACAGCAGCGCGGCCGCGCCCATCAGGAAGCGGCCCGCCGGCAGCGGCAGCGCGACCGCGGCCCACAGCAGCGCGGCGCCGGTGACGATCGCCCAGACCGCGGCAAGCAGGACAAAGCCGGCGATGCCGACGCCTGGCCAGGCCAGCACGATGCCGGCGACCACCAGGCTCAGCACGCCCTCGGCGATCAGCGCGGCGCCGTGCCGGTGATGCGTTACCGCGCCGACGCCGGCGACGATTGCCAGCACGCCGTCCACCGCCATGAAGGCGGCGAACCAGATGGTCAGCACCAGGAGCGTGACGCCCGGCGCCGCCAGCGCCAGCATGCCGAACACCAGTGCCGCGACGCCGCGCAGCGCCAATACCCACCAACGCTGCGCGATGCCGCGCAGTAGCGGCGAGTCGAAATCGATGTCGGAAATCTCAGGCACGGCACATCCTCCGCATGAACCCATGCGGCGCATGGTGCCTCCGCGCCTTGCTCTGGATCAATGGCGTGGGCAGGTTGCCCGGCCGGACGATGCGCCGGGCGGCATTTGACGCCCAATTTTGCCAAACCGCGGCGAAGGCCGCTAAGGGGCGAGCGGCCGCGGTGTGGCGCGGGATGTGCCGCGGCGGGAGGCCGGAGGGACCGGTTCGCGTGCTTTCGACCTTGTTCGCTGGGGATTTTGACCGGTACTTCGCGGAGGCGGGGCGGGATGCGTCGCTGTGGGTGTTCGTGCACGTGCCCAAGACGGCGGGCAGCAGCCTGGAGGTCGACCTGGCGACCTTCATGAAACCGTTCGCCAATATCCATATCGACTACACGGATACCTCCAAGCCGTACCAAAAGCTGCTCGACGAAACGGTGGAGCGTTTCTTGACGCGCCATCGTGAGACGCCTTACCGGCTGGCGGCCGGGCATATCATGGCGCGGCATACCGAGTTGTTGCGGCAAACGATTCCCGGAGTGCGTGGTTTTTCCATGCTGCGCAATCCGATCGACCGGCTTATTTCGGATTATCGCTATCAGTGCAGCCGGCAGAACGTGGCACGCGAGGCATTCGTTTCGACTACACCGGATTTTGCCACTTATGTGGGGCGCAAGCATGTGCACAACAAGGCGGCGTTGGCGCTGGTGCCGCGCCCGATCGTGGAGGCCGGGGACGTTGCCGCCGCGACGGATCATGTCATGCGGAATTACGCATTCGTGGGGCTGCAGGAACAATATCCGCTCAGCCTGTGGACCCTGACCGCGCTGCTGGGCCACCCGATGCGGCCGAAGACGCGCGCGCGGGTCAATACCGAGACGGAACATCATGTGGTGCTGACGCCGCAGGAAGAGGCGGAAGTGCGCCGGTTGAACGCGGTGGATGTCGGATTGTTCCTGGCCGTTTCGGCTGGCTGGAGGCCGATTCGCGATAATTTGCGCCACTACCTCGCGCGGCACGCCCATCCTCATGCGTGATGAATTGAGCAAGGCGGCTTGACGCGTGCGGTGTTGAGCCACCGGGCGCCGCCGTTGCCAAGCGGTGGATGGCAGGACGAGGGGATGCAGAGGGGCTCGATTCCCCACCTGGCGCCGATTGACGGGTTGCGCGCGGTCGCGGTGCTCTCCGTCATGATTTACCATCTGGATGCTGGCCTGTTGCCTGGCGGCTTCCTCGGCGTCGACATTTTCTTTGTGATTTCAGGTTTTGTTGTCAGTGGCGCGCTGCCGCCGGCCGGCATTTCCGGCCTGCGGCAATTACTCGGCCTGTTCTACGCGCGGCGCGCGACGCGTATTCTGCCGGCTTTGTATGTCTGCTTGCTGCTCAGCACCCTGCTGGCGGTGATTATCATTCCACACTCGTGGCAGAACGACATTGCCGAACGATCGGGGCTTGCCGCTGTGCTCGGCTACAGCAATTTCGTGCTGGCGCATGAGGCTGGCAATTACTTCGCACTGCAATCCGAATACAATGTGTTTACCCACACCTGGTCGCTTGGTGTCGAAGAACAGTTCTATGCCCTATTTCCCTGGCTCTTTCTGCCTTGGCTGACGGGCAGTCGCGGCCGATCCGCTGCACTGTTTCTCGCCGGCCTCGTGCTTTCGCTCGGTTGCGCCTATTTCGCTGCGGGAACCGACAAGGCGGCCGGGTTCTATTTGATTTACAGCCGCTTTTGGGAGCTGGCGCTTGGCGTGCTGGCGTTCCAGGTTTCGTCGCGGACGGGGGCGTGCGCGGCCGCGCCGTGGCGGGCGCTCGCTTCGGCCGTTTGTGCGGCCATCGTCGGCTTCGGACTGGCGCAAGCGGCGCCGGACCGCACACCCTATCCCGCGAGCCTGCTGCCGTGCGGCGCGACGGCCGCCCTGCTTGTGCTGATTAGAACTGACAACGAATGGCGTGGCCTGCGCCGGGTTCTGACTTTGCCGCCGATGATCTATCTGGGCCGCATTTCATATTCGCTCTATTTGTGGCATTGGCCAATATTCGTGCTGTTCCGGTGGACCACCGGGTTGCCGGGGGTAGTGCCGGCGTGCGCCGCGTCATTGATGACGTTAGCAGCCGGCAGCGCGAGCTACCGATTTGTGGAATTGCCGCCGCGGCGCGCGCTGGCGCGCGGACGGATCGCCCCGCGAACGGCCTTGATGGCGGCGGCCATCCTGGTGGCGATTATGTATCCGGTGGAGCAATCGATCTGGCCGCTGCGCGCGGCAATTTCTCTATCCACCGTGACCCGGCACGCCGCGGATTGGTACCCTGACACAACGGTTAAGACGGTTTCGTCCGCGGGCTGCCGCGTGCGCGCGGTGCAGGCTGAAGCGGTGGGCATTGCTGCGCTCGAACTACATAGGTCGGGCTGCCCCGCGCCCGCGGCGCGGCTTCCGACGATGTTCATTCTCGGCGATTCGCATGCCTTTGGCTACACGGATCTGCTGGCGGAATATGTGCGCACGACCGGTGCCGCGGGCATGTTGTACGCGCATGGGGGCTGCGCCATACTTGGCCAGAAACCGAACGACGCACCGATGTGCGACCGCTTTATCGGGCTCGCCATTGGTGACCTGGAACGGCGTCTGCGGCCGGGCGATGTTGTTTTCCTGCCTGGACTGCGCATTGCCAGGTTGGCCGACTGGTTCGCCGTTTACGGTGAGCCGCACGCCCGAGCCGTGATGCTCGGCGCGGCGCAGGCGCAATGGCGCGCGGCCGATCTTGCCGCAACGGTTCCCCTGCTGCGGCGCATTGTGGCGCGCGGCGCCAAGGTGGTTCTGGAGGCGCCAAAACCGGTTTTCGCGGCGCCAAATTTCCGCTGTGCCGACTGGTTTACAAAATCGAATCCGATTTGCGCCGGCGGCCTGACGGTTCCGCGCGCGACGATCGAGGCGTTGCGGGCACCAGTGCTGGATGAGTTTCGCGCCGCGGTCGATGCGGTGCCGGGTTTGCGGGTTTGGGATCCGTTACCAATCCTGTGCCCCGGCGCAGTCTGCGCTGCCAACGACGCGGGCGGCCCGCTGTTCTTTGATGCGGATCACTTGAGCGGCTACGGGAATCGCAAGCTGGTACCGGTGTTCGAGGCATTTTTGTCGGGATTGGCGCGGGACAGGAAGGAAGGCCAGGGCTCTGCCCTGGACCCGCTGGGGCCGGGGGCCCCAGACCCCATTCATTAGGACCTATGATGTATGGGGGGTGGTTGTTGTTGACCAATTCGAACCGTTCAGGGCGGGCGGCGTGGCGGCCGTGGCGAGATGCGGCTAGGCGTGCATGGTGCGGGCAAGGTATTTCCGGTTGGAAATCTTACGGATCCGGAATTTCGTCTTGGGGCCACCACAGCAAGATTGATTGAGAAAAGCAAAGAAGGGTCCGAGCGGTTGGTGTCGCAGTTTGGGTTTTTGGTCGCAATGCAAGGCGGTGTCTCGCGGTCGCGGGCCGGCCGCCCGAGAATGGCTGATAGCAAAACGGCTGATTCGGTCGTTGTGTCGGGAGTGCAGCGATTGAAGTTGATGGGTTGCAAAGGGCAACGTACTTGCACCTTGCTGAACAACGCTTAGCCCTCCGGAAATGGTGGCACCTTTCCCTCTCTTACCAGCCGTGCCGCTAGTTCCTTGAGATCGTTCTCTCTTTCATTCGTTAGTTTAGGCGAATTCAGCACATCAAGGATTGCCCACGAAGGCAACACGCAGGTCATGCCGCTGAGGCCTTGAATCTGTGCCCCTTGCAGAAGGGGCACGTCTCCCTCCTTCGTCTGAACTTGAGAAGAGCCCGCTTCATTCAACTCAAACCACTCAGGGAACTGGCCGAAGTGTATCCCAAGAAACTTATGAACCAAGTCAGGCAGCAACGGTAGTCTGATGGCGCCAGGTGTATAACGTCTCTTTTCTGGTCGCTGCCCCACCAGATCAACCATAGGAAGCCTATAAATAAAAACAGGTGACCCGGAATATCCGCTTCTGGAGTGCAAATCTATGCAATACGCATCGGTCAACCCAAGATGTTCTGGCTGCTGAACTGGAGTCGGCATTACGCTCAGATTGCCGAAGCGAACCGAGGGGCGGTTTAGCGAACCCCCGTCATGATCTACAAATCGCCCAACCATATAAACATCTTCGCCCTCGCCTATCTCCAACTCCCCCAGATCGTCCCGTGTAACAAACATTTCGATGGGAACGACGCGCGCTTGGTGGCGCTCAGCATTGATGCCGTCGATATTTATGACCGCGATGTCGTGTATCCCGTCCGTGTGCCATTCATGGGGCTCAAAAGGGAAGATGTCGGCCTGCCCATCAGTGGTGTTTATGCGTAGAACGGACGCCCCAGCATCCATCGCAACATGCCAGTTTGTGACCGCATATACAAATGCAATGCCGGGGATTGGCGTTGGAACGCTTACAAGGAACGCGGTTCCACCAAATGCAGCACCGCTGCGAGCGTCCTCTTCGGATTCATAGAGGTAGGCAACGCAGCCAAGGACATCTCTCGGAATCCTAGGCATGCCTACCTTCGCCCATCGCGTGTAAGGGGTGCCGCGATTTGTGTGCTAGACGACGCCAGCCTTATCGAACTCAATATCATCGCACCCGAGAGGCCGGACCAGCTTCGCCATGCGCCCCACGCATAGACTGAGTCAAGTATGTCGTTACCAATAAAATTGGGGTCTGGGGCCTACGGCCCCAGCGGGGTCCAGGGGCAGAGCCCCTGGCCTTTTACCTCCCGCCCTTACCCGGCGCGTTCCAGGGCCTCCTCCGCCTCCAGCCACTCCGCTTCGGCGGCGGCGAGGTCGCGGGAGAGGGTGGCGAGGCGCGTGTTGATTTGAGTTACTTCGGCGGCTCGGCCGGGAGAGTACATTGCGGGGTCGGCGAGTTTCGCCTCGAGGGCGGCACGTTCGGTGTTGAGGTGGGCGATGCGGGATTCGACGGCGCGGGCGGCGCGGCGGAGGGGGGCCGTGGATTGGCGGGCTTCGGCGCGGGCGCGGCGGTCGTCGGTGCGGGACTGCGTCGTTTCGGTGCGGGCGGGGCGGGCGCGGTCGGCGATGACGGTGCGGTAGTCGTCGAGGTCGCCTTCGTAGGCGCGGACCTGGGCGTCGGCGACTAGCCATAGGCGGTCGGCGACGAGTTCGACCAGGTGGGGGTCGTGGGTGATCAGGATAACGGCGCCTTCGTAGTCGGCGAGGGCGCGGACCAGGGCTTCGCGGGCGTCGATGTCGAGGTGGTTGGTGGGCTCGTCGAGGATGAGGAGTTGCGGCGCTTCGCGGGTGGCGAGCGCCAGTAATAGGCGGGCTTTTTCGCCGCCGCTGAGGTTGCCGCAGGGGGTTTCGGCGCGGTCTGCGTCGAGGCCGAAACGAGCGAGCTGGGCGCGCACCGCGGGAGGTGTGGCGCGCGGGAGGGCGCGGGCCATGTGGTCGATGGGGGTTTCGGTGAGGATGAGTTCGTCGGCCTGGTGTTGGGCGAAGTAACCGACTTTGAGTTTTCCGCTGCGGCGGACTTCGCCGGTGATGGGGGTTAGGCGGCCGGCGATTAGTTTTGCGAAGGTGGATTTGCCGTTGCCGTTGGCGCCGAGCAGGGCGATGCGGTCGTCCATGTCGATGCTGAGATGAATGTTGTTGAGCACGGGGATGGCGTCGTAGCCGACGGAGACGTGGTCGAGCGCGAGGATGGGGGGGGCTAGTTGTTGCGGTTGCGGGAAGGCGAAGCGGGTGGGGGCGGCTTCGATGACCGTTTCCAGGGCGGGGAGTTTTTCCAGGGCTTTGAGGCGGGCCTGGGCCTGGCGGGCTTTGGTGGCCTTGGCGCGGAAGCGGTCGACGAAGGATTGCATGTGGGCGCGCTGGGCGGCGATGCGCTCGGCGGCGCGGGATTGTTGCATCGCTTGCTCGGTGCGGATGCGGACGAACTCGCTGTAGCCGCCGGGGGTTAGGGTTAGTTTTTGACGGTCGAGGTGGGCGATGGCGTTGACGGCGCGGTCGAGCAGGCCGCGGTCGTGGGAAACGACCAAGGCGGCGCCGGGGAATTTTGCCAGCCAGGATTCCAGCCAGATGGTGGCTTCGAGGTCGAGGTGGTTGGTGGGTTCGTCTAGCAGGAGGAGATCGGGGTTGGAGAAGAGGGCGGTGGCCAGGGCTACGCGCATGCGCCAGCCACCGGAAAAGGAATTTACCGGGCGGGATTGTTGGGCGGCGTCGAAGCCGAGGCCGGCGAGGATGGTGGCGGCGCGGGCGGGGGCGGCGTCGGCGGCGATGGCGCGGAGGCGCTCGTGGATTTCGGCGAGGTGGTGGGGGTCGGCGGTTTCGGCTTCGGCGAGGAGGGACAGGCGCTCGGTGTCGCCTTGGAGGACGGTTTCCAGCAGGGATTGGTCGCCGGAGGGGGCTTCCTGCTTGACCTGGCCGAGGCGGGCGCGGGCGGCCAGGCGGATGTCGCCGCCGTCCTGCGGGAGGTCGCCGGCGATGGCGCGGAGCAGGGTGGTCTTGCCGGCGCCGTTGCGGCCGACCAGGCCGACGCGGCTGCCGGCGGCGATGGCGAGGTCTGCGCGGTCGAGCAGGGTGCGGCCGGCGATGCGGATGGTGAGGTCGGAGATGGTGAGCAGGCTCATGGGGGCCCATTAGCGGCGTGGGGCGGCGGGTGGCCAGGGTTAGGTTGGTGGCCCTCGATCAGCTTGACATTTTAATATGGACGGACATATTTGTGCCATGGCAAGGGTGTCAAATCGGGAGAAGATCCTGACCGAGGGGCTTCGGGTCGTGCATGAGCGCGGCTTCGGCGGGGCTAGCGTGCGCGATATCGTGCAGGCGGCCGGGGTGCCGCAGGGGTCGTTTACCAACCATTTTGCCTCGAAGGAGGCGTTCGGGTTGGAGATTCTAGAGCTCTATTTCGCGCATGGCCGCGCGCTGATGCGCGAAACGTTGCGCAACGACGCGCTGCCGCCGCTGCAACGCCTGCGTACTTATATCGACACCAACAAGGACCGGCTCAATCAGGACAATATGCGCAACGGGTGCCTGTTCGGCAATTTCTCCGCTGAAGCCGGCGATCACAGCGAGGCGATCCGCCGCCGGATCGCCGAGATTTTCGCCGAGGTGCAGCAATCGATGGAATACTGCCTGAAGGCGGCCGTGGAGGCGGGCGAGTTGCCCGCGGATTTCGATTGCGAGGAGGTCGCCTGGTTTTTGCTCGCGTCGCTGCAGGGCGCCATCCTGCTGTCCAAGGCGCAGCGCAGCGCGGCGCCAGTCGAGCGCCTGAGGCAGATCCTTTTTTCGTCGATTTTGCGCTAGAGCGGCCAATCCCCGGCGCGATGATGAAAGTTTTCTGACGCCGTTCATGGCAGCTTGACAGTTCAATACGGACGTCCATCTTATTGGCCCGACGGCGGGCTGAAGCACCGCCCTCAGAAGGAAAACTCAGATGAACGCACAGACTGTCCTGATTACCGGCGCGCTGACCGGTATCGGCCGCGCGACCGCCCTGGCCTTCGCCCATGAAGGCGCCAACCTTGTCGTCTCCGGCCGCCGCGACGCGGAAGGTGCGGCACTTGCCGTCGAACTGCGCGGCCTTGGCGCGCAGGCTGAATTCGTGCGCGCCGATGTGCGCCACGAGGACGATGTGCGTCACCTCGTTGACCAGACCGTCGCGCGCTTCGGCCGCCTGGACGTGGCCGTGAACAATGCCGGCACGGAAGGCGAGCCCGGTCCGGTCACCAGCCAGACCGCGGAAAGTTATGCCGCGACATTCGACACCAACGTGCTCGGCACGCTGCTGAGCCTGAAGCACGAACTGCGCGTGATGGTGCCGCAGGGCAGCGGCAGCATCGTCAATCTGTCATCCGCGCTCGGCAAGATCGGCATTCCCGGCGGGTCCGTTTATGTCGCGAGCAAACATGCGGTGGAAGGTCTGACGAAATCGGCGGCGCTCGAAGCGGCCGCATCCGGCGTGCGCGTGAACGCGGTGGCGCCGGGGCCGGTGGAAACCGACATGCTGACCCGCTTTACCGGCACGCCGGAGGGCAAGGCCGGGCTGATCGCCGGCGTGCCCGCCCAACGCGCGGGAACGGTCGAGGAAATCGCTCAGACCATCGTGTTTCTGGGTTCCGATAAGGCGCCGTTCATTACCGGTCAGACCATCGGCGTGGATGGCGGGAAGCTGGCGGGTTAACGAGGAAAAGGCCAGGGGGCTCTGCCCCCTGCACCCCCGCTGGGGCCGTAGGCCCCAGACCCCGCTTTATAAGTTCAAGGAAGTGCAATGATGACCACAAAATCGATCAGGCAACCCGGCCCGGATCATCCGATCACGATCGAGCCGACCGCGGGGCGAATTGTCGTCTCCCTCGCTGGACACATCATCGCCGACAGCAAGGCCGCGCTGACGTTACGCGAGGCATCGTATCCGCCGGTGCTCTACATCCCGCGCCAGGACGTTGACATGTCGTTGCTGCAACGGACGGACCATGCCACCTACTGCCCATATAAGGGCGACAGCGCGTATTACAGCATTCCGGCCGGTGGCGCGCGATCCGCGAACGCCGTGTGGACCTACGAGGCGCCGTACGAGGCCGTTGCCGCGATCAAGGATCACCTGGCCTTCTACCCGGACCGTGTCGATGCGATAGAGCTGCGGCAGGCTGCCTGACGGCACCTGCCCGCCCCCGTCCGGAGAGAAATATTGGCCCACATTCCCGCACTGTTTCAGCCCGCCACATTCCGCTCCGTCACGGCACGCAACCGCATCGTCGTTTCACCGATGTGTCAATACAGCGCCGTCGATGGCGTTGGCCACGACTGGCACATTCAGAACGTCGGGTCCAAGGCGGCGGGCGGCGCGGGCATCGTGTTCGTCGAGGCGACCCACGTTTCCAGTATCGGCCGCATTACGCACGGATGCCTGGGTTTATGGAATGACGAGCAACAGGCGCTGGTGGCGCGCCTGGCCGCGCTCATAGCTTCCTGCGGTGCCGTGCCCGGCATTCAGCTTGCGCACGCGGGCCGCAAGGCGAGCTGCGAACTGCCGTGGAAAGGCGGCGGGCCGATTTCCGTTGCGGCCGGCGGGTGGGTGCCCGTGGCGCCAAGCCCGCTACCGTTCAGCGACGCACACACGGTGCCACGGCCGCTTACGATCGAGAACATCCAAACGATTGTGGCGCAATTTCGGGAGTCCGCGCGCCGGGCGCTGCAGGCCGGCTTTCGGGTGCTCGAACTGCACGGCGCGCACGGCTATTTGCTGCACGAGTTTCTCTCCCCGGTCTCCAACCAGCGCAACGATCAATACGGCGGCGATTTGCATGGCCGTTCGCGCTTCCTGATGCAGGTGATCGATGCGGTGCGGGCGGAGTGGCCGCTTGAATTGCCGCTATTCGTGCGGCTGTCCTGCTCGGATTATCTCGAGGGTGGTTTGACGATCGAGGACACGGTGGCGTTGGCGCGGCTGTTGAAAGCGCGCGGCGACGTGGATTTGGTGGATTGCTCGGGGGGCGGGATTTCGCCGGCGCAGCGCATTCCTTCGTTGCATGCGGGCTACCAGGTTCCGTTCGCGGAGCGGGTGCGGCACGATGCGGGGATCGCGACCGGGGCGGTGGGGCTGATCCGGACGCCGGAACATGCGGACGAGATCGTCGCGAACGGCCGCGCCGATCTGGTGTTCTTGGCGCGGGCGATGTTGGCTGACCCCGCCTGGTCGGCGCGCGCCGCCGGTGCCTTGGGCGTGAAACCCGACGTGCCGCCCCAGTATGCGCGCGCTTATTGAACGCGTCAGAGGCCGTTGTGCGCAGTTTGGTCCAGGGGTGTGGCCGTATCAGCGCCGCGCTAGGGCCAGAAGGGCCAGGGCTCTGCCCTGGACCCGCTGGGGCCTGAGGCCCCAGACCCCCATTTGCGCTGCGCGGCTTTTCCTTGCTGGTGGGCGAAGCCATTCAATGAAATGGATTTTGGCTTCGCCGTTCCTCCGACAATCCTTAATGAATGGGGTCTGGGGCCTACGGCCCCAGCGGGGTCCAGGGGCAGAGCCCTGGCCTTCACTTGCTCGCAGGCCGAGAGGCATCGGCGAGCTTGCGCGCGGTTCGGAGCAGGAAGGCTCGGTCGTCGGGGTCGCATGCGCGGTAGAGCCGCAACATGGCCAGTTCGTCGCCAGTCATGTCCGAGGGCGCGCGTTCGCCTTCCAGCAGGAACTCGACGTTGGCGGAAAGTGCCGCGGCGATGCGGCTGATGTTGCCGCGCAGTTGGCCGGCCCGGTCGGTTTCCCATTGGGCGACGGCGCTTCGGCTTACGCCGCACGCAACGGCCAACTGTTCTTGCGTTAGGCCGCCGGCGCGGCGGAGGGCGCGAATCCGGGAGCCGACGGTTTCGGGTGGGGATCTGGTCATAGCACCAGGGTGCGCGATTATGGCTAACGGCGCCAGTTATTTTTGTTGACATGTAGGGGTAAGGTATACTAACCTCCGAGGGCGATCGCGGAGGCGAGTCATATGCGGGCCCGGGTGGTTTGGACGGCGGCGCTGGATGGCGAAGTTCGAGCGCTGCGGATGGCCGGTTTGACGTGGGATGCGGTGGCCCGGGAGATGCGCCTGGGCCGCAACACGGTGCTGGAACGCGGACGGCGCTTAGGAGCGCGGCGGCCAAGGCCAGGTGCGGAGCCGGCGATCGAGGACGCTGCCGACCGGCCGGCGAAACCCCCCGGCCACCCGGATACGTGGGGCTTGATCACTTCGGGGACCGTGCTGGAGGGCGTGCCCTATCCATTCCCGGTATTTTTGTAAGGAGAACAAAACATGAACGTTAGTATGACCCATGGCGCTACCGCGGTGCCGAAGATCGACCCGGACAGGGTGGACGGACCGTTTGTGATCTACCGCCTTGAGGAAGCCGGAAGTACGCTGCTGGCATTGCCGGGGAGCGGGTATTCGCCGCGGCTGCGAATGGCGCACCTGGACGTGGTGCATACGGCGGCGGATGCCTACGGATGGGAGGCGGGCAGGATTCAGCCTGCGACGCCGACCGCCGAGCGTATTACCCGCATGGACGAGGCGCTCGGATGGATCATCCTGATACCGAAAGCGCGCTACGTTCTGAGGCGGATCGTTGGCGCGCGCTGCCTTGTCAGCCCAGTGACCGAGCGGCATCTGTTTTCGTGGCGGCGCCTTGGGACGGTACTGGGCGCCGATCACAAAGCGGTGCAGCGGTGGCATGCGCAGGGCATTGACATGATTGTTGCGGCGATCCTGGCGCTGCGCCGCAAGGA
>Ga0181531_10001306_pt1 | contig 15831 bp, 14 predicted proteins | sample PEATcosm2014_Bin_38_FD_119743 | JGI IMG/M metagenome (GOLD analysis project Ga0181531, IMG submission 119743) | Peatland microbial communities from MTU Mesocosm Facility, Houghton, MI, USA - PEATcosm2014_Bin11_10_metaG | ecosystem: Environmental > Terrestrial > Soil > Wetlands > Peat | place... | reverse complement strand
GGTTTCCGGCGCCACACAGCGCGACCGGCGAGGACACCGCGGAGCTGCAGTTGCATGGCGGTCAAGCCGTCATTGCCGGCGTGCTCGACGCGCTTTCGAACATCGAGGGGTGCCGTGCCGCCGAGCCGGGCGAGTTCACCCGTCGCGCCTTCGACAACGGCCGTCTCGATCTCACGGCGGTGGAGGGCTTGGCCGATCTGATCGCCGCGGAGACGCAGGCGCAGCGACGGCAGGCGTTCCGCCAGCTTAAGGGTCTGATCGGCGACCGCGCCGAGGTTTGGCGCCGCCGGCTGATCGAATCGCTCGCGCTGGTCGAAGCGCGGATCGATTTTTCCGATGAGGCCGATGTGCCCGAGGATTTGATCGCGCCCGCGCTTGATGCTGCGCGGCAATTGCGCGGCGAGATTGCCTTGGCGCTGGGCGACGGACGGCGGGGCGAGCGGTTGCGCGACGGGCTTGTCGTCGCCATCGCGGGGCCGCCGAATGCTGGTAAATCGACGCTGTTCAACCGCCTGGCGCGGCGCGAAGCGGCGATCGTGTCGCCGTATCCCGGGACCACACGCGATATTCTCGAACTGCATCTGGATCTCGAGGGCTATCCGGTGACGCTCCTCGATACCGCGGGTATTCGCGAGGGCGACGGTCCGGTCGAGCAGGAGGGCGTGCGCCGGGCCCGTGAGCGCGCGACAGCAGCTGACCTGGTATTGTGGCTCATTGACGCATCGGCCGGTGGCCCACCCGGCTCAGAAGCCACGAAAAACCTCGGGAATACAGTCGTTTGGGGGGTGGCCAACAAAGCCGATCTCGTTGTGGATAAGTTGTGGATAAATTGTGAATCACCGTCCAGTTTTTGGATTTCTGCGGTGGAGGGATCCGGGGTTGCCGCGCTGATTGCGGCACTCACTAGCTTCGCTAAGGACTACTTCGCTGCGGGTGAATCGGCCTTGATCACCCGCGCGCGCCATCGCCAGGCGCTTGAGGATACTATGGCCGCCCTCGATCGGGCCCTAAGCAGCGATGCCCGCGGCCATGACGAACTGATCGCCGAAGAATTGCGGGCCGCGGCGACGTCGCTGGGCCGATTGACTGGCCGGGTCGACGTTGAAGATATTTTGGACGTGATTTTCCGCGATTTTTGCATTGGTAAATGATTCGTTAACGGCGCCGCTGAACAAGAGTGCTTGTTTCACGTGAAACACCAGCCGAACGTGTCTTTTGACCGCAGAACGGCGCTTCGCTAAGAGGGCTGCAGTTTTGGAGAATTCGAATGGACAGCCGCTTCGACGTAATCGTGGTGGGTGGCGGTCACGCCGGCTGCGAGGCGGCTGCCGCCGCTGCCCGTATGGGGGCGCAAACGGCGCTCGTGACGCAGCGCTTCGCCACCATCGGGGCCATGTCCTGCAATCCGTCGATCGGGGGTCTTGGTAAGGGTCATCTGGTCCGGGAAGTCGACGCACTCGACGGCCTCATGGGCCGCGTCGCCGATGCGGCCGGCATCCAATTTCGCGTCCTTAATCGCCGTAAGGGGCCGGCCGTGCGTGGTCCGCGCGCCCAGGCCGATCGGAAGCTTTACGCCGCAGCAATGCAACAGGCGCTTCGGCTTACGGCGGGTTTGACGGTGATCGAGGGCGAGGTCGACGATCTGCTCTGCGATGGGCGGGTGACCGGTGTGCGCCTGGTCGATGGCCGGGATTTCGGCGCGCCGGCGGTTGTCCTGACCACCGGCACGTTCCTTCGCGGCCTTATTCATATCGGCGACCGTCAAATCCCCGCTGGGCGCGTCGGGGAGGCGCCGACTGCCGGTCTGGCGGACACACTTGAGCAGGCCGGCTTCATGCTGGGTCGGCTTAAGACCGGGACACCGCCGCGCCTTGACGGAACGACCATCGATTGGGCGGCAATGGAGATGCAGCCCGGCGACGATCCGCCGGAACCGTTCTCCGTGCTCACCGAATCGATCACCAACCGCCAAATCCAGTGCGGCATCACCCGCACGACGCCCGCGACCCATGATCTGATCCGCGCCAATGTGCATCGTTCACCGATGTATTCGGGCCAAATCAAGAGCCGGGGTCCGCGTTATTGCCCGTCGATTGAAGACAAAATCGTGCGGTTCGGGGAGCGCGACGGCCATCAGATCTTCCTGGAGCCGGAGGGTCTAGACGACGCCACCGTCTATCCGAATGGCATCTCGACCTCGTTGCCGGAGGAGGTCCAGGCGGCGCTGGTGGCCTCGATCCCGGGTTTGCAGCGGGCCCGCATCGTGCGCCCCGGTTATGCGATCGAATACGACTATGTCGATCCCCGCGAGTTGGAGCCTTCGCTCGAGACCAAGCGCCTCCCTGGGCTGTTTCTGGCCGGGCAAATTAACGGCACCACCGGCTATGAAGAGGCTGCCGCGCAAGGTCTGGCGGCAGGACTCAACGCTGCCGCTCATGTGGCGGCTGGCGCGCCCATCCTGTTCGATCGTGCCGAGGGCTACCTCGGCGTCATGATCGACGACCTGATCACGCGCGGTGTCAGCGAGCCCTATCGCATGTTTACCTCGCGCGCCGAGTACCGGCTCACGCTGCGCGCCGACAACGCTGACCAGCGGCTGACCGATAAGGGAATCGCTCTCGGCTGCGTCGGCCCAGCTCGCGCCACCCGGCACCGGGCCAAGATGGCCGCGCTTGGCGCCGCGCGGACCATGGCGCGGTCGCTGACGATGACGCCGAGCGAGGCGGCCCGGCATGGCCTAGTGCTGCGCCAGGATGGCCAGCGCCGCTCCGCTTTCGAACTATTGTCCCACCCCGATATCGCAGTGGCTGATTTGGCGCGCCTCTGGCCCGGCTTCGGCGCACTCGACGGCAATATCGCAGAACAGCTCGAGACCGACGCGAAATATGCGGTGTATCTCGACCGTCAAAGCGCCGACGTGGCGTCCTACCGCCGGGACGAAAGCCTGGTTCTTGGCGACGACCTCGATTTTGCGATCGTGCCCGGTCTGTCGAACGAAGTCCGCCATCGGCTGCAAGCCCAGCGGCCGCGCACGATCGGCCAGGCCGGCCGCCTCGATGGGGTCACGCCGGCAGCGCTGATGCTCTTGGCCGCGCATTTGCGCCGGCAACACCGCAAGTCCGCCGGTGGTAGAGGCTGATCTCGCCGCGGATCGCGCTGCGGCGCTGGCTCTGGTCCCTGTTTCACGTGAAACGGAGGCCCGCCTGGACCGCTTTGTCGGCGTGCTCACGGCATGGCAGAGCCACACCAATTTGATCGCGGCTTCGACCGAATCGACGTTGTGGATGCGCCACATCGCCGATTCGTTACAGCTCATCGCGCTGGCGCCGAATGCCCGTAGCTGGGCCGACATTGGCTCGGGGGCGGGATTCCCCGGGCTCGTGATCGCCTGCACGCTCGTGGGCACAACGGGCGCCTGCGTGCATCTGGTCGAGAGTAATCAGAAAAAAGCGAGCTTCCTGCGGGAAGCAGTGCAGGCGACTGGTGCGCCGGCCATGGTTCACGCCGTGAGGATTGACGATTTCATCAAAACCACCCCGGACCGCTTCGATATCGTGACTGCACGAGCCTTGGCTCCGCTCCCTAAACTGCTGACATTGACCTATCCGCTGTTGAAAAGAGGCACCGTGGGGCTGTTTCCAAAGGGACAAGATGTTGGCACTGAATTGACCGACGCCGCTAAATGTTGGAACATGGACGCGGCGCTAGTCCCGAGTCGAACCGATCCGAGAGCCCGGATTATCGTGCTACGAGGCCTGTCACCGAAGCTCTAGCCAGACCGAACCGCAACCCTAGATTGCGTTATGAACCCCTCTGGGCCGGAAGTGCCGCGATGAATGAATTACCTGAGCAATCCTCCGATAGCATCGCATTATCCGGGACCGGTTCCGCGATCCAAACGCTGCCAGGGCGGGCGCCTCGTGTGCTGGCTGTCGCCAATCAGAAGGGCGGTGTCGGCAAGACAACTACAGCGATCAATCTCGGCACCGCTCTCGCCGCCATCGGCGAAGATGTACTGATCATTGATCTCGATCCCCAGGGCAACGCTTCGACGGGTCTCGGCATCGATCGCCGGAGCAGGCGTTATTCGACCTACGACGTGCTGATGGGCGAGGCGGCGCTGCGCGACGCCGTCGTCGCAACGGCCGTGCCGCGTCTTTACATTGCACCCTCGACACTCGATCTCACCGGGCTCGAACTCGAGATCGGTCAGACGCGCGACCGTGCCTACCGCCTGCGCAGCGCGCTCAGCCCCCTCAACGCGCAAGGCGACACGAAATTCACTTATGTACTGGTCGATTGCCCGCCGTCGCTCAATCTGCTGACGGTCAATGCCATGGCCGCGGCAAATGCCATATTGGTGCCGCTGCAATGCGAGTTTTTCGCACTCGAAGGCTTGTCGCAATTGCTCAAAACGGTCGAGTCGGTGCGCGAGCAACTCAACCCGGGCCTCACTATCCACGGCATCGTGCTGACGATGTTTGACGCGCGCAACAATTTGTCGGGCCAGGTCGTCGCTGACGTGCGCGAATTCATGGGACAAAAAGTTTACGACACCATCATCCCGCGCAACGTACGCGTTTCGGAAGCGCCGTCCTACGGCAAGCCCGTTCTGGTCTACGATCTAAAATGCAGCGGCAGCGAGGCTTATCTGCGGCTCGCCACCGAGGTGATCCAGCGCGAAAAAGTATTGGCCGCCGTGTAACGCCGAATATCCCGCCGTCGCAGGGCGCGGACAGCAATGCGAACTATTTGCGAGACTGATTGGCATGACTGACAATCTAGGAAAAGCGGCGATGGCGGAGGAAGCAACGCGATCGCGACTGGGACGCGGCCTGGCCGCCTTGATCGGCGACGTCGGCACCGAGAGTTCGGCTGAACGGCCGCGCGGACAGCGTCGGCTGCCGACCGGAGCGCTGCGGCCGAACGCACGAAATCCACGCCGCGTTTTCTCCAATGCCGAACTGGATGAACTGGTTGCGTCGCTGCGCGAGCGCGGCATCATCCAGCCGATCGTCGCACGTTCGGTAAGCGGTGTCGCCGACGCCTACGAGATCATCGCCGGCGAACGCCGTTGGCGGGCGGCGCAGCGCGCCGGCCTGCATGAAGTTCCCGTTGTCGTGATCGAAGCGACCGATGCCGAAGCGCTGCAAATCGCGATCATCGAAAACGTGCAACGCGCCGACCTCAATCCGCTCGAAGAGGCCAATGGCTATCGCGCACTGATGGATGAATTCGGTAACAGCCAGGATGAGATTGCCAAAACCATCGGCAAAAGCCGCAGCCATGTCGCCAATACGCTGCGGCTCCTCAAACTTCCCGACTCCGTGAAAGCCCATATCCATAACGGCAAACTTTCCGCCGGGCACGCGCGCATGCTTATCGGTCAGCCCAATGCCGAGCAGCTCGCGGAGGAAATAGTCGCCCGCGGTCTCAACGTGCGCCAGGTCGAGGCGATGGCGCGCGAGGTGTCGCAAAAGACCGCGAAGTCTGACGCCAACGGCAGCAAACCGTCCGGACGGGCCGACAAAAATGCCAACATGCTGGCGCTGGAAAAGCGCATATCCGACGCGCTCGGCTTAGTGGTCAGCATCGATCATCGCGACCGCGGCGGCACGCTCAGCATCCGTTACCGCAATCTCGATCAGCTCGACGACGTGCTGCGCCGTTTGGAACGCAAGCATTAGGCCCTCTGCCTCAAGCGAGATGAGCGCAGCAAAAAGCCGGCCCCTTCGGGCCGGCTATTCCGTATCGCGATTGAAGGGCGCTATTTCTTGCGGCTCGCCAGCTTCACCGGCATCGGCGTGCCGTCGGTCCAGGCGTCGTGCGGGAGAATCTTGTCGACAGCCCAGCTGCCGATGAACGGCACGATGCAGTCCGCCATCCCGGTATAAACCTCGCGCGGCGTCATCGGGCGGTTGAGCACAATGGTTCCGACGAAGGGATAGACAAGGATGCATGCGCCCGACGTCGCACCATAGGCCGCCAGCGGCGTTAGGCTCCGAACCGGCGGATAGCCGTGTTTTTTGGTCAGGTAATAGGAAGCAACATCGCCGCCGATGCCAATGCCGATGCCAGCGTAAGTGAGCCGCGGATCCTGCCCGTGGGAGAGCCAATTAAAGAAAGCATTCCACGTGCTAGTCAGGCTATTGTCCTGAGCGCGCGCAGCCTGAGGCACCAGCCCGAACGAAAGGGCAAGGACCAGCGCCGCTAGAATCGACCGCTTCATTTTTATTACTCCCCCGCCGCGCAAGCGTGCCCATCGTGAATCAGGGGTCAATCGCCGCATGGTTAACGCCATGCTGAACGAGCCAATCCGCGATGTCGAGAGTTCCCGTACGGCCGGCGCAAATTTCCGGCCATCTGTGCCAATTTGGCAACCATTTATCCGCTGGCTTCGCCGAGGCCGCGCTGGATTGTACGGAAACGATCATAAAGCGAGGCAAAGCCTCACCCGAATCACGACTTCATTCCGCCGCCGTCCGCCCCGCGCCGGAGCCGAATCGCTGCTCGATATAGTCGACGACGATCTTTTGGAAGTCCGTGGCGACAGTCGGGCCGCGCAGCGTCATCGCCTTCTTGCCGTCGATGAAGACGGGCGCCGTGGGCTGCTCGCCGGTGCCGGGTAGTGAAATACCGATATCGGCGTGTTTTGATTCGCCAGGTCCGTTGACGATGCAGCCCATCACCGCGACGTTGAGGCCTTCGACACCGGGATAACGCGTCTTCCAGGCCGGCATCGAATCGCGGATGAAGCCCTGGATACTGGACGCCAGCTCTTGGAACGTCGTCGAGGTGGTGCGGCCGCAGCCCGGACAAGCCGCCACCAGCGGCACAAAGGTACGCAGACCCAGGGTCTGCAACAGTTCCTGCGCCACCCGCACTTCCAGTGTGCGGTCGCCGTTGGGCTCGGGCGTCAATGAGATTCGGACGGTGTCGCCGATGCCTTGCTGCAGCAGCACACCCATGGCGGCCGACGAAGCGACGATGCCCTTTGAGCCCATACCGGCTTCAGTAAGGCCAAGATGCAGGGCATAGTCGCAGCGGCGCGCCAATTCGCCATAAACTCCGATCAGATCCTGCACCGCCGAAACCTTGGCCGAGAGGATGATTTTCGACCGCGGCAGGCCGATTTCCTCCGCGCGCCCCGCCGACAACAGCGCCGATTGGATCATGGCCTCGCGGGTCACGTCGCGGGCGCCGACCGGCTGGTTCGAATGGGCATTCTCGTCCATCAGGTGGGTCAGCAATTCCTGATCGAGCGAGCCCCAATTGGCGCCGATGCGCACCGGCTTGTCATGCCGGATCGCGGTCTCGACGATGGCGCCGAACTGCCGGTCCTTCTTCTCCTTGAAGCCGACATTGCCGGGATTGATGCGGTATTTGTCCAGCGCCTCCGCACAGGCAGGATGGTCGGCCAGCAGCTTATGGCCGATATAATGGAAATCGCCGACGATCGGCACGTCGACGTTCATTTTGAGCAGGCGCTCTTTGATGTGCGGGACGGCAGCTGCCGCTTCGTCACGGTCGACCGTTATGCGCACCAGTTCCGACCCAGCACGCGCCAGTGCCGCCACCTGTCGCGTCGTGCCCTCGATATCGGCGGTATCGGTGTTGGTCATGGATTGAACGACAACGGGCGCGCCACCGCCGACCGTCACATTGCCGACCTTCACGGCAATGGTTCGATGCCTCTCGGCGGGGCCAGAAAATTCCATCATGGGATCGTCCCTGTTTCGTTTCCCCGTCTTCTATCGCCGGGGAAGGACTAGCGGACAGCGGGTACAATTGAGCGAAAACACCGTTGTTTCGCCTTTCGACCCGCTGGCTCCGCCAATAAGGCGCGGAAAGCAAGGATATAGCGCCACCGAGGACGATTGGCGAGGAGGGGCCGGCGGGGCGACTGGACCGACTGGAGGCGGCAAAAGCTCGCACCGGCAACGCGTTCGGCACCATGTGACTGACGCCGACGGCTCATCGATCGTTACAATGCGAGCAAATGCCGGCGATTTCGATCACCGGACTTTTTGGGGTAAAGCCCGCGGCGCGGGACGACGCCTTAAGCACCGCCGCAACGGTGCCGCCCGGCGCCTCGCCGACCGCACCGCAGCGCTCGCATAGAAGAAATACGACGAGATCGTCGTCATCGTGATTGCGGGCGCAGGCGACGAAAGCGTTGCGGCTCTCGATGCGATGCACGAGCCCATTGTCACGCAAAAAATCGAGCGCGCGATAGATGGTGATCGGCGCCGGGCGGTTCTTAGGCGCCAGCCGCGCGATGATATCGTAAGCGCCCAACGGCTGATGGCTGGCTAGCAGGGTCTCAAGCACGCGCCGGCGCATCGGCGTCAGCCGTTGCGCGCGCGCCGCGCATTGGGCGACCGCGTGCGCAATGGCGGCGTTGGCGCAGCTCTCATGGTCGTGATCGGGCGCATGAAAGATTGCGCGGGACATGGTGGTCATCGATCGTTCACCGTGATCGGCAAATGTGGCCCAGATACCATATTCGATCCGCCTGTTGCCGGCATGGTAGCAGCTCGGGCGAATCGCGAAAACGTGACGGGCCCGATGATTTTGATGTTGCGCCGCAATAGGAAGCGCCGCACATTCCCGGCGGCTTGCAAAGGTCTTTGCAATATCACGGCTTGGCGATAACGGGTCTTGGCAATGTCAGTTCTTGGCAATATTTGGCGCCGCTCGGCCGGTGTGCCGCATTGATTGGAGATGACCATGCTGAAAGGAAAGTCCGCACTCGTGACCGGCTCGACGTCGGGGATCGGCCTGGCCATCGCCCGGGCGCTCGCGGCGCAAGGCGCGAACATTACGATCAACGGTTTCGGCGATAAGGACGCGATCGAGACTGAGCGCTCCAAGATCGAGAAAGATTTCGGCGTCAAGGCGCTCTATTCGCCGGCCGACATGAGCAAGGCCGGCGACATCGCCGACATGGTACACACCAGCGAAACGACTTTCGGTTCGCTCGATGTACTCGTCAACAATGCCGGCATCCAATATGTCGCGCCGATCGAAGAATTCCCGATTGAAAAATGGGAACAAATCATCGCGATCAACCTTTCGGCCGCTTTCTACGCCATCCGCGCGGCCGTGCCCGGAATGAAATCGCGCAAGTGGGGCCGCATCATCAGCACCGCCTCGGCGCACTCGCTGGTCGCTTCCCCGTTCAAATCTGCTTATGTCTCGGCCAAGCACGGCATTGCCGGGTTGACCAAGACAGTTGCGCTCGAGGTCGCCACCTTCGGCATCACATCGAATTGCATCAGCCCCGGCTATGTGTGGACGCCGCTGGTCGAGAAACAAATACCCGACACGATGAAAGCGCGCGGCATGACCGCAGATCAGGTTAAACGCGACGTGTTGCTGGCCGCCCAGCCGACCAAGGAATTCGTCACTGTCGACGAAGTGGCCGATCTCGCGGTTTATCTTTGCTCCGATGCCGCGCGCTCGATCACCGGCGCCAATCTTTCGATCGACGGCGGCTGGACCGCGGAATGAAGATACCATTCCGGGTCAGCGCCGACCGCCCGGAATGATGGCCGCATGAAAAATTTTCTCAACTCGCTGTTGCCGGGCCGCGCAACGGAGCAAAACGCCTCGGCGTCGACCAAACGTATCAATCTAGCGCTGCAGGGCGGCGGTGCGCACGGCGCATTTACCTGGGGCGTTCTCGACCAGCTTTTGAGCGACGAGCGGGTGGCGATTGAAGGCATTTCCGGGACTTCCGCGGGCGCGGTCAACGCGGTGATGCTGGCGGACGGTCTGACGCGGGGCGGCCGCGAGGAGGCGCAAAAGCGGCTGGCCGATTTCTGGCGCGCGGTGAGCAGCGGCGGCAGTCTTCCGGCATTGCAGCGTGCCGTAATGGAACGGCTGTTGTCGTTCACGCCCCTTGAGGGCACGCCGGTGCAAGCTTGGTTCGAGGCGATGTCGCGTCATTTTTCGCCTTACGATGTCAATCCGCTGAATATCAACCCGCTACGCGATCTGTTCGAGCGCTTCGTCGATTTCGAGGCATTGCGCGCAAATACCGCGTTGCAGGTCTTCATCACGGCGACCAACGTACAGTCCGGCCGGGTGCGTATCTTTGGGCGCGAGAATATCACCGCCGACGCGGTCATGGCGTCGGCGTGTTTGCCGCTGTTGTTTCGCGCCGTCGAGATTGACGGCGTGCCGTATTGGGATGGCGGCTATCTCGGCAACCCGGTGATCTTTCCGTTTTTCGGCACCAGCTCGACCGAGGACGTGCTGGTGGTTCAGATCAACCCGCTGGTGCGGCAGGCGACGCCGACGTCGTCCAGCGAGATCGTGAACCGGATCAACGAGATTACGTTCAACTCCTCGCTCAATGGCGAATACCGCGCCATCGATTTCGTCGCCCGGTTGATCGATCAGGGTCGCTTGCCGCACGGCATCGGACCTGGCCAATACCGGCGTATCAACATCCATCGCATCGTGCTCGATCGCTTCGGCACGCATTTCGATTCCCACAGCAAGCTGTCGACCGATTTCGATTTTTTCGAAATGCTGCAACTCAGCGGCAAGCGCGCGGCCCGGCGCTTTCTCGACGAGCATTTCGACGATATCGGGGTGAAGAGCACCGTTGACCTGCGGGCCGAGGCGCAGGCCGAGTGGGCGTGAACGGCATGATCCGAAAGCGCGAAGCGCTTTCGGCAAAGATCCTGATAACGTCAAATAACGCCAAGAATCTACCCTTGATACGATTCAGTTGAATCATGGGCTAAGCTCTCGCCATGTCGGATGCGACGCCGTTGTTTGCCGCTCAAGTCGGCTCGACCCGGCTCGAAGTCTGCGTTGCCGACATCACGACGCTCACCGTCGACGCCATCGTTAACGCCGCGAACCGCAGCTTGCTGGGCGGCGGTGGCGTGGACGGGGCGATCCATGACGCGGCCGGGCCGCAATTGATCGCCGCCTGCCGAACGCTGGGCGGCTGCGCCACCGGCGCCGCCAAGATCACGCCCGGCTATCGGCTTCCGGCCGAACACGTCATCCATGCCGTGGGGCCGGTATGGCGCGGCGGCGACGCCGGCGAGGAGGAACTGCTGGCGTCCTGCTATCGCGCGGCGCTTGACCTGGCTGCGGCGCATCGCCTTGCCTCGATCGCATTTCCCGCGATCTCGACCGGCATCTATGGCTTCCCGCCGGACCGGGCCGCCCGCATTGCCGTGGCGACAGTGGCCGAGGCGGCGGGCCTGACAGCCCGGGGAATCGAGCGCGTCGTGTTTTGCTGTTACGTGCCGAGCGCCGCCGACCACTACCTGGCGGCGTTTGCCAAGCTCGGGCTGGATTAAAGGCTTTAAGCACCCAGGGCATGCCCGAAATTGCAAAGCTGTATTGCGCGCCGTTTTCTTACTTTTATTTGATAAGGGAACTTATATTATACTTGCGTGTTATCGGCCAAGCCCGTAACGGAGGCAACATGCTGCCGCGCTCACTCAACAGAGAATTTGCCTTCACGATCAACGACGTAGCACGCATGTTGCGGACCTTTGCGGACTACAAAGGCAGCCAATTCGGCATCACCAGGGCGCAATGGGTGGTATTAGCCCGGCTCGACCGCTTCGAGGGCCTGAAGCAATCTGAGCTCGCCGAAATGCTCGACCTTCAGCCGATCTCGTTGACGCGCCTGCTTGACCGGCTGTGCGCCGGCGGTCTCATCGAACGCCGCGCCGACCCCAATGACCGCCGTGCCAAGCGACTGTTTCTGATGCCGGCGGCGCGCCCGCTGCTCGAACGGCTCGGCGAACTGGGCGAGGAAATGATGAGCACGGCGCTCATCGGTGTCGAGCGCGACAGCGTCGAAAAGATGATCGCACAACTCGCGGTCGTGAAAGAGAATTTGCGCCAAGCGATTCAGCAAAGGTCCAATGGCGCAACGGGCGAGCCGGTGATGGCGGAGAACGCACATTAACGCGTGATTTAATGGCCGAAGACAGACCTCTGGAGTTCTTCCCATAATGTCAGTCGAATCTCGCCAACCGCCGAGCCAAGAGACGCCCGAAGTACGCGAGGCGCCGCCGATAAGTCCGGCCCCGCGCGCGCCGACGGCGCGAAGCCCGTCGGTCCAGGCCGCGCCGCCAAAGCCCAAGGAGCCGCGGTCGCGGCGAAACTGGGTTCGCCTCGGATTGTTCGGGTTGTTGCCGCTCGCGCTGATCGTCGGCTGTTATTGGTACGTCACCGGCGGCCAGATCGTTTCGGAAGACGATGCTTATGTCGACGCTCAGACCGTCGGCATTGCGACCGATGTCGCCGGCATCGTCAGCGAAGTAGCGGTGGCGGAAAATCAACATGTTGCGGCCGGGCAGGTGCTCTATCGGCTCGATCCGTTGCAGTTCCAGATCGCCCTCGACAATGCCAAAGCTAATCTGGCGCAAACGGCGCTCACCGCCGAATCGATGGAGGAGGACTACAAGCGCATGCTCAGCGACGCCGCCGCCATGCAGGCGCAGGTCGTTCTGGATCAGACCAATTACGCGCGCGCCACGATGCTCTTGCACAACGACGCCGAGCCGCAATCCTACTACGATGCCGCCAAAGCCACCCTCGACGTCGATAAGAGTAAGCTCGAATCGCTCCGTCAGCAGGCCGCGGTACAGGCGGCCAAGCTCGCCGGCAAACCGGACATTCCGGTGACCGAACTGCCGCAATACTCACAGGCCCAGGCCCAGGTCGCGGAAGCGCAGCGCGAGCTCGATCACACCGTCGTCAGAGCCCCCTTTGGCGGCATCGTGACAAGCGTGCCTTCGATCGCCCCCGGCAAATATCTTGCCGCATCGACGACGGCCTTTTATCTCGTCGATACCGATCACGTCTGGGTCGACGCCAATCCGAAAGAAACCGAGTTGACCTATGTGCGGCCCGGGCAGCCGGTCACCGTGACGGTGGATACCTATCCCGGCATTAAGTGGCGCGCCTCAGTCGAGAGCATCAGTCCGGCGGCGGCGCAGCAATTTTCCCTGCTGCCGGCGCAGAATACCAGCGGCAATTGGGTCAAGGTCGTGCAACGCATCCAGGTCCGCGTGCGGGTTGACACGAGCGACAAAAATGCTCCGCCGTTGCGTGCCGGGATGAGTGTCGAGGTCGCTATCGACACCGGCCATGCGCGCGGCTTCCCGCATATGTTTTAAACGGGAAGCGCCGTGCCGGCAGCAGCACCGGAAAAGTACCTCAATCGCGGCCCGATCACCGCCTGCGTCATGCTTGCGACGCTGATGCAGGCTCTCGACACCACCATTGCCAATGTCGCGCTGCCTTATATGCAAGGCAGCGTCTCGGCCAGCCAGGACGAGATCGACTGGGTGCTGACGTCTTACATCGTGGCGGCGGCAATTATGACGCCGACCACCGGCTACCTCGCCGCGCGGTTCGGTCTGAAGCGGCTTTTCCTGGTTTCGGTCGCTGGCTTCACCGTGGCGTCGATGCTGTGCGGCATGGCGCAGTCGCTCGACCAAATCGTGCTGTTCCGAATCTTGCAAGGCTGTTTCGGCGCACCACTCGTGCCGTTGTCGCAAACCGTGCTGCTGAATATCAATCCCCGCGAGCGCCAGGGTTCCGCCATGGCGGCTTGGGGTGTTGCGGTGATGGCCGGTCCGGTCCTCGGGCCGGTGCTCGGCGGTTGGCTGACCGCAGATTACACCTGGCGCTATGTGTTCTACATCAATCTGCCGATCGGCCTCATCTGCTTTTTCGGAATTATCTTCTTTCTCACCGAAACGGCGCGCAACGCAACGGCGAAACTGGATTGGTTCGGCTTCGGGACCTTGGGTCTCGCTATCGGCGCGTTGCAGGTGCTGCTCGACCGCGGCGAAGAGCTCGATTGGTTTAGCTCCAGCGAGATCGTCATCGAGGCCATTTTAGCCGCCTCGGCGTTCTATTTGTTCGTCGTCCACACCTTCACGGCGGACGAGCCGTTTGTGCGGCCGTCGTTGTTCCGTGACCGTAACTTTACCGCCGGTGTTGTGTTCGTCGCGATCGTGGGCCTGACCTATTACGCCTCACTGGCGCTGCAGCCGCCATTTCTGCAGGACCTTATGGATTATCCGGTCATCACCGCCGGCCTCGTCATGGGCCCGCGCGGCGTCGGTACCATGGCCGCCATGCTGGTCGTGGGCCGGTTGATCGGGCGGGTCGACACCCGGATTCTCCTCGGCCTCGGCCTCGGCCTCACGGCGCTTTCGTTCTATGAAATGACCAGCTGGACTCCAGATATTTCGCAGTCGACCGTCGTCGTCATCGGGGTGATCCAGGGTATTGGTCTCGGTTTCTTGTTCGTGCCGTTAAGCGTGGTGACGCTGTCGACGCTGTCGAACGAATTGCGGGCGGAAGGCGCCGGGCTCTACAGTCTGTCGCGTAATCTGGGTTCCAGCATCGGCATTTCGGTGGTGAACGCCATGCTGACCCAGAACACCCAGATCAATCACGCCTCCATTTCGCAGCACGTCACTGCGGTCAACCGCAACTTCGACAATCCCGCCATCACGCAATTCTGGAATCCGCTCACCGCGGCCGGCCGCGCCGCGCTTGACGCGGTGATCACCCGGCAGGCTCAGATCATCGCCTATATCGACGATTACAAGCTGTTGATGATCGCCACCCTCGCGGTGCTGCCATTGCTGATCGTTTTCAAGAAGGCAACCGCCGGAGCTGGCGCGGGGCACGCCGCCGTGTTGGAATAATAGCCCGCCGCGGGCGGGCGCGCGAAGGCGGCAACGGGTTGCCCCTTTTCGCAATCGCGCTTTAGAATAGCGGCATGGCGTCCTTCAAAAACATACTGCTTTGCTATGACTCAACTCGCGAGGGGCGCCGGGCGCTGATCCAGGGTGCTGAACTCGCCCAAAGCATCGGGGCGGAAACGCATCTGTTGGCGATTGCACCCACAATCGTCGGCGGCCACATGGTCGAACTGCCGTCGGAAGTGGCATTGCGCGAGGAGGAGAAGAACATCAAAGACGTGCTGCGCGAAGGCGTCGAGCGGCTGCGGGCGCGCGGCTTGGTGGCGACGGGTCACTTGGCCATTGGCCGGCCGATCGACCATATTCCGGCCGTCGCGCGGGCCTTGAGCGTCGATCTGATCGTGATCGGGCACCGGCCCTGCGGCGTGATGGAGCGGTGGTGGGCCGGGCCCGGCAACGCGCAACTGCTCGACCTGGTGGATTGCAGTATTCTGGTTTCGGTCGACACCACGGACTCTGGCGCCGCGAAGCCGTAGGACGCGCGCTACCGCCTGCCGAATAAAGCAAAACGAGCGGCGCCGGATAGCGCCGCTCGCTTGTCATTTTAGCTGTTGGATCGAAAGCCTATTCCGCGGCGCCGCCGGCCGCCGCCTCGCGCGGCGGTTCGCCCTCGGCCTTCTGCTTGGCTTCGAGATCCTCGCCGGTTTCCTGATCGACTACCTTCATCGACAGCCGGGTCTTGCCTCGTTCGTCGAAGCCCAACAGTTTGACCTTCACTTTGTCGCCTTCCTTGACGACGTCGGAGGTCTTCTGCACTCGGCGTTGCGCCAGCTGGCTGATGTGCACCAGTCCGTCCTTGGCGCCGAAGAAGTTCACAAAGGCGCCGAAGTCCATGACCTTGACGACGGTGCCTTCGTAGATGTGGCCGACCTCCGGCTCGGACGCGATCGATTTGATCCAGTTGACCGCGGCCTTGATCGATTCGCCGTCGGCCGAGGCCACCTTCACGGTGCCGTCGTCCTCGACATTGATCTTGGCGCCGGTCTTCTCGACGATTTCTCGGATGACCTTGCCGCCGGTGCCGATGACTTCGCGGATCTTGTCGGTCGGGATCTTGAAGGTC
>Ga0181531_10001305_pt1 | contig 15858 bp, 14 predicted proteins | sample PEATcosm2014_Bin_38_FD_119743 | JGI IMG/M metagenome (GOLD analysis project Ga0181531, IMG submission 119743) | Peatland microbial communities from MTU Mesocosm Facility, Houghton, MI, USA - PEATcosm2014_Bin11_10_metaG | ecosystem: Environmental > Terrestrial > Soil > Wetlands > Peat | place... | reverse complement strand
TTGGCAGAATGCGATGGCCTTTGCCGTGGCGTGCCAGAAAGGCAACCTTGCGACCCTCGAGCGTGCCTAGGATATAGTGATCGGAGGGGTCGCCAAACGGCGTGTGTTGCGTCGATTCGTGAACGTCCGAAAGTCCGGGCATGTGATAGAGCCCGCTTCCGCCGATGATGCCTATGTCCGCTTGCGGCAAAACTATTCTCCTTACGATGAGTCAACGAATTTCTGATTATAGCGGAGTGCCGGTGCAGCGTTTACTGGGGAGGCCGTTACATTAGCCCGAAAAGTTAGACTTCACGCGGTCTCTCGCGCTATCCAAGAGTTCTTTGTAGTTCGGCGCAAAAGGTTCAACAAGGGCGGACTCCAGTCGTCCTACGATTCTCCAGAGCACCAGTTCCTCGGCAGGATGGTTGAACGGATGCAAAGGAGATGACTCTAGCGCTGCCAGCCATTCGAAGAATACAAGGGCCTCCGACTTTGACAGCCTGAGCACCACCGGATCATCATTCATGGGATCACTCGTCATTGAAGTTGTCTCCTCAGAAACTCAGTGTTCCGCTGTCGTTTGCGTAGGCTCCGGAAACATCTCCCGCTCCAATTTTTCGGTCGTTCCCTGGTCGAGACTCTCCGCAATCATTAAATCTGTCCCACTCACGCGAATCGTAACGGCTCCTGCTTCCGTCGTCCACGTGTGTGTTCCGGAAAGAGCGTGTGTCTGCGTGAGGTCGAGCGGTGCGGCACCGTTAAGTACGACTTCTTTAACGTTCGTGTAGCGTTTACTCAGGTAAGCAGCATAAATTGCAGCGAAGCTGGACGCACTCTCCGGCGTCGCCCAGCGCGAAAAGTAGAAGATCGCGAGTGGTGCGTTGGGGTTTGGTTTGAGCCGTGCGGCGTAGTAATAGCCGCCCCGCCACGAGGGATAAAGTTTCTGCGACGTTTCGGCATCTGCGTATTGGTCGATCAGAACTGACGTATCCAATTCGCCCATGGCTCCGACGTCGAAGCGCTCGTAATTCTTGAAGTCTTCATTGAAATTCGGCAGCGGCAGCGGCGGGATTGCTTCACCCGAGAGATACGTAGCGGGTTCCATGATTTGACGACTGCTGTAAGGGGGATTCGCCAAAGCACTGGCGAAAGCTCGTTCCTTGCCGCCACTGCGCAGAAGTTCGGCGATGAAGTCGATGCCATAGCGATAGGGAAAAGTGAGCGCCTCCTTAATGTAAATTGGAGCGTTCTGGAATTCGGGCGAGTCGGCCGTGCCGACCAGCATGCCTTGCTTAAGCGCGTTCGCGATCTGCGGGGAACTCACAATCGTCTGCCCGGTCGGCGCGAGCATGTAATCGACCAGTGTCACCATCGCCTGGCCTTCGACCACGGCCTGACGTGCGTCACCGACTTCGTCCTGCTGCACGGCTACGGGCGTAAGCGTTGGCATTTCGTCGAGGTCAACGTCTCCCGCTTTCATCCATTGGTCGAGATCGATGGACTGATCCTGTAACGCGTGTGTCAGTTCATGCGCCAATACCGGGCGCTGCTGCTCCACGTCGAGCCAGTCGAGCAGGTTTACGGTTTTCGTCTTGGCGTCGTAATAGCCCGCGATCTGTTCGCGCAAAAGTGCCACGAGAAACGTTTGCAGATCAAAAGTCTGCGGCAAGAGGCCGAATTTCTTAAGCACGAGTTCGGAGCGTTGCAGGCGCTTCGTGTCTTTGTCTTCATCCATGCTCTTCTTGAGGTAGGCGACGACGCCATCGCGATCGACGAGCTTGCGCTTCACTTCGTGCTTGATAGGCAGACCACTGTCTTTGCTGACGAAGGCGAGGATGGTGTCCACTTCGCGAAAGAGCGCCTCCGCTTGTTGCGGAGTGATTTTCGTTTCGGCTGGCTTATTCTGAGCGTTGGCGGCGCTGCTTTTCGGAGCTTTGTCTTGCGCCCATGTCATGGAACAGCAAACCGCAAACGCAAGCAGCCAAATGCCCAGAATCCTACGAGGTGCTCTACGAATCATCTTCCTACGTTAGCTGTGAATGACGGGCAGGGCAATCGCAAGACCGGCACGTCTCGAGCTTGGCCGTGAGATGTTAGAATTCCGTGAGTTCGGCGAGTCCACCCAAGCCCAGATGACAATGCCAACCAGCCTCGGCGAGGAATTGCAGAACGTATTCGTCTTGTCGCTGCCGAGACTGATTTGTGCGGCGATTCTCGGCGGGTTGATCGGTCTGGATCGCGAGATCAAACATCGTCCCGCCGGACTGCGCACGAACATGTTTATCTGCATCGGCGCGGCGATGTTCACTTTGCTGTCGCGGCAGCTTGCAATTGGCGCGACCGAAGCCCACACCTATATCGCGGCCCAGATCATTCCCGGCATCGGCTTCATCGGGGCGGGTTCGATTCTGCATTACCGCAAAGACCTCGTCAGCGGGTTGACCTCGGCGGCTACACTCTTCGTAGTCGCCTCCGTGGGCATGGCGGTTGGTGGAGGACTCTACCTGACCGCGATTTTCGCCACCGCACTCATTCTGCTCAGCCTGGTTGTCATGGGCGCCATCGAGCAGACCTTCAGCATCAAGCTGCAGGTGTATACCTATGAAGTCTCTGGTCAGAACCCCGAAGAGATGACTATCGAAGTGAACACGATTCTGGAGGCCATTCACTCCATGGCGCAGAACCTGCAAACCGCATCTACCCGGACGCACGTTCGTATGCAATTCGACGTGGAGGGCACACGCAAAGAACAGGGCATCATCCTGCACAAACTTCAGCAGTCGTCGGTGTTGCAAAGCGCCACGCCTCTCGGCCCGGTGCAGCAAGAGTGAGCACGAATCAAGCCATACCCTTCGTGAAAGCGAGCGCCTGCGGTAACGATTTTCTCATCATCGAAGGCGAACAGGCACCTCCTGACATCGCCGCTTTTACGCGCCTGATTTGCGATCGGCACAACGGCGTCGGAGCCGACGGCGTAGAGTGGCTCTATCCTGCGCAGGATGCCGATATCAGGGCTCGCCTGATCAATGCCGATGGTTCCTCGGCAGAAATTTCCGGCAACGGGACGCGTTGCGTGGCGGCTCATCTGGTATGGCAAAGCCGGAGGGAGCAAGTGAATATCGCGACCGACGCGGGCGTGAAAGTCTGTACTCTGATTTCGCATCGCGAGACAACCTATGAATTTGAGACAGACATGGGAGAACCCCGCGTTTCTCCAGAGATTAAAGTGACGACGCAATTCGGACAGCGCACCGGCATTCCCGTTTCGATGGGCAATCCTCATCTCGTCATCTTCGTCAATGGATGCGATTTCGCATGGGACGAAGAAGCAGCGGTCATCGCTGCACAGCCGATCTTTCCTGAAGGTGTGAACATCGAGTGGGTGAAAGAACACACTATCCACAGGATCGAAGCACGGTTTTTCGAGCGCGGCGCAGGTGTGACCCAATCCTCAGGAACCGGAACTTCAGCCGCTGCGGCCGCTGCCATTGCCAGGAAAAAGGTCGAGTCGCCCGTCGAGGTTCACGCTCCGGGTGGCACACAAACCGTGCGTTGGGAAGGGAAGAGCCTTTACCTGCGCGGGCCAGCGCAAATCATCGCGCACGGGGAGTTTTTGCTCTGACGGTACTGAATTGCTCAGCTTAACTCCGGCTGCGCAAACCACGAAAATAAGCTTTCACAGGCCAAGCAGAATTCCTCTGCCGGAACAATCAAACTCACCACCAGATATCCATCCCGCGGAAAGTCGTAGAAATGGCCGGGATGCACCAGCACTCCTTTCTCGCGCAGCAGTGCAATGGCTAAGTCTTCATCAGACTGCACCGCGGGAAGCCGCAATACTGCATACCAGCCACCCTGCACAGCCAGACGCGAGCACTGCGGATGCGATTCGAGTTGTCGATCCAATTCGTCTAAGTTTGCCTTCACTCGCGACATCAATTGCGGCTGAATACTCCGTCGTTCTTCGAGCAAAACTGGTGCCGCCCATTGCACGGAGGCATTCATCGATAGATATGTGTCGGCGATGACCTCAAGACGTTCGAGAGCCGTCGTTCGCAATTGCTGTGGGCCACTGGTGACGATCCAAGCCAGCTTCATCTGGGGCAATGCCGAAATTTTCGAAACTCCGCTGAGCACAAACGTGAGAGCCTCGTTGCTCCCAGCGAACGTTTGCGCCTTGCCTTCCTCAAGCCCGTAATCGAGGAAAACTTCATCTACGATGAGCCCGAGATTCTGTTCGCGGCAAATCTTCATCAAGGCGTTGCGCTCTTCAATGCTCACATACGATCCGGTCGGATTGTTGGGGTGCACGACGACGATCGCCCGCGTTTTATCGCTGACCTGAGCTTTGAGCGATTCGAAGTCGATCTGCCAACCGTGATCGTAGAGCAATGAAAATCCTCTCAGCTTTACATCCTGCAAGTCAGCGAGAAATTCAAACAGCGGATAGCTCGGCTTGGCGACCAACACCTCATCCCCCGGATCACACAGCAGGCGGAACACATGGGAGTAGGCTTCGCTGGTGCTGGTGGTCAGCAGCACAGCGCTGGGATCGACTTCCACGCCGTGTTCGCGATAGTAGGCGATCACCGCGGCCCTTGCCGATGAAAGCCCGAGCGGTTGCGGATCATAGTCCATCACCTTTGGACTCGACAGCGCGGTAAGAATGTTTGCCGCATCGAAGCGAAGTCCTGCACGGGACGGGTTCGAAAGCGTGAGGTCGAAAATCGGCGCACCCGCGGCGCGGATCTCCGCCAGCGCTTGGGAAAAGCGATTCGTATCCATCCGCCAATTTGTTCGCCGGGAAAACATGGCTCATCATAGCGTGAACTGGGCGTGAGCCCCGTTATTCCACTCGCGCCCGTGCTATAGTGCGCTTTGCCGTAGACGGAACGCATACATGGGCGCACTCACATTTCTTTTCTATCCCTGGGGGCTGATACTTCAGGGGCTGGCGATCGTCCACTTCATTCGGCGACGTCCTGACGGTTATTGGCTTTGGGTGATTTTATTGCTTGGACCGATAGGCGCCTTGATTTACATTGCGGTCGAAGTCATCCCGGATGCCGGCCTGCTGCGCACTTCTTTTCAAGTTTTTCCGCGGCGCAAGCGCATCCGAGAACTCGAGTCGGCAATTCTGGATAATCCTTCGGCAGGGAACTACGAGGAGTTGGCGGACCTGTACCTCGAAGACGGACACTTCGCCCAGGCCCGTCAATGCTATGACAAAGCGCTATCATCGCGCACGGATTCGATTGATCCGTTTTATCGCCGTGGCATCGCCGAGATTCGAATCGGCGACTTCGCCGCCGCCGTGCCCGATCTGGAGCGTGTCGTCGCGGAAGATCCCAAGTACGATTTTCATCAGGCCATGGGGTTGCTCGCCCACGCTTACGCGAAAACGGGACAGCCAGAAAAAGCTGAAAAGTTATTCCAGGAAGCCACCAAGATTTCCACTGCCTCGGAGACCTATTACAACTACGCTCTTTTCCTAGCCGCGCAGAATCGGATGCCCGAGGCTCGCCAGTGGGCACAGCGAATTCTAGGCAAGCGCTCGAGCATGCCAGACTATCTGAGACGCCGCGAGCGTCCTTGGTTTCGCCGGGCCAATGCGTTGCTAAAAGAACTGCCAAGAGCTTAACCGCCTTGCGCAAATGCTACACTGCCCTTTCGCATGGCTCCCATCGCCTATCTGGAATGTACCCGCTGCGGCGAACATCTTTCTGCGGACACTCCGCAGACTGTTTGCCCGAAAGACGGCGGCGTTCTTTATGTCCGATATGATCTTCAGACTGTAAAGAAAAGTTTCACGCGCGAGTCGCTGGCCGGGCGTCCAGCGACTCTTTGGCGTTATGCCGACGTTCTGCCCGATGTCGCGCCTATCACGCTGGGCGAAGGCTTCACGCCCATGCTGCCCAGCCGCGAGTATCCCGGCGTCTATATAAAGGATGAAGGTTTGAATCCCACCGCGTCCTTCAAGGCGCGCGGGATGTCCGTCGCGGTCAGCATGGCGCGGCATTACGGATTAAGGAAGCTTGCCGCGCCGTCTGCCGGAAACGCTGCCAGCGCGCTGGCCTGCTACGCGGCGGCAGGCGGACTCGAAGCTCATATCTTCATGCCCAGGGACGTTCCCATCGCCAATCGCATCGAGTGCGAGAGTTTCGGCGCGCACGTCACGCTGGTCGACGGACTCATCAGCGACTGCGCCCGCATCATGCGCGAACGAATGGACGCCGAGTTTTCGACAGCCTCATGGTTTGATATGTCGACGCTGAAGGAACCCTTTCGTGTCGAGGGCAAGAAGACCATGGGATACGAAATCGCCGAACAACTCAACTGGCGCTTGCCCGATGGCGTGATTTATCCCACGGGTGGCGGCGTGGGCCTTATCGGCATGTGGAAGGCGTTTGAAGAAATGGAAGCGCTCGGATGGATTGGCTCAGAACGCCCCAAGATGGTGTGCGTGCAGGCGACGGGCTGCGCGCCAGTGGCAAAGGCTTTTGCCGAGGGCGCATCATCGTGCGAGTTTTGGAAAGATGCGGAGACAATTTCATCCGGGCTGCGTGTGCCCAAACCCTACGGCGATTTGCTAATTCTTAAAATCGTCCGTGAAAGCCACGGCACCGTCGTCACCGCAACTGACGACCAAATGATGGACGCATTCCGTCGCTGGGCCAGAGTCGAGGGCGTCTTCGCCGCGCCCGAAGGGGCGGCGTCCCTAGCTGCATATCAAGAACTGCTGGCCGCGGGTTTCTTCAAGGCCGAAGAAAAAGTCGTCCTCTTCAACACCGGATCAGGCCTGAAATATCTAGACACAATTCAGCAAGCGCGAATGCCGAAGCGGCCAGCCGCGCGACATATCGGCGGGATTATTGGGCCTTATTGAGAAGTCCTACTGACTGCTCCGGAACCCGGTCCACACTACCCAATTGCCCAATTACAAAATTACAAGTTTCCCCGCCATGCTACATTCTGTTTAACGGTCATTTCCGGCCGCCCCTGCCATGGAATCGCAACTCATCCTCATAAATTTGTTGATCAAGATGGGCGTGGCGGCGGCCTTGGCTTCGGCGTTGGTGCGGTCGGTGGAGTTCAAGTCGCTCTTGTTTCGCGACGACCGCTCTCTGCGGCAGCGTATTTATCTGGTGCTGTGGATTGCCATCCCCATCACCATCGGCGTCTGGATCCGCTTCGGGGCCAAGAGTTTCATCGCCGGCGATCTTTCCTTTGAAACCACAATTCTTCTTGGCATCATCGCAGGTCGCGCCAGCGGCATGATGGGCGGAGCGTTACTCGCGCTGCCCGCCGCGCTGCACGGCGAGTGGGCAACGCTGCCCTTCAATGTGCTCACCGGATTCATCGCGGGCCAGCTTCGCACTCTCGCCCCCGATCAAGAGGACATCTGGTCGTTTTCCCCGTTCATCGATCTCAGCATCTATCGCATGATTCGCCGCAACCTGCCTCGCCCCAAGATTTTCGATTGGCAGATCATGTTCTTCGCCACCATCGTTGGCCTGCGCTTCATCCATACCGAACTCTCCACGCTGCTGCCTCACTCCACCTTCAGTATCGAAAGCGACAACTATTGGGTTGAGTCGGCGATCTATGCGACGGCTGTGACAGTAATTGGCATCGAGCTGAAAATCTGGAACAGCGTCCGCATCCAGATCAAGCTGGAAGAGCAGGAACGGTTGCTGCTTCATGCCCGCATGGAGGCGCTGAAGAATCAGATCAATCCGCACTTCCTTTTCAATACGCTCAATTCGGTGTCGTCGCTGGTACGCTTCGATCCCGACACGGCGCGCGAAATGATTATCAAGCTGGCCAATATTCTGCGACGGTTGCTCAACAGCAGCGACGCGTTTGTTCCTCTCCGCGAAGAGATCGAGTTTATCGATAACTATCTCGACATTGAAGTGGTACGCTTCGGACGCGACAAACTCCAGGTGGTAAAAGAAATGGAAGCTGCTTCGCTCGACGTGATGATTCCCAGTATGTTGCTTCAGCCGCTGGTGGAGAACTCGATCAAGCATGGTCTGTCGCCGAAGATCGAAGGGGGCAGCATTTACCTGCGCAGCCGCCTAACCCAGACCAAGCTCATCCTCGAAATAGAAGATGACGGAGTCGGTATCGGCTCGGTGCCGCTCTCGGAACGTCCCACCGACTTAGGCAACATGGGAATCGGTATGGCCAATGTAGCCGAGCGATTGAAGGTTCTTTATGGCGGCACGGCCAGGATGACCATCGACAGCCAGGAAGGGAAGGGGACACTGGTGCGCATTCGTCTTCCGCTGACAGATCGGGAAAGCGTTGGGCGTGCCGCCATTTTTCAGCTTTCCGACGGTGCCGCAACGCAAAAAACATCTCAACTGAGGTAAACGAGAGCGAGTTTACGCAATTTCTCCGAGAATGGCGCGTACCGCTTGGCCTGGATTCTCGGCGGCAGTGATCGGCCGCCCTACGACGATGTAGTCGGCTCCGGCTTGAATGGCGTCCGCGGGAGTGGCCACACGCGCTTGATCGGCTGGATCGCCTCCGGCCGGCCGAATGCCCGGGGTCACAATGATGATCCGGACGCCGAATTCCTGGCGGAGCATAGCGGCCTCTCGCACCGAGGCTACAATCCCGTCGCAGCCACTTGCCACCGCCAAGGCGGCTAAGCGAAGTACCTGATCCTGGACCGCGCCCCGAACGCCGACCTGACTCAGAGCGGCGTCGTCCAGACTGGTGAGCACCGTGACTGCCAATACCTTGCAATCCGCATGAGCCGCATGAGCCGCCTCGGCGCCAGCCCGCAGCATCTCGCCTCCGCCGCTGGCGTGCAGGGTGATCATCTTCGCACCCAGCTTTGCCGCCTCTTTTGAGGCTCCGGCAACCGTATTCGGGATGTCATGAAATTTCAGGTCGAGAAAGACGCCGTGACCTGCGCCGACCAGGTCGCGCACCACCGAGGGACCAACCGCAGAGTATAACTGCAAGCCGACCTTATACATCACATTGGAGGGGCTGATGGCGGCTACGATTTTCATCGCAGCCGCCGCCGAAGAGACATCCAGGGCAACGATCAAGCGCTGGCGCGGAGAATCCATCCAGCCCGAGTGTATCGGTTTTTCGGGTTAGTAAGCTACTGGGTTAATACTCGACTGGAGCGCGGAGTTCGGCAACCGCCTCAGGCTGGGTGGCGTGAGGCTTAACCACGTCTAAGCGGACGCGCTGTAGCCCTTTGTTGTGGAATTCCAAGGCCTGTGCCGCTTCATAGGATAGATCGATAATGCGGCCTGGAACGATCGGCCCTCGGTCGTTGATCCTGACGATCGCCACCTTGCGGTTGCGCAGGTTCGTTACCTTCACATAGCTGCCCAAGGGCAGGGTCGGATGAGCCGCCGTCATATCGAACATGTTGTAGGGTTCGCCGCTGGCTGTTGCCTTGCCTTCGAAGGAATCGCCATACCACGACGCGGTTCCCACCTGATAGGCCTTCGGCTTTGCTGATGCCACCGGCGCAGAAACTGTTTGTAGGGTTGCTTTCAGGGTATCGGCCGCAGTCAAACCGCCGGGCCTCTGAGCTGCTCCCGAGCTAACCACCATCAGGACGAGTGCCAGTCCTTGCACTATTCGTAATCGCATTCAATCACCTCTCTGATCTTTAAGTTCTTCATCCCTTAAACTAAAAACTCTTTCCTCCTCCTGTGGGTCGTTTCCTTGACGACTTAACGATGCTAGCCATCCTCCTCGCGGGGTGTCAATGGGGATTTGGCTGTAGCAAGATGATCAGCTAGTTATGGATGTCTTACGTAACTTACTGTATTACAAGACAAATGGCGACGATGTTGCTGTAAGCAAGCGACTTAAATATTTACTTAATAGTAAATAACCTAAGTTTGAGCATGAGGAAGTTTTTACTTGGCTTTTGTTTTCATTAGGTTAGGATAATTGTTCCTCTATCTCGCTTGTATTCAGTGGCTTGGAGGAACTTTAAGCGAGGGCTTCCGCGAAAATAATTTTCGGAGATGCCCTCAAATTGAGGCAGTCCTCAGGTCGTCACCTCAGCTGCGCCGGATTTTGGATACAGTGAAAATATGGCTTTGAACCCTCCTGTAGTTCTTACGATTGCTGGCTTTGACCCTTCCGCGGGCGCTGGAATAACCGCCGACACCAAGACGATTGCCGCCCATAGTTGTTACGGCGTCGCCTGCATCACCGCGCTCACGGTGCAGTCCACGGCTGGAGTCAAGCGGGTCGAGCCGGTCGATCCCGGCTTGGTACGCGAGACGTTGACCGACCTGGCCTCGGATTTCGAGATTGCCGCCATTCACATCGGAATGTTGGGAACGGCCGGCGTCGCCGGAGCGGTAGCCGACTTCCTGAAGTCGTCCGGCCTGAAGAACGTCGTCGTGGATCCAGTGCTGCGTTCGTCCTCCGGAACCGACCTCCTCGACGCCGCTGGCATCAAGGTTCTGCTGGAGCGCATCCTGCCGCTTTCTACCGTAATTACGCCCAATATCTTCGAGGCCAAAGTGCTGACCGGCGTCGAAGTGACCGGCAAGCCGGACATGATCGCCGCCGCCCAGAAGCTGCACAAGCTCGGTGGCCCGGCAGTAGTCGTCACGGGCGGACACCTCGACAAGGCCGTCGATCTTCTCAGTTTCGACGGGGGCAAGTCGCAGGAGTCGTTCACTTCGCAGCGCCAGGAATCGAAATCCACTCACGGCACCGGCTGCGCCTTTTCGACCGCGCTGGCCTGCCACCTGGCTCTGGGACGAGGCTTGCCTGAGGCAGTCATGCTGGCCAAAATCTACGTCTCCGCCGCCATCAGCCACGGACAGCCCATCGGTCGCGGCGTCGGCCCCGTCAACCACCTCTATCGCATGGCCCAGGCGCGCAGAGTGGGTCAGCGCGATCCTGAGCCGGTCGGGCACTAAAACCTACATCTCTGTTCGGAATTTATCCGAATTTAACGCCAGTGCAAGTTCGCAAATGCCGCGCTGGGTGTATGATTGAGCGGTTCTTCGGCGGCCGCATGCCCCGTCGTGCCGCAAGCTAGCCCAGAAAGGAAGGCCCGATGTCGTCGTTCAAAACTCAGCACTTATCGTCCGCCATGATGACAGCGGCGCTTTTTCTTGCGATCACCGGCGCGTCGTCCACGGCACAAGCGCAAACTTACAGTTTGCTCTATCAATTCAAAGCCGGTAACGACGGCACCCAACCCGGCGCCGGCGTAACCATTGATCCGAAACGACAGGCTCTTTACGGAACGACCGGGGAGGATGGCAGCTTCGCTTCTGGGACTGTATTCAAACTCAATAAATATGGAGAAACCGTACTGCACAGCTTCACGGGCGCTGGTGGGGATGGTGAGTTTCCGTTTGCCAATGGATCGCTCGTCGTGGATTCGGCCGGAAACCTGTTCGGCGCGACACTCAGCGGCGGAACATACGGGGGAGTCTGCGGAGACAGTGGGTGCGGAATGGTCTTTAAGGTGACACAGTCGGGAAAAGAATCCGTCTTGTATCAGTTTCAGGGTGGACTTGATGGGAACTATCCCGAGGGATCCATCGCGATCGATTCTTCGGGTAACTTGTACGGAGCTACGTCGTCAGGAGGTGAGTTCGGAGCAGGTGTAGTGTTCACAATCGATCCGACCGGACAGGAGAAGACCTTATACTCATTCAATTCCTTCAATGGAGACGGTCAGGCTCCTTACGGGGGAGTGACCCGGGATGACTCCGGCAACCTTTATGGGACAACCTTCGCAGGGGGCGCCGCTTTTCAGGGCACCGTTTTCAAGATAGCGCCCTCCGGCGCGGAAACTATTCTTTACAGCTTCGGGAGCCAAACCGGAGACGGGAGCGAACCTTTCGCGGGAGTCAGCTTAGACCCTAAGGGGAACCTCTATGGAACGACTTACTTCGGCGGCGCGAGCAACTTCGGAACCGTTTTTAAGGTAACTCCGAATGGAACTGAGACCGTATTGCACAACTTTGGCCCCTCGCCGGACGGCGAATCTCCATTCGTTGGCGACGGCGTGATTCTTGACTCCAAAGGAAATCTTTATGGAGTCGCCGGAAGCGGCGGATCTTCTGCTTTTGGCGTGATCTACAAAATCGACGTCAGCGGGAAAGAAACGATCCTGCACAACTTCAGCGGCCCGGACGGTAAGGTGCCGGAGGGCAACCTCGCATTTGATCCCGTCGGCAACTTATACGGGACGGCGAACGGCGGCGGAGCCTACGGCGGCGGGGTGGTTTTCCGTCTCACGCCCTAGAGTTCTCGCCTCTTTCTACTCTACCCTTTTTTCACCCCTCAGGTGTGCATCTATATCATGGGAACAACCGCGCCTCGCGGCGCGTACTAACCACTTAAGCCGAGCTGTATTCGTCTGGATCATGCGCCATCTTTTCGAAATTTTCGGGCAGACTCTTAAGACGCTTTGGGCGCATAAGCTGCGCTCTTTTCTGACCATGTTCGGCATCGCCTGGGGCGTCGGATCGTTGCTCCTGTTAGTCGGCCTCGGGGAGGGTTTCCGCTCCGGAAATAAGAAGCAGTTCGACGAACTGGGCGAAAACGTAATGTTTATCTGGGGCGGACGCGCTCCGGCCATGAGTGGCAGCTTTACCAGCATGAAGCAGTACTACCTCACCATGAAAGACTACGCGGATATTCTCGCCGGTTGTCCACACGTGAAAGACGCGGTGCCGGTGATTCAGCGCAGCGACATTCGCGCGGTCAGCGATTTTTTTCAAAGCAGCGGACAGGTTCTTGGCACTCTTCCGAAGTTCAATCAGATTCGTTATCTACCGGTCGACGAGGGCCGCTGGTTCAACGAACTCGACAACGCCGACAAGCGCAGAGTGATCGTCCTCGGTGCCGAAACCAAGCGCCTGTTGTTTCCCGGACGCCCGGCCATCGGCAGCACGATCCTGCTTAACGGCGTCGATTTTCAAGTCATCGGGGTGGCCAAGCGCCTAGGGCACGGCGACAACAACAACCAGAATTTGAAAAGTTTTGTCCCGCTCTCTGTCATGCACGAAAATTTCCCTCCCCTCAACGTGGGCGGAATCACGGATGCAATTTCGTTCATCGACTATCAGCCGCTCACCCGAAGTCAGCACGAAATCGCAAAGAGCGAAGTGCATGCGATTCTGGGGCGGAATCATGGCTTTGACGGAACCAATCCTGACGCCTTCGACGAGTGGGACACCATTAAGACCGCGGACTCGGTCGGCAAGATTTTCGACGCGATGAATATGTTTCTGGGTAGCGTGGGATTAGTCACGCTCGCGCTGGGGGCGATTGGCATCATCAACATCATGCTGGTCGCGGTCGCCGACCGCACGCGCGAGATCGGGTTGCGCAAGGCTCTAGGCGCGACTAATGGCAGCATCATGTTTCAGTTTTTCGTGGAAGGCGCATTCCTCACCGTAGTCAGCGGCGGACTCGGAATGGCCGGTGCGGCTCTACTGATGGCCGCATTGGCAACGCTGCCTTCACCTCCAGGGTGGGACACCCCGCGTTTGGTGCCAACGACTGCGGCACTGGCGATTATCTCGCTGGCGATTGCAGGCGTGGCCGCTGGGCTCTATCCTGCGCGGCAGGCCGCCATGTTGCAGCCCGTGGAAGCACTGAGAAAAGAATAATTAATCGCATGAAAAAAGATCTGCTCCAGCAAGCCTACGGCGCCATGCGACACGATCTCCGTAAGACCGTGTTGACCATGCTCGGCATGGCCTGGGGCATCGCTACGGTCGTGCTGTTGCTGGCCTATGGCGACGGCTTTGGCAACGCCATCGAAACAATCTTTCAATCCTTCGGAGCCACCGCCGTCGGCATCTATCCGGGGCGCACGTCCGAGCAAGCGGGCGGCAGCAAAGCGGGCGTTGCGATTCGCTTCACCAATGATGACGTCGATCTGCTGCGCAACGTGGTGCCGCTGGCTAAACACGTATCGCGAGTTTCGGACAAACAGGTCACTGCGCAATACGGCGAGCGCTCCTTCACGCTACCCGTCGAAGCCGCCGATCCGCAAATTCAGGACATCTGGAATTTAGGTATATCGTCCGGTCGGTTCTTGAATGATGGCGACAACGAAAGCCACGGGTTCTACGTCGTCATCGGATCGGAAGCGCGGGATAAACTTTTCTCCGGCCTGCCCGCGCTGGGTGAGTCGATCCGGCTAAACGGCGTGAGCTTTCAAGTTGTTGGGACCATCAAGGCCCGCATGCAAGAGGCCGATGACGACGACAATCGCACGCTTTACATCCCCTACAACACGATGGATGTTTTGCAGGACAACCATTACGTCGGCGGCATCTGGCTCGATTCCATAGGACTGGATCACGACAAGCTGGATAAGACGATCCGTTCAGCGCTGGCGTTGGCGCACGGCTTTAAAGCCGACGACGAGCGCGCGCTTAACATCTTCGACGCACAGAAACAATTGCAACAATTCAGCATCATCATCATCGGCCTGAAAATCCTGCTGGCATTCATTGGCACAATCACGCTGGGAATTGGCGGAATCGGCTTGATGAATATCATGCTCGTGTCGGTGACGCAGCGCACCCGAGAGATTGGAGTCGAAAAAGCCTTGGGCGCCAGGAAGAAAGATATTCTCTTCCAATTCTTGGCCGAAGCACTCGTCATCACGGCCGCGGGCGGAATACTTGGCGTCCTACTTTCTTATGCCGTGTCGTTCGGCGTGGGACGAATCACCTTCTACAGCGCGCTTGCAAAGAACGCCGAAGCCGCCGACATTCGCCTGATCGTCGCGCCACAAACGCTGCTGGTTGCCATCATCATTCTCGGGTTGGTCGGCATCGTCAGTGGGATGGTACCAGCGTTTCGCGCCGCCAATCTCGATCCCATTGAAGCCCTGCGCTACGAGTAAATGCGCGAGCGTTTGAATCTTCCTTCCGACTCTGCCATCGTATGAGGAACGGGTTAAGGAAGGTACTGCGTTGAAAATTGGAATCACATGTTACCCCACCTACGGGGGCAGCGGAGTTGTCGCCACCGAGCTGGGCATCGAACTGGCGCAGCGCGGCCACGACATTCATTTCATCTCCTACGCGCAGCCGATTCGGCTGACCGGGCCGCAGGCCAACATCCATTTTCACGAAGTAGAAGTCTCCCGCTATCCTTTGTTCGACTATCCTCCGTATGATTTGGCGCTGGCCACGCGCATGGCCGAAGTCGCAGAACTTTACGATCTCGATTTGCTGCATGTTCACTACGCCATTCCCCACTCAGTGAGTGCTTTGCTGGCGCGGCAGATGCTAGCGGCGAGTCCGACCCGTCGCAAGCTGCCGTTCGTTACTACGCTACACGGCACCGACATCACTCTCGTCGGACTAGATCGTTCTTACCTTCCCATCACGCGTTATTCCATCGAAGAGAGCGACGGAGTGACAGCGATTTCCGACTATTTGCGCGAACGCACACTCCGCGAATTCGAAGTGAAGAATGAAATTCAGGTGATCTACAACTTCGTAAACTGCGATCTCTACGTTCGCGACGCCGGAGCCGCGCAACGCCGCAAAGAATACGCTCCCAACGGCGAATTCATCTTCGTGCATCTCTCGAACTTTCGTCCGGTGAAGCGCATTCTGGATGTCGTCGAAGTGTTTGCTCGCGTTCGGAAGCATTTGCCGGCAAAGTTGTTGATGATCGGCGACGGTCCGGATCGCTCGCGCGCCGAGCGTCTGTCCATGAGCAAAGGCCTGCACAACGACGTGCATTTCCTCGGCAAGCAGGATCAAGTCCAGGAAAAATTAGCCCTGGCTGACATCTTGCTCTTGCCCAGCGAACTGGAATCCTTCGGCCTGGCCGCCCTTGAAGGTATGGCCTGCAAGGTCGTGCCCATCGCGACCAACGTTG
>Ga0181531_10001304_pt1 | contig 15859 bp, 26 predicted proteins | sample PEATcosm2014_Bin_38_FD_119743 | JGI IMG/M metagenome (GOLD analysis project Ga0181531, IMG submission 119743) | Peatland microbial communities from MTU Mesocosm Facility, Houghton, MI, USA - PEATcosm2014_Bin11_10_metaG | ecosystem: Environmental > Terrestrial > Soil > Wetlands > Peat | place... | reverse complement strand
GGTAGGCGTGCTAGTTGGAGTATCCAATCCCAAAGGAAGAACAAATCCTTGCATTTGGATCTGATAGACTTGATCCGGCACTGGCATAAACTGGAATTCGTTTTGGAAGAACAACACGCCCTGTGGTCGGTTGCCTTGGTACGCAATATATTTATCGTAAACCGTTAAGGCAGAGTTAGGTGCAACTCCGAATGTGGCTGAAAAGGCTCCCGTCAGATAGTTGATTGTGCCGTAACCGGTTGTAGGAGCAACGGGCTCTAAAATTCCCTGTCCGTTATCTTGTAAGACTTGCACGCTGTCGGTGATAAAATAGCTTCCTGGTATGATCGGAAAGCCTTGAGTATTCCCCGTGAAAGTGAACTGAGACCCAGTACCGGCAGCAACAACATCAACATTATACTGTTGTGGCCAATCCTGCAAAAAAATGTCAGGGTCTTCGTAAAAAATGAGCGGAAATCCATCTGCGTATGCTCCTGGTGAATCGGTTAAATACGCTCCCGGGAACGAATAAACGTTGATCCCAGGAGTCGTTTTAAAGGTCAGATAGTTGTTCTGAATCTGCACCTTCAACTCATTTGGCATCTTGTAAATGTAGTAGTTGTTTATGTACGCATTTACAGTCGCATCGGATGCCTGATCCGTGCTCGGGGTCCCCGTGATGTTTCTAAACTTCACATTTATGTTAGAAAGGGTCCAACCCGAAGTGGATATGCTCATTATGCCGCTCTCCGTGGTGCCGATCTGCACTGGAATATGTAGCGGCGAGATTCAATGAAGGACTCGGGATGGCCGTCAACGCCTTTTCGATACGAGTATTGAGGCTCATTGCAAGACTCAAGGTGATCAATCACTTCTTCTGGAAGCTCGTGTTCTAGCCCGTGATATAGCGTGTAATTCTTCAATGGATGTGTTGCACTTGCGTAGTGAAAACAAAGGGCGACGCCCGGATCTCTGTTATTCAAAAACACAAATTTCTTCATTTTTGGGATGGACTTTGCGATCACAATCTTTTCTGGATCATAAGCCTGGATTGGAGGAAGCCCCTCTGGGTTTTCTTTAAGTAAGTTTTCAGCAATCACTTCTGATTTCGCATCATTAAGTCTTTGCATCTTGCGTGGTCTTGCCATGTTATTGTCCTATAAAATGTTCTGGAATGGGGTGTTAAAAGTTTGCTGGCCTTGAGTCTGCGTGACCGGCTGGCCTGTATCGATGCAGATCACTCCGCCGCCTCTATATGCTGGGAATTGCGTGGAGTTCACATCTACAACGAACTGAGTGCTATTTAAAACGTCTACAATGAGGCAAGTGACGCCGTTGATAGGTAACATACCTTGCACCTGTTTGACTGTAACCTGGGTCACGTATTGGTCCTTTACGGTAAATGAATAGGTTGGACACGTGATCGTAGCCTGTGAGGCATTCGTGATGCCTGTAATGGGATAAACTGTCTGGAGCCATTCGTTTGGAGATGGATACGTGACAGATGGAGGATTGCCCACAGTTTACCTTTTGTCTCTAAATAAAAGTTTACACTAAAGATACAAGGCTGTCAAAAAAGACAGCCCTGGTCGAATCTAATTCAACTAGAGGCAGATCTCGTTCTGCCCCTGCAACGAAAGCCTTATGCGCTAGTAAAATCCGCATCCAGGTAAGCAACATATTCCCACAAATCACTTGTGTTCACCATCAAAGAAGTGCCCATCGTCAATCCGATCGTTCCTGCGTTATAAATAGGAGCGTTCAAAATTTGCGAAGTGTTCGTCTGAGCAGGTGGGAATCCAGGCGCATTTCCAGAAGACAATTGTCCCCCTTGCAGCGCTGGAATACCAGTGATAATGTTGGCGATACCACCACTAACATAGCTGGAGAACCCAGTTGTGTTAATGTTGACTACGAAACTTCCGCTAGTCGCGCTCTGAACAACGCCCCGTAGAGTGTTGATCTGAGTCATACCTACGACGTTGCTGAAGGTCACAGTGGTGACTCCGTAGTCGTTAGAAGTAAAGCTGTTAGCCGCCGTGATCACAGCCTGTGCTGCTTTAGAGATCCCCGTGATCGCCAAATTAGACGAAGGGAACAAAGAAGCATCAGGAGTTGCGTAAGGAGTGAATCCGTTCGAAACAATGAGACCAAAGCTCATTACACCGTCTGCGCCAGATGTCCAGTTATAAGCCGAACCGTTAGCGAGATCGTTGTACCACTCGGACATCAAAACTTGAGGTTCAGCTGGATAGCTTCCGCCCGAGTTGTAAGTCTGAGTGTAGTTGGTCATTTTAAAATAGCTAGGGATAAATCCCAGGACTAAGTTTTGGGCAACGCCTCCATCTGCAACGGAGAAGGTGCCTTTTCTGATAACTGCCATAGTGTCTCCTTATGCCGAAGCCAATGTTGAAGTCATTCTGGTAATCCAGTTGTCATTGAGGATACGAGTAGCGAATGGATATTTATACCCAACCGTTCCGCGCTGATTCAATGGGTCGGCAGTACCGGAAGCCCCGAGAGGTTTCACGATAAATTCAGCCTCTTTGGCTCCAAGACGAACAACGCCGTATGCTTCTTGTCCAAGGACAAAAGAGCTATAGACGTTAGGCGACGCGCCGTTGCTGTAACCGTTGGTGTTCAACAGCCAGCGAACGTTACGCGTTGCGCCCCACTCTGCTTCCAGAGCATTCATTGGGTTTGGATAGTTAGCAGCTTGGATAAAGCTGGAAACTGCTTCCAAATCAGACTGCATGTCAACCGACATGAAGCCCCAGTAGGAGCTACGTACGGGACTTGTGCCGAATTTATTCTCGCCAGGGAGAGGATTCGTCATCAATCGCGCATTGCCCTGTCTCAAAGCAACAATCGCAGTTTGGATATCTGCGTCTGTAATCTCAGTCGGCGATTGGCCGTTTAGTCCATGCGAACACGCAATGGTGCTGGCCGTCGACACCATCATATCGCGGATAAGCGTATCCAAGGTCAAGCCGAGTTGGAGCGAAAGAACTTTCGTTGCTTCGTTTAAAACTCGATCCTGCACGACATATTGTACCTGATCCGTTCGAAAAAGGTCTGTTACTTTTATGACCACGTCGCAGTGGCGGAGGGTCTTGTTATTCCCCTCTCCCATGATTTCTCATAGGGCCCGACTATCGCATCACCTTTCGGTGTTTTCTCACTTAGTCTGTCACGGTTGAATATAAATTCCGATTATAATCATTCCGCCTTGTTGTCCGTCCGCTTAAGCGGCGAGGAGATCCAAGTCAATTAGAGAAAATTTATTTACTGCACCACAACGGTTTTTAATGGTGCAAAACGATCCATACCATTGGACCTGCGCTTTAAAGTCGGTAACCGACAGTTGATCGCCTGGAGGCGTTTGCCCATCGGTGAGGGGGACCGACGCAGCTGTAAGAGTACCATATCTTCGGAATACCATCTGGTCGCCCGAATTTAAAGGGATCTGCCGTTTTTGCGCGAACAAATCGTAGATGAAGTATGGTCTCGCGAGAGCCAGCAACAATCTATCGAAGTATGTTCTCACTTCTGGCGGCAGTTGTGTTAAACCTGTAATTGCCATTTTGTTTCTCTGTTATTAGATCGCTTCTAAATGTTTCGAGGCGAACTTCATGAAATCGGCATCACTCATCGTCTCGAAGTAGTCCGCTTGACTTAAAGCGCTTTGGCCGCCCGCTTGAGCCAGAGTTCCTGGCTTGCGTGCATTGGCGACTATTCTTTGAGCATCGTTGCTCTTTTGAGGTTGTGGTGCTGGTGCTTTCAGTTGCGCCTCTAATTCCTGGATTCGCTGAGCTTGGGCGTTTCTTTCCGCGTACATTTTCGTGTACTGATATGCAAAGAGAGCCTTGTTCTCCGCGCCTCTAAGACCTTGAAGAAAAGCTGGATCTGTTTCTGCTAGTTGTTTTCCGTGTTTTGCTAATACTTCCGCATAGTCGGGATACTTGTTAGCGACCTGCAATTCCTCGATCTTCTCGTTGTAAGCGCTCTCCCTTTCGTTCCAAGCCTTTCGAAGCTCTCCAACATTCGGGATATCGTTATCCTCCATGCCTTCAAACATCTTCTTAGGTTGGGCCTCAGGTTGACGCTGCATCTGATTAACTCGAAGCATGTCAAGTTGGAGCTGATGCTCCCGCTTTTCTAGTTCCCTTTCTGCTTTTAGCCGCTCAACGCTTTCGGATAGAGCCCTGAAATTTAGAGCCTGCGCATCTTCCTGTTGCACTGGAGCCGCGACTGGTTCTGGCGCTGTTTGTGCAGCAACAGCCTCATTCGCTGCGATTGCCTCAGGAGGAAGCACAGGATATTCGTACTCATTTCTCGCGTAAGAGTTAATTGGTTGTGGCTCCACGGCGGCTGGAGTCTCTATTTCGCCCGCGTAATTCTTAATGTCGATTGTCATTGCATTCCCTGCGTGATCTAATCTTAGGACAGAAGCACTCCCATGCTTTGCCCGACCTCCATGATCCGAACGGACTGATCACTGCGCTCTTGTGAGAGAAGTGATTCGTCGAGCGGTACATCAGGAGGGATGGATAATTCTGGTACAAAATCAAACTTGCCGTTCGCATGGTCGACATACCACACCAGCAGACCGATGATCTTTGGTGGTTTCTGTCGATAGAAGCGGAACGATTGTCTAAATGCACCTGGATTTGCTTTGTCTTGCTTTGCAGCGAAGACCACATAAAAGGGCTCCCTATCGCTTTTGAGGCCATTTGCGAACTCTTCGGCTTTCGCCCAGACGTCGCGTCCCCAAGCTTCCCGGCTTTCTCCCATCTCTTGTGTCATTTAATACTCCGAGGGTGATTCCCAGTCGTAGTGCTTCATTTGACCGGAGATTTTTTTAGAATCGGATTTGCATCCTTTCTCCCCAGCCTGTCCGTAGGCAATGTCCATCGCCTCTTTCTTCATGTCGTCTACGCCCATGCCGGACATTTGATGCCCGTGTTTTGGGACGCTTGGACGATCCATTTCGTGCTCGTAGCTACCTTTTTTCATTTACTTGCCCTTGTGCATTTTCTTTAGGGTTTCTGCCAACACAGCGCGTTTGCGAAGTGCCGGGTTCTTTGAGTGCTCAGCCTTTTTAATCTTGGCCTCCGGGATTTTCTCCCCTTCTTTCACACCCAACTCTTTATGGAGCGCGCCTTTATGCTTAATCGCCCCTTGAATCCATTTTTCTTTAGCCATTTTTCCTCGGTTGATGCTGGTTTCGCGTTTCTTTGGCTCTGGTATTGTAATCGCCTGAATCAGCCGAAGGAGGTTCTGCGGAATAGCCATAAGGCCGTTCTTCTGCTTGCACCCGGGAGTCCAATTCGCGCGAGTAAGAATCTTGAGGAACGGGATGGCGGTAATCGTTGTCTTTGCTCATAAAAGCCTTTGTTTCTGTTAACAATTCTAAATAAAAGTTTACAGCATGCGTAAAAATTTACAAGTTTATTTAAGCTTCGGAAGGCTTAGCAGTTGGCGTAGCTCCAGTTTCTTTCCCTTCCAATTCTTTGATAAAAGCAAGTTTGCTTCTAAGATTCTCAATATCAATGGACTCTAATTCCTTAATGGCCTTGATCAGATTAAGGGCTCCCGCAGTGCGTTCTTCTTCGGCTCGAGTCATCCGCTCGGCGCTCAGCGCTGCATCCAAGCCCACTTTGTTGAGCCGTTCCGCCGCCAGCGCGCGATCAGAATCCGCTTTCGCCTCGACCGCGTTTGTGACCGTCGCTTGGTTCTGCATCTGGAGTTGCATTGCTTGCTGTTGCTGTTGCTGCGCTTGTTCCGCTTGAGCCGCCAATAACTGTTCGAGCTCTTTCTTGCCGTGCAGATTGGAATTCTTAATGATCAGGGAATCGGGGATCGTCACGCCAATTGATTTAAGCCCCATTAACTGCACAAACTGATTCTGTTTCTGGGTATCAGTCAAGATGCCTTCCTCAACCGATACGTCATAACGACCAAAGGCTTTGGAATAGAACTCGGGCGTCGGCTCTTTCTTCGTGATTAAGCGGATCTTCTCTGGAGTATAGTTCTCTTGTACCAACGCCAGGACTTTCTTGCCCAATAGGCGTTGGGATTCTCTCAACCCATCGAATATGTCCTGTAGATTGACTAAGCCCGCATCCTGACGCATTTTAGCCAGAGTCCCAGCCGTCTCCACTTTGTCATTATCGGTCATGCCAAACAGCTCTTGGTTCACTCCCGCGATCTCCATCATGTCTTTCTCGAATTCTCCTTCGAGTTGGAACATCGAGGCTGGAATATCGGCTGCCTGTAGGCGCTGAATGTCCGTCATTTGAGCTTCTGGTTTCAGCCAGATTACCTGACCTTGACCCGTTTTATACAAAGAGGAAGGATTGCTAACTGAGTTTGTCTTTGCAATGAAGCCTGAATTGAGTTGATTATCTAATATATCAACCATTTTCGATCTACGTTTATTTATCTCTGTCTGCGGATCTCTAACTATCCTAACTAAAGATTGAATCTTCCAAGTATATAGATCGTAAGAAGGCTCAAAAGTACAAAAGAAAGGAACAAAAGGATAATCATTAAGACCTCCCGGATCAGTTCCATAATATAATAATTCTCCTTCAACTATAATTCCGAGTTCAACGGAGCGAACTGGTTTCTTGATCACTTGGATGTTAGGGAACATCTTCTGGAATAGGAAGAGACGCTTTTTGTCGCCATCCCACTTCTTCATCTCACCGGTCTCCATGTCAACTAATACGTTTTTAGTTTCCCATTTCGTGCGCCAGTATTCGTTATAATTCAAAAGCTTCTGCATCCCCCATTGTCTAGCATAGGGCATGTAAGTAAATTTATCGTCTCTACTTCCCCAAGGCAATCGGTCGATCACATCTTGCTTTTCAGGGATAAGACTTGTGACCTCAGTTCTCGATAAATACTTTCGCCGAGCAATGAACGAGCAATCAGATAGGTCTTTCTTAGTGAGGAATGGGTCCATGATAACCGCGTTCCAGCAATCGTGGTGCAGTCGGATATCTCCTGACACTGGATCAGATCGGTAATCGAGCCACGGCGAAACAAAAGACATCCCAGTAGTGAGAGCACCTTTAAATGCCTCACTGATGACCTCGTAGCCATCGGCATATTGCATGACATATTGGACGGCATCTGACATAATCTCGGCCGTAAGCTCAGATGAATCTTCAATAGGGCTGATAATTGTGGATAGTCGGTTCTTGCGCTGATATCCCTGTACCAAATTAATGAGTCGTCGGATCTTATTGTATGTGAAGGAGGAGCGTCTTTGGTTATTGAGGTAGGAGAGTTCTTCCAAACTCCATTGATTACCAAGATAGTATGAAAGATCCTTATACGCTTCGGCATAGTAGGTATTCCACAACTGATAGGCGCGCTGGTAGGATTCATTGAAGTCCTGAATTACATCTTGATGGAACTCTAATCGAGTGTCAGAAGCAACTTTTTTCTTATATTCGTTCAAAAAATCTTTAGAATCTGCGGACTTGGAGTAGTCGGACATGGGGCTGGACATTAGTCATCCTGTGACATTTAACCCCATTGTATGAAATCTAAATGAAAGTTTACAGCACTTTTAAATTAATGCTCCTTTTACTACTATGGAATCACAAGACTCTCGTGTCCCCACTGCAGTGGTGGGGAACGTTATTTATCTTCGTCTCTATTGAGCATGTCTTGCCCCGACGCAATCTCGTAGATTTCGACCAGGCTTTCTTCCAAGCTTTTCAGTCCATAAGCAACCGAATTAAACGCTTCCCACTTCTGCCCATCTGGTTTTTCCATCATGCTATCGGCGTAATCTTTAGTACGTATTGTATCCATGATGTCGAAAACAGAATGCCCCAAAAGCACGTTTATTCTCTCTAGGATGCGTCCAAGATCTTCCACCCTCTGTCTCATGGGCACCCACCTTGCCAATAGGCGCTTGGAAGCTGATAAACCACAAACCAGCCATCCTCACATTGAACTTGAAAAATCACTTCTCCGTTAACCTCAAAGTAACGTCTCTTGAATGTCTCGTCATCGCTGAACGGGATACACCGTGTCACAATTTCACACATCGTAGGTTGATAATCGGAAATCATCTCACCATTCATGCTATTGCCTCTCAACTTCTTTGTGTAAGTGATGATGCATGGTGATCTTTGTTTTTTCAACTGTAATTGTATCGGAACCAGAAGTTTCTCTGCGCGCGGGAACCTTATCCAGATCTGATTTTGGACATAAACAGCAGCAACACCGCCAATTACAAGAGTGATCAGCGTTCACTTTCACGGTAGGGACAACAGGGACCATCCAGCACCTCTGGTTTACAAAATCTTAATTGTAACCAGTGGCATTATAAAAATGAAGAGGTAGGGATAGAATGTAAAAATCTGGGGATGTACGGATCGAACGTACGACTTCCACTTTAACAGAATGGCGCTTCTACCACTGAGCTAATCCCCATTAATTCACTCTCGGTGATCCTCGTGATCCCGATTCGGCTCACCCCAGATGTCATAAGAAGGGTCGTATTCGCCCTTGAAGTCATCCCAACTCCAATTCGTTGGTCGGTCGTGTTTACCCAGCCATTCGCCAAAGCTCATGTACTCGTCCATTTCGCAGTGGAACCGAGGATTAGCTTCGTGAATCTGTTTTTCGAGCAGATATTCCGCCGCCAAGTTCTCTGGTTCTAAATCCAAAACATGGCAAAAAGCAATTGTTGCGCCGCATAGGAACATGCCTAGAGCGCAGTAGTGTAAAAAGCTATATAGTTTCATTTGACATCCATTTATTGACATCCTCCCCTTCCTTTAGGAAGGGGATTCCTACGGCGTCTTGCAAGTTTTGCAAAATCGCTTCGGTAGGTACTTTCGACCCGTGTGGACATTGTCCAGACCTTTCGCCAGGCACTCATGTCGTGAGTATCGCCCGTGGGAACTTGCTTTACGAAATCGCGATATCCTCGCGCATCGACATAGAAATATGTTAGCATGTGTATGATTTAAAAAAAAAGAAGCACGCTAACCCCGCCCTGAAGGACGGAGTTTGCGCGTGTCCATTTAATCATTTCCGAAAGTTCTACAAAAGCCGTCGCCATAGCCGTCGCCGTCGCCGGTGCCATAGCCGTTGCCGGTGCCGGTGCCGTCGCCGGTGCCATAGCCGTAGACGTAGCCGTAGACGTAGCCGTAGCCGGCGCCATAGCCGTCGCCGGTGCCGTCGCCGTCGCCGTCGCCGGTGCCGTCGCCGTCGCCGTCGCCGGTGCCGTCGCCGTCGCCGTAGCCGGTGCCGAGAATACCTTCAATTTCGATTACTTCCATTTTCCCTCAGAACAATTAGTCATAAAAATCACCTTATCTTTGTGAAATTTTGTCAGACCCATTGGCTCCAATTTAGTGTCAGGGAGTGGCCCATTCGCAGCAAGTTCGCCTAGCCCCTTGGTAGTTCCCCACCTGCGAACAACGCATCCGTTTATCAGCAAATACCAATCGCCATCTTGTTCGATTTGGCCCACAACAACCCAACCTTGCATTAACACTACAATCTTTTTCATACGTAATCTCCATTCAGAAATTTTCTTACCATGATCTGCTCAGCCGTCGGCTTTGGTTTAGGCGGTTCCTGCTCATATTGAACCGCCATCACAATTACAGATACGACTATAAACAGAGCCGTTAATGCAATCTTCATCTAAAAGCCAAATCCACTAGATACAGTCAGGAACTTGTCCACGCCCATTTGTGCTTCGATGAATGAGAGTCTTCCTTTGTCATTAACGGAAGAAAACCCAATAATTCCCGGAACCTGGATAATCCGCTGAGTAAAGACCCAACCTGGCTCGTGTCTCATGAAGTTGCCGAATTTCACGCCAGGACCGAAATAAACGCCCTGTAGAACCGTCGGTGCATAGTGATAAGCCACAGCTCCGGACATGGCCTGGTAGTTCGGGTGAATAAGGATGTCTGTAGAAATGTCGAATGCGTGTTCGCCTCGGGCAAATCTCGATCCGAGTCCCAATTGTGCACATGACATGTGTTGCATGTGTTTCTTTGCGAAGACACCCGTCCCTACTCGGACGTACTGGTGTTCCACCCACTTGGATTCGGGTTTGACATCGGCGCAGTATCCACACATTGCGAACGCGATTGCGAATAAATATTTAAGCATGATCTCTCCATTTTTGTTTTTTCAGCACAACTTACGGAATATTTTTCTCCCCAAACCACCTTAAATACAGCATCTTCTGGGTGCTCAACCACTTGGCATCCAGAAAGGAGGAATAGGAAGAGGATTTTCTTATAATTTTTCATCGTATTTGAACCACTTATGAACGGCATCGACGATTTCTTGGACCGCTTTGGCCACTTCTTGCTCGTAGATTTCGACTTCAGTTAGAGGACGATCCTTATGGGCTTGTTCCTTGGGCGGTAATACCGGTCTAAGTGCGCCGCGTTCACGTATATAGGCCCTGGCTTCCCATTGGTTTCCTTCTGAATTTTTCTTTGATCCCATACTCCATATCCTTCGTGGACGTGCCCAAAAACGTGCAATTTCAGAGTATTATAGTGATCCGCCTGCCATTTTAAAAGAGATTTCGATCCGACACAATCCATTTTGTCTCCGTTTACGCACAGATCCATCATGCCATAGGCGGGGCTGTGGGTGATCAATATGTCCGTGTCATCTGGGATCAAGCTCCACTTCTCCGACAATTGTGCGTCATTCTGGACAGTAAACGCCTTACAGCACGGGTTCATGCCCTCAAAAGCGGTAGTCCAAGGCGACCCCCAGATCTTCAGGCCTTCAAACTCCGTTCCGCAGTCGCACAGATATGTGCCATCAGGAGCCTCGTAAGAACAACAGCACGAATGCAGCAAATTATCGTGATTCCCAGCGATAAACACCTTTTTTTTGTATTTCTGGCTGTCTAACCACTGAAAAAACATTTCCCATTCAAATGTCCTGTCTGATCTCGTGTAATCCCCAGCGAGAATTAACAGATCTCCGCCCTCAAGTAGCGGATAAATCCCATGAAGATCCGATACGCAGTCAATGATCAATTGCTGCCTCCTGGAGGTGTTGTGCCAGGCGGCACGGGGATTCTAGGCGAAGGGCCGGTAGTTGACGGCGTCTGGCTGATCGGACTCATTGGAGAGCGCGGAACAGGGCTAGGAGGGATTTGCACTTGGACAGTCATGCTTTCACCACTGGGTTAGGAAGTCCGTTTAATTTTGGAGCGAAGTAAGGCCAGTATTGATTGTATGGGCCATAATAAGGGGGCAGTGACACCGCAACTGCTCCTACTCCACCTGCGCCTCCAACCGCTCCTTGCTCTGCGCTATAAGGCAAAGGCCAAGGGAATTGACGTGCTCTAGGCGGATCCTGCACAGCCACCATCCCGAGACCAGCAAACGGCGAACCGTTGCCTCCAGCGGAAGTGATTTGACTGGGTGGATTTGGCGGATTTACTCCTGGCATTTGGGACTCCTGTTTCGCTTATCTCTACTTATACCCTAAATTTCCATAAGTTGCTATAGCGCCTCCCGGATTTGAACCGGGGCAACACAGGTTATGAGACTGCTGCTCTAACCACTGAGCTAAGGCGCTTCATTTCCTAAATCCATAGAGAAAGCCAGGATCTCGCTAAAGTCCAGAGACACAAGCTCTTGTCCCGCGTATTCCACCAACAATCCCGCATACTTGCGCGTAAACACGTAGCCTCCGATCGAAATTTCTCCGCCATTTTCACAAGTGTCCGCTCCGTAAGACAGCACTTGGCCGATCTGGTACTCTTTCTTCTCGTCCGGAACAATCAGGAGGCCTTTTTTCTTCTCGAATTCCACCAATTTCACTAAAACTCGGTTTCCAACTGCACTAATCAAGGAAATCTCCGTATTGAATTTTTCTTTCATCATTTTTTTCTTGCAAAAACGACACAAAATCAACCGCATCCTCAAATTTCTCAAATCTCACGTCGTCCGCCACCATTTTTATCGCCTGCAGCACACTAACCCGGTCTGCGGCCTCCATTATGGCAAATGAAGACGTGAATATCGATGCTAGGATGACCTTGCCTTCGTAGCTGTCGCGCTTGTAAACGGCCAAAAAAGCCATCATAAAGTCGTCAAGAGCCTTATAAGCTTCAGGCGTCAGCACAATTCACTCCTATTCAAATAAGGGATGATGTTTATTGTATAACCGCTCTGCCTCAGCATCTGTAATATCACTCTTTTGTCCGTCCACATGCGTCTGAATGGCCATACAGGTGTAGCGAAAAGCGTCCGCGCCGTGGCTGTATTGGTCGTGAATGGGCTTATTTTTAAAGATTTGATAATTTACGTCAAACTCTTTTCGGTAGTTCTCCAAGCACTTAATCAGCCGCGAACACCGCTCCTCATCAATCCAAACGCGCGGGAAGACACTTCGGACACACTCGATACCGTCTTCCAGTTTAGTTCTAAGAGTCGGTAGTGTGATAAGAGGAATGCCAAGCCGGGAGGCGACTTCTTTTGTTGAGAGCCCCACTGAAAATGCGTGAGATTCAATATCATGGGGGCCGTAAAATTTGTCATACAAGTAGGGTTTGGACTTAATGATGGAAGCATAGAAAGCGAAAGCCTCTCCCGAATTTTCATAGTAGTCGATAATATGCACTTCTTGCCCGATAATCTGGAAGAACACAAGCGCCGTGGCGTCTCCGTATCCGATGTCAAATGCGACTGAAACAAGCGATCCTCGTTCCCAAGGAATATTTCCGAAGCGGCCTTCAAAGCGAGCTTCTCTAATCCATTTGGCATAGTAACTCCCGTCTATAGCTGATTCGAACGACTCATCGGGGGTAGATGGGTACTCCCGCTTCATGTCGTCCTTCTGGGTCAATAATTTCTTATAATACCAGCTCTTTTGTCCAGAAGAAAGTTTGATGCCCTTCTCTTCTAGCGTCTTGAAGTAGTCCTGAATCTCTTTGGGAATAACGATGCGTTCGTCTAGAATGTAGTCCGGACAATCATACCAGGAATAAAAATGAAACTTGTAGTCTAGAGAAGTCAAAGCCTTCGCGGATTCCTTCATCGCTTCGGCCTGCTTGCAAAGGTCATAGAAGTGGCCTTCTTTCCCCTCGGCAGTAGACTCGATGAACACATATTGCTTCGCTCCCAGTGTATTCAAGGATCCAGTCACAATTTCGCGACTCTTCTCAGGCCAGTGCGCACAGATCTTTCCGAACTCGGAGACATGCAAGTACTGGAGCGTAGTTCCCCTCATGCTGGTGCCGACCCGCACGGAGGAGTGGTTGCTGAACACGAGCTCCCGAGCGGAATCGACAGTGGCCGTCCGCAACATTTTAAGAGCTTCGGGCAACTTGTCATATGCGAACTTGATACGTTTGAACATCAACTCAGCGTCCTCTCGCGTATGGGCAATAATCCCAGCTGCTATATTCGGCTTAAAAAGGCACGTATCGAGGAACAACATGCACACGAAAGTGCTGATGCCCAGCTGGCGCGCCTTGAGGATTATGTTCGAGTACCACATTGTCGAATAAAGCTGCTCTTGAGCCCAGTTGAACTTAAACGTCCTCGGCACTCCCTGCTTATCAATGATCTGATAGAGATTGTTTAGCCGCCACCGCTGAGAAGACAGATTCTTCTCCAGCAACGCCATTTTATCTTGCTCAGCCTTAGACATTTACAACACCCAGCTAGCAACTTCCATCAAACCCGACAAAATACAGAACAGGCTCATGGCGCAACTGCCGACCATTAGAGGAAACAGCACAAGCCAAAAGAAGAAAATCAACACCCACTCTATAATCCAACTCAATATTTCGTTCACTACATCACCAATTTTTCATTACATTTTGTGCAGAAGAAAAAAGACTCTCCCGATCCTCGAATCTCTTCCTCTTCCCAGGCATGCTCACACTCGGCATAAGCAGTCTGCTTCTTCACCCTCTTAGGCGACCCCGTCAACGCAGCGAACCGAGCCGCCACCGCCTTCTGGCCCTTCTTATCCACGCATTCCTCGATGCAATCCACCAAGGCCCACAGACACTTCCTCACGTTCACCAACTCAAACTGGTCAACCTTCCTCACCTTCTTTCGCCAATCCTTCACTCCCATCCTCCAGCTAAAACAAACCTTATATTATAGATTTTATTTGAGCAAGCACCTCTTGCTCGAAAGACACGGCTGTAGTAAACTAGACCCAACCAAGGCGAACATGGACAAAACAAGAATCATCCTGTGTCTTATATCCGCAGCACTGAGCGCCTTATGGGCATTGTCTGTAGATGGTCTCTGGAAGACCTTATGCGGTTGCCTCATCATAGGGGCAGTGGTGTCGCTCTTTCACTTTTATCTACGCACGAGTGGCAAATGAGCGCACTTATTGAAAGTTTCGGCGATGGAGGACCCATCGAAATGAATCAAATTCTTCTTGGAGATTGTCTCACTGTCTTGGATAAATTAGAGCTGAATACTGTTGATTTGGTCTATCTTGATCCTCCATTTTTTACTCAGAGAGAGCAACGACTCGTTACTCGTGATGGATTAAAAGAATATTCCTTTGTTGATAGCTGGAATAACATTACTGAATATAGAGAATATATCAAACTGCGCATTAAAAAATGCAGACAAGCGTTACGTGATACAGGTAGTATTTTTCTTCATTGCGATCGATCAGCATCTCATCATTTACGCTTAGTGTTGGATGAGGTTTTTGGAGCAGAAAATTTTCAAAGCGAAATTATCTGGTCTTATCGTCGTTGGTCAAATGCAAAAAAAGGTTTATTAAATACTCACCAAGTTATTTTTTTCTATAGCAAAACTAATAACTTCAAGTTCAATCAGATGTATGATGATTATTCTCCCACAACAAATATTGACCAAATTCTTCAAGAAAGGGTTCGCGATGAACGAGGAAAGGCAGCTTATAAGACGGATGAAAATGGAAATAACGTTCTAGTCAAAGATAAAAAAGGTGTCCCTCTTTCAGATGTTTGGCAAATTCCTTATCTTAATCCAAAGGCTACTGAAAGAGTCGGTTATCCTACTCAAAAGCCGATTCATTTATTAGAGAGAATTATTTTATTAGTCACAAATGAGGGGGATACGGTACTTGATCCGTTTTGTGGAAGCGGAACTACTCTTGTAGCTTCTAAGCTTCTTAATCGTAGCTATATCGGAATTGATCAACAAAATGATGCTGTTGAACTTGCAAACCAACGGATAGCAAATCCAGTAAAAACTGAATCTGCTCTTCTGAAAAATGGATTAGATTCGTATAAGAACCAGGATAAAGAAACTTCTAATATATTAAGAGAAATTGGAGCTGTAATAGTTCAGAGGAATAAAGGTATCGATGGTTTTGTTAAGACTTCTAGCGGACTTATCCCCATTAAAATAAGAAAGATGGGAGAAAGTTTTGAAGAAGCAAAAATGCACTTAATAAGATCGAGCTTGAAAAATAATTACCCAAGAAAAATTCTATTGTTGCTCGATGACGTTATAGACGAACCAAGGCTTTTCGACATGTCAGAAAAAGATGTCATTGACGAGAGTATATTAATCTGTAGGGATATAGTTCAGTTAACGGAAGCTATCGGGTTATTAGAAAGAGAAAAGATCCGGCATATTACGGATGTGGGGAGAAGAAAAAATCCGAAGAGGTTTGTCTAACAAAATTAGCTGACCAATACATTGACGAGTGGGATCCGCTTCCTTTTTGCAGATATGCAGAGATGGAAGAATCCTACATCAAAGGTGTATATGACTTTTCCGACTGGTTAAAATTAAAGATCAGACCCTTAACCAAATCTTAACATAAGGGTAGGGGAGAAGAAAAAACCTGAAATTTTGGGAAAAATAAATGTGGGGTTAGGAGAATCCAT
>Ga0181531_10001299_pt1 | contig 15887 bp, 13 predicted proteins | sample PEATcosm2014_Bin_38_FD_119743 | JGI IMG/M metagenome (GOLD analysis project Ga0181531, IMG submission 119743) | Peatland microbial communities from MTU Mesocosm Facility, Houghton, MI, USA - PEATcosm2014_Bin11_10_metaG | ecosystem: Environmental > Terrestrial > Soil > Wetlands > Peat | place... | reverse complement strand
CCTGCCAGTTGGTGGGATACTCGAAACGTTCCCCGCTTCTCCAGTAGCCGCTGAAAGCCTAACGGAAAAAGACTAGCACACTAATGCAAAGCAATTGTACATGCCATTTCCTTCAGCAAGAAGAGATCGCTATAGAACGATTCGTTGCTCTCCAACTTTGCGCGTAACTCGCTCACGGTCTAGATACTCCAGCAGGGGGATAGCGTACTTCCTCGACAGTCCAGTCATTTGCTTGAAACCCGCGACATCGAGCGTCTGACCGTGCAGTTTGCTGATTTGAGACTTCAGCTGCGCCAGCGCTCTCCCGTGGATATACAACGCATCTGCCCCCATCCTGATCAAGATTTTGTCGCGGAGAAGCAGCGTCATCAACCTGCGAATTTCGGCTTCTGACAGGTTCAGCTTGGCCGCAACTTCAGCGACTTGAGGAGCGGCCAGGCCTGCGGTACCGAAGGCTGCCGCAATCGCGTCCAGTTGAGGTTGATCTGGCACAGCGGACCTTGAATCCGATTCACAAGGGTAGATAAGTTCTCCAGTCAACCGGAGTTTCTGCTCCCGTGCAAGTTTCACAATCGCAAAGTCGAACACCTCTTTGCATAATCCGGTCTGACTTCTTAGTTCGGCTCGCCTGATGCCCATAAGATTGGCGCCAGCCTTCAGACGGCTGGCAATGCTCTCGATCGCCGAAGCCATAAACCCGGTTGTGATGAGCAGATCGCCGCCGATGCAAACGATCCGATCCTGGTTCAACTGGGACTCAAAGAATCGCTGCAGAGCTTCGATTGTCAGCCCAGTTTCCGCCATGAGTCCGCGAAAAGTGAGGCCGATGACGCCACGCCGTGCAACGCGCAGCAGAAGTTGCTGTACCGGTGACGCCTCCTGCATTGCTTCAAGCCACGCAAGGCACTTTCTTTTTCTCAGGTTGGGAAGCGGATGCGCATCCATCACAACCCCGCCGCCAATGGTGCCTGCCGGCGAACATTGCCGCAACACGAACCGGTCACCGGGCACAAGTATTTGAGGGGAATGCAGCCTGAGCCGCATCAATCGGCGAGTGCTTGCCTCGACTGGGTGGTAGTCGTAAAGGGAAACCGTGGCATAGGTGTCAGCGGTGAAGGCATGAAAGTGAACCTGGGAGCGATGTTTCAAACTCCTGACTCCGGACAGCAGAACAGTTTCAACGTCGACTATTGACACAGCAGCGAGCGTTTCTGGAGGGACGATTGTCTGTCCCCTGCTCACTTCGGAAACATCAATGCCGGCAAGGTTGAGAGCGACACGCGAGCCGGATTGAACGACCTCTTCCGGACGGCCATGGGTTTGCAATCCTCGCACCCGTACCGCACGGCTCCCAGGCTCAAGCGTCAAAGTCTGGTTGATGCGGATTGACCCGGAAAGGAGTGTTCCAGTAACTACCGTGCCGAATCCCTTCATCACAAATGCGCGGTCGATTGGCAAGCGTGGAAGATGATCCTGGTAGCCGGCAACTGGCTGCATTGCCAAAGAAAGAAGTACGCGGCGAAGGTCTTCCAATCCTGCACCGGTGTGCGCACTCACGGGAAGAATATTTCCCTCAAGAAACGTTCCGCGAAGAAACGTGCTTGTCTCGGACAGGACCGATTCAAGCCGTGCAGCATCGACTGAATCTACCTTGGTAATCGCCGTCAGTCCTCGACGAACCCCAAGCAGACTGCAGATGGAGAGGTGTTCCTCGGTCTGCGGCTTGATGCCCTCTTCTGCTGAAACCACGAGCAAGACGGCGTGGATACATCCGGCTCCTGCAAGCATGTTCCGGATGAAGAGTCTGTGTCCGGGAACGTCGACGAAACTGATTCGCAGCGGAGTACCATCGGCAGCAACCGCATCAAGAGATGCGAATCCAAGGTCGATGGTTATGCCCCGTCGCTTTTCCTCAGGCAGGCGATCAGTGTCCACACCGGTGAGTGCTCGTACCAGCGCCGTCTTGCCATGATCGATGTGGCCTGCGGTTCCGATGACGATCGATTTGGTCGGCATGCTCATGGGTATAGGCGCGTGATGACGGCGTTCCAGCGGTCACTACCGGTTTGGCGAATCGGGAAGAAACGCGGCGTCGGATTGTGCAACATGTTGTAGCGAGGCCGCGAGCGTTTCATCCACTTCGGGTTCAACCGTACGAAGGTCCAGCAACACTCTGTCTTCGTTAACGCGGCCGATAACCGCAGGATCGAGTTGTCTCATGAGGTGCAGCAGCACATGGGGCTGAATTACCTTGTGGCGAAGCGCCACGGCTGAACTTTGCAATCGTGCTGCCGGTGCGGTGCCGCCACCGATCAAGCTAAATGCGGGAACCACATCCGCCGTAAGATTCGTGCTGTTCACCTGCGAGGCAATCCACTCACATCTTTTCAAGACTTCCTCCGGTAAAGCCCGGAGCATTCTGACAATTGGAATAGAATCCGTTCTGCCTGATACGTAGTCCATCAGCGTTGCTTCCAGCGCGGCGTAGGTCAGTTTGTCGACGCGGAAGGTTCGTAACAGAGGGTTCTTGCGTATGCGCTCGATCAGGTCAACTCGGCCGGTGAGGAGACCGCACTGTGGACCTCCGAGTAACTTGTCTCCACTTGCGGCAACCAGGTCCGCGCCGAGGCTAAAGCTACCGGGCAACGTTGGCTGAGAACCAACTCGAAGATCTTCAAGCGAAATGCATAAGCCCGTGCCCTGATCTTCAAACACGGGGATGTTATTCCTTTTACCCAGCGCGACAAGCTCTTCGAGAGTTGGCCGCTCGGTGAAACCTTCCATGCTGAAGTTGGATTGGTGAACGCGAAGGATCAGGGCCGTCTCAGGCTGAATCGCATTCTCGTAGTCGGAAATGCGCGTACGGTTCGTGGTGCCAACTTCGCGCATGCGCGCGCCGGACTTTGAGAGAATCTCAGGGATGCGAAATCCGCCGCCGATCTCGACAAGCTCACCGCGGGAAACAATAACCTCAGCGCCCTCGGCAAGCGAGTTGAGTGCAAGAAATGTAGCTGCCGCGCAGTTATTGACCACGAGCGCGGCTGCCGGCGTATTCGAATTGCGCCCGCATAAACCGCCAGCCCTGCTCTCGAGCAACCCTAAGATGAGTTCCTCCGCATGAATATCGCGACGGCTCCGTTCGCCACTTTCCAGATCGAACTCAAGATTACAATATCCCTTCGCTATTTCGGCAATGTGCTCAATGGCTGAGGCGCTGAGTGGCGCGCGTCCAAGATTGGTATGGAGTATTACGCCAGTCGCATTGATAACGCGTCGCAGCGAAAAGCGCTTATTGGCATTGAGTTCTTCAGCGACTGCATGATCGACTGCGCTCACGCATTCGATAACACGGTCACAGGTCAGTTTTCCGCCGGCAATCCTTTCACGTATGAGATTTAGCACAGTTCTGGTAGCTCTTGTCGTCGCGCTGTGCGAATGAATCTGGAGAAGAGACTCAAACTCGGGAGTGAGGAGAAGATCGTTGACTGAAGGCAGCAGCCTGTAGAGGCTGGCATGTTCGTCGCTTTCGCTTGCTCGTTCAATAGGTTTCATAAGGCGACCGCTCTAACAGGGAATGTGCTGTACCAGATTGAACTACCTCAGCAGAATCGCCGGCTCACCTGCCCCTGGAATGTAGGGGCCAAGCACTGAGCCGATCCGGGCCGCATTCAAGCCCGCGCCGCGAAGGGAAGCAAGAAGCGCATCAGCGGAATCGGCTGCAAGTGAGACTAACAGACCTCCGGCGGTTTGCGGATCGTACAAAAGTGTGCGCAAGTCATCCGGAATTTGAGAGCCCGGCGCGTCCGCGCTGATGCACTCGGCAAATTCGCGATTGGCCAACTGTCCGGCGGGGATAGTGCCGAGGCGAACAGCATCACGCGCCCCCTCGATGCAGGGAACCTGTTCCACCACGATCTCGATCCTCATACCGCTGCCAAGAGCCAGCTCGCGTCCATGACCCATCAAGCCAAAACCCGTGACATCAGTCATCGCGTGGACGCCGGCATGTTCCGCCACCAGCCGTGAGGCTGCTCGATTCAGCGTCGTCATTGACTCCACTGCGCTGGCAACCCATTCAGGCATGGCTTTGCCCTGCTTGATCGCAGTCGTAATTACGCCGGTACCAATCGGCTTGGTAAGGATAAGTGCATCACCCGCAACCGCGCCGGCATTAGCAAGGACGCGCTGCGGATCGATCAGGCCTGTTACGGCATAGCCAAACTTGATCTCTGCATCGCGAACGCTGTGGCCGCCTACAACGGCACAACAGGCCTCAGCCATTTTCGACATACCGCCGCGCATAATCTGTTCCAGCACGTCCAGATTCCCATCCGGAGGGAAGCACACGATGGAGAGAGCGGTCACCGGCTCGCCTCCCATGGCATAGACATCGCTGAGTGCATTGGTGGCTGCAATCAGACCGAATGTAAATGGATCATCAACCAGAGGCGTGAAAAAATCGACGGTCTGGACCAGCGCAAGATTCGTGGCAATCCGGTAGATCCCGGCATCGTCTGAAGTGTCGAATCCTACCAGCACGTTGGGATCGTTCTGCTTTGGAAGCTTGGACAACACTGCCGCGAGTAGGCCTGGCGCAAGTTTGCTTGCACATCCTCCCGCCTTCACCGTCTGCGTCAGTCTGATCTCTGCTGAATCAGCCAATCGAGCCCTCCATTTTCAGATACCATACAAAACAGAACGCAGGCCTCTAGAATGCGCTGCGATCGTTGAGGAAGTGCTTAGGTTCCGGTGATCCTCCCGGTCTTCAAAACCGGTGGTCGTTCTTAACGGGCGACGGTGTGTTCGACTCACACGCACTTCCGCCAAGTGATGCAAGCTGACCTGACGCGCTTCACCAAATCAGATGGCCCTTTCGCCCAGATTAGCGTCCCCCATCACTCGTGTCATTCAACCTTTTGGCCGAAGACGAACCGGGCCTGGCGAAATACACTTCCGCCCAAACTGCAATCGATCACTACACAACCGCCTCGGCGAATGCTATTTCTCTTCATGCTTCTCCGGGATAAAGCAGGTTGATCAGATTACCTTTCTAGCCCAATCACGTCTTCTCCACTGAAAATCCATATTGCGGAAATTGTTATCATGGTATATCCCAGAGACAGTGAGGTCTGCGCCATGGATAACGAAAAGACCAAAATCGATCTGATTGAAGATGCCGATGCTACTGGCGACGTGGCCGCAGTCTATGAGGAGTGGCGTCAGAAATCCGGCAGGCAGAAGATGCCGGGGATTCTGAAGTGCTTCAGTCACCGGCCCGACTTTCTTCGCGACGTGATGAAATTCGGCGACACGGTGCACTTCTCCGAGGGCCATCTTAATAGGCGCCAGAAAGAGGCCATCGCCAGCTGGGTTTCGTGGCTCAATCGCTGTCCATATTGACTGGACTCGCATGCATACTTCCTGCGTGTTCAGGGAGCAGAAGAAAAGACGGTGCAGGCGCTGGCCCACGGCAAGCTCGATGAAGCGGAATTGAGCCCGGCGGAGCGCGCGTTGCTGGAATATGTGACAAAGGTGACTGAGGCCGCGTATCGCACGACCGCAGAAGATGTCCAGGTCTTGCGCGATCAGGGATGGACCGATCCGCAGATTGCCGAGGCCGTATACATTACGGCGATGTTCGCATTTTTCAATCGCGTTGCAGATGCTTTCGGAATTCCGCCGCAAGGCTATCTTGAAATGAACAACGTGACGAAGTAATCGGGACATTCTGTTCGAGTCTCCGCACGTTGGGAAACCGGCAACCAATCGTCGTCGGGCAATGTAGCCAGGATCTGTGCAGACTTTTACGCGTGCGCGTTCCCTGCACTTGGTCTACCTCATATCCACCATTCGGTGGATGCGAACTCAACAAGCAATCCGTGAATATACTGCCTGGGCGCACTTTCTTCCCGGTCCCAATCACGAGTCGAACATTGATTCCCTTTGATCGCAACCTGTCTCAATGGAATCAGGCGCTGGTCTCTCCAACTCAATCGTTGTTAGCCAGGACCCTCGAGGCGAGTTATGAATCGGCGGAATTTTTTGCGAACGCAAAGTGCCATTTGTGCTGGTTGGGCTATCACCAAGGCGGTGCCCGTCCTGGCAAATACCCCTTCAGGAGGCGGGTGGCGAACTTTCGAGGTCACCACCAGCGTCGATTTACGCAAGCCAGGCGGTGTGAGTCACATCTGGCTGCCGGCCCCGCTGATTCGCGATACCCCGTACCAGCACACAATTTCAACTCGGTTCACCGCGAGGGGTGGATCGGCCAGGTTGAGTAAGGGGAATCAAGACGTTCTCGGGATTGTTACCGCAGCGTATCCCGCGACGGCCAAGCCGGCATTGACGCTTACCAGCCGCGTCTCGCTGAAAGACTACACCGTCGATTTGTCCTCTCGGGCGATGGCTCCGCCCGTATCACAGACTGAACTGGACTACTTCCTTCAACCCAGCCGGTATGTTCCGACTGACGGCATCGTGAAGCAGACTGCGCTCAAGGCGACCGCCGGCGCCACCACGGACATTGACAAAGCGCGTGCCATTTATGAATGGGTCGTCGAAAATACGTTCCGCGATCCCAAGATCCGCGGATGTGGTCGCGGCGACATTCGGTTCATGTTGGAGTCCGGCGATATGGGAGGCAAATGTGCCGACCTGAACGCACTTTACGTTGGCTTGGCTCGCTCAGTGGGCTTACCCGCGCGGCATGTCTATGGCTTGCGAATAGCCAAATCGGCGCTGGGCTACAAGAGCCTCGGGCTGGCCACAGATATTGCCACGAGAGGGCAGCATTGTCGCGCGGAAGTCTACGTGCGCGAGCATGGATGGCTGCCGGTGGACCCAGCCGACGTAAGGAAAGTTGCTTTGGAAGAACCTCCTGGAAGCCGTCCCCTCAACGACGAAGTCGTGTCGCGGGCCCGTGGTCATTTGTTCGGATCCTGGGAGATGAATTGGATGGCCTACAACTACGCGCATGACGTGGAACTGCCCGGATACGCTGGCAGTCCGCTGGTGTATTTCATGTATCCGCAGGCCGAAACCTCGGAGGGACGGGTCGATCCGTTCGATCCGGATAACTTTAAATATGAGATCACGGTGAAAGAAATCACCTAGTAAAGCTCCGAAGATAGATGACAATACTCCCTGCTCGTTACACGCTTTCCCCAGTATCACTCCCGGAAAATCAACCAGCGCTTCCAAATCCGATCCACCTGGACGCAAAACCGGCTGCTCGGACAAATGACCCAGAATCCTGCTGTGGGGTTGCAAGGTAGCGAAGGATAAAGGACGCTGTCATTCATTGAGCGGTGGGGTGCCCGGCGGCCCTTGTACCGATCCGAGTGAGAGGCGCGCGGCTCAGCTAGTTCGCCAAATTCGCTTCGGAATCTTTGCCGAAGGCTGAACCTCGATGCAACGGTGGTCTGCCCGGGGAATTCCGAACCAATTTGAATCATAGATCCGAGGCCGAACGAAACTGTCAACCCGTTAGACAACCCAAGCGGACCAGTTGCTGGCGAGGTACAACCGCCAGGTGTTCTGGCGATTGGAGCGACGGGTTTGGCCGCGCCAATTTGCCAACCTTTGAATGAGATTGTTCATGATGGGTTTTCAGCCGGCGGCAGTCGCAATTCCCCACTGGAAGAAACCAGGGCACCAGGTGCAAACCCAGGGGTCGGCCATGTGATAAAACTCATCCCAAGCGACTGATGAGTATAGATTTGCGGGCGGTTCGCAGAGCGATGTAGATGATTTTGTAGCTGCGAAAGCCTCGATAATCCATTAACGCTCACCTGTCTCCGGGACTCCATCGACGAGCCTGTTCCGCCGCTTAGCAGTCGCATTCCGTGACCAGGTCGGTCAGCGTGAGCAGAGCGCGCCGGCATTGGCTGTCGGGGTACTCGGCCACAATCTGCTTGGCGCGATCTGTGAACTGCCGGGCGCGTACCAGGGTGCGCTGAGTGCCGCCATAGCGGTCCATGAGCACCAGCACATTTGCGAACGGAACGGTGTCATAGTTGCGGTCCCTGAGGACGCCGGCCACCAGGTCACGCTCAGTCAAACTTGCTTGTTCCAGTGTGTAGACCAGGGGTAGCGTGACTTTACCGTCCTTGAGGTCTCCGCCAGGCGGCTTGCCAGGCTCCGATTCGCTTGACACGAAGTCCAGCATATCGTCGATCAACTGGAACGCCATGCCCAGATTCCATGCGAATTCGGCAAGTCTCTCCCCATCCCGCGTGTCGGCTCCGGCAGCCATCGCACCGAGTTTCCCGCAGAGTGCGAATAGGCGTGCCGTTTTGCAATCCACAAGTTCCATGTAGTCGGCTTCGGTGACGGCGATGCAGCCGATGCGGTTGATTTGAATCAGTTCGCCCATAGCCATCCTTTGGGCCGCGTCGATCGCCAGGTCGAGAACGCGTTCGTGCAGCGCCACCCGAAAAGCCCTCAAATACAGCCAGTCGCCCGCCAGCACGCAGGTGCATTTGTCCCACTGAACGCCGGGCGAAGGCTGGTTGCGGCCACGCCGCTCCTCGTCGAAAACCTCGTTATGGACCAGGGCCGCCGCGTGCAGCATTTCCACCACCGCACCAAGTTGGATCGCCATCCTGTTGCCGCTGCCGACCGCAAACCGGGCGCACAACAGCAGCACAGCCGCGCGCAGACGCTCCCCGCAGTTCTGCTGCAGGTACTTCGAAATGGGCGCTACGGTGCCGACCGACGCCAACGATTCGATACCAATCGCTTTTTCAACGTTGTGCAGATCGTCACGCACGAGATCGAATATCGGGTCCGCCGTCAGCATTTGCCGCGCCCGCCCGATTTCCATTGGACAAATCTCCGTCGTGAAGGAAGGTTCGTGGCGTTTCCCGTCAGGGCAGGGGCGCCTCAGTACATACTAACGGCCTGTTCAGTTGCGTCCGCTCGCGAAGGCTTCTGCGGCCCCTCAAAAGATTTCAGCGGGATCCGCTTTGCTCAGCCGGCGCAGCGCCAGAGCGCCGGAAACTACGCACATTCCAATCGTGAGCAGGTAGACCACAACGCCGCGTTCGGCAGTCATCCGGAGCGGCAAAAAAGTTGCGTTTGTGGCAATGCGGTAGATTAATAGCGAGATCAGAAAACCAGGGATGTAACCAAAAATGGAAAGTATCAGGGACTCGTAGATGATGACGCTGAACAGAAAACTGTCCTTGTATCCAATGGCCTTCAAAGTGGCGTATTCCTGCAGATGATCCGAAACGTCGGTGTACAGGATTTGATATACGACGATGATTCCGACCACCAGCCCCAGCCCCACTCCCAGCGCGAAGATGAATCCAATCGGCGTATTGCTCGACCAGAATTCCCGCTCGTTGGCGTCGAGCTGGCTGTGAGTCAACACCCTGACGTCGTTTGGCAACACCTTCTCAAGTTGCGCACGGACCTGATCCGGGTCGTAGCCCGGTTTCAATTTGATCAGCCCGAAATTCACAACTTCAGGACTGCGTCCAGGCAGCAAGCGGAAGAAATTTGCGTCGCTCATTACCACAGCCCCGTCGATGCCGAAAGACGTGCCCGCACTGAATAGACCGGTCACCTCCACGCGATGACCCACCATCTCCGTAACCACGCGCTGTCCGGCCCGGAATGCAGATGGCACGTCCCCGTATTCTTTGCGGGAAAGGACATCGAAGAGAACACTGTCGTTATTCCGCAGCAATGGGCCAGGGTCCTTGATGGCACCCAGATCGAAGAAGCCGGGAACGGGTTTGAATCCGAACATGTACATGGTTCGTTCCTTGCGCGTCCACGGATTTTTCCAGGCCACAAAGCTGCCGTACATCGCCAGCGTAGAAGACACCCCATCTACCGCGTATGCCTGATTCAGACGCTCTAAGGGAAAGCCGCTGTTGTTGTACATAATCGCTTCGTACTGGGGGCTCAGCAGCACGATGTCCGCCGTCATGTGATCGTAATGCAGTGTGGCGCTCTCATACAGAGCGGCCTGGAAACCCAACTGAACCATGATCAGGACGACAGCAAAAACAATTCCTGCAATGGCGGCAAGGAGCCGTGCCTGCTGGTAGAACAGTTGACGCCATGCGAGGGCGAATTTCATGGCTGAATAACCACGACAACCCTGCCGCCGATCAGATTGGCTGCCGGTTCGTTTTGGTCGAGCCGGACCAGGGTCTCTACGATGCGTTTGTCGGAGAATGTCACCGTGTCGCCAGGCATGACTGCGGCATCTTTTACGTTATGCGCGATCCGCACTACTACGCCTGTCAAAGTTGCGGTCCCGAGGATATCTCCGGAAATCGTGGCATGCTGCCCCACGCGGACCCGGGTGATATCCGTCTCATAAACTTCGGCCACAACAAACATGGTGCTGGTGCGCGCCATATCCAGCAATCCGGAAAGACCCACTTCTTCGCCCTCCCGGGCGTTGATCTTCAGGACCCTGCCATCCGCAGGCGCGTAGACGGTACTGACCTCGAAATCGGTGCGGGCCCGCTTTTCGTTGGCCTCCGCTTGCGCCTGATCCGCCTCGGCCACACGAATATCGGTATCCGGCACTTCCTGCATGCTTTCCAATCGATGCCGCGCCGCTTCAACGGCCAATTCGTTGACCTGGACCGTATTGCGCCTCGCCTCCACTTCGGCGACCGTGACGTCGTCGGTGGTGCGCAATGCCTCATAGCGGCGAAGCTCGGTCCGGGCGAGTTGTGCCTCCGCCTCAAGCCGGCCAATCTCGGCCTGTTGCGCCGCCAGGTCCGGTTTTCTAGCCCCCGCTTTTACCTGGTCCACGCGGAGGCGCGCTTTGGCAGTCTGTGCCTGCGCCTGTGCCACACTGGCCTCCAGATTGGCCCTCCCGACAAAAACCGCCAGCGCTTGCCCCCGGCGCACATTCTCGCCTTCCTGTACCTTCAGGCTTTCTACCCGTGGCGCGTGGGAATCGCCCCATATGTACGGGCCGGCCACATGGATCACCCCGTCTTCGGGTTGAATCCGCCCCATGCAGGAGACCCTCCCCGTCGCTCCCGAGGCTCCGTGGGTTTCATCCAGGGGCTGCGGTCCAGAAGACGGTGCCTGGTTCCGCTGGTGCAAGACATACCAGACCGGAAGGGCGGAAAGCACGACCAATATGGCGACCACTGCGCCCCACTTCAGGGACTTGTTATCCATCCAATTGCCGCTCATCTCACTGTTCTCCCGGCTCTGCGTTGACACGATTTTCGGGGCTGGTTGCCGATACGGAGGTTCATAATCGTCATTGGGCGAGCGTCCGAATCGTTCCCAGCGCCTGCAGCAGATCCACGCGCGCTTCGTTCCAGTCATGCAGCGCCGCCACGTGGTCGTCTGCCGCTTTTGCCAGGCCGGCCTGCGCACCGTTGACGTCCATCTGGCTGCCAACGCCCTGCGCATAACTGCGCCGGCTGTGTTCCAACTCATCCTGTGCCACCTGGTAACGCGCGTCCGACAACTCCACATAGCCGCGCGCCAGGTCCATCCGGAGCAATGCCTCTCGCACTTCGATCTCCACCTGTTTTTGCAGTTTTGCCAGCTGTAACTCCTGTTGGCGAAAGACTGCCGTTACCTCCGCGCGCTGCGCCTCTCGTCTGCCTCCGTCAAGAACCGGTATTCTCAGCGTGACGCCGGCGTCGTACGTGCCGGTTGACGCGGGAACGCTGGTCCCCGTGGATCCAGCGTTCGCGTACGCGGACAGAGTGGGGAGGCGTTCCGAGTGAATGGCAACATCGTTGAGATGGGTTGCTTGCAGCTTCTTTTTCAGGGTCAGAATCTCACTTCGCGATTGCAGGGCCGTCGCCACGGCCTGGTCGGGCGGAAGCATATCCTGCGTTGCAAACGTCAACGGGTCCGTCAATTCGAGTGGCGTATTCAGATCCCTGTTCATGGCATTGAGGAGATCGATCTCCGCGCGGGCCCTTTCCAGTTGAGCCTTTAACAGATCTTGTTTTGCCGCCGCGAAATCGACTCGGGCCCGGGAGAGATCCATACCCAGCGCCTGACCCTCGGCATTGCGATTGCCGATCTCCTTCAAAGTCGATTCCGCCGTCACAACCAGAACCTGGGCCGTCACGACAGCCGACGCGTCGCGCTGGACCTGAAAATAAAGCCGCGCCACTTGTCCGACAATCTGATCGCGAACTTCCTCAGTATCCGTCTGTGCAGCCGCAATCCCGGCGTGCGCTGCCGCTTTGCGGCGCAGGCTTTCCTGGTCGAACAGACTCTGCCGAATATGGACGCGGGATTCCAGTACATCAAACGGGCCCACCCCTTTTGGAAACGTGAAGCCTGGCTCGTGTATTGTCCCAAAGCCAAACGCATCCAGGTTGAGCCGTTCATCTGCCGCGTTAAGGGAGAAATCGACGTTGGGCTTCCCCGTGGCCTGCGACTCCCGCAATCTCGCCTGGGCTGCCGCCACAGACTGATCGGCCACATCCACATCCAGATTTCCCCCTGGAGAAAGGGCCAGTTTGATGGCGTCACGCAAGGTCAGCGACAGCGTGGGCGCTGGCTTGTCCTGTGCACAAGCGGGGCTCAAGAACCAGGCGAGCAACGCAATTAGCAGGGGAATGCGCGTGGGTTGCATGAATTCTCAGAACACCAGATTATTAGCACAATCCAGCATTCGACGGCTGGAGTTATTGATTTGTTCGTCGCTGCGCTTTGTACCGGAACCTGTGCTGCCGGACTTGGTCTTCCTGATTGCGCATAAGGCAATGCAGCTGGCGTTGCAAATGATTCCTGACCCTGGGGAACAGCTTGGCGCAATTTTACCAGACGTGTAAAGATGACGTCATGACGAGGCGTACTCGACGAACCGTCAGCTAGCGTCCGAGGCGGAGAGAACTCTCCAGAATCACACCCAGTGGCTCAATGAAGTCACGAAAGTTTGTTTCGTCCGTTTCAGTAAATGCCCCGCCGCCGGCCTTGTTCAACATCTGCACTACTGCCAGCACGTTTTTCTTGCGATTAAAGACAGGCATGCAAAGAATCGTGTGGGTGCGATATCCGGTTTCGCGGTCGATTGCGGGATTGAAGTCGGGCGACGCGTAAGCATCCGAAATGTTTAGGACCTCTCCAGTTTTCGCAACGCGTCCCGCAATACCTTTGCCGAGCGGAAACTCAATCTGAATCCGCGTTCCATCGGCCCCCTGGGAGATCCGGGAATGCATTACGCCGCGGGCGGAATCAACTACAAAGATAGAGGCTCGGTCGGCGCCGATCATCAGCTTCACCTTGCTGGTGACCGCATCGAGAATCTGGTCGATCAGTGCTTCAATCGCATCACGATTTCCAAGCTCAAGTGTCTCTAAGAATTGCTCAAACTCCACGGTCATTTGTTGGACGATGTCATGGAACTGCTTATCGGAAAGGTCCTGGACATGCTTCACCAGGTCGCCCCTTCGCTGTAATTGAGCGAAAGCAGTAAGCAGATGGCCGGTATTCGCCGCCAACCCCGCGGCAAAGGTAGTTATGCGGCCGTCTTCCAGCGTGAGGATACGATCAGCGATATCGAGAATCCGATTGTCGTGGGTGACGAGCAGGATCGCGCACTCCTGTTGCTTGGCAAGTGTCCGCATTAGGTCTACCACTTCGCGGCCGGATTTGTGGTCCAAAGAGGCGGTGGGCTCATCTGCAAGGACGATGCGCGGCTTGCGCACCAATGCGCGCGCAATTGCAACCCGTTGTTTTTGTCCGCCGGAGAGATGCTCCGGAAAGTAATCCATTCGATGCTTAAGACCCACAGTCTCAAGCGCATCGGCGCAACGTCTCTGCACCTCGTCCTTGGACTCTTGCGGCCCGACGCCGAGCGACAACTCGACATTTTGAATAGCAGTGTGCGAATCAAGCAGGTTCTGATGTTGAAAAATGAAACCAATGTCCTCGCGGATTTTGACGAGTTGGGAATTGGTTGCACCGTTCAGCTCGTGGCCGAGAATTGTTACGCTGCCATGCTGGACTGAGCGCAACGCCCCCGCCAGTGTAAGCAGAGTTGTTTTGCCGGAGCCGGAAGGGCCTGTGAGCAGCACGATCTCGCCGGGTGATATTTCGGTAGAAACATCAAAGAGCACCTGCTTTCGCAGCGCACCGCCGCCGTAGAAGTGATCGACATTCTTGATGGAGATCACGGAGCCGTCGGGCATAGAACTAGATTATCTCCTCTGGATCGGTCAACGGAAGCCACTGCAGATCCGAGTTGCGTCAATAGTCAGGTGCAATAGCGTGGCTCGGTTCGCAGTGACGCAGATTACCGGCGACAAAACCTGTCTCGGAAGGAACCCCAGGATCGAGAGGATCAGCGACCCCTGAATAACAAGGCAGGGAAATCGGCACCGTCGAAGTGGATGTTGGTGACTTTCGTGCCAATCCTTCCGCCGCAAGGGTGTATCGAGGTGCAGATTCAAGATGTGGCGACGGGCGGGCATTTTTGGAAGTCCATGTTGCGGGCGTAGCCGGAATTGACGAACAGGATTGGAACTTCTTGTCCGACTGTAGATGAATTTGTCTCGGTCATCGCGTCGCACCGCAACGCGAAGGCCGAATGTTTCTAAGGGATTCAGCACTAGAACACCTGGGCTAAAACCAGGGGGTCCACTTTAAGCTGGATTACATGCTGTAAATCATTGAAAAGATGGTCGGCGTTAGAGAACGATTTTAGGACTTTTTTGTTCGCCCCTGGAGCCTCTGAGGGATCAAGAGCCATTCGAGCCTGAATCTCCTTTTGGCCGAGTAACTTCCGGATGGGCGACGATCCGCCCGGAACGCCAATTGCTGGCAGCGCGAATCTGTGCGGCGTAGGCTTTTGGAATGGCGGAAGAGAACCCCCACGTACCGGACATCCTGCCGGTCAGTCCAATTTCTTTGGTTTGCCCTTTTTGTAAGGCGAAGCCCAATCAGGATTGTTCTACCAGTTCAGGCGGATTCTCTGTTCTCCATGTTGCGAGAATCATAGCGGCGGCGAAGGGCGCTCCGAATGAGCGATTTCCGCCATCGTATGCTGCAAGGTTTTCCGTATGACCAAAGAACTCATAAAAATCGTAAGGGGTATTCACCGTCTGGAGCGGTCGATCCGCGTCTTGGAACTGGTACGGGATAGAACACAGCAATTGGTAGACGAAACAATAGCAGGCAATGAGAAGCAAGGGACTCCCACGGAGACAAATTTTACAGTCGCTAAAGCACGCTCCAATATCGCCGCCTACAACAGGGCGATTTTGGGGGCCAAAGCATTGGTCCGTGAACTGGAAAGAGGGGGATTAGAGCTATAAGCGCCTCACCAATCCCTCGACGTCTCGCCGATTTCCGAAATATCCCGCCATTGGAAAAAACCAAATTAGGACGCTACCGGGCATGGGTCTATTTATTCGGCACCGGAGAGGCTTTGGTCGCCGAGGTCTCGGCGCAGTTGCGGGCGAATTGTTGGCAAGCCGGAAGTAACCCCGAAAGTGGGGTTCTGTCCCGATTGGCGACAATCCGACCGGAACCAAGAAGGCGGGCCGAGCCGGCGCTGGAAACGCGCATTGGCCTGTACGCGCCAGCTGAAGCGTGCGTGCGAACTTCTTTCGATAAGCCGACATTTCGTTTGTTGATGTGTTCTCGAACCATCAGCGACAGCTTCATCGGAGTTCGCTATTGGCACTGTGCTCACGAAGCGGTTTGAATGCGCTGCATGTCTTCTGCATGTCGCATAAATATTTTCGAGCCAAACGAAGGCGTCAACTCCTGCCCAACGGTGAACGAGGCTCGCACCAGATCAACTTCGTCCCCGCCAAGGCCCGGAGTGGCTACTTGAAGGAGAGCAAAGCAGATTCTAGGATCACGTACCGTACACAGGTACGGTCGAATTCTGTCGAGCTCTATGTTGAGGAGTTGACTGAGGCCTT
>Ga0181531_10001297_pt1 | contig 15902 bp, 9 predicted proteins | sample PEATcosm2014_Bin_38_FD_119743 | JGI IMG/M metagenome (GOLD analysis project Ga0181531, IMG submission 119743) | Peatland microbial communities from MTU Mesocosm Facility, Houghton, MI, USA - PEATcosm2014_Bin11_10_metaG | ecosystem: Environmental > Terrestrial > Soil > Wetlands > Peat | place... | reverse complement strand
GGGCGCGGTGGACGGCATCGGCACCGATCTGGGCAAGTTCTGGATCAAGGACGCCGACGGCAACAAGCTGGTCGATCAAACCCCGGCGTTGCCCACCCGCGCGGTCGCCTTCGCGCTGGTGGCCGACGCTCTGCACTCCGGCGACTTCCCTGCCCCGGCGGCCATCGGACATCGTATGGTCTCCGGCGGCCCAACCGTGCAGGAAAACCAACTGATTACCCCTGCACTGATCGACGAGATGGAGAGTTACACGGCCTTTGCTCCACTGCATACGCCGATCGCCGTCTACATTATGCGCGAGGCTCTCCGCCTGTTCCCCGGCATCCCTAACTTCGTCATCCTGGACACTTACTTTCACCGCACAATGCCCGAGGTGGCCAAGCGCATGCCCATCCCCGAGGAGTATGCCGCGATGGGCGTGCGGCGCTACGGAGCGCACGGGATTTCATATGAGTCGATCGTCTATCAGTTGCAGCCCAACCTGCCGGAGAAGCTCGTCGTCGCGCACCTCGGCAACGGCGCTTCCATCTCCGCCATCCTGTATGGACAGTGTCTGGATACTTCGATGGGCCTGACGCCCACCGGCGGCATTATCAGCGGAACGCGCACCGGCGACATCGATCCGGGCGTGCTGTTGTTCATCCTGCGCAAGATTGCGGAGACCGCCGAGAGCGCCACCGCGGCCGCCGACCAACTGGAGATTGTCGCCAGCAAGAAGGCGGGGCTACTGGGCGTGAGTGAACTATCGAACGACATGCGCGACCTGCGCGAGGCCATCAGCGCCGGCAACGCCAAAGCGCGGCTGGCCGTGGACAAATTTAACTGGACCATTGCGCGATGGATCGGCAGTTATGTGGCTGAACTGAATGGCCTGGACATGCTGGTCTTCACCGGAGGCATCGGTGAAAACGATATCGCCTCCCGCGCCGAAATCTGCGCCGGGCTGGGCGCCTTGGGCATCGTGCTCGATGCGGAACGCAATAACGTCCGCGGGGAGGCAGTTATCTCAGCCGATAACTCGCCTGTAACTGTGCGGGTCATACCCCCCGCTGAAGACCTCATCATCGTGAACCATGTAGTAAGGCTGCTGGGGGCATAAGAGCAGTGTAAGGCTCTCAGTTTGCTTCCTGCCCTTGCCGTGCATATGAGGGTTGCCGATCTGTAGGCGTTTCATTCGCTTGTTCTACACTGGTGGGTTCCATACGGAGTCTTCCTCCATGTCTACGACCGCCCTTCCTGTCGATGCCCAACGCCTGCCCTCACCCGCCCTTCGCCAATTTGCCTGGGGTGTGCTGGCTTACTTCATCGCCGTCATCCTGTGGGGTACCTTGGTGCGCGCCACCGGCTCCGGAGCCGGCTGCGGCAACCACTGGCCGCTGTGCAACGGCACGGTCATCCAGCACTCGGCCAGCGTGAACACGTTCATCGAATTTACCCATCGCTTCACCAGCGGCCTGTCGTTCTTCGCGGTTGTGGGGTTGCTCGCGTGGACCTTTGCCGGCACGGTGCGTGGCCACCTGGCGCGTGCGGCGGCCGTAGCCTCGGTAGCGTTCACCCTGATTGAAGCGACGCTGGGCGCGCTGCTGGTGAAGCTCGGACTGACCGCGCAGAGCCAGTCGCCGCTCAGGCCCGCCTACCTGGCGCTGCATCTCACCAATACCATGCTGCTGGTGGCTGCGCTCGCGCTCACCGCACACCTTCTTAGCCGCCAGAAGGGCTATCTGCGCGGCACGATCCGCATGGTCAGGCCGCTGGCCGCCGTCGGCGGTGTGATTGTGGTGCTGATGGTGGGCGTAACCGGCTCGCTGGCCGCGCTGGGAGACACGCTCTTCCCGGCCTCCTCGCTGGGACTGGCGCTGGCGCAGGACTTTTCGAGGACCAGCGGCTGGCTGGTGCGCTGGCGCTGGATGCATCCCACGGTGGCGTTCCTGGCCAGCATCTTTCTCATCTGGCTGCTGGTGCGCGCGGCCCAGCGGACGACGCCTGGAAGCGCGCACTGGGACAATCGCGGCCTGTCCGCACTGGTGCTGTTGCTGCTGGCCGCGGTTTATACGCTGGGGGTGCTGGACGTGGCGCTGCTGGCTCCGTTGTGGGTGCAGGTAGCGCACTTGCTGGCAGCCGATACGCTGTGGGCCGCGCTGGTGGTGCTGACGGCGAGGCTGACGCTGCAGCCACGGTGAAACTGAATAAGAATGAATTGAACAGGAAACAGAAATCGGCTCCCAAACTGGAATGGTTGCGAATAAAGTGGTAGTTGTCTTGAAATTGCCAGTCTGAAGGCCTCTATGAGTCGGGATTCTGGTTATCGTCCGCCTCCCACGACGGTGAAGTGTGACAACCCAAGATGCAACGCGCTTTACGAGGTCTCGAATCTGTTGGGCGGGCACACCTTCACTTGCAATCGGTGCGGCAGCAAAGTGACCGTGAGAGACATCTCGACCGGGGCAAAAACCAGTAGGGAGACTAGACGCTGGTCACTATTTAGGAAAAGTAGGAAAACTCCTTCCAACACACCGCTTCTCGACGAGATTGTTTCCGCTGATAGCCGAAAATCCAAATCAAATACAGGTCTCGCTCTTGTTGGGCTGGCCCTGATACTCGCGTTGATTGGCGTTTGGTGGTGGTCTGCGAGACCCGACCGTCGGAATGCGAGGCCTGACATCTTCGACCTGGTCAGTCCCGCTCCCATTCCGACGCTTCAGGATGAGATAGCCGCTGGCATAGTTACCGCCAAGTTCAGCGGGACCGGCGGGAGCAGCGGAGACTCCGTGAAGGTTGAGATCACGAGGGGCACCAGCTTAGCTCCCATGGCGGCGGTGGCTATTCCGCCTGGCTCAGTTCTGGTTAGCGACGACCCAAGCGCGCAGAACATGATGGTCGTCGGCGTACGTGGGATTGATCTTGACGGGAAGAGATATCGACCTGAATCACAAATCGCATTGACTGACAGTGGCGTCGTCTCCTACGTGCTCGCAGCATACTGCAGACAATTCGAAAAGGAGAACCCATCTCCCACCACCAAGTTCACCCTAGAACTCCCAGACCCGACCTTGGCTTGCATTGCCCGAAACGGGTCGTCGCTGACGGTCCCAGCCATGCAAGCGGCGGTGTGGATGCGTACAGATAACATCACCTTTTCGCATATGGGCCAGAAATTTCCTATCACTACGCAGGAGTGGGCGACAGGGCGGAGTGTTTTTCTTGAGTGCCGGAACTCGGCGACTGGACGCAAATAGAGAACGGCGTAATCCCGTCGCTCGAAACCTCAAACTGGTCCATTGCAGAGGCAATTGGCAGATGGCCCTTGCGCTGCTACCTCCCCTTCCTTACTACTTCACCAGCACGCCGGCAGCGACATAGGTGCTGCCCTCCACACTGGCTGCCAGCAACGGCAGCTCCGGCGTGGGGGTGAGGTTTTCGATCACTCCATCGCGCAAGAGCACTGTGTCTTCGACCTTGCCGCCGCGAATGCTGGGGTTCCAGGCGAAGGCCTGGTTGTTGACCACGACCTGGGTTCCCTTGGGCGTCGCCACCCACTCGCGCTCGCCGTAGCCGGTCGGCCCGCCCTGGTGGTGGAATTTCTCTTCGCCGGGGAAGCCGGCGGCCGTGTATGCGGCCTGGGCGACCTTGAAAAGCTCGGCAGAGGTCGCGCCCACACGAGTCGCATTCAGCAGCGCGGCATTCACCTGTGCCGCGGCTTCGAAACGCGCCCCAAGCTCCGTTGGCAGGGCGCCGAAGTGAAGGAAGCGCGTGATGGAGATGACCAGCCCCCACTTGCGCGCACACAGATTCAGCATGCCGTACTGCTTGAGCCGGGCGCCGCGCGGAACGGCGTGCTTGTACTTGAAGATGCGGTCGTCCACGGCGTAGAGCGCGACCGAGGGCAGGATGCCGCGGCGCAAAAGGCCTGCGGCGGTGAGGGCCTCAAGATCGTACTCACTGAGGCCGGGCTCGACCTCGTGGAGAGCTTCCACCGTGGCGGCCGCGGTCTCCGCGCCCAGCCAGCGATAGCGCGCAATCTCGGTTTCACCCAGCGCAGCGCGGAGCGGATAAAGGTTGACCGGCGTCAGACCCGCGCCCGGAGTATCGGAACCCACCGGCCCGCCGGAGAGGCGCATCGCGGCTTCCGCCGTCTCATCCGCGTACCAGGGAAACAGCACGGGCTCAAAGTCCAGCGCGCCAAACTCCTCGTCGTGCAGGCGCGGGGCCTCGTTTTCGGTGGTGAGGTAAAAACGCTTGCCTTCGGCGGTCACCAGGAGCGAGCCAACACCGGTCTCGCCGGTGGTGAGCACGCGCAGCTCCACCGCCCCGCCGGTCAGCCAGGCCACGTTCTCGTGGCGCCGGATGAGAACGCCGGCCAGTTTCTGCTCACGCAGCCATTCCAGCACTTTCAAGTGCTTTGCTTCCAGCTCCGCATTCCACGCGGCTTCCGTCACCAGCGTGGTCCCATTGGCCACCAGGCTCTTGCTGATCCTCTTGCTCATGATCGATTCCTTTCAGGGATCAGGGGTCAGGGGTCAGGACCGTTACACCTGGTCCTTCGCCTTGATCCCTTCCAATACCCCGTAAATCATTTTTCCAACTTCGTGCGATAGACCTTCTGCGTCATCGAGCAGCTTGGGTTTTCCAAAACCAAGTGCGCGCGCTATTTCGATCTGGGTTTGCAACTCGAAGTTGGAACCGCGGGCGATGCCCAGGAACTGCCGATATTCGCCAGTACTCAGCCGTCCATGTCCTTCCGCGATATGCTCGGCACAGAAACCGCTGAACGCCTCATCTGGCTCGTCAGGCCATAGAGTTCTTCTCGCGGGAACCCCTGCGACAAACGATAAATCGAAACGGACAATTGAAGTGCTCTCTGCCAAACCAGCAAATCCCTGAACGATTGCGCCACGAAGTCGCCTCAACTTCCCAAGGGCTGACCCCTGATGCCTGACCCCTGATCCCTCGTTTCTGTTAGTCCTCGAGTGCGGGGTGGTAGTGGCTCTCCCAGCCCAGGTAGCGCGCGGCTTCGTGCACGGCCTTGGAGACGTCGCTGAAGTTAGCGGCCACGTGGTGCTCGAAGCCCTCGCGGCAGATGTACTTGAGCAGCTTTTGCAGTTGCGGGATCTCGGCCACTCCGGCGCCGCCGAAGGTCTCCAGAGGATCGTCGGTGAATTTGCCCGCGCCAGTGTACCCGCGGACGATGCCGCGGCGATCGTCGGTGGAGTAGCGGGCGAAACACATGGCGCCGGCCTTCACGCGGCCCACGCAGGTTCCGAAGGTATTCTCCTTGCCCACGGTGCCGGCGATGATCTCCTGGTAATCCATGCGCACATCCTTGAAGAAGTGCTTGGGCAGGTTGGAGCAGTGGAAGCAGACGCACTTGTTGGGATCGCTGCCGTAGTTGTTGTTCCAGTCCAGCAGCGCGCTGGGCGTCTGGCTGGCCAGGGCCAACATGTACATGCTGAGCGTTCCGGGCACGTCCGTTTCGCAGGCTGAGGGAATCAGGTTGTCGCTCATCATGCTCATAATGGTGCAGGGCACCACGCCAAAAAACTCTTCCATCGAGGTCCAGCACTGCACGGCGCTGATGGTCACATGCGCCTGCTTCATCCAGCCGTCGATGACCGCGCCCAACTTGGCCATCTTGAGCAGCGCGGCGTCGGCGATGCCGGCGGTGCTCACATAGCTCTTGATAGCGGCCAGCTTGGCCTGCGCTGCGTCGTCGGTATCCTTCATCTTATTGATGCGCCCAAAGATCTCAGACAGGTCGAGTGTCTCAATGGTGATTCCGCTGGTCTCGAAGATCCGCTCGGAATAGCGAACCGTATTGAATGCGGTGGGGCGCGCGCCGATGGCGCCGATGCGCAGATTCTTCAACCCCTTGACGATGCGGCAGACCGCGGAGAACCATTCAAGATCCGCCTTGAACTCGTCCGAACTGGGGCTCTCGGTGTGCAACTGGGTCAGTGAATACGGAATGCCGTATTGCATGAGGTTGTTACAGGCGCTCATCTTGCCGCAGAAACTATCACGGCGCGTTGCGATGGTCATGGCATCGGAGCGGTCGGGCGTGGCCTGCACCAGCACCGGGACCTTAAGCCCGGAGAGGCGGATGGCGTCCACAATGCCCCGCTCTTCGCCGAAATTGGGCAGGGTGATGATGATGCCGTCGATTTCTTCCGCGTGTTTCTTGAACAGCTCGGCGCAACGCTGCGACTCGGCGTAAGTCTCCACCGCGCCATGTCTCGACTCCTCGGGACTCAACACTACCGCCTTGGCTCCCGCGGCCTCGAGAACCGAGATAATCTCATCGCGGCCCGTCTTGGCCAAATGGCCAGGGAAAAACCCGCGATTGCCTACCACTACACCGAATGTCATTGTTCGTTGCGCTGCCATGTTCTCTGCTCCCTCTTGTCATTGCCGCATTCGCGGATTCATGTTGCCTGCGGGGACCGGAAATGCCGTCATGCTTCCGGGCCTACCCTGCAAGGAATCGTTTTCAATTGTCCTTCGCGCCACGACGGCCTTGCGCGCTTCTCCAAAACCATTTTGCCGCCCTTTCGCGCCTGCCGGTGCATTCACCTGGAGGCTCCTACTTGCCGGCGCGCCCGGGGCGGAACTTCACCACGTAGAGCGCCCCCAGCAGTGCCAGCACAGCGCCCCACCATACCGGCGTGTGCAGGTCGGTCAACTCGACCGCCGGCGGATAGATTCCGCTCTGCCATTCATAGACGCCGTAGCCGAAGATCATCAGTCCATAAATGACCAGCACCACTCCAATAAAGAACCAGATGGGAATTCCTGAACCATGCATATCTCTGAATCCTTTCCTCTCTTCTCGCAGCATGAGAAGTAAATCCCGTTACCAGAACAGGGTGTTAATTACCACAAAGATGACGACCACCAGAATGGCCCAGGTCCACTCGTTCTTGTAGAACGGCACCGGCTCTTCCTTGGGCAGCGGGGTCACGCCGTAAACCAGGCCCTCCAATTCCACATCCGGCCTCGGCTTGGTGAACATGCTGACCACAAAGATGACCAAAGCCGTGAACAGGCAAGCCCAGAGCGCGCGGAAGACATTTTCGGCCATCGGCTTGGCGTAGGGCGAGAGCGCCACGTATCTCAGGTTCGCGGGATTGAGGTGCACCCAAACGAACATGCTCACGGAAAAGACGATGCCGAACAGCAGGCCCAGAAAACCAGCCGGCCGGGTGGCGCGTCTCCAGAACATGCCCAGCAGAATGGTGGCCAGCAGAGGCGCGATAAAGATGCTGAACAGCGCCTGCACGTAATCCATGATGCCGTGCGCGTGCTGCACAATGTAGCCTGCGCCGATGGAGACGATGACACCGAAGACGATGGACAACCGGCCCACCATCACATAGTGGCTGTCAGAGCCTTTCTTGTTGATGAGCGGCTTGTAGAGGTCGTAGGTCCACACGGTGGAGAAGGCACTGATGTTGCCGGCCATGCCGCTCATGAAGCCGGCAATCAGCGCGGTGATGCCCAGGCCCAGCAGGCCCGGTCCCAGATAACGGGCCATCATCAGCGGCAACACTTCGTTGTAGCTGTGCAATTCCATTCCCGGAGCGCCCGCCAGAACTCTCGCCTGGTAGGCCGCCGGAAGAGTCGACTTTGTCGACATCGCGGTGGAGCAGGCGGCTGAATCCGCGATCGTTTCCCCGGACGTGCCCGCCGCGCAGGCTTTCACCACGTCCTCGCCCACCAGTTGCTGGGGGCTACGATCGGGATTCTGCAACAGCACCAGGCCCAGCAGTCCGGGCAGGATGACGATGAACGGAACCGCCATCTTGAAGAACGATCCGATAATCGGGGCCATGCGCGCGGCGCGCAGGTTGCGGGCCGCCAGCACGCGCTGCACGACGAGAAAGTCGGTGGTCCAGTAACCGAAGCTGATGGCGAATCCCAAGCCGAAGACGATCCCGGTCCAGTGCACGCCCATGGGGTTGGCGGCAAAGCTGCCGGTGTCGCGCCACAGATGGAAGTAGCTGTCGGAGTGCATGTTGGCGATGATCTTGGTCTTCAGCCCGCTGACGCCGCCGGCCTGAATCATGCCCAGGATGGGCACCAGCAACGCGCCGCCCCAGATGAGCACGAACTGCAGCACCTCGTTGAAGATGGCCGAACGCAACCCGCCCAGGGCAACGTAGAGGGTAACCGCAAACGCTGAAACCAGGATGCTGAAAGTGATATCCCAGCCCAGCACGACCTTCATGACCACGGCCATGGCGAACATGTTCACGCCGCTCATCAAAATCATCTCCAGGGCGAAGGAGAAGGCGGCCAGGACGCGGGCGTGTTCACCGTAGCGCAGGTTCAGGTAGCCGGGGACCGAGTGGGTCTTCGACACGTAATAAAACGGCATCATCACCAGGCCGAGGAAGAGCATGGCGGGAATGGCGCCGATCCAGTACCAGTGGGTGGCCAGAATGCCGTACTGATAAGCCGAGCCGGCCCAACCCATCAGTTCCAGCGATCCCAGGTTGGCCGAGACAAAGCTCAAACCGGCGATCCAGGCGCTCATCTCGCGCCCGGCCATGAAAAACTCTTCGCTGGTGTTGGTTCTGCCCCGCAGGTAGAAGCCGATCCAGATCACCATGCCGAAGTAGATGGCGATCACGATCATGTCGAGAAGGCTAAGATGCGCCATCGGAGCTGCGCTGAATGCCAGGAGGGCCGGAAGGGGAGAAAACGACCCGGCGGCGAGGTGGGCGGGAATCAATCCGAACATTGCGTCACCTGAAAGGGGGTTGAATTCGTCCGTGAAGCCCCGGACGTTCGCCCCTTAGTAAATGGGTTTACTCCGACACTTGTCAAGCGGCGAAGCGTGCTATTGGCAAAGATCCAGGCGCGGCAAGCCGTCCACGGCGAAGCCAAAGGACCAGGATACTTAGCCGCCTTGCAGTGCGGGTAAGCGTTTACCCCGCGAAGTGTAACACATCTCCCGTCCGATGCAATATGAGAAGGAATTTCCTGCTTGTCTTCTCTCCATAATGAGTGTACTTTGAGATATGGGACCCTCATTTCCCTGCTTCAGCATCCCTAACCTTACGCCTCTCGCCGGCCGCCCGCATCCACAGCGGATCCCTGTCCAATCCATCCCTGTACGAAGGAGTCTTCCCCATGAATCCGTCTGCCGATTCCGCAGGTTGTAGCGGCTTTTCCCGCCGCACATTCTTCCGTTTTGCTGCCGGCGCTTCGGCCCTGGCCAGCATGCCCATTCTTACTGAAGGCCGACTCGCTTTGGCCGAGCGCCCCAAGTTCGCCGATCCCAACATTGGCATCCACATCGACGCCAACGAGAACCCGCTCGGACCCCCCGAAGCAGCGCGCAAGGCAGTCGCGGACATCATTCCCAAAGGCGGCCGCTACGAGTTCACCATGCAGGAGGATCTCGCCAACACCTTCGCCCAGATGGAAGGCCTCAATCCCGAGTCGGTGCTGCCCTTTGCCGGCTCCAGCGAGCCGCTTCATTATACGGTGCTGGCCTTTACAGACAAGAACAAGCCGCTGGTGATTGCCGACCCCGGCTATGAAGCACCTATCTGGGCTGCGCAGGTTTCCGGCACGCCGGTCATCAAGGTGCCGCTGGCCGATCCCCATGGCGCGGCCACGCACGACATCAAGGCCATGCTGGCCGCCGCGTCCGCTCCCGGCGTGATCTACATCTGCAATCCCAACAACCCCACCGGCACGCCAACCAGCCGCGCGGACATCGAGTACGCGGTGGCCAACGCCCCCAAGGGCACCATCCTGCTGATTGACGAAGCCTACATCCATCTCTCCGACGTCACGCCCTCGCTGGATTTCGTGAAAGAAGGCAAGGACGTGATTGTGTTGCGCACCTTCTCGAAGTTGTATGGAATGGCCGGCCTCCGCATGGGGTTCGCCATTGCGCGGCCCGAGCTGGTCCAAAAGGTGGGTTCGCTGGGCGGGATGAACTCGATGCCCATCACCGCGGTGGCCGCGGCCAAGGCCAGTCTGATCGACAAGGACCTGGTGCCCACCCGCAAGAAGATCATCGGCGACATTCGTGCCGAGACGCTGGCCTGGCTCAAATCCGCGGGCTACGCCTGCACCCCGTCGGAGAGCAACTGCTTCATGCTCGACGTCAAGCGGCCCGGCAAGGAAGTTCTGGCGGCGATGGCGGCCAAGGAGATTTACATCGGCCGCATCTGGCCGGCCTGGCCCACGAATGTGCGCATCACCGTGGGCACCCGCGACGAGATGCTTGCCTTCCGCAAGGCATTTCAGGAAGTGATGGCCGGCTCAACCGCGGGACTGGTGCCGCCCCCCTTGCCGCGCAAGCTCGCCGAACATCCCTTCACACACCTGTCGTAGAGGCAACAAGCAGCCATTTGCGGAGACTTGTTTGATTGCTTGAACATTTGCTCACTTTCACAACTTGCCCATAAGAAATCCCCCGCCATCAGCGGGGGATTTCTTATGTCGAGTTTTATGCAACCGGCCGCTCTGTTAGCTGACAAAGCGTCTCGCGCAGGTCGTCCCTTATTGTGGGTAGCCTGGCGGTCCAGACGAATTCCCTGGGATTCCGATTGCGGACTTCGATGGTGTTACGCGTGCCAAGGCGCCTAAGATTGACATCGATCTACACTGCGTGCAATTATCGAAATCCGATTATAGCCGGCCCGAGAGAATCCACAGGATGAGGCGCCTGTCGTGAAGCAGCGACATTTCTTCGCATGCGCGGGACTTGCAATGGCGATTTCCCTGCCGGCCATGCCGGCAGTTGGGCAAACGGCTTCTCCGCTACAGCAAGCTGTTAATAGCCCTTTAACATTGGCGCTTGTCATTCAAGAGGCCGAGGCCAGGTACCCCGCCATCCGTGCCGCGCAAGAACAGCAGGAAAGCGCACGCGACGCCATCGGCGTGGCAAAGACGGCCTATCTGCCTCGTGCGGACATGTTGTGGCAGGCGAATCGCGCCACAACCAATAAAACAAATATTGCCCCGATGTCGCAGGGAATCGTCTCCATTCCCGACACGCCCGCGCGTGTCGCCACCGGTCACAGCGATTGGAATACGCTGACCGGCATCTTGCTGGCTTGGCAACCCTTCGATTTCGGAGTGCGCCATGCTCAGGTCGGTGTTGCCAAATTTGCTTATGAATCCGCGCGGCACGCCACGGACTTGACCCGCCTGGATGTGGCGTCAGCCGCCGCCGGTGCCTACCTTGACGTAGTGGCGGCGCGGCAGACGGTTGACGTCCAGCAGGCGAATGTTGACCGCATGGAGGCCTTTGCGAAAACGGTCCACGTGCTGGTGGATAACACGCTGCGCCCTGGGGCGGATGCGTCGCAGGCTGACGCACAACTCGCAATGGCCCGAACCCAGCTCATCCAGGCTCAGACGCAAGAACAAGTCAGGTTGGAAGCGCTCGCGAATTTCCTTCAAGTTCCTTCGCAGCTTATCGTAATTGACGGGAAGGACGTTCTTGGCGCCCCTCCTGCCGCAGCTCTGAATGAGGCGCCCATCCAGGATCATCCTCAGGCTGAACAACTGGCCGCGCTCCTCAATCAACAGAAGGAGCAACTCCAATTACTCAGCCGGTCGTACGTGCCTGCCTTCACTCTTTACGGGTCCGCTTCCGGTTTGGGGGCCGGATTGTCCAGCGCTGCATCGCCGGCGTTTCTCGGCGGGACTTCCGGACTCGCTCCCACTGAATTGAACTGGATGACAGCCTTTCAGGTGACCTTTCCTGCATTTCAGATCTTTACCATCCACAGTCAGAAGGAACAGCAGAAGGCCCAGGTTCTATCCACGCAGTCCTCCTATCGGCAAGTGCTCGGGGATTTAACTGCGCAGGAGAAGCAGGCCAGGGCCCTGCTCGATGGAGCGCAACGGATCGCCGCCAACACGCCTGTCGAAGTGTCGGCTGCGCAAGACAGTGAGAGGCAGCAACAAGCACGGTACAAGTCGGGGCTCGCAACGGTCGTCGAAGTTTCCGCTGCCAACGCCGCTCTTGCGCAAGCCGAGGGGGATGACGCCCTCGCGCATGTGAACGTCTGGCGAGGTTTCGCCGGAGTCGCGGAGGCGCAAGGCGATTTGACGCCATTGCTTCAGTTGCTGAACAAGCAGCCGTAAAGGGACTTCGCCTGGAGTAGGAACCTATGTGGCTTATTCGAGCAGCTCTGCGCAGACCCGTCACGGTGATCGTCTTTGCCCTCGCGCTTGCTTTGCTGTCGGTGGTCGCTCTCTTGCGTACGCGCATCGACATTCTCCCAGGACTCGACCTGCCCACGATTTACGTAGCGCAGCCTTATGGCGGCTTGAGCCCGCAACAGATGGAAGGGTTCATCGACTATTACTACGAGTACCACTTCCTCTACATCAACGGGATTCAGAGCGTGGAGGCGAAATCGATTCAGGGGACGGGGCTCATCCGTCTCAATTTTCATCCCGGGACGGACATGAGCCAGGCGCTTGCCCAGACCATTTCGTATGTGAATCGTGCGCGCGCCTTCATGCCTCCGGGAACAGTTTCTCCATTTGTGATCCGGTTTGACGCGGGCACACTGCCGGTGGGATATCTCGTTTTCTCAAGCCCGTCACGAACACTCTCCGAGATCCAGGACCTTGCTTTGAACCGTGTCCGGCCCGCGTTTGCCACACTTCCCGGCGTCTCGTCCCCGCCCCCGTTTGGCGCCAATCAGCGCACCATCATTCTGAACATCAACCCGCAAAAAATGCATGCCTACGGGAAGTCTCCCGAAGATATCGTGAAGGCTCTCAGCAGCGGAAACAGCATCGAGCCTGCTGGTAACGCGAATATCGGCACAACCAACACATTGGTCACCACCGATTCGACGGTGACGAATTACGCCGACCTGCTCAATATTCCTCTGCATCTTGGCCCGGGCGCGGCGGCTTACATGCGCGACGTCGCCAGCATCTCCGACACCTCCGACATTCTTGCCGGATACGCGTTGTTGAACGGAAAGCGCACCGTATACATTCCGGTGACCAAGCGCCCTGACGCATCGACGATCACTGTTGTGAATGAAGTGAGGAGCAGCCTCGAACGCTTTCAGTCGCTGATCCCCGACGATATCAAGATTACCTACGAATTCGACCAGTCGCAGTACGTGCGCGCGGCCTTGAGCTCTGTTCTGCGCGAGGCGCTGATCGGCGCCGCGCTGACCGGGCTGATGATCCTCCTTTTCCTTCGCGATTGGCGCTCTTCTCTGATCGTCGTCGTCACCATCCCTTTTGCTCTTCTCTCCTCGGTGGTCGCATTGAGTGTCACCGGCCAGACGATCAACCTCATGACGCTTGGCGGCCTGGCCCTCGCGGTTGGCGTCCTCGTGGATGAAGGAACCGTACTGCTTGAAAACATTCACGTCCATCTCGAGGCGGGAGAAACCAGGGCCCGTGCCGTGCTGCTGGCGAGCAAAGAGGTCGCAACGCCTCGATTCCTCGCCATGATCGCTGTAATCGCCGTGTTCCTGCCCTCGTTCTTCATGACCGGTCCAGCGAAGTCACTCTTCCTGCCGCTCTCACTGGCCGTCGGCTTTTCCATGGGAGCTTCCTACTTGCTGTCGAGTACCCTCGTGCCCGTACTGACCAATTGGTTGTTGCGCGAGGTCCATCGTGAAAACAGAGAACAGGCCCGCGAATCCGAGAAGAAGGAGAAGGGATTTGCTCTGTTTCGCCGGCGCTTTCACGGCGTGCTTGAGCGAATCATGGATTATCCCTTGCTCCTGCTGACCGGCTATGCCGTTTTTGCGTTGGCGATATTCTTTGTGGTTGGTCCGAATCTCGCACAAGAGATCTTCCCTTCGTCCGCTTCCCAGCAATTCCGCTTGCGTATCGATGCGCCCGACGGCACGCGCGTAGCCGTTACAGAGGACTTGGTCAAGCAGGTTCTCGGCGTAATCGGCCGCGACGCCGGAGACAGCAATCTCGACCTCACCCTGAGCTACGTCGGCACCCAAGGTTCTTCCTATCCAATCAACGCTGTCTTTCTCTGGACCAGCGGCCCGCAACAGGCGGTTGTCAATGTCGGCCTGAAACCTGGTAGTTCGATCGAATTGGCCGCCCTCGAAGAGCGGTTGCGCAAAGATCTGGCGCAGCAGTTTCCGAGCCTCCGCTTCTCGTTCGATCCTGGGGACCTGATCAGTCAGATTCTGAACTTCGGCACTCCGTCTTTGGCCGAAGTTGCGGTTTCCGGGCCTCAATATGCCGACGTCCAGACGTACGCCGAGAAGGTACGCCAGCGCATGGCTCAACTGAAGTCGCTGCGTGACGTAGAGATCGAGGAGCCGCTGCACTATCCGACAGTCGATGTTCACATCGATCGAGTTCTCGCGGGTCAGTTGGGCACAACGGCGGATGAGGTTGGCGCCGCGGTTGGCGCGGCGACGGCGTCGAGCCGGTTTGTCGCTCCAAATTACTGGCGCGATCCGCGCACCGGCGTGAGCTACCAGGTGCAGGTTCAGGTTCCCCAGGCGCAGATGACCTCTATCGAGGACATTGCGAATATCCCTGTATCGAGTTCTACTGGGGCGCATCCCTTGCTCAGTCAGATTGCGCAACTGCGCCCGACGACAGTTCCCGGTGAACTCGACCGTATCAACGGTCTCTGGACGTTGGGCATTTCGGCAAACGTCGGCGGAAACAACCTGGGCGCCGCGGCGCGCGACATTCAACGCGCCATCAAAGAGGCGGGCGAGCCACCGCGTGGTGTTTCCGCCGCGATGCGTGGGCAGGTCAACGCGCTAAGCGAGATCTTCGGCGAGCTGGCCATCGGACTGGCAGCGGCAATCGTAGCGATTCTCCTGCTGCTCACCGCCAATTTCCAATCCTTCCGGCTTGCCTTGGTCGTCGTCTCAACCACTCCGGCGGTGCTGTGCGGTGTCATCCTTATGCTATTGATCACCGGCACCACCCTCAATCTGCAAAGCTTTATGGGAACGATCATGGCGATCGGCGTTGCGGTGGCCAATGCGATTCTGCTTGTCACTTTCGCCGAACAGAATCGAAGCAACGGCGCCCAGTCGCACGCCGCCGCGCGTGCTGCCGCTACTGAGCGGCTACGCCCGGTGCTGATGACGAGTTTGGCCATGATCGCCGGCATGATTCCGATGGCGCTCGCCATCGGGCAAGGAAGCGAAGAGGCGGCGCCTCTTGGGCGCGCCGTCATTGGAGGTCTCGCGGTTGCCACCCTGGCAACGCTGTTCTTGTTGCCAACAGTCTTCGGCATCGTTCAGCGCAACTCTCCCATCGGTTCCCGTTCGCTCGATCCTGAAGATCCGGAAAGCCGCTTTGCCAAACCCCTGGAGTCCTCGCGATGAAAACAATAGCTTGCGCCTCACCTTGCGTAGACTGCTGCGCCTTGATGCTTCTCGCTACCGTTTTGGCTGCCTGCGGCGGGGCGAAGCCTCCTGCCGCGAACACCGCACTGGCTGCCGTGCCGGTTGAAACAGTGACTGTGGTTTCAAAGATGCTGGATGCGCCCGTGAGCCTCCCTGCCCAGTTGCTGCCTTACCAGACAGTCGACGTGTATCCCAAGGTCACCGGGTTCATCTCTGCCATCAAAGTAGACCGCGGCTCGCGCGTGAAAAAGGGGGAAGTCTTGGTGCGCCTGACCGCTCCGGAGCTGCTGGCACAACGCTCGCAGGCTGAAGCCGCCGTCAGAGCGTCTGAATCGCAACTCGCTTCGGCGCAGGCTAAGCTCGCTGCCGATCAGGGTACATACCTCCATCTGGCCTCAGCCGCGAAGACGCCCGGCGTGGTCGCTGATAACGACCTCCTGGTCGCCAATCAAACTGCGGCTGCAGACAGGGGAGCCGTCGCCGCTGCGGAAAGTAATGCCAACGCTGCTCGGGATGCGTTGCGCAGCGTCACCCAGATGGAGTCTTATCTCACCATAGAGG
>Ga0181531_10001296_pt1 | contig 15903 bp, 17 predicted proteins | sample PEATcosm2014_Bin_38_FD_119743 | JGI IMG/M metagenome (GOLD analysis project Ga0181531, IMG submission 119743) | Peatland microbial communities from MTU Mesocosm Facility, Houghton, MI, USA - PEATcosm2014_Bin11_10_metaG | ecosystem: Environmental > Terrestrial > Soil > Wetlands > Peat | place... | reverse complement strand
GGTTCGATCTGGCTGGGTGTCTGGTCGAGGATCTTCGAGGCGAGACCGCCCGCGGAGGCTGTGTAGGTCCACGACGGGGTCTTCGAAAGGAACAGCACCGCGAGCAGGTTGACGAACGGGCCGATCGAGAGCGCGGTGTTCGTCGCGAAGGTGTGGGTGTCGTTCCCGAACGCGAGGTCGCCGCGCGTGGGGCAGTCGTACAGGTGACCGGTCATCCGCGTCTCGACGCGCGTGTTCAGCGAGAGGATGCGGTCTTCGGTGCGCTCGGCGTACGAGTACACGAGATACCGCTGCCCCAGGCCGCACAGCGTCTGCGCGCTGACCGATCCCGACGTCACCGTGCCGGCGTTGAACTGTGAGGCCACCGAGGCGATCCCACGCCGAGCGAGCAGGTTCTGGAGCAGATCGACGTAGGTCGGCTGGCCCGAGCCGACGTCGGGCACGAGTTGCACGTACTGCTGATAGGCCGCCGTCGTGAGCGTTCCGCCCGCGATCGACGGGGTGCCGATCAGTGCGAGCACCTGCGCCTTCGTCAACATCATCGCCTTTGTCAGCGCGGCGTCGTCGCCGGTCCCGCGCAAGGCGACCGGCACCTGCACCACGCCGAGCTGCTGATGATCGACCAGGTCGATCGCGCCGAACGTTACCTTCCCAGCGTCCGGGGTTGCCGGTGAAGGCACCGTGAAGGTCGTGGTGACGAGGACGTTCGCGCGGGTGGCGTCGCAGCCCGTCTGTCCGACGCCGGCATTCGTCGTTTGCACGCAGGCGAGATACAGTGGATACTGCGCGGTGATCTGGCTCGCGATCACCCCGAGTGCGGCGGTCCCGGTCTTGGTGTCCACGCTCGCAACATCGTTGGTGAAGGGCAGGAACACGACGTGGAGGCGCACGTCGACGGTAGCCGGCTGCACGTCGGCTCCCGCGCTCGCGGGGAGCAGGCCGAAGGCGGCGATCCCCCAGAGGATCAGCCGGACGAATCGCATGGTCATAGCGGATCGACCTCCTGCGCCTGACCTTTCGGGGGCGGCGCGGGCGAAGTGCTGCAACGCGGCGGCGTGAGCGTCCGGTAGACGCGCCCGTCGTCACCGATGATGAGCTCGTGATTGCGCACCCGAACGCGCATGAACGCGCGATCGGGCGAGAGTGACTCGGCACTGGGCTGCCAAAAGCGCGGCGTGACGATCGAGATCTCCCGCTTTGCGAGCGCCGCGGAGCCCAGGAGGTCGGTCAGCGTACGTCGCTGCGCCCTCAGCGCCTCGAAGGCGAGATCGACATCGTCGGTCGGATCGATGAAGCGCGAGGGTGGCGCGAGCGCGCCGAGAAACGTGCCGTCCGCGTCGAGGAAGACCGCTGCCGCCGGCAGTGACGGCTTTCCCGCCGGCTGCGCACGGACGAACTGCACGTACTGCCAGGTGCGCACGGTCGTCGTCCCGACCTGGAGCGGGACCGGCCGACACGGCGTCGCACCCGCGAACGCCGCGGCGAACGGTGGGCACGTGTCCAGGCCGTGGGCGCGCACGGCGGCCTGCGCCGCGTTGGCGACGTCGGCTTGCGTCGAGGTCGCCGACAGGATGACGCGCAGCGCCGGCGGGGCGAACTCCTTCACGTTCGGGTCGATCGCCACGGCGGCGTCCCCCGTCCGGCGATTGATCACGATGACGTAGGTCGACGCCACGCCGTCTTGCGTTGCCGGCCAGTTGTACGTGCGCCACGCGTCCGCCGAGATGTACACGTCCTTCGATCCGGTGTCCTCGCCCCGGCCGCACGCGTCGATGGAGGCGTGCGGCATCGGGAGTACGCCGTACCGGTCTTGGATGTTCTGCAACGACGCTGGATCGCTCGCTGCGACGACCGCCGCGGTGATCGGCGCCGGATTGGCGACCACCAGACCGCGCACGGTGTACGTTCCGCCGGCGACGGCCGGACCGTCGATCACGGCACCCTTGACGACCAGCCAGTGGTTGGCGTCGCCGAACGCGAGCACGGGCACCGCGATCCCGGTCAGGATCAGGTTGTCGACGACGGCCCGTAATGCCAGGTCGTAGTCGGTATAGGGCGCCGGGCTCGCGAACGTCGCAGCCAGTCCGGCGTGCATTGCCTGGTCGTTGAGCACGCCGGCCAGCGTCGCCGCCGTGATTCCGTCGGCTTGCACGAGTGCGCCGTTCACCAGACCGATCTGCGCGAGCGGCGCGGCCCCGGCCGACGCCAGGACCATCTGCGCCGCCGCCAGACCGCAGTAGTTGTCGGCGTCTTGCTGATGGTAGGGGAGGTCGAAGTAGATCGACGCGCTCATGAGAGGGCGATCCCCATCGGGCCGTACACGCCGCCCGCGCCCTGCGGCGGCGGCGGCGGGACGAGATCGATGTTCGTCAGCCCGGTGGTTATGACGTCGAACTCTCGGCTCATCGGAAGCCACTTGATCAGCCACGTCCCGGCGGTCGTCTGCGCGAGCACGAACTCCATCGCACCACGCTTGCCCGGCACCACCGAGGTCGGGGTATCGCTGATGGAAAGCGTCAGCGTTTGCAGCGCAGCGTCGAACGATGCGGCGAAGGTCAGATCGTTCACCGCCGCATACGCCGCCGCCACCGTCGGCCAATGCTCGACGATGGCATCGTTCAGCATGAACGTCACGTCGATGGCGGTGGCTGCCGGCGGCTTGAGGACGGCACTGTCCGCGCTGTTGTCGTCGATCACGATCGAGAGCGTCTGCCCGTTGCTCTGAACGTGAAAGTACAACGGCTTTCCGCTGTATCCGGTCAGCGGGGCTTGTGCGAGCGCCGTCGTCACGCCCCCGAGCGTCACGACTCCGGTCACCGCCGTGGGTGCGAGGGGAGATGATTGGATGGCCATGATATCCCTTTGCAGGCAAGAGTGAATCGAGCGGCTGCGAGCAGCGCCGGGTGGCACCGCCGTGGATGGCCGTCGTACGATCAGCCTGGGCCACGGCGGTTAATGAGCGGTTACTGCTCCGGCGGACGTGCGTCGCGACGCTCGTCGCGAGGGGTGCCGACGTTCGTGACGCAAACCGTGGCGCATGATCGCATACTTGGGGACCGGCCTGCTGGGCAGCGGCTTCGTGCGCAAACTGCTCGAACGCGGCGAGACGGTCCGGGTCTGGAACCGCACGCCCGAGAAGGCCTTGGCGCTGGCCGGCGAGGGCGCCGTCGTCTGCGCGACCGCCGCCGAAGCCGTGCGCGGTGCCGACCAGATCCACCTCACGCTCGCCGACGACGCGTCGGTCGACGCGGTGCTCGAGCCGCTCGCCGGCGCGATCGGCGGAGCGACGCTGATCCTCGACCACACCACGACCGCCCCGACCCCGACCGGCGAGCGGGTCGCGCGCTGGAAGCAGCGCGGCGTCACCTTCGTCCACACACCGGTCTTCATGGGCCCGGCGGCGGCCCGCAACGCGCAAGGCTTCATGTTGCTCTCCGGCGCGCCCGACGTCCGCGCGACCGTCACCCCGCTGATCGCGCCGATGACCGGCAAAGTCATCGATCTGGGCGACGATCCGACTCGCGCGTCGGCGTTCAAGCTGTTCGGCAACATGATGTTGGTCTTCATCGTCAGCGGCCTGGCCGACGGATACCGCTTTGCGGAATCGCTCGGCATCCCGGCGACGCAGGCGCAGCGCCTGTTCGACGACTTCAAACCCGGCGTCTCGATCGACGTGCGCGGCAAAGCGATGGCCCGCGGCGACTTCACGCCGCAGTGGGAGCTGGCGATGGCCCGCAAAGACATCCGCCTGATGCTGGAAGAGGCGCAGCGTCACGGAGTCTCGCTGGCCGTGCTGCCGGCAATTGCCGGATTCTTCGATACCTACGTGCAGGCGGGACTCGGTGGGGAGGACGTCGGCGTCGTAGCGCGCAGAGACCTCGCATGATCGCATACTTGGGAACCGGCCTGCTGGGCACCGGCTTTGTCCAGAAGCTGCGCGAGCGCGGCGAGGACGTGCACGTGTGGAACCGCACGGCCGCAAAGGCGCGCGCGCTCGAAGCCGACGGCGCGACGGCGTTCGGCGACGCGCGCGACGCGGTGCGCGGCGCTGCGCAAATCCACCTCACGCTCAGCGACGACGCCGCCGTCGACGCGGTGCTCGAGCCGCTGGCCGAGGTCATTTCACCGACTGCTTTCATCATCGACCACACGACGACCGCGCCGACGCCGACCGGCGAACGAGTCGCGCGCTGGAAGAGCCGTGGACGCAACTTCGTCCACGCGCCCGTCTTCATGGCGCCGCGCAACGCGCGCGAGGCGAGCGGTCTGATGCTGCTCTCGGGCGATCCCGCGCTGCGCGCGGCGGTCCTGCCGCTCCTCCAGCCGATGACCGGCAAGGTGCTCGACCTGGGCGACGACCCGACTCGCGGCGCGTCGTTCAAGCTGTTCGGCAACCTCGTGCTGCTGGTGATGACCAGCGGGCTCGCCGACATGTTCGCGCTCGGCCGCTCGCTGGGCATCGACCCGCGCGACGCGCGCACGCTGTTCGACGAGTTCAACCCGGGCGGCTTCATCGGCGCGCGTGCCAAGAGCATCGCCGAGGAGCGCTTCCAGCCCAGCTTCGAGCTGACGATGGCGCGCAAAGACGCACGCCTGATGATCGAGGAAGCCGCCCGCCACGGCACCACGCTCGACGTGCTGCCGGCGGTCGCCGCGCTGCAGGATCGCTACATCGCAGCCGGCTTCGGTGCCGACGACTCGGCGATCGTCGCCTCGGGCCGCGCGTGATGCCGCCCCTCTACCTGACCGAAGGCGACGTCGCCGCGATGTTCCCGATGCGCGAGGCGCTCACGTGCGTCGAAGAGGCCGCCCGCGCGCTTGCCGACGGCAGCGCACAGAACCGCCCGCGCCAGCGGGCGTATCTGGGCACGTCGATCATCCAGGTGCTGGCCGCCGCCTACGGTGGCCGGCTCGGCCACAAGACGTACGTCGTCGCGCGACCGCGCGGCGCACGTTTTCTGGTCTCGCTGTTCGCCGACGACGGCGACTTGCTCGCGATCATCGAAGCCGACCGGCTCGGGCAGATGCGCACCGGTGCCGCTTCGGGCGTCGCGACCCGCGCGCTCGCCCGCGAAGACGCGCACACGCTGACGGTCTTCGGCACCGGCTGGCAAGCGCACACGCAGGTCGAAGCGGTCTGCCGCGTGCGTGACATCCGCCAGGTGTTCGCGGTCGGCCGCAACGCCGCACGCGCGGCGAGCTTCTGCGAAGAGATGACCGACAAGCTCGGCATCCCGTGCACGCCGGCAGCCGCGCGCGAAGCCGTGGAACAGGCCGACGTCGTCTGCACGATCACCGGCGCGAGCGAACCGCTCTTCGAGGGTGCGTGGCTGCGAGCGGGAACGCACGTCAACGCCGCCGGCTCGAACCGCGCCAACGCCGCCGAGATCGACGTGACGACCGTCCGGCGCGCGGCGATCGTCGCCGTGGAGGACGTCGCGCAAGCGCACGTCGAGGCCGGCGACCTGCTCGCCGCCGAGCGCGCGGGTTGGTCGTGGGACGGCGTCACGCTGCTCAGCGATATCGTCGCCGGCCTCGCACCGCGCCGCACCGATGCCGATCAGATCACGCTGTTCGAGTCGCTCGGCATTGGCCTGTGGGACGTGGCGGCTGCGAATTACGTGTTCGACGCGTGCGTCGCCGAAGGCCGCGGCACGCCGCTGCCGATCCCCGCCTGGCCCGCATAGGTGGCGCAGGAGGAGGTCGAGAGCCAGGCAGTCGGCGCCTCGTATGCGAGCCTCGCCAACGACCTCTATGCGAAGAAGGACGTCACCGCCATGCTGGCATGTGGCGTGACCGGCGTCGACCATCACCGGCGCGAGGCGGAACGCCTGGCTGCGAGCGATGCGGAGCGATCGCGGGCGCATCGGTTGGCAGCCAAGAACTTGGCCTACAACGTCGCCGCGAACTGTTGGCCGGGCTGGGGCGACGAAGGGGTGCTGATCGATGCCGCGCACATCGAGGACGGGCTCGCCCTCGCGCAAGCGTCGCTCGACGACGTGCGTGAACTCGACCTGGGAGACGTGCCGCTCGGGACTGCTCACTGGCTCATCGGTGCGCTCGACCTCGCCGCGGGTCGAGCCCAGGCCGCGCTGACGAGCTTCGCACGATCCCGCGCCAGCTACCTCGCCGCGCGGGAACCGGTGAAGGTGCTCTTGGTCGACGGCTATCTGGCCCTCGCGCGAAGCATGAGCGAGGACGGCACCCTCGACGAGGCTCCGCTCGACGAGGCGATCGCGCACCTCCAGCGCGAGGGGTCGAAGGAAGCGCGCGGCTTCGCCGCCCAGTTGCGAACCGCCGCCCGCATCCTGCGCGAGCGCCGGGTTTAGAGCGTCGTGCGGAAGCCGCGCTGCAGCAGGTCGTGCACTTCCGTCAGCGCGACGGCCTGCTGGGCGCTCCCCGCGCGCAGGCGCCCGGTCCGCTCGCGCAGCTTCACCACCGTTGCGATGACCGCTTCGCTGGTCTCGCCGGTCTCGCGCGAAAGCTCGGCGATCCCGTCGGCGATGACGGTGAAGCCCAGCCCGCGCTCGCCCGCGCGCGCAGCCTCGATCGCCGCGTTGATCGCGAGCAACTGCGCGTCGCCGGCGATATCCGCCAAGCGGTTGACCAGCGTCTCGATGCGGTCGGTCGCGGTCAGCATGCGGCTGGCGCCGCCGTCGACCTCGTCGCCGTAGGCCCGCACTTGGTCGACGGTCGCGCCGATCCGCCGAACCAGGTCGTCGCGCTGGGCGCCGATCACCCCCGCGACGGTGGCCAAGAGCGTCCCCAGCTCGACCAGCGCATCGCGCGTGCGCCGGGTCGAGGCGATCGTGTCGGCGACCGCGGCGCGCGACTGCTGCGCGATCGCCTCCACGTCGCGCGCGGTCGCGAGCGTCGTGGTGGAGAGTGCGCGCACCCGTTCGGCGACGATGGCAAAGCCGCCCGAGCGGTCGATCGACGCGGCTTCGATCGAGGCGTTGATGCCGAGCACGCGCGCTTGACGCGCCGAGCGCGCGAAGCCGTCCGCGGCTTGCGCGACCGTTTGCCAGGCGGTCTCCATGCGACCCATCGCGACGTCACCGCCTTGGAGCGCGTCGACGATCTTCTGGACGCCGGCGGCCGCGCCGGCGATCGCCTCGCGCTCCGACGCCTCGGCGGCTTCGTCCGCGGTCGTCAACGTAGCGCGGTCTCCGCGTCGAGGATCAGCGAGACGGTCGCGACCCGCACCTCACCGACATAGACTGCCGTCGCGAGGTTGACGAATACGTCGCCGGTGTCTTGCACGTATGCGTACGCACCCCACGGGCGCGGCCAGACACGGTGCAGCGTGTAGCCGTCGCGGACGAACGCGCTCCACGCACGGCGCAGCCCGCTGTGTTCCACCCCGGCACCCAGACCGACGCGCGCCAGGCGCAGGCTGATCGGATCTTCGAGGATCTTCTTGGCGCGATTGCGCGACCAGTCGTCGGTCCTCGAAGCGAACGAGGGCAACGCGATCAGGAAGGTATTGAGGTCCATCGCGGCCATCGACCGGATCGGCGGCGCAGCGGCGATCGTGCGGTCGAAGAGCGTCATCAGGGCGAGGTCGACGGCAGCGTCGGAGACGGTGCGGTATTTCGGTGGGCGGAAGCCGTTGCGCGGTGCGGTGCGAACGTCGACGAACCGGCTCAGGTGCCCGACCTCGTCATCGCGCAGCTCGACGTACTCGCTCGCGCGCAGGTCGTCGAGGGTCGTGCGCCCGGCAGCGATCGCCTCGGCGTAGATCGCTTCGGCGTCCTCGGCGACCCCGGCCAACAGGCGTTGGTAGCGTGCGAGCGGCAGGCCCAGGCCGAGCTCGATCCCGACTGCTTGCGCGTCGCCGAGAACGTCGCTCAGCGTCAGCCGTGCCGCGTCGCGCGCAGTCGCGCCGAGCGTGCCGAGCGAACCGCGCGCCCGCGCGATCTCGGTTGCAATCGCCTGCGCACCGGTGCCCACGCCCCGCGCCGTCTCGGCCAGCGCGCGCCCGCGTTCGACGTTCGCCACGATCGACGCGCGCATCGCATCGACGGTCGCGCGCCCGCGCTCGGCCTGGTCGACCACACTCGTCATTTGCCCCGCGCTCTCGCTGCTCGCGCGCTCCAGCCGTTCACCACGCCCGCGCAGCTTCCCGATCGCCTCCGCAACGCCTCCGGTGACGTCCTGCGTCCCGCGCGCCAGCCGTCCGATCTCGTCGGCGATGACGGTGAAGCCCAGGCCGCGCTCACCGGCGCGTGCCGCTTCGATCGCCGCGTTGATCGCCAGCAGTCCCGATTCGGCGCTGATCTCGGAGACGGTCTCGACGATCGTGCCGGCGCGGTCGGTGGCGCGATGCATCGCGAGAATCCCGCGACGCACCGCGTCACCGTGCTGTTCGGCGACGTGCACGTCGGCGATCGCGCGTTCGAATCCGCTCAAGGCGGCGCGCAGGACGGCGTCCAGCTGGTCGAGCGCGGTGACGATCTCGCTCGCCGCCGACTCGAGCGCGAGTGCCGCCTGACCCGATTGTTCGAGCGCGGACGAGATCTGTTCGAATTCGGCCGCCAGCGACGCCAACGCATCGTCGACGCCCCGCCAGCCGGACTCACTGCGGGCTGCCGCGATCGCGGCGTCGGTCAGCGCGGCGACCGCCGCCGCGTGATCGCCGGACGCCAGCGCGCGTCGCGCGCGCACCGCGCTCGCACCGACGCCACGGGCGGCAGCTCGCGCATCCTCGCCGGCGGCGCCGGCAAGCGCGTCGAGCCGCTGCACGGTCGTCGCGATCTGTGCCGATGCCGTACCCTGCTCGTCGGCGATGGTCGCCAACTGGGCCACTCCGCCCGCGAAGGCGGTCCCGCGGGTCATGCCGTCGGCGAAGTCGACGATCGCGGCGTCGAGCGTGGTCGCGACCGCGCTGCAGCTCGTCTCGGCGATGCGGGTCGCGACCACGACGTCGGCCACCTCGCCGCGGGTCGCGACCACGATCGCGCGCACGTCGTTCGCCGCGGCCAGGGTCGAGGTCGAGAGCGCGCGCATCCGTTCGGCGACGATGCCGAACCCCGACGAGCTGGCATCGACGTACGCTGCCTCGATCGACGCGTTGACTGCCAGGACGCGTGCGCGCCGCGCCGCGCGCGCGATCTCCTCGATCGCCTCGGCGACACCGGCCCAGCCACCGTCGAGCCGTTGCACCGCTCCGCGACCGCTGGCCACCGCTTCCGCTAGGCCACGCGCTGCCTCGGCGAGGTCCGTCAGGCTGGCGCGCGAGGCGGCCAGGTCGGCCGGTAGCCCGTCGGCGACGAGGGCGAGCTGGGCAGCGTGGGCCGCAACACCGCGCGCCGACTCGGCCGAGGCCGCCGTGACCCGGCGCAGCGCAGCGATCGCATCGCGTTGGCGCTCGGTGCTGGCAAGCGTGCGCTCAACCGCTGCGTCGTACTCCGCCGCGGCGCGCTCCGCCGTCTCGACCAATGCCGCAAGCGCCCGCCGAGCCTCGGGTGCGTGCGGCGCCACCTCGGAGATGTCGATCAAACTGCCTCCAGCACCACCCGCGTACGCGGCTCATTCCAAGGTGCCCAGCGGCAGCGCCTTTCGGCCAAGCCAGCCCTGACGAAAATTTGTTGCGGGAGGGACGGGGGGGGGGGGAATGCACGAGACCCGACCATGCGGCCGGGTCTCGTGTCGAGCGTTCCCGCGGGGCGCGGGCTTACTTCTTGGTGGCCTTCTTCTTGCCGGCCACGGTGCGCTTGGGACCCTTGCGGGTACGCGCGTTGGTCTTCGTGCGCTGGCCGCGGACCGGCAGACCGCGGCGATGACGCAGCCCTCGGTAGCAGCCGATGTCGGTCAGGCGCTTGATGTTCGAGGCGATCTCACGGCGTAGGTCGCCCTCGACCTTGAGCGTCTCGATGACCTCACGCAGCTTCTGTTCGTCCTCGGTCGAGAGGTCCTTGACGCGCACGTTGGGGCTGACCCCCGTCTGCGCGAGGATCTTCTGCGAGGTCGGGAGACCGATGCCAAAGATGTACGTGAGACCGATCTCGATGCGCTTGTCGCGCGGCAGATCGATGCCGGAGATACGAGCCATTAGCCTTGAACCTGCTTGTGCTTCGGATTGATGCTGCAGATCACGCGGACTTTGCCTTCCCGCCGAATGACCTTACAACCATCGCAAATACGCTTGACGGACGGACGAACTTTCATTTCAACGTTGCTCCGCCCCAGGCTCCGCAACCCCCACGCGTACGCGTGGGGCCCCGGGTAGCGCGGCCCCGCCGGCGTTGCCGGTGAGGCGCGATTCCCCGAGGGGGGCCGCAATGGGGCACTTTCCTTGCTGTGACGTGGATGCTGTCGTAGCGGCGATCATGCTGCTACTTCTTGGGGTGGCCGAAAGCGCTCCACGTCGGGGTGCTCGGCTGTCTCGCGCAACGTCAGGATCTTCGGACCGTCGTCCGTGACCGCGATCGTATGCTCGAAGTGCGCCGCTAGTTTACCATCCTGGGTTACGACCGTCCAGCCGTCCTCGAGGGTTTCGACCTGCCAGGTCCCCTCGGTGATCATCGGCTCGACGGCCAGAACCAGGCCAGCCCGCAGCTTGGGGCCGGTGCCGGGGTTGCCGTAGTTGGGGACCTGCGGGTCCTCGTGCATCTTGCGGCCGATCCCATGGCCGACCAAGGCACGGACGACGCCGTAGCCGTTGGCCTCGGCGTGTTGCTGAACGGCGTGGCCGATGTCGCCCAGGTTGTTGCCCACCTGCATCTGCGCGATCCCCAGCATCAGGCATTCCTGAGTGACCCGCATCAACCGCTCGGCTTGTGGGCTCGGCGTCCCGATCGCGATCGTGACCGCCGAATCGGAGACGTAGCCTTCCAGGGTCGTGCCGATGTCGAGCGAGAGCAAGTCGCCCTCTTCGAGCACCCGGTCGCCCGGCATGCCGTGGACGACCTCGTCGTTGACCGACGCGCAGATAGCCGACGGGTACCCGTTGTAGCCGATGAAGGTCGGGACGCCGCCCATCGAGCGGATCGACTGGTCGGCGATGCGGTCGAGCTCGCGCGTCGTCATGCCGGCCTTGGCGGAGGCCATCAGCGTGGTCAGCGTCTTGGCGGTGATCTTCCCGCTGCGGCGCATGATCTCGATCTCGCGCGGCGACTTGATGGTGATCATGGCGCGCCCGCCGGCTGTCCGTTGCGGATCAGCGAGATGAGCTGCTCGGTGACCTCGGCGATCGGCGCGAGGGCGTTGACTCGCACCAGCCGCGCATCGTCGGGGTCATCGTAGTATGCGATCAGCGGTGCGGTCTGCTGTTGGTAGACCGCCAGGCGTTTGCGGATCGTCTCTTCCGTGTCGTCCTTGCGCTGGATCAGCGGCTCGCCGGTGAGGTCGTCGCAGAACGGCACGCGCGGCGGGTTGTGGACGAGGTGATACGTCCGCCCCGAGGCCTCATGGGTCCAGCGACCGGTCAGCCGTTCGAGCAACACGGCCATGTCGACGTCGAACAACACCGCGACCGCGGTCCGGTGCAGGCGGTCGAGCAGATCGTCGAGCGCCGCAGCCTGCGGCACGGTACGCGGAAACCCGTCGAGGATCACCTCGGCGGGATCGTTCAGCTCGTGCTCCATCATCCGAATGATCAGGCCGTCCGGCACCAGATCGCCGCGATCCATGAACGCCTTGGCCTCGATCCCGAGCGGCGTCCCTTCGGCGACGTTGCGCCGCAGAATATCACCGGTCGAAATCTGCCGATACCCAAAGCGCTCCTCGAGCACCTTGGCCTGCGTACCCTTACCGGCACCCGGAGGGCCGAGAAAGATCAGGTTCACGGCAGCAGCACCACGGTCATGGACCGAGCGCAGCAGAATCGGGCCGTCGCGACCTGGTCGTTGCGAGGTCGGACGGGGGGCCCCACGCGCAGCGTGGGGGGCGCGCAGCCTGGGGCGGAGCGCCTCATCTATTGATGAACCCGCGATAGTCGCGCATGGCCAGGCGGGCTTCGATTTGGGTGATGCTGTCGAGGGCGACGCCGACGACGATCAGCAGCGAGGTCGAGCCGATGTAGAGCGAGGTCACGCCGGCGTTGCGCTGGATCGAGGGCAGCACCGCGAGCAGGCCCAGGTAGATCGCCGAGGCGGTCGTGATGCGGACCAGGATCTTGTTGATGTAGTCGACGGTCGGCTGCCCGGGACGGATGCCGGGGATGAACGAGCCCGATTTCTTGAGGTTGTCCGCGATGTCGCGCGTGTTCACCACGATCGCCGAGTAGAAGAACGTGAAGATGACGACCAGCAAGAAGTAGACGACATTGTACGCGATCGAGCTGGGCCCGAAGTAGGTTTGGATGAAGAACGACAGATTCGCCGACCAGCTGTGCGAGTTGGCCGCGGCCGCGCCGCCGCCGAACCACGAGAGCGCTTGCTGCGGTAGCAGCAGGATCGAGATCGCGAAGATGATCGAGATGACGCCGGCGTTGTTGAGGCGCAACGGGATATAGCTCGAGCGGCCGGCGTACAGCTTGCGACCGACGACGCGGCGCGCTTGCTGCACCGGGATGCGGCGCTGTCCTTGGTACATGAACACGATCGAGACGATCGTGACCAGCGCGATCGCCACCCACAGCGCCAGGCCGAGCCAGTTGACGCTGCCCTTGTTGGCCAGCGAGAACGTCTGCGAGACCTGCACCGGGAAGCGCAGCACGATGCCGACGAAGATGATCAGCGAGACGCCGTTGCCGATCCCCTTATCGGTGATCTGCTCGCCCAGCCACATCAGGAACATCGTCCCCGCCACGAACGCGACGATCGCGTAGATCAAGAAGAGCACCGAGTGGTCGTAGAAGACGCCGCCGCGGCTCATCGCGATCGACATCGAGGTCGCCTGGATGGTGGCCAGCACGATCGTGAGCCAACGGGTGTAGCGGCCGATCTGCTTGCGGCCTTCCTCGCCGCCCTTCTTGGCCATCTCTTCGAGCTGCGGGATAACGACCGTCATCAGCTGCATGATGATCGACGCGTTGATGTACGGCGTGATCCCCATCGCGATGATCGAGAGCTTCTGCAGCGCGCCGCCCGAGAGGAAGCCCAGGAACTGATAGAAGGCGCCGCTCTGGATGAGCTGCGCCCACTGCGCCTGGTTCACGTTGGGCAGCTGGACGTGGATCATGAACACGAAGACGGCGAACGCGAAGAACACGAACCCGATCCGCTTGCGGATATCGGGCACGGTCAACGCGTTGCGCAGCGTGTTGAGCACGGAGGCGGCGGACCCTACTCGGCGGCCGCGGCGTCGCCGAAGTCGGCGCCGACGGCAGTCAGCGCTTCACGCGCCGACGCGGAGAACAGAATGTCGCGGAAGCGCAGCCCGGCCGGCAGCGTGCCGGTCGGCTTCTTGGTGGTGCCGCCCAGAATCTTCACGCCGTCGCGCAGGTCCTTGAGCTTGCCGGCCTCTTGCAGCGACTGCGGGCTGACCTCGATCGAGGTGTCCCAGCCGGCCAGCGAACCGACGTTGAGCACGGCGTACGTCTGACGGAAGTGCCCGATGTCGCGCGACTTCTGCGAGTAGCCGCGCTTCTGCGGCAAGCGCCGCGCCCACGGCGTCTGGCCGCCTTCGAACGCAGGCCCCTTGCCGCCGCCCGAACGCACCGTCTGACCCTTGCCGCCTTCGCCGCCGGTCTTGACCATGCCGGAGCCGTGCCCGCGGCCGACGCGCGTGCGCTTCGGGCGAGAGTGCGGGTTCGGCTTGAGGGTGGCGAGCGAAAGGCTCGCCGTCTTCTTCTGTTCAGCCATGATTATGATGCGAAGATTTCTTGGACCGTCTTGCCGCGCAGTTGCGCGACCTTCTCGGCCGTCTTGAGGGACTTGAGCGCTGCGAACGTCGCGAGCACGACGTTGATCGGGTTGTTCGTTCCGAGCGACTTGGTCACGATGTCGTGAATCCCGGCCAGTTCGAGGACCGCACGCATGGCACCACCGGCAATGACGCCGGTCCCGGCCGAGGCGGGCTTGAGCAGCACGTGGCCCGAGCCGACTTGGACGTTGACCTGGTGCGGGATCGTCTTCTCGACCATCGGCACCGTGATCAGCGACTTGCGCGCCTGCTCGACGCCCTTGCGGATCGCTTCGGGGACTTCGCCGGCCTTGCCGATGGCGAAACCGACGCGGCCCTTCTTGTCGCCCACGACGACCAGCGCCGAGAACGAGAACCGCTTACCGCCCTTGACGACCTTCGCCACGCGGTTGATGCGGACGACGGACTCTTCGAAGCCCTGGTTGTCGCGATCGCGACCGCCACGATTGTACATGCGCTAGAACTCCAGTCCGGCTTCGCGCGCTGCTTGCGCGAGCGCGGCGACGCGGCCGTGATACTTCAGACCCGAGGTATCGAACACGACCGCTTCGACGCCGGCGGCTTTCGCGCGCTGGGCGATCGTCGTGCCGATCTTTTGGGCGGCTTCGATGTTGGTCCGCGAGCCGAGGCCCTCGGCTACCGCGCCCTCGCGCGTCGACGCCGACGCGAGCGTGTGGCCCTTGGCGTCGTCGATCACGAATGCGTAGGTGTGGTGGAGGCTGCGGAAGATCTGCAGGCGAGGACGATCCCCGGTCCCGGTGACCTTCTTGCGCAACCGGCCGTGGCGCTTGACGCGCTGCGCCGTACGCGACGTCTGCGACATTACTTCTTCCCTGCCTTGCCCGCTTTACCGAGCTTCTTGCGCACGACTTCACCGTCGTAGCGCACGCCTTTGCCCTTGTAGGGTTCCGGCGGACGCAGTCCGCGGATCTCCGCGGCGACCTGGCCGACGCGCTGCTTGTCGATGCCGTCGACGTGCACTTTGTTGGTGCCCTCGACGGTGAACGTGATGCCTTCCGGTGCCGCGTACGTCACCGGGTGCGAGTAGCCGAGCGAGAAGTTGAGGTCGTTCCCGGCCTTGTTGACGCGGTAGCCGACACCCTGGAGCTCGAGCGACTTGCGGAAGCCCTTGGTGACGCCGTGGATCATGTTGGCGACCAGCGTGCGGGTGAGCCCGTGCGCCGAGCGCCCCGACTTCTCGTCGTTCTTGCGCTTCACGATGACGTTACCGTCTTCGAGCGTGACCTCGACGACAGGCAGGAAGTGCTGCGAGAGCTGACCCTTGGGCCCCTTGACCGACACGGTCGCGTCGTCGATCTTGACGTCGACGCCGCCGGGAACCAGAACCGGGAGTTTTCCAATGCGTGACATAGTTTAAAGGCGCTCCGCCCCGGGCTGCGCGCCCCCCACTTCGTGGGGCCCCCAGACCGAGCTCGCAAGACAGATATTGGTAAGAGAACGATTGTTCTGCGCTCGCTCCATCACCATCACCACACAAAGGCCAGGACTTCACCGCCGAAGCCTTCGCGCTTGGCGCGCTTGCCCGACATGATGCCCTTGGACGTGGACATGATGACCAGACCCAGGCCACCCAGGACCCGCGGGATCTCGGTCTTCGACGTGTAGACGCGCAACCCGGGCCGGCTGATGCGGCGTAGGCCCGTGATGACCTTCTCTTTTTCCGGGCCGTACTTGAGGGTGATCCGGAGCGTCCCTTGCGGGCCTTCCTTGATCTCCTCGAGGCCGGAGATGAAGCCTTCGTCGAGCAGAATCTGCGCGACCGACTTCTTCATCTTCGAGGCCGGGATGTCGACGGTCTGATGGTTGGCGGTGTTGGCGTTGCGGATGCGCGTGAGCAGGTCCGCGACCGGATCGGTGGTGACGCTCATCTTACCAGCTCGCCTTCGTGATGCCGGGGACGAAGCCACGATGCGCGTTCTCACGGAAGCAGATGCGGCACATCCCAAACTTGCGGTAGTACGCGCGCGGGCGACCGCAGACTTTGCAGCGGTTGTGCGCGCGCGTGCTGAACTTCGGGGTGCGCTTCGACTTTTCGATCAGCGAGGTTTTGGCCATTATCGCGTCGCTCCGGCG
>Ga0181531_10001295_pt1 | contig 15922 bp, 12 predicted proteins | sample PEATcosm2014_Bin_38_FD_119743 | JGI IMG/M metagenome (GOLD analysis project Ga0181531, IMG submission 119743) | Peatland microbial communities from MTU Mesocosm Facility, Houghton, MI, USA - PEATcosm2014_Bin11_10_metaG | ecosystem: Environmental > Terrestrial > Soil > Wetlands > Peat | place... | reverse complement strand
GCAGCATCTGCGCCATTCCCTTGCCGAGCGGGTCGAGCCGCAGCGAGGTGGTGCCGCCACCCGCCAGCGCGCCATCGAGCACGAAATTGCAGGCGTGGATCCCCGGCAGGCGGTAGCGGCGCACGGGTCCTTGTACCAAGTGGCCGAGGTAGCTTGCGACCACGGCCGGAGTCACCTGTGCGAGGATCAGCGGCAGGTATTCCGGCCGGCGCGCGATGACGCCGATGTTCGAGCGGTCACCCTTGTCGCCGCTGCGCCCGCAGGCAATCGTCACCAGCGGCACGGCGACCACCCCGGGAGCCCCCCTCGCGGCATCGGTGATTCCCTGGGCTTCGGTATCTCCCGGACCCTCTTGGCCGACGGCCGCCGACCCCGCGGGGATTGGGATGGGAATGGTCTCATTCTCGATGCGTACCACCGCCTGCACGGCGGCCTTTGGAATCAGGCAGCTCACCTGCTTGATCAGCGGCGATGGAGCGGGTCGTCCACCGGCGGGCATCGTCGTTCCGGGCGACCACGAAGTACCGGACGGCGCGATCTCGCGTGCGAACATCTCGAGCGCGCGACGATCCGGGTGCGTGACCGTCGCCCGCATCATGACCTCGCGCGGCCCGGGCGAGCGCGCGTGCGGACCATACATGGTCTCGGCGCCAATCACCTCGATCAGTTCCTGGGTGAAGTACGCAAGGCCGGCGCGCGCCAGCAGCCCTCGCATGCGATCCAGGATCGCGCGCGCAGTCCGCCGCGCCTTGGCGGGAGCGTCGCGCCCGATGATGATCATCGTTCCCGAGCACCGAAAGCCATCGCGGTAGGTGGCGGACACCTTGTACCGATCCGTCGGCACACGTCCGCGCGCACCGCTGACCCGCACTCGCTCGGGGCCTGCCGCCGTGATTTCGACGCCGGAAAAATCACAGACAACGTCCGGCAGCACGTAAGCGGCCGGGTCGCCGATCTCGTAGACCAGTTGCTCGGCGACCGCCAGCGGATGGACGAGACCGCCGGTGTTCGGTGGCTTGGTGACGACGAAGGTGCCATCGGCGGAGCATTCGATGATGGGATAACCCGCATCCGCCCAGTCGGGCACCTCGTGCCAATCCGTGAACAAGCCACCCGTTGCCTGGCACCCACACTCGATGATGTGTCCCGCCAGGCTCCCGGCCGCCAACCGATCGTAGTCGTCACTGCGCCAGCCGAACTCGTGCATCAATGGTCCGAGCGTCAACGCGCTGTCGACGCAACGGCCGGTGATGACCACGTCGGCGCCGCTGTCGAGTGCGCGCGCGATCGGCAGTGCGCCGAGATACGCGTTTGCACTCAGCGTGTGGGCCGGGATCATGGCGGGCGTCACGCCGTCCGCGAGCGTTGCGCCGAGCGTGGGTAGGCGCGCGTTCACGTCGTCGCCTTCGACCACGGCCACACGCAGCTTCACCCCGAGCTCGGCGGCGAGCGCGACGAGCGCTCGACGGCACGCCTCCGGGTTGATGCCTCCCGCATTCGCCAGCACCTTGATTCGCTTGCCGGCGGCTTCGCGCAGCACGCTGCGCATGGCGATGTCGACGAAATCGGTCGCGTATCCGGCGTCGGGGTTCTTCAGGCGTGCCGCCGCGAGCACCGACATCGTGGTCTCTGCGAGATAATCGAAAACGAGATAATCAATGTCGCCGCGCTCGACCAGCTGAATCGGCCCGCAGACGCTGTCCCCCCAGAATGCGGAAGCCCCGCCGATGCGCACGATCCTGGAGCTGTCATGTCCCCCGTTCATTTCACGAGCCAGCGCGGGGGACGCTTTTCCTCGAATGCCGCGATGCCTTCGCGCGCATCCTCGGTAAGTGCCGCAAGGCCTATCTGGGCCTCGCCGAAGGCGAGCGCGTCGTCGAACCCGGAATCCTCCATGCGCCGCAGCGCCCACAAACCGCGGCGCATGGCCAGCGGCGAGCCGGCAGTGAGTCGCTCGACGAAACTCTCCACCGCGGCGTCCAGCGCCTCGGGTGCAACCACGGCGTTCACGAGCCCGGCACGCAACGCCGCGGCCGCATCGAAGCGGTCCCCGCACAGGCTCCACTCGCGTAATACGCGCCGCGGGACCAGATCCTGCAGCAGCGCGCACGCCTGCATCGGGAAGAGGCCGATGCGGACCTCGGGCAGCCCGAACACCGCGCTCGACGCCGCGACCGCGAGGTCGACCATGCCGAGCAGCCCCATGCCGCCCGCCATGCAGGCGCCGTTGACGCGCGCGATCGAGGGAACCTGCGCCGATCGCGCACGTCGCGCAAGATCCGCGTAGGCGGTGGTCGGTCGCGCATGGTCGAAAGCAAAATTCTGCCCGGGCTTGAGATCGGCGCCGGCGCAGAAAGCCTTGTCCCCTGCGCCCGTGAGCACGATGGCCCGCACACCGGAATCGGCGTGGACGGAATCGTAGCCGCGCGCAATACCCTCGAGCACCTCGTCGGTGAGCGCGTTGCGCCGCGCCGGCCGATTGATCGTGATCCAAAGGGCTGATCCGTGGCGTTCGTGAAGTACTTCAGCGTCGTTCACGGCTCGCCTCCTGCGCCACGGCGGACGCTGTGGGATCTGGCTCAGTGGGCGTTGCGGGAGTGATTTCGGCCAAGATCCGATGGGCCGTCACCTGCTGGTTGAGCTCGGTGTGCAGATGCGTGAGGATCCCGGAAATCGGCGCCATCTGGGTGTGCTCCATCTTCATCGCTTCGATGGTGAGAACCGGCTGCCCCGCCACCACATGCGCACCCACCGCGGCGTGCAGCGCCACAACGCGGCCGGTCATCGGGGCTCGAATCCGGCCGTCCTTGCCCGCGATGACCCGGGTCAGAGGCAAAAGCCTTTGGTCCCGGACGCGATGCACCCGGCCGGCGTGAAGGAACAGCAGCTCATCGTCCGCCCAGACGAATGCGATGTCCTCGCGATACCCATCGCACACGATGCGCGCGCGGTGGCCTTCGACGCCGAGCACCGACATCTCGCTGGTGCCGCCCTCGAGCGTGACGCGGCAGCGATCGGCGAAGGACCCCTCGACGTCTGCCGCAATCGGCTCCCCGTCGAGTTCAAACCGTGTCCTGACCGACAGTCGCGGCATGATGCCGGATCTCGCTTCGGCCGCCGCCGGCAGCTCGGTCAGCTGCAGCAACAGCGCCCCGAGCGCTCGCACTCGATGAGCGTGGTCCGGGTCGGCACCGCGAAGCTGCTCGATCTCGCCGTCGATGAAGTCGGTGGTGGCGCCACCGCCGGCGAACACCGGATGGCGAAGGCAGTTCGCGAGGAATGCTTGATTCGTGCGCGGACCGAGCGCAACGAAGTCCTCCACCGCCATGATGAGGCGGCGCCGCGCGTCATCCCGGGTGCGGCCAGCCGCAATGACCTTGGCGATCATCGAGTCATAGTGCGGCGGAACCTCCGATCCCGATACGAGCGCGTGCTCGACCCGCACGCCGGGCGATGGTATCCACAGATGCATGCGCCCGCTTTGCGGTGCGAAGCCTTGCTCGGCGTCCTCGCTGCACAGGCGAATCTCGATTGCGTGCCCGGAGAACGTTACGTCCTGCTGGCGGATCGGCAATGGTTCCCCAGCCGCCACGCGTAGCTGCAGCTCCACCAGGTCGAGACCCGTGATCGCCTCCGTGACCGGGTGCTCGACCTGCAGGCGGGTGTTCATTTCCATGAAGTAGTACCGGCCGTCCGCATCGAGCAGGTACTCGATCGTACCCGCACCCTCGTAGCCGATGGCGGCGGTCGCCTTCACGGCTGCCGCGCCCATCGTCGCGCGCAGCGCTGCGCTCACCGCCGGCGACGGGGCTTCCTCGATCACCTTCTGGTGTCGGCGCTGCACCGAGCAGTCGCGCTCGCCGAGATGAATGACGTTGCCGTGCCGGTCAGCGAAGACCTGTACCTCGACGTGGCGAGGCGCGCTGATGGCCTTCTCGAGGATGACACGCGAGTCGCCAAATGCGCCGAGCGCCTCGGACCGGGCGCTGCGCAGAGCCGCCGCGAACTCCTCCGCGGAGGCAACCCGCCGTATGCCGCGGCCGCCGCCGCCCGCGGCCGCCTTGATCATCACCGGGAAACCGACGATGCGCGCTTGCTCGAGCAGTTCGGCATCATCTTGAGCGGCGCCGTTGTAGCCCGGAATGCACGGCACGCCGGCCTCGAGCATGAGGCGCTTCGCGGTGCCCTTGTCACCCATTGCCGCAATCGCCTCCGGTGACGGCCCGATGAAGACGATGCCTGCATCCCGACACGCCGATGCGAAGGCGGCGTTCTCGGAAAGGAACCCGTACCCCGGATGAATCGCATCGGCACTCACACGGCGCGCGGCGGCGATGATGCGTTCGATGTGAAGGTACGAGTCGCTCGAAGCCGCGCCGCCGATGTAAATGGCCTCGTCCGTCACAGTCGTGTGCACGGCCCGCTCATCCGCATCCGAATACACCGCAACGGTCCGGTAGCCCATGGCGCGGGCGGTGCGGGCGATGCGCACCGCGATCTCGGAGCGGTTGGCGATCAGGATCTTCGAGAAGGGGGTCGAGGACATCGGATGCCGCCTGCGCCCGGCCTCAAGGTCGCGCGACCGAGAACTGCATCGCCTGCAGCTCACGGGTCTCGGCGTCCCGGCAAACGGAAAGCACAAAACCCAAGACGTTGCGGGTATCGCGCGGATCAATGACGCCGTCATCGAGCACGTGCGCGCTCGTGGTGAATACGTCCATCTGGCCGTCGAAATTGTCGATGATGCTGCGTTCGAGTTCTGCCATGCCCAACTCGTCGGCATCCTGGCCCTTGCGTTTGCGCGCCGCCTTGGTCACCACCGTCATCGTGCGCGCCGCCTGTTCACCGCCCATCACCGCGGTCTTGGCGTTCGGCCACGCGAAGCAAAAGCGCGGATGAAAGCCGCGCCCGCACATGCCGTAATTGCCGGCGCCAAAGGAGGCGCCACAGTAGATCGTGATCTGCGGCACCGTGGCGTTGGTGACGGCCTGAATCATCTTCGATCCGTGCTTGATGATTCCCGCCTCCTCGTGCGCCCGCCCGACCAGGTAGCCGGTGGTGTTTTGCAGGTACAGAATCGGCACCTTCGCCTGGCAGCAGGCTTGGATGAAGTGGGTCGCCTTGGTTGCCCCGGCCGCATCGATCGGACCATTGTTGGTGACGATCCCGACCGCATGCCCGGCGATCCGGGCATTGCCGCAGACGGTGGCGGATCCATAGCGCGCACCGAACTCGAGAAAATCGGAGTCATCGACGATGCGAATGATCACCTCCCGCATGTCCACGGGGCGCTTCGGATCGAGCGGCATGATCCCGAGCAGATCCTCCGCATCGTAGCGCGGCGGCAGCACGTGCACCGGTGCGGGCAACGGGCCGCGATCCCATTCGAGCTTGCCGATCAGCTCGCGAGCGATGCGCACCGCATCGCGGTCATCCTCCGCGAGGTAGTCGCCGAGACCCGAGATGCCGGTGTGCATCTCGGCGCCTCCCAGTTCCTCCTCGGTCGCAACCTCGCCGGTGGCCGCGAGCAGCAGCGGCGGCCCGGCGAGGAACGCGCGCGAGCGGCCGCGAATCATCACGATGTAGTCCGAGAGACCGGTTTGATAGGCGCCGCCCGCGGTCGATGAGCCGTGGACGACGGTCACGACCGGGAGTCCGGCCGCCGAGATGCGCGCGATGTTTCGGAAAAGATTGCCGCCTCGCACGAATTCCTCGACCCGGTACGCGAGCAGGTTCGCTCCCGCGCTCTCGACCAATTGCACGTAGGGGAGCTTGTTCTCGAGTGCGATCTCCTGGACGCGCAGCTGCTTGTCGAGGCCGCGCGGCTGCAAGGCACCCGCGTCGATGCCGCTGTCATTGACGAAAACCATGCAACGTGTGCCGGAAACCCAGCCGATCCCGGCGATGATTCCGCCCCCCGGCACGCTTTTCTCAGGATCGGGATTATCGAGGCGATATCCGGTCAACGTACTGAGTTCGAGGAAGTGCCTCCCCGAGTCGAGCAGCAGGGCAAGTCGCTCGCGCGGCAGCACCTGCCCGCGCCGATCGAATCGCGGCTTCGATGCGGCAGACGCGTTCCTGGTGCGCTCCTCCAAGCGACGAATGCGGGCAATCTGCTCGAGCATCGCGGCGCGCGCATCGAGGAAGGATGCGGAGCCTGTTGCAATGCAAGATTCAAGTTGCGGCATATTAGCGTTTCAGCCGGGCGGCCAACGGCGGTGTCATCCGAGTCGACCAGCCCCGGCAAGATAGCGTCCCGCGCGGGACGAAAACTTGCGGAAAACAGCTGGGATGCCTAAACCGGCCCTGGCGGCCGCTGCACCTACCGCGGCCCCTGACCTTTGCCGGCGCCGGTCTTGGACTTGTCGGCAGGTCTGCACCAAAGGGAGGACAGATCGACGGAGGCGCCGAAGGATCGCACCGCTTCCCACGCCTGGCGGGCGTGGACACGGTGCTCCGCGATCAATCCGTTGCCGCCCGGTGCCGCAACGACCATGAACGTAATTTCGGCGGCGAGCATCGATCCGAGAACGGCACGCACGGTGGTGCTTCGCATCAGCGCGCGCAGTTTCTCGCTCCACACCGAGAAAACGCCGGGCTGCGGCTCGTCGTCGTACCAATCACCCACCGGCAGGCCCAATGCCCGGCGCACCCTGCGGCGCAGGGTGAACAGCTGGGCGACGAACGCCATGAGGAGAACGCAGCAGGCCATGATTGGATTGAGAAGATACACCCAACCACGGGGAGCGCAAGCTACGGCGTCACCCGGACCCCGTTCAGGGTGAGATGGCCGCCGCTGCTGCAACCGGCTTTGAGCTTTTTCCAGACACTCTGAGGGCGAGCCTCCTGCCCATACGAATGAAGACCCGCTCCATATAGCGCCCGGAGAACCAGGCGAAGGCGATTCCGACGGGAATCGAGGCGAACAGAAACGTTTTTGACAGATACGTGCGCGGCTCCCAGGTGAACATGTAGTGCCAGAGGTACAGGCTGTAGGAAACGAGTCCAATCTCGCGTAAAGCTCGCGCGAAGATGCTGCGCCCCTGTTGAGAAAACGTTTCCGCTCGCGTCAATACGACGGCGACGATGGTAAACGGTGTAATGAACGTCGCCACCGCCCACCACTTCGGCGCCAGAGATCCAAACAACGGCAAGCCGATCACGAGCGTGGCTGCGCTCAGCCACAAAGGAACTCGATTGATTGTCTTGAAAAGTCTCCTGGCCCGCTCGCTGATGGCATAACCCGTTCCCGCGGCGATACATCCGAAGGACAGTCCGTTGTTCAACCAACCGATTTTGAATGTGGGAATGAGCGCAACCGCCATGCACACAGCCAAGATCATCAGAATAACTGGGGTGCGATATCGATCCGAGAGAAGAACGAAAAGACACGGCCATATGATGTAAAACTGCTCTTCGACCGATAGACTCCAGAGATGTCCGAAGTAATAACCGCAATTCACCATCGTCGTATTGCATAGAAAGGTCGAAGCGGCGAGAAAATCGGGGCGAGGCACGGAGATGAAGCCTGCTGCATCGATCAACGCGATGAATCCGATGAATAGCGCCAGAGCTGGAACGATCCGGAAAATTCTGCGGATATAAAAACATCGGATGCAAACTCGCCCTTGTGTGGCCTTCTCCGCGATCAATAGGCGGGTGATTACAAAGCCGCTGATCACGAAGAAGATCTGCACCCCCAGTGGACCTATTCCGTGAGCCCACAGGTAAAATATTCGCGCTCCGGCCTCCTTCAGCGCGCCAATCGAAGGATGATGCACGAATTCGCTCAGGCGGTAGTCCACGTCGAATTGCGTCAAGAAACGAAAGATCACGAAATGATGGATGATGACGAGCAGGACGCTGACCCCGCGCCACTCATCGATCACCGCCAGTCGACCGCTGTCAGCGGGTTTGGCCAAGGCCGTGTCGGGTGTGACGTGTTGTGAGGCCGAGGACGCCGCTTCGCATCGATTCGTGGGCATCGCGCTCCGTGAATTAACAGGATTTCCCCGGCGGCACGATCATAGCCCGCCTACCACCATCCATCCAATCACTGGCGGTGGATCTGCACCGATCTCGAGCACCTGGCCTCGAGCGGCCGGACGCTGACGCAGCAGGGCGGTGGATAAGACATTTCTACTCCGGGTGCGGGTGCCGGCCGCCGAACAACAGACGCGCCAGCCCGCCGAGCATCAAGCCGAGCGCTGCATACATCAGGGTTCCAGCAATTGAGAAAAACCACACATATTGGCGGACATGGCCGATCCCGTGCAGCAATTGACCGCCGCGCGCCGATTTTTCGAGAAGGAAGACCAGTGGGAAATCACAGTAAGCGACGGCCATGGCCTGCCCTTCACCGCTTCCGCCGCTGCTCACCACCGGAATCACGACAAGGAGGACGTGGATGCCCGTGAAGATGAGTGCGCCGATGAGGGGTGCAGAGAGCTTCACGTATTCTGACCTGCGAATTCTCCGATCAGAAATCCGCGCTCGATTCGATCCCACGGATGAGGTTCGCGCGCGGCGCCTGCCGACGTGACCGTGGGCATCCTTTCACGCACCTCGCCCTCGAAACAGCCCGCTCTTGAAAGATCGCACGTCGCCTCATGGGGTCCTCGCATGGATTCAGAAAAAAAAATACGCCGTATCTCGTAACCCTCTGTTATTCATGTAGGTGCTCGAACATTGATAGAATACCTCGTTGTCTAAGACGCTGAAACGTGCTGAGGCGAATTCGCTTTTACTTGCGACTCACCCTGCTGGAAAGCACCTCGTAATTACAGATTGAACAGGACGCGCCGCTATAGGAAGCATGTGCGTCGAATTCACCCGTCTGAGAACCGGCGAACGTGGGGTCCGCGCCGTCCCTCCCCTATTCACTGCTGAACGATTTATTCCTTCAACCTCAATGAGCATGTGCCTGCGGAACATCTCGGGGAAAAACTTTCGCAGGCGCAAATGCAATTGTTCGAGCTTGAACCTGTCGTCAGTGAAATGACCGGGCAGGCGGGGAGTGAGCACCCGCCAGCGTGTCGCTCTACTAAGAAGTCGACCAAGCATCCGGCCCGCCAGGAGTTGCCTGCAAGTCTTCCTCGCATAGAGCGGGTTCGCGATCAGTTCGGCCGCGATAGGCCTATGGGCCGGTTTTAATCAGCGGAGCCACCGACGCCGACGCGCGGCTTGGCGGTCGATAAATCGACGCCAGAGACTTTGACGACGGCCTGCCAGGCTGCTTCCTGGCTGGCGCGATCGTGGAGGTGCGGCTGGCTCTGCGCCTCCATTGGGCCTGAGAACTTCCCTTTGGCCGAGGCGAAGAATTGCCCCGAGAGATCGGTTCCGAACTGTGATGCCTGGATATACCGGCGGGCCGCGGTCTCCGGCTTCTGATTCATGCCGGGAATGAGGTTCACGATTGGGATAAACAGATACCTCAACGCCCAGCCAGCGCTTCGCACCACGTTGGTGCCGGTCGCGCCACCGGGCGACACGGCGTACACGGCCCTGCCGGAGGGCAGCCGGCGGGATAGCGCCGCGGTCCACCAAGCGACAATGAGCTTCGCGTCCGCATACGCATTATTGGGCACGTACTTCACGTTCGGCCCGTTACGTATCAGGGCTTGAACAGCAGCGGTTCGATTACCCCGGAACCGTTTGGCCGCGAAGGCTGGCAGGTCGGTGTATTTGAACATGGGTACGCCCCCTCGGGCAGGTTCTGCACCTGCGATAACGATCCGCGCGCTGGGGCTCAGCAAGTTGGCATTGAGCAATCCAACCGTCAGTTGATGATGCCCGATGAGCGGGGCCTGAGAAGACTCAACGCCCGTCGCGGTGAGAGCGCGCTCCTTAAAGGGAACCAACCCTGCATTGAGCAGCAGGAAATCGATCGGCTTGCCGCATCTTGACGAGCTCGGCGGTGGCGGCTTGCACGCTGGACGGCTTATCCAGGTCCAGCGCAATCGGCGTAAAAATCACTGTTTTGTTCTCAGCCCCGAGTTGAGCTGCCGCTTGCCGGGCCACGGCGAGGCTCCGCCCTGTGACGACAATCTCGTGCCAGCCCTCTTCGGCGAGAAGGCGGGCGGCCGCCTGCCCGAGCCCGGAAGTGGCGCCGGTGACGAGAGCCCGGGACGCCAACCTGAGAAGTCGCTAAAGATAGATCGGCGGCTCCGTCGTCAAACCGCGTTTAACCGTCCGAGTGCGCTCGTCGACGAGTACCTCGCTCGCGCCCGCCTCCAGGGCGTCGAAAGCGGCGATGGCGACGCTTTGCGGGGAGACTTTGACGACGTCCAGTCCACGGGTCAAGTCGGTATCAACGAAGCCTACGTGCAGCCCGAGGACCTGCGTTCCCTGATGGCGCAATTCGTTGCGCAGGCCATTGGTCAAACTCCAGGCGGCCGCCTTAGAAACGGCGTAGGCCGTCATGGCGCCGCTGTTGATCCAGCTGGCGGCGGATAGCACGTTGAGGAAGGCACCCCCACCGTTCCTCGCGAGCACGGGAGCGAAGGCCTGCATCATGCGCAGTATTCCGAAGACATTGGTGTCGAACTGCGCGCGGGCGGCTTCTGTGGCCTCCGGATTAAGCAGACCACCTGGCCGCGCAATCCCCGCATTGTTGATGATGAGGGTAGCGTCGGCGCAAATTCGCGCCGCGGCAGCGACGTCCATGTCCGAGGTTACGTCGAGCTTCACAGGAACGATGTCCGGAGTGGCGATGGAGGACGGACTGCGAGCGCCGGCATAGATCTTGCGTGCACCGCGCGTCAGTGCAGCTTCTGCGAAGGCGAGTCCGATGCCGCGGTTGGCACCGGTGATGACGACGATGGCATCTTGGAGTTTCATGTTTGGACCCTCTAGTCGTTCGCAGATAGTGTGTCAGCGGAGGCCAACCGATGGGCCCGAACCACACGCCACCCGCCACGACGACCACGCGGGTCGAGACCCCTTGGATGTAGGCTTCCTGTATCACGGCCGCAACTTTCGGTCCACGGATGTCATCGGTCGGTGTTCCAACGGCGAGTCGGGCGATAGCGCCGACCGTGCCGGTTGTTGGCTATCGTGTCCTGCAAACGAGAGAGCGGTTATTTGTCGAACAGATCATCGATCAAATGCTCGAATGCCAAGACACTGTGGAAGAATGGGCGCTCCTGGGCAAAGATTCTTGTTTGGACGCCGATCCATCGCGGCCATAACTGGATGAGCTGCCTCTCGTCGACTTTGATTTCTGCCAACCATGAGCGCAGAGCTGCCTTCTCGGCCAGGACCAATTGGTAGCCTCGACGCTTGATCTCATCATCGGCGGTTTCAAAAAACACCGGAACATCAGGCCACCAGTGCGATTTGACCGGGTCTTCCGGAATTTCTGACTTGGCTCGGACGCGCTCGACGTACTCGATAAAGCCCATGGTCAGATAGTACGCATAGAGAGCAGCCTGATAGTCGCCATGATCAGTAAACACTTCACCAACCCATGGCCACCGCTCAGAGAGGCCCAGCGCGACTTGCCATGTTTTTGTGGCATTCTTGCCGAGCGCCTCCGGCCAGCCGATGATGTCGTGCCGCTGCCAGAGGGGCATCGAATTACCTGTCTTTCGGTTATATGTGCTACAGCGCGCCAGCTCGATGGCTGGTCGCAGATTTCCAATGTGAAGGCACATTGAACCCAGCAACGCCTGATATGCGAAAGCACCAGTCTCCGGCAGTTCCACACGGATAACCAATCCCCCGCGCTGCCACTCTGCTGGGTTCAATATGTCCTCCAGCAACCCTATTTGATTGCTGAATTTGGGGCGACCGGAGGCCACGCCTGCGAGCGCAATCGCGGTAAGCGGCGAAAAGGCAGCCGCCCCTTCCATGCTCTCCTCGATCAGCGCGTCGATCCGTCCGGGATGGGTCGCTGCGTGTTGACTGGCCCATGTCTTGAGTGCCGGCGATACCGCCCGCCGTGCCCCGGCAACGAGGCGGCGCCATCTGAGCATGTCAGCGCTCTCAGCAATGCCGAGCGCCGAATTGTAATATTCGACCGGCGTGTTGATCGTTTCAGCGGCCTCCGAGGTCGCTGCGGCAGGAGCGTCGACGGGCGCGCCCGCCGACATCGGAACCGTGACGGCGAACGGTGAGCGGCCGAGCGGCGGCTTGTCGGGAGGAACGGAATGGAGGTCCCGGAGCAGAGCTTCCATCTCGGCGGCCCTATCGGCGTCGTCACTCAGATTGATGTACCTGCGCGTCGCGACCGATGTTGGCACGTCCGGACGTTCCGTGTTCTGCCGGATGATTGGGATGAACTTCGCGGTGCCCAAGTCGCGGACGAGTTCCGATGTGACGATCATTGCTTCGTAGCCTACCCCGCCGACCCCATCGTTCGCCTTGGCGACGTACTTCTCGGTACATATCATCAGGACCCGGTTCGAATCCCGGACACCCCGCTCCATGAATTTCGGCACGTCATCCCCGGGCCGCAGATCCCAGGCATCGATGATGGGATCGACTCCGTTCCGCCTCAGCTCCGCAGCGAATTCGAGCACCCAGCGCTTGTGGTCCGGGCTGTCATGCGAATAGGAGATGAATACGGCGGGCGGAGCGTCCGAATTGCTCATGAACTCGTCCCTTGGGAGGCCAGCGTCATGCAGTTTACTCCTCCCATCAGTGCCTCAAAAGGGCGCGGCCCGGCGCGAAGAGCCGCCGAGGTGGTTTTGGAGGCTGGCGCCCTCCACGGCGCGCGCGGGCAAATATGGCGAGGGCAAGGGAGCGCCAGAAAACTTTGGCGCGCCAAAGTCCGTGGCGGGCAAGCCGGACTAGATGTGCTCGGCGAGGGAATCTAGCGGATCGAGGGATCGCATTTCGTCGAGGCGGTTCTTGGATCGATTGATTACCATTCGATCGTGCAAACGAACCACCGTGCGGCTCCCGGTGGTGGTGCAGGCCCAGGGGAAGGCGGCGTGCACGAAGCACGCAAGGCTTCCCGCCCCCATCGCGAAGCCGAAACGCGCGGCGTGCATCGCATGCTTGGTGTAGGTTTCGCCGACGGAGCGCGGATGCTCCCGAAATCGTCGCCAGAATCTCATGATAGGCACCTATTCCATGCCTACTCTGAGGCGCGGTGCTCACGCAAGAGTATTCGCACTATGAGTTCAGCTGCGTGCATCAAATCCTCGGCTAGCTGCGGCGGCTGAGCGTCGGTGTGGTGCTTAACGCTCTGTAAACCATCCTTCACCTTCGAGATCCATTGCCGTTTCGCCTGTACCATATCCGCCTGTCCGGCGTACCGAGCGCTTAGGTAGTCCCGAAACTCTTGTGCGCCGCGGACGCGATCAATGACCTGGTCAAGCACCTCAACCATAGAATTCGCAGCCTGACTCACTGAGTCCGCATTTTTGGAATGCAGCGCTTGCCATGCGCCGATCCACCGATCACGCAATCTCGGATCTAACTCCTCCAGCAGGCTCTCAACGTCGACATGCTGCCGCATGCCGCGCTGAGAGGAATCGACCGCACCCTTTTCGCGGGCGACGTAATCCGCCAGTGCCGGAGGAAGCTTGATTCGGTTATAGGGCTGCATCTCGAAGTCAGCCGCGATTGTGAGCATCTTCTTGAGGTAGCCCGCTTTGACCCGAGGTTCTGGCGCAGCCGCCATTTTATTTTCGAGATCGATGATCCAAACGACGGCTGCTGCCTTGAGATACGAGAGGCTTTCAGCCCTAGCGTCCGGCGAATCTAGATGCTGGTGCATATGGTAGAATTTTGTTAGATCATGCACGGTACTCAATTCATGCTCTATCTCCGGTATCGACACTTCAGGATCGATGCTGCGCTCGAGGGAGCGCTCCAAACGCTTTAGGCTCTCGTACAGCCGCTTAGCCACTTCCGGCCGAAACTGTGTATGCAGACTGCACTGTCGAGTCCAGTCGCGCCCGGGGTCGTTCAGGAGAAATTCCGACAGCCTGAACTTCTGCGACAGCAGGCCTTCGTTGCCGAGCACCCTATACAGATCAAACTCGGCATCGCGCTTCAGTCCGTTCAAATAGGGCATCCCCAGACCCCCATCCATCGCTCGCTCCAGATCGTCCAGCCGCGAACGTGCGAGGGGAATGGCGAACTGTCTTCCACGCAGCGTAACGATCAGCGCATCCGGCCTCAAAAATTCGACGGTTGCTTCGGGCACCGCCGAGTGCACCGCGGCACTTAGAAAGCTCAGCGCCCGCGGATTGGGCAGGTTTGGAGTGATCGGCTCGATCTTTGGCGGCTGTTCCATACCCTCTCGCGTACCGCTGTGCAAGTGTCTCCGGCCGTTTGCCTTCGATGACCAGGGCGAAGGTTAACCGCCATCATAGAAGTAAGTCATTTGGAGGTCACAATATGAGCCGCTGGGGTTGAGGCTCTCAGCCAAACTACCAAATGTGAACCGGCTGATCGGGCGCAATATATACATATGACCGACGACAAGAGCTTGACCCGATACATTTCTAGTGCAAACGCCGAGTTTTGGTTTCCGCCATCCTTAGTTTGAGGCGGCGCGCCGCTTTTTCCCGGCGCCAGCGACGTGAATTCCAGTACCTATTGGGTATCCGCGGAGGATTCCTCGACCATCGCGGCCCTCGAATGTGTTCTTGCCGCAGTCAAGGCAGAGCCACCTTTCGTCCTTGCGCATGATGACTTAATTGTACGCAAGGCCGGGGCCGTTCGAACGACAGAGGAGCCTAGTGAGCTGCACCGGGGCGCTTCTAGACTGATCGCGTCAAGAAATTGCGCACCAGCGCACGGGTTCCGGCTCGATCGCCAAGTAAAGTCCGGGACCACGGATAGCGGGTCGCAAGGAGCCAAAGCGTGCGCATCACCCCTCTCGCCTTTTTCGGGACCGCCCTGGTCAGTCTTTGCGCGTGCGTTTCGTCGCACGTGATGATTGGGCAGGCGCGTCCACCGATCTCGCCCGAGGCAGTCCAGATCTACTTCCACCCGCCTTCTAGCCGATACGACGAGATTGCGCTCCTCGATACCTCGAGCCGCCACTCATTCTCGATCACCGCACAGAGCAAGACGGACGCTGTCATTGCTCGACTCAAGGAAGAGGCGGCCAAGCTTGGCGCCAACGGTGTGCTCCTGCAGGGCATCGGTGATCAATCGGCGGGATCAGTATCCACCGGCTACGCCCAGGCGGGCGCATCAGGTAACACTGCCTACGCTAGCGGCCTTGGGATCTCCGGCAATATCATGATCAAGAAGGGCAACGGTATCGCCATATACGTGCCGACAGGTTAATCGGTGCGGACGCCTCTTCTCCACGCCTTTATTCTGGCCGTATCCATACCTGCGTTCGCAAGCTGCTCCAAGTCTGCGGGCGAGCACATCTACGAAGCAACGACCGCAGTGTCGTCGAAGGTCCTATCCAACCTGGTTGAGAAGGATGCTTCGCACCAAGTGGCCGGACTAATAGCGCAGCTGAAAAGTGGCCCCGGGTGTGACGTGTACCGGCGGAGGCTTGCCGAGGCGGGTAAGGGACCACCCGCCGACGGAGCCACGCAACACGCAATCGTGTGGACTTTCAAGCAGGCCGGCGAGGCAGACTGCGTTGCGGGGCCGTAACTAAGTTAGTACGGACGCAGCCGACCTAGACCGACGCGGAACCCTTCGCGGTTGCTGGGTCACTCTTTGTTCACTCCCATGACCGAGGGCATCCGACGCGATCTCGCCAAAGCTCTGCTTTAAAGGCTGATCCCTCAACGAATCGAACTTACGACCAATTGATTTCGGCGTTGATTCCAGCGAAGCGCCGCGGCGTAGTTCAGATCACTGATTCTATTGATGAATTGGTGGGCCGTGTAGGGATCGAACCTACGACCAATTGATTAAGAGTCAACTGCTCTACCAGCTGAGCTAACGGCCCATTCGAGGTGCGTTGAGCCCGGGTCTCACCCGCATCGAGGGGGTG